>CAJHYJ010000372.1_pt1 | contig 22490 bp, 18 predicted proteins | sample 9198711 | NCBI WGS metagenome assembly CAJHYJ01 (sample SAMEA7708361, study PRJEB35096) | sediment metagenome | biome: marine neritic benthic zone biome [ENVO:01000025]; feature: sediment [ENVO:00002007]; material: shallow marine sediment [ENVO:03000034] sea grass bed [ENVO_01000059] ...
CGGACACTCAGCCGGCTCGCTCATTTGATCAGGGATCGGCGCGAAGAGCTGGCCGCCATCGAGTCGCGGAACGCTGGAAAGCCAATCCAGGCTTGTCGTGGTGAGATCGATGCCGTTGCCAGAGCGTTCGAGTTCTATGGCGGAGCAGTCGACAAGTTCCGCGGCGACACGATTCCGCCGTCCAAGCCGGGAACCCTGATGACCTTTCACGAGCCCATTGGCGTATGTGCGCTTGTTGTTCCCTGGAACTTCCCGTTGCTGATTTCGGCGTGGAAGGCCGCTCCTGCGCTTGCAATGGGAAACTCGATTGTCATCAAGCCGGCGAGCCTCACGCCCCTGTCGGCGCTCTGCCTTGTCGACTTGGCGGCCGAGGCCGGCATCCCGGGCGACGTCCTGCAGGTCGCGACCGGAAGCGGCGCGGTCGCCGGTGATTCCTTGGTGACTCACCCCGACGTGCGCAAAGTCTCCTTCACTGGGTCTACTGCCGTAGGGGCGCGAGTTATGGAGCGGGCCGCGGCTGACATCAAGCGGGTGTCGCTCGAACTGGGGGGCAAGTCGGCCTCGCTGGTCTTCGCCGACGCCGACCTGGACGCCTGCGTGGAGTCGTCTGTATGGGCCGCATACGACAACGCCGGTCAGGACTGTTGCGCGCGTAGCCGCGTGCTGGTCGAGCAGCCGGTGTACGAGGAGTTCGTCGCACGGTTCGTCGAGCGAGCAGAGGCGATGCGCCTCGGTGATACGGCAGACGAGGACACCGACGTTGGCCCGTTGATCTCAGCCAGTCAACGCGACGCGGTCGAGAGGTACCTCGAGGTCGGTGTCGACGAAGGCGCCGTCGTTGCGACCGGTGGTGAGCGCTGGGGAAGTGGACCGCTCGCTGGCGGTTTCTACCTCAGGCCGGCCGTTCTTGTTGACGTCAACTCCCGTATGCGGGTGATGAAGGAGGAGATCTTCGGCCCGGTGGTCGGGATCATGCCGTTTCGCACCGAGGACGAGGCGATCGAACTCGCCAATGACAGCATGTATGGGCTGTCGGGCTCGCTGTGGACGCGTGACGTCGGGCGAGCGCTTCGGGTTGCTCGAGCCGTGGAGACGGGAATGCTCTCGGTCAACTCGTCGTCGAGCGTGCACATCGAGGCGCCGTTTGGCGGTGTCAAGCAGAGTGGAATCGGTCGAGAACAAGGCATGACGGCCCTCGATCATTACAGCGAGCTTAAGACCGTCTTTGTCGCCAACGAGTGAGGGCGGCGACGGTCTCGCATCGTGGCCGAGAGGCATGAGCCTTGACCGCCCAGCACACCGGCCGTCGTATCCCTCGCTGTCGCGGTCGCCGACAAAGGGTTCTCACAGCGTCGCCGGCATCCAAGGCGGCGAATCAGGTCATGGCGGTGACTTGGGCCCCTTGTGCAGCTGAGGATGTTGCGTACGGGGATGGTTCGTGAGAAGGCGCCGAGCGTCGAGCATGCCCAACCGTTGTTGGTGCGGGCAGAGGGCCCGCACGTTGCGGGAGAGCTGCTTTGCGTGCAGCGGAAGTCGGAGCACAACGGGACCACATGCCCGTTGAGGGCTGAAGCCGATCCCTGCGATCACCCGAAGTCGTGCTCGATGACTGCTGGTGCCCGGCCCCGGGCAATGGCCATCAGCGTCGCCATGTACACCATCGCCGTTGCCGATGCCTGCGCGGTGCTCTGACTCGCGGTCAACGGATTCAGCTCGCTGAGGTCGGCGCCAACGAGGTTGATTCCCTGGAGGTTGTACAACAGGCCCTGCACGAAGTGGAAGTTTGGACCGCCCGGTACCAGAGTGCTGGTGCCATCGATCGTCTCCGACGACCAGCCGTCGATGTCGAAGGTGAGCCACACGGGCCGGTCCCCGACCTTCTGGCGGACAATCTCGGCGACCGCTGTCGGGCCGAGCCGGACCAGATCGTGACCCCAGAGGAACTCAAAGTCATCGCGGTGCTCCCAGTTGAAAGCACCTCGGTAGCCGAGTCCGATGGTGGCTTCCGGGTCCACCCAGCCTTCGGTGACCGCAGCCCACATGAGCGCTCCGGAGTGGAGTCCCTTGTCGTCGAAGGGGAAGTGATCGTGATGAGCGTCGAAGTGGATGCACGCCAACGGTTCGTCGTAGAACCGACCGAGTGCCCGGATCATTGGCACGGCGATAGTGTGGTCGCCGCCGCACATCAGAGGCGCCGCTCCTGACTCCAGGACCTTGGTGATCGTGTCGATCGTGATGTCTACCCACAGCTGCTCCCGCCACGGCATGACGCCCCATTGGATGTCGCCGAGGTCGACGACATTGGCGATGCCCCCCACGTTGCAGTGGAAGGGATAGATCGGGTGATCCGCGATGTTCTGGAAGGCATCGATCGAACATGATCGCTCCCGAATGAGCCCTGGAGCGAGCCGCGTTCCTCCGTTGTTCCAGTAGCCGGTGTGGTCCCAGGAGTTCCCTACGAACGCGATATCCGCCCCTGTCAGGTCGTCGGTGTGTGGGGCGCGCAGGAACGTGTATGGCGACGAGTAGGCGGGCAGCCCGATTTGGTCTACGAGCTTCTCCGCATCAAATGACGGCATAGGCGCACCCCGGTCGTCGCTTTTTCATCGCACTGAGTGTAACTAGCATCGGTGTCGACATCACCACCAACTGGAGCACCGATGGCCACCAGAGCCGAAGCGAAGCTACAGACCCGAAGGTCGCTGGGCGATGCGGCGCTGAAGCTGTTCAGCGAGAACGGATATGCCGAGACGACAATCGACGACATCGTTGAGGCGGCAGGCGTGTCGCGGAGAACGTTCTTCTATCACTTTCCAACCAAGGTGGCCGCCGCATTCCCCGATGAGGACGTCAAGTCCGACTCCGTGAGAGAGGTGTTGGAGACCAAGCCCGACGACGTCGACGATATTGAGCATCTACGACGGACCATCGATGAGCTCTTCACGGGGCGTTTTGACGAGCTACCACGCCTCAGAGAGCGCTACCAGCTCGTGGCGGCGATCGACGAGCTGCGGATGGAGGACCTGCGAACAGACTTCCTGTACGAGCAGGTCATCGCCGACTATCTGATTCGGCACGGAGACGGATCCTCCAACTCGCAGCTATCGGCCCGTAGGATCGCGGCAGCGATCGTCGGCACGGCGCGCGCCTGCTTCTACACGTGGGCTGACTTCGGTGACGCGTTCGATCCGATCGCCGCATTCAGGAAGGCACTCGAGGATCATCTGCCAAGCCGGATCGGACTCGAATTACCCGATGCAAGTGGCTAGACCGGACCCCCTCGGCGTGCGTGGCGAGCAGGCCCATTCGAGTCAGTTCTGGCTGCGGATGAGTCTCATTGCAGACGGCCAAGCGATTGAAGTTGTGTGGCCGAGCAACCGCCGGTCATCGTCTCCCTCCGGTCGGGGCGCTTCTCGCCTCCGCCGAGGGAGTTGGGGTACCGTGCCCGCATGGCCCTGAATCCGACGGAAGAGGACCGGATCAGGCTCTTCTCGGCTGCCGAGCTTGCTCGCCGCACCTTGCGAGACGGCTGTCTGCTGAACGCTCCGGAGGTGGTGGCGCTGGTCGCCGATGAGGTACACCGAGCGGCTCGCGCCGGCAAGACGTATGGCGAGGTTCTCGCGGCCGGACGGTCTGCCGTCACGCCGGACCAGATGATGGAAGGGATAGCGGATCTGGTGACCGAGATCCGCGTCGAGGCGCTCCTCGACGAGGGAACCCGGTTCTTCGTGGTCAGGGGGATAGGTGGCTGAGGGTTTCGTGGAGCTGTACCCAGGTGCCGAACGACGGGAGGTCGAGGTGTTCAACGACTCGGACCGTCCTATCCGCGTGACGTCGCATATCCCGCTCGACCGAGTCAACCGGGCGCTGCGGTTCGTGAGGACGGGTATGGACCGGTTTCACCTCGACATTCCGACATGGAGCAGCCTCAAGTGGGACCCGCAGGAGAGGAAGACGGTCATCGCGGTGGCGTTCAAGGTGCCCGAGTGACCCGACTCTCCCGTGACGAATACCAGGGCCGGTACGGACCGACGGTCGGAGATCGGGTCCGGCTCGGCGACACCAACTTGTCCATCGAGGTCGAGCATGACCTCGTCGGGCCCGGCGATCTCGCCCGGCATGCCCACGGCGGCACGGCCCGCGCCAACGTGTTGCAGGCTGACCGCCGCCCGGGGCAAAGCCAGCTCGACGCGGTCATCATGGGCGTCGTGGTGCTCGATCCTGTCCTCGGGGTGACCAAGGCAGACATCGGCATCAAAGATGGGCGGATTGTCGGCATCGGCCACGCCGGCGATCCGGCCCGGGTCGGTGGTGTCGATATGACGCTCGGTCCGGCGACGAGCGTGATAGTCAATGGCCACGGTGCCATTGCTACGGCAGGTGCCATTGATAGCCACGTTCACGAAATCTCGCCGCGAATCGTCCCGTCAGCGCTGTCCGGTGGCACGACGACCTTGATCACGGCCGGCTATTCGGAACCCGTTGCCAATCTGCATCACTTGCTTCGCGCGATCGAGCAGTTTCCGGTCAACTTCGGAGCACAGCCGTGCGGGCGGTCAGAAGTCGGGTACACGACGCACGAGCTCATCGAGGCCGGCGCAGCTGGGTTGAAGATCCATGAGGACACCGGAGCCTCCGGGCAAGTCATCGACGCCACGCTCGAGGCGGCAGAAGCCCACGATGTCGCGGTGTGTCTTCATACCGACGGGTTCAACGAAACGGGCTTCGTCGAGGACACGATCGACGTCATCGGCGGCCGGACCGTCCATGCGTATCACGTCGAGGGCTCGGGCGGTGGCCACACGCCGGATGGCATAGCTGTCATCAGGGAACCGAACATCATCAGTTCGTCGACGACGCCCACGCTCCCAATGGGGCCCTCCTCCGCAACCGAGCAACTCGAGATGATTCTCGTGAACCACGAGAAGAACCCCTACATCGAGAGTGACGTCGTCGAGGCATCAGAGCGCATCAGCGAGATTCGGATGGCCGCTGAGGGGCCACTCCACGAATTGGGTGCCATTCAGATCATCAATAGCGACTCAAATGGGATGGGTCGGATTGGCGAGGTAGTACGCCGCACCTGGCAGCTCTGCCATGTCATGAAGACATGGTCGGAGGCGTCGGACGCCCACGACAACGCACGCGTTCTCCAATACCTTGCGAAGTACACGACCGAACCGGCGATCACGCATGGGATCTTCGACCATGTGGGCACCCTGGCGCCCGGGCGGATTGCCGATATCGTCATCTGGGATCCGCGCTTCTTTGGGGTCAAGCCGATCGCGGTGCTCAAAGGTGGGTATCTCGCCTGGGGTCAGTTCGGCGAGGGCAACGCCTCTTCGCCGGGTGTAGAACCAGTGCGATACGGTCCGTCGTGGGGCGGCCTCGCCGCAGGTGCCCCCCAGCTATCAACGACGTTTGTTTCCCAGGCAGCCCTCGAAGGCGGAGTCAAGCACCAACTCGAGAGTCGACGCAGATTCGAGGCGGTGCGTGGGACCCGTGGGCTCACGACCGAGTCCCTTTTCGCGAATACGGCATCCCCACCGATCGTGGTTGACCGCCGGACTGGCGAAGTGAGCCTTGACGACGAGGTGCTGACAGTGGATCCGGCGGCCACCGTGCCGCTCTCTAGGCGATACCTCCTCGCATAGGATTCGGTTGCACTAAGTGCAATCGATTCGGTACCCTGAGACTATGGCTTCTGTTCTCGTGCTTGGTGGAGGTGGGTTCGTCGGGTCCGTCGCGGCCGAGGGACTTGCTCCACAGGTCACATCGATGACGATTGCCGATTTGGATATCAAAGCGGCGCGCGGTGTAGCCGAACCGCTCGGAGCGGCCGCGGTCGACGTGGATGTCACCGATACCGGGAGCCTCAGCGCTCTCATTGCCGATCATGACCTCGTGGTCAACTCCGTCGGTCCCTGCTACCGCTTCGGCGTCCCCATCATGATGGCCGCCATCGACGCCGGCGTGGACTACATCGATGTCTGCGACGATTGGGAGCCGACAGCTCAGATGCTCGCTCTCAACGACCGTGCCTCTGCAGCCGGGGTCATCGCAGTGGTCGGGGCCGGTTTGAGTCCGGGTGTCTCCAACATGTTGGTGGTCGCCGCCATGCGACGCCTCGACCGCGTCGACGCCGTGTACACAATCTGGCCGGTATTCGAGGACGATCTGGTTTCCGACCCGGCGGTCCTGGAAGGATCGCGGCCCCCGGGTCCGTCGATCGTGCACTGGCTTCACCAGCTCCGCGGAACGATCCAGGTCGTCGAGAACGGGCAGCTGTGTGAGGTACCGGCGCTTCGCCCATTGACCATCGAGTATCCCAGGGCGGGGCCTGTCCCGATCTGGACGTGCGGGCATCCGGAGCCGATCACGATCCCGCACCACTTCCCCGAGGTGAGGACGTCGCTCAATGCAATGGCGACGACGAAGGCGGTCGCCGAGCTTCTGAGGAGCGTGACCTCCGAAGCCGACGATCGAGGCCTCAGCGCGGAGGACTGCGCTGATCTGTTCGTGGCAAGAGTTCGTGAGCGCGGTGTCCCTGCGGACCCTGATGTCACGCGACTGCCCGGTCTCCAGTCGCTGGCGGTTGGGAGTCTGGATGGGCGGTCTGTTTCAGTCGGTGCCGCTGTCGAGCTCCCGGACATGCATCCCTCGAAGGCCACGGGTATTCCGCTCGCCGTATTCGGACGCCTCGTCCTCGACGGCCGGAGCCCTCGCAAGGGAGTCTTCGCACCGGAGGGTGCTTTCGACGCGGACGAGTTCTTCAGCATGCTTGACCCACGATGGTTTGGGGTGCCCGCGATCGAGGAGATGGAGATCCAAGAATGAACGAGACGGTTGCGGATCACTCGGCCGGATTAGTCGCCCATGGATGAGATTCGGCAGGTCCTCGATGTGTCCGGCGCCCTCGTCGGCGATGCCCCAAAGCTCGACGACCGGCAGCTCCTCGAGTTGTTCTCGCTGCTCGTCAAGACTCGCGCCTTCGATCGCAAGGCAGTGGCGCTCCGCCGGCAGGGCCGCATCGGCGAGTACTACGGCTCGGAGGGTCAAGAAGCAGTGGTCGGGGCCGGACTCGCGCTCGGCCCCGACGACTGGGTCTTCTCTGCCTACCGCGAAGAGGGCGCATGGTTCGCCAAGGGGCTTCCGTTCGCGGCCGTACTCGGCGTCTACAAGGGCTTGCCGGCCACTGCCTGGGACTCCGAGAAGCACAAGGTCACCCGGCTGAACGCCACCATCGCCACGCACTTGCCTCACGCCGTCGGGAGAGCCTACGCGGCCCGGCTCAAAGGCAAGGACACCGTCACGATGGGCATCTTCGGTGACGGCGCGACCTCGGAGAGCGACTTCCACGCCGCCCTCAACTTCGCCGGTGTGTGGAAGACGCCAACCGTCTTCCTGTGCCAGAACAACCTCTATGCGCAGTCCGTTCCCATCGAGTTTCAGACCGCAGGGGTCATCGCCGACAAAGCCCTTGGCTACGGTTTTCCGGGTGTCCGCGTCGACGGCATGGACGCTCTCGCGGTCTACGCAGCGACCACTGAGGCAGTGGAGCGGGCTCGGGCAGGGGCAGGACCGACCCTCATCGAATTGTTGACCTATCGCTTCCACGGACACGCCACCTACGAGGCCAACCCGCTCGACTACCGACCTGAGGGCGAACACCTCGAGTGGTTGCCCAAGGATCCGCTGATCCGGCTGCGTGCGTTCCTCGATGGTCGTGGACTCCTCGAAGAGAGCTACGAGGAACGGCTCATCGAGGAGGTCGGCCGTGAGTGCGACGAGGCTGTGAGACTCCTCGAGTCCGAGGGCCTTCCCGGGTCCGACTTCTCGATTCGCAACACGTACCAAGCGATACCGAAAGACGTCGTCGCCCACTACAACACGGTCCGGGCCGATAGGGGAGAAGCGCCTCACGAGTTCGCGCCAGATGAGCTGTTCGAGCCGGCGGCGGAGGTGGCACCCCCGGCACGGCCCAGAGAGACGATGAGCCATGTGGAAGCCATCCGCCGTGCTCTCTTGCACAAGATGGAGGAAGACCCGACGATGGTGTGCGTCGGTGAGGACATCGGTCTCGACGGCGGTCCCTTCAAGGCAACCGACGGTTTCTACCGGCTGTTCGGGCGGGACCGTGTGCTCGACAGTCCGCTATCGGAGACTGGCATCATCGGCACGGCTGTCGGCATGGCCATGGAGGGCATCCGGGTCATGGCCGAGATCCAGTTCGCCGGATTCGTCTACGCAAGCTTCGATCAGGTCGTCGGCCACGTCGCCAGGATGCGCTGGCGTTACCAGGACGGTTTGGCAATGCCGATCGTGATCAGGATGCCCGGTGGCACCGGGTTTCACGGTCACGAGTTTCACATGGACAAGCCCGAGGCACTCTTCATGCACATGCCGGGCATTCAGGTCGTTGCGCCATCTGATCCGGTCGAGGCCAAGGGGCTACTTGCAGCAGCGCTCGAGTCGCCCGACCCCATCATGTTCTTCGAACCGATCTCTCTCTACCGGACGCAGAAGGCCGACGTGCCGACGGAGCACTACACGATCCCCATCGGCCGCGCTCGGATCGTCCGGGAGGGCAGGGACGTGACGCTCGTGACGTACGGGGAGCGAGTGCATGACGCGCTTGAAGCAGCCAAGAGCGCAGAGGAGGAAGGCATCTCGGTCGAGGTGATCGATCTGCGCACCCTCAAGCCGTGGGACGAGGGGATGGTGTTTGCCTCCGTCGAAAAGACCGGCCGGCTCGTCACCGTCCACGACGCCCACCGGGCGGCAGGTGTTGGCGCCGAGATCGCAGCTCGGGTCTCGGAGGAGCTCATCTATTCCCTCGAGGGCCCCATTGTTCGGGTTGCTGGATTCGACGCCCACCGACCGATCGGCGGAGCAGAGGACCTCGTCCAGATCGATGCAGGGATCATCCTCGGCGGTATCCGTCGATCCTATGGGCTCAGGAGGAGTTGAGTCGTGGCACAGGAGTTCCTGGTCCCAGCCCTCGGTGACTCGATTGCTGAGGTCGAGATCGTCGAGTGGCTCGTTGATGTCGGGGACAGTGTCGAGCAGGATCAGACAGTCGTCGTCGTCGAGACCGACAAGTCGGTAGTCGATGTTCCCTGTCCTTTCGCCGGCACTGTTCTGAGCCGTGGTGGCGACGCCGGCAGCGTTGTCGAAGTAGGTCAGGTGTTGCTCGTCGTCGAAGGCGTGGGCGAAGAGACGCCGATTAAGGAGGCCACCGCGGTCTTTGCAGTATCGAACGAGCCGCCGGCCGGTGCCGAGGCTCGTCCCGCACAGCCCGAGCCTGGACCCGACCTGAACCCAGTCCAGCGCATGCGTACCAAGGCTCTCCCCAAGGTACGAAAGCTTGCCCGGGATCAAGGGGTCATCCTGGACTCCATCACGCCGTCGGGCGCGGGCGGGGAGATCCTCCCTGAAGATCTGGTGCGTGAGCCTGCACCCGCGGCAAAGAGTGGAGGTCGGACCGAGCGGATGAGCAGGGTGCGGCGGACGATCTCCGAGCGAATGACCGAGTCGTGGACGCAGATCCCGATGATGTCCGGCTTCTTCGAGGCGCAGGGCGAGGCGTTCTTCGCCGCACGGCGGGCATTGGCGGACCAGCTCGGCAAGCGTGTACCTGTCGAAGCTCTTCTGATCCCATTGCTCGTGCCGGCTCTTCGAGAGTTCCCGCAACTCAACGCAACGGTCGATGGGGACCAGATCACCTACCACGATCGGATCGACATGGGCGTCGCCATCGACACTCCCGAGGGTCTCCTCGTTCCGGTGATCCGTGACGCTGATCAACTCAGCCTCACACAGATCGTGGACGAGCTGGATCGTCTTGTGACCGAGGCAACAAGGCGGACTCTTGCGCCTTCCGAGCTGACCGGGCAGACATTCACGCTCTCGAACCTCGGCGCCGTGGGCGGCTCCCACGGGGTGTCGATACTCCCGAAGGGCACCGTGGGATTCGTCTCGATCGGCCGTGGCCGTCCGACCGTCCGCTTGCGCAACGGTGCTCCGGTGGAGATTCCGATGATCCCGCTTTCGATAACCGCAGATCACCGCATCGTGGATGGCGGCCCTGCGGCACGCTTCATGACCCGACTGGTCGGAAACATAGAGAACCCCATTCTCGTGTTCGTCTGACGGCGACTCGACGACGCGCACGCTGTTGCCTTCTCGGATGCGCCGTTGCGGAGCACGAGAACCAGCGATGAGCTCGGTCGAGGGACCTGTGTTCACCGTCCTCGGGCCAAAGAAGGTTCCGTACATCGACCGCCTCGTGATCGTTCCTCGCGTCGAATGAAGGCAGCACTTCCTCAGCTCACAAAACGATTGCACTCAGTGCAGCTAATTGCTACTCTTCTTTGCACTCCGTGCAACGTCGAAACGAAGGGTGTTCAGTGGGAGCGATTGCTGTTCACGTCGATGGAGGCGCCAGCCTGTTCGCCCGGCGCCTCGCCGGTCGCCTTCAGCGCGATCCCGGAACGCTCGACGGAGCTGCGATCACGGTGTGTGGCGAACGGGGCGCCTGCGCGACCGCGACCTGGGAGTCCGGGAGCATTGTCGTGCGGGATGGCGGCGACGATCGGAGCGACGCCGTCTCAGCAAGCGACCTCCCGCCGATGTCGACGCCATGGCAGGAGCTCGCGACCCTCTTCTGGGAGGCAACGTCTGACCGCAAGGGCACACCAGACAGCCTCCGACTGGTAGCAACCGATGCGAGTGAGGAACTGGTTCTCGGAAGCGCCGGCGCCTCCTACGAGATCCACGGTGAGGCCCCAGCTCTCGCGGAGTACCTGACGGGCCAGGTCCTCCTCATCGACCTGATTGACGCAGGTCGGATCCAGATCAGGGGGACCCTTCCGCAACTGTCGGTGATGGTGGGCAACGGCATGGCGGTGGTCCCGCATGGTTGATGTCGAAGCGCTCTCGGCCTGGCTGAGAGACCACGAGGTACGCACGGTGCGCCTCATCGGAGCCAATCACGACGGACGCCTGCAGGGCAAGCTCGTGCCCGCCGGCCGGTTCGAGCAGGCTCTCCCAGCCGGCGTCCCGATCACCGATAGCGTCTTCGTGCTGGGCCCGGATGGTGAACCGGCTCTGGGGTGGGATGTGAGCGGCCTGGCCGGGGATCTGGGCGACATGATGATGCGACCCGATCTGGCGACCCTGACACTAGATCCTCGCCTGCCGTCGCTCGCTTCGGTGTTCTGTGACTACTACACGAAGGACGGCCAGGCGGTGCCGGTGTGCCCACGAGGCGTTCTCAAGGGGGTCTTGGCTCGGCTCGGCGGTCTCGGGTACGAAGTCCAAGCCTCATTCGAACTCGAGGCCGTTGCCTTCGCCGAGTCAGGTTTCGAGGCTTCGGACAAGGGCTACCGCGGCCTTCGGCGGCTGGGCTCAGGCTCGTCGGTCGAATATCGCACGCACCGCCCGAAAGAGGTGCTGTCCCTCATGGATGCGATCAGCCTGCGATTCGAAGGTCTCGGACTGGAGTGGGAGACGATGATCGACGAGTGGGGTGACGGGCTCTTCGAGATCACCACTGCACCTGCGGTTGGAGTCGCAGCGGCCGACAACGCGACTCGCGGGCGGCTCGCCATCCTTGAAGTGGCCGATGAGTTGGACAGGACCGTCACATTCATGCCGGTTCCGGAGTCCCACGGCTCAGTGACCGGGTGTCACCTCAATCTCTCGCTCACGCGTGATGGTGACCCGGTCTTCTATGACGCCGCCGGCGAATTGAACCACTCACAAGTCATGAGGCACTTCCTTGGCGGGGTCATGGAGGCGATTCCGGCTGCCACCTCGTTCATGTACCCGTCGGTCAACGCGTACCGGCGCGTCGCCGACCTGTCGTCTGCGCCGTCACATGCCCTCTGGGGTGAGGACAACAAGACCGTCGCTGTGAGAACTGTTGCTCGTGACCCGGGTACGGCCAGGATCGAGTATCGGCTACCGGCGGGTGATGCGAATCCGTACCTGGTCCTGGCGGCCGTGGTGGCCGGCGGCTTGTTTGGCCTCGAGACCAGGGTCGACCCACCGCCGCCTTTCGACGGTATGGGATGGGCGCTGCCACACGGTATGCCGCGTTTGCCCGGAACGATCAACGAGGCGATCGAAGAGCTTGATCGGGACAAGATGCTCACCGACATTCTGGGTGAACAGCTCGTGGATCATTGGCTTGGTTCACGCCGTTGGGAGGCGTGGCAATTCGAAGAGTCGACGCATGTCGATCGGTCTGAGGTCACCGATTGGGAGTTGCAGCGCTACTTCGACGGAATCTGACGGAACGTACGACGGCTACGCACGAGGAGTAGGAGAGAGACAAATGAGGACATCAATGAGGTTGCACGCCACGCTGTTGGCATTGATGCTGGTCGCCGCTGCCTGCGGCGACGCCAGCACCGACACGACTGCCGCTACCGGGACAACGGCTGCTCCGGCGACGACAGTCCCACCGGGGACGACGGCAGATCCCAACATGGAGCCAGTGCGAGTCGGGCTCATCTCTCAGGAGAAGGAACTCCTTGCATTTCCGGAAATCTCGGCGATGGCAAGAACCCTCGAGACGTATGTCAACAGCGAACTCGGCGGTGTCGATGGACATCCGCTCGAATTCGACATCTGCCTGGCAGGTGATGCCCCTGAGTCATCGGTTGCCTGCGCCCAACAGTTCGTCAACGACCCAACGATCTTGACCATGATCGTGGGATCCTTCAGCTCGGACCCGGCCCATGCGGTGAGCCGAGAAGCTGGGCTTCCGGCACTCACACTCGGCAACTTCATCGAAGACCTCGTTCATCCGTCTGTCTACTCGATCGATCCCGGAATTCTCGGTCTCGTTTCAGTGATGATCGACTATGCGGTGACGGGATTGAACGCACAAGAGGTATCGATCGCTTGCGCTGACGACCCTGCCTTCATCGGCCTGTGTGAGCTCATTTCCGCCTTGCTCGATGGCGGGGGTGTCGCAACGAGACACCTCGTCGCAGTCGGCTTCGAGCAAGCCGACCTCACCGGTGCTGTCATCGCAGCCGAGTCTGCGGATGTCGACGGTGTGATCGTCATTCTCGACAGCTCACAGTGCGTACCGTGGGGCGATGCGACCAGAACCCTCGGTATCACGACACCGATGCTCGCCGCCGACCCCTGTATGAACAAGGAGGCTCTGGACAGCGGTGCCATCGACGATTGGTTCGTGGTATTGCCCAGCCGGGCGCCCGAGAGTCCCACGACAGGTGATGCCGACGTGATCGAGCTCAATCGTATCCTCGACGCCTATGGAAGCGACGGCGCCACGGCGTTTGGCTACGGCGGATGGGTGTGGGGAAACGTCCTCGCTCTCTATGACGTGCTGGAGGGCTTGGGGTACGAGAACCTGAGCCGGGAATCGATTGACACGGCTCTCTCGACGTATCAAGGGACTGTTCCTCTGTACGGTGAGATCTCGTGTCCTGGTCCCGGATCCTTCGTTGGTCAATGCGTGACCGAAGCCGCCGTGTTCGAGGTCGACGGGGGCGAGGCCAAGCCCGTCACCGGTTTGGTCGAGACCGACATCACGGTGTTCGAGTTCCTGCTCGAGGGATAGAACAACCGAAGGCCCGGCCCGCCAAATCGCGGGCCGGGCCACGCGCTCGTCATTTGGAGGGTCGGTGATGGAGCTCTACCTGCAGTTCCTACTGCTCGGCATCGGCACCGGCGCCATCATCGCCGCCCTGTCAAGTGGGATGGTCCTCGCCTATCGCGCGTCCGGTGTCATCAACCTCGCCCATGGCGCTGTGGCCGGCTACACGGCCTACGTGTTCATGTCCCTGCAGCGAGACGGGCTCTACCCCATTCCACCCCTCCCCAACCCGTTCGCCCTCGTCGAGTGGATCGCCGGGTGGTTCGGGGCAGACCTCTCACTTCCGAGCATTCCAGCCTTCATCGACCTGGGCGACCCGCTCTCCCTGGCGCCGGCCATCGTCGTCTCCCTCATCACGGCAGCCATCATCGGGTTGGGCTTCCACTTCCTCGTGTTCCGTCCGTTGCGGTACGCGCCCGTGCTGGCGAAGGTGGTGGCTTCCGTTGGATTGATGCTGGCGCTGTCTGCCGCAGTCGTCCTCCGCTTCGGTTCCCGTTCCGCCCGCGTCGAACCGATCCTCCCCAACGATCCGATAGAGGTGATCGGTGTCGTCATCCCGTCGGATCGCTTCTATCTCCTGGCGATAGTATTCGCGCTGAACCTCGCGCTCTGGGGCGTCTTCCGGTACACGCGCTTCGGTACAGCCACGCGCGCCGCGGCTGAGGACGAACGCTTCGCCACGCTCCTCGGATTCTCAGCCGACTTCCAGGCTGTCGTCAGCTGGATGGTCGCCTCGGTTCTCGCCGGCCTCGTCGGCGTCCTCGTCGCCCCTATCACGGGCTTGACTCCGGTGAACCTGACCCTGCTGGTCATTCCGGCCGTCGCCGCCGCCCTACTCGGCAGCTTCTCATCGTTCTGGGTCGCGACCTTGGCGGGCCTCGGTCTCGGCATGACGCAGAGCCTCCTCTTCATCATCCAGGAACGAACTTGGGTTCCGGACTACAACCTGCCCCAGGTGCTCCCAGTGGTCGTCATCGCCGCCGCCATGATCTTCAGGGGGGAGGTCCTTCCCTCCCGCGGTTCGGTCCAGCGAGTCCACCTGCCGACCGCCTACGAGCCGAACGTCAAGTGGGGCCGCGTGCTGATCCTCGTTGCGATAGTGGCGGCTGGCGTGATCTACCTCCCTTTCCAATATCGGAGCGGTCTCGGCAACTCGATGATCGGCATGATCCTGGCGCTCTCCCTGGTCGTCGTCACTGGCTTCGTCGGCCAGATCTCCCTCACCCAGCTCGCTCTCGCGGGTGTTTCGGCGTTTGCGATCGGAACGCTCAGTTTCGAGATGGGCTGGCCGTACTGGCTCTCGCTCATCGCTTCGATCGCCATCGGTACCGGGTTCGGGCTCGTCGTTGCGCTTCCTTCCCTTCGTACTCGCGGCGCAAGCCTTGCGATCATCACCCTGGCCGCCGCCGTCACCATCGAGAACCTGTTCTTCCGCAGACCTGGGTTCTTGGGCGCCACGCGCAACAAGCAAGCTGCGCCGCCCGAGTTATTCGGACAGGAGTTCGGGGTCTTCACTGATTTCCCGCTCGGTGATGGGTCCCTGCCGAGCCCTTGGTTCTTGCTGTTCGTCCTCGTGGTCACAACGTTGCTGTCGCTTGGCATCGTTCGTCTTCGGACGAGTCGATTGGGCGAGCAGATGCTGGCTGTGCGTGCGAACGAACGGGCGGCGGCCGCAGCCGGTGTGAATACGTTGGCGGTCAAGCTGGCCGCCTTCTCGATCGCAGCGGCCTTGGCAGGCACGGCGGGGGCACTAAAAGCATCACAGCTCGGGACGTTCGGCGCCGAGTCCTTCGCGATCCTCGGTTCCCTCTCGGTCCTGGCGTTCGCCTATCTCGGTGGCATTACCACTGTGAGCGGCGCCATGTGGGCGGCCACTTTGTTCCCGTCCGGTATCGGGTTCGTGGTGGGCAACGAGATCTTCGACGTCGGCAGATACGAGGCGTACGTCGGCGGCCTGCTCCTCGTCGCCACGGCTGTCCTCAACAGCGAAGGCATCGACGGGTACAACCGACGGTTCATCGACTGGTTGCGCACGAAGTTCGGAACGCGTCGGGGGGAGGAAGTCAAGGCACCGCCACCTGCCGCTGAAGGTACGCCCTCTGACCAACTGGTTGGAGAACGCGTCTACGAGATTGCCGGTCCGCCGGCGCCTCACACGGGAGGGCCGGTGCTACAGACACGAGGGCTCACGGTGCGATTCGGTGGTGTGGTAGCGGTGGACGATGCTGATCTCGATTGCCTCCCAGGCCAGCTCACGGGTCTGATCGGCCCGAACGGTGCCGGCAAAACCACGCTGATCAACGCGGTGACAGGCTTTGTGCCCTCTACGGGCACCGTGGAGCTCGCCGGCAAGGACGTCACTGGTTTGAGGCCGCATCGCCTCGCCCACGATGGGCTCAACCGGACCTGGCAGTCGCTGGAACTCTTCGATGACGTGAGTGTCCGGGCCAACTTGGATGTCGCGGTGCGTCGTCTCGGTGTCCTCGACTCTTTCAAGGATTACTGGACCGGGAGCGTTTCAGACGACCGCGTCGACCACGTACTCGACATGCTCGGACTGATGGATGTCGCCGAGCGCACCCCTCGGGAACTCTCCCACGGTCGTCGCAAGATGGTCGGTGTCGCCAGGGCCCTCGTGACACAATCGACGGTGTTGCTGCTCGACGAGCCTGCAGCCGGGCTTGACAGGTCGGAGACGGTCTGGTTCGGCGAGCAGCTCCGGGCGCTGGTTGACGGCGGCTACAGCATGCTCCTAGTCGACCACGACATGAGCCTCGTTCTGAGTGTGTGCGATCGGATTCACGTGCTGGAAAACGGCAAGCTGATCGCCACAGGTACTCCAAAGGAGATCCGGATCAACGAGCGAGTCATCGCTGCCTACCTTGGCGGTGGAGGACACCATGAGTGAGCGAATCCTCACCATCGAACAGCTGTCCGCGGGCTACGACGGCGTCCGGGTCGTTCGCGACCTCTCACTCACCGTCGACTCCGGCGAAGTCGTGGCGCTGATCGGCCCAAACGGGGCCGGGAAGACCACCACGCTCATGGTGGTGTCCGGTTTCGTGGCGCCTCTCAGCGGCTCCGTCCAGGTGTTGGGTCGACCCGTGCCGCGGCTTCGCAATGCTCATCGAGTGGCTCGGTGGGGAGTCGCGCACGTGCCGGAGAACAGAGGGCTCTTCCTCCAGCTGACGGTGAGGGAGAACCTGTCCTTGGCCAAGACCAGGGGAACGGTCGACATTGAGCGAGCGTTCGAGTTGTTTCCTGCCCTACAACACCTCGTGGACAGACGAGCAGGGCTGCTGTCAGGTGGCGAGCAGCAGATGCTCGCCCTGGCCCGCGCTCTGTTGGCCGAACCGAAGCTGCTGATGGTCGATGAGATGAGTCTGGGCCTGGCGCCCGTCATCTACGAGCACCTCATGCCAGTGGTCAGACGCGTTGCCGATGAGACCGGCGCTGGGGTTCTACTCGTCGAACAGCACACCGGATTGGCGCTGGAGCAAGCGGATCGCGCATACGCCCTCGTCCATGGTGACCTGGTGCTCGAAGGCGCAGCCGATGAGCTCCTGCGGGACCCGGAGGTGATCGACGCTGCCTATCTCGGAGTCGACATCTGAGTGGGACGTGCGAGCCAGCGGCGCGCCGTCATCCTCGATCAGCCGAAGAAGCTGGAGAACAATGGTAGATCGAACGGTAGGAATCGCATGCTGGCGATCTTGCCGTCAGTGATCTCGTAGCGCGCAAGGAACTGCGTCTCGAAACGACTGTACTCCCTGATGCCCCAGAAGCGTCCAAGGACCACAACATTGTCGTCGCCGGCGAGAGCGACCGTGGGTTCGAAGCCCACGTCTCCCGCGCCCATCCAGAGCCCGTAGAAGGTCTTGATGGCCTCGTGGCCGCTCCACGTGCCTGAGATCTGCGAGTCGCCGGGGACGAGATAGAACGCGTCCTCGGCCATGTGCTTGTCGATGCTCTCATCGAGCCCAATGGTCTCGAGTTCGTTGTCGTAGTCCTGAAGAACCCGCAACGCAGCGTCGTCATATGGGGTCTTCGGGTACTGGATCGGCTCCATTGCATGCCCTCCTCGGTGGCGCCGAGAATAACGTACCGTTGCACTCAGTGCAAAACACTGTCTAGTCTTGTTTGAGCCCCGGTCTCACCGGTGGGGGAGGAGACACATCATGAACATCGAGGAACTGATCAAGTCACAGACGCTCGAAGGCAAAGTGGCGATCGTCACTGGTGCGTCTCGCCCCAACGGTCAGGGCCGAGCGATATCGAGGGCTTTGGCAGTGCGTGGCGCCAACGTCGTCATGACCGATCTCGAGCGTGAGGATTCCCGTTACAACTTCGAGGGACTGGGGGTCGGTTCTGCTGAGCTACTTGCAGACGCGGTAGAGGAGGTCACTGCGCTTGGAACCCAAGCCATCGGTGTCACGGCCGACATCACTGATCGCTCCCAGATCCAGAACGTCGTCGACGAAGCGCTCACCGCTCATGGTCGGATCGACATCCTCGTCAACAACGCCGGTTCTCTCCACGGCAACCTCGTCCTAGTCGAGGAGCTCACCGAAGACATGTGGGAGACCTCGTACCGAGTGAACATGAAAGCACCGGCCGATTTTGCTGCTGCGGTCGTCCCGCACATGCGAGACCGCGGTGGCGGCTCGATCGTGAACAACACATCGGTCGCCGGCATCGCAGCCTTCGCCGGCAGCGGCTGCTACTCGGCGACGAAGCACGGCGCCGTGGGCATCACGAAGGTGATGGCGGATGAGTTCGCTCCAGACAACATCCGCGTCAACGCCGTTTGCCAGGGCAATGTGTGGACTGACATCAGCCTGCCCGAAGCCGAGATGGTCGTTCGCCGTGGCTTCGCCGAGAGCACCGAGCAGTTCATCCAGAGCATGAAGGACATGGCTGGCCTCGACGACCGGTACGTCTTGCCCGAAGATGTTGCGGAGGCCGTTGCCTTCCTCTGCACTCCCGGCGCCAAGTTCATCACCGGGATCACCCTTCGCGTCGACGGTGGCATCAACATCGTCGGCGCATAGCGGTCCAGCACATGCAGTTCGACGCACCACGGAGCCAACGATGATGACCGACGAACACAAGGCGTTCCGGCAGATGGTCCGGGCCTATGTCGAGAACGAGATCAACCCCCATGTCGAAACGTGGGAGGCCGAAGAGATGATGCCGCTGCACGACATCTTCTCCGACATGGCGGGGCTGGGACTGTTGGGGCTCGAGTACGAACCTGACTACGGGGGGCAGGGTGCTGGCCACATGTTCACGGTGATCCTGGCCGAAGAGTTCGGCCGCTGCGATCATGGCTCGCTGCCCATGGCCCTCGGCGTGCAGGTCGACATGGCTACCCCGTCGTTGGCGCGCTTCGGGACCCCCGAGCAGAAGGAGCAGTACCTCGCCCCCGCGATGCGCGGCAAGATGGTGGCCGCGATCGCCGTCAGCGAGCCTGACCACGGCTCCGACGTCGCAGGCATCCGCACCCGGGCCGTCCGCGACGGCGACGAGTGGATCATCAACGGTTCGAAGATGTGGATCACCAACTCGGTTCAGGCCGACTGGCTGTGCCTGCTCGCCCGAACTTCCGACGGTCATGGGTACGCCGGGATGAGCCAGATCATCGTTCCCACCTCGGCTCCGGGCTTCAGCATCTCGAAGAAGCTCGACAAGCTGGGTATGCGGGCATCGGACACGGCCTTGCTGAGTTTCGACGACTGCCGGGTGCCGGTGGCCAACACGATCGGCGAGATCGGCAGTGGCTTCCAGCAGCAGATGTCACAGTTCGTCGTCGAGCGGATGTGGGTGGCATATACGGCGGTCGGTTCGTGCGAGCGAGCCATCGAGCGGACCGCCGATTACTTGAGAGAGCGGCAGGTCTTCGGCGAGCCGTTGCTCGCCAAGCAGTACGTGCAGTTCAAGCTCGCAGAGCTGTCGGCCGAGATCGATCTTCTGCGGGTCTACAACAGGTCTATCGCCAAGGCGTACGACCGGGGTGAGGACACGACGCGCCAGGCGGCCATCGCCAAGCTCAAAGCGGGTCGGCTGAGCCGCGCGGTGGCCGACCAGTGCTTGCAGTTCCACGGTGGCATCGGGTACATCGAAGAGACTTGGACATCCCGGTTCTTTCGCGACAGCCGGCTCGGCTCCGTCGGCGGCGGTGCCGACGAGGTCATGTTGCAGATCCTCGCACGAATGGACGGCCTGACCGCATGAGCCCTTGATCAACTGGCGTCTACGGAATGGGTGCTGACATGAACCCGAAGAACGTGGTGTTGACGATTCCGGAACCGCGAGTCGTCACCCTGAAGGAACGGCCGTATCCGAAGATCGTTCCTGGCTATGCGCTGATCAAGGTGGCGATTGCGCCGATCTGCATCGACCATCAGGTGTATGAGCGGCATCAATTCGAGGTGTTTGAGGACGCCGAACATCTAGGGCATGAGGGCGTGGGGGAGATCATCGAGACCGCACCTGGCTCCAGGTTCGCGGTGGGTGATCGGGTGATTGTATACGCCCACCATGGCTGCGACGGGGACGAATGCTTCGTCTGCCGTCGGGGTCTGAGTCCGAGCCATTGCCTCCGGATTCCCATGGAGAAGATCTCTGCCGGGGCCACGTTGCACGGTGCGTCAGGTGGAGTCGTGAGTGCGCTGGACCTGCCTGGATCGATGGGAGAGATTCAGAAGGCGTGTGGATCGCTCTCCGGAGGCTTCGGCTTCTCGAAGTATCGCATCGCGCCCGAACGCATGATCCAGAAGATCCCTGACGATCTGTCATATCGCCACGCTGCAGCGGCCGGCTGTTCCTGCGGGTGCACCTACACCGGCATGGAAGAAGCGGATGTTGGTCCCGGTGATGTCGTCCTCGTCGCAGGCGTGGGTTTCATCGGGTTCGGCGCGATCATCAACGCCAAGTACCGCGGCGCAACGGTCATCGTCCTGGGGCGGAACGAGCACCGCATGGCGCTCGCATCGAAGCTCGGTGCCGATCACATCGTCAATCCAGACGCCCCCGACTGGCTCGACCAGATCCAGGCCCTCACCGGGGATCTCGGGGGCTGTGATGCTGTTTTCGAATGCTCCGGATATCCCTACTACCAGCGCAAGTGCCTCGAGGCTGTCAGACGCTACGGCTACATGTACATGTTCGGGTTCCGAGTCGGCGATGACACGCCCTTCCCGATCCATCTGCTCAACGAGATCCACAACCGCCACATCGTTCTCACCGGGGGCCACGATGTGCGGGTCATCGACCGGGAGGGTTTGGTCAAGATGCTGAGTGGCCCGGAGGTGCGATCGAAGCTCGATGTCATGATCACCCACGAGTACAACATGTCCGAGGCACGCGACGCGTTCGAGGCGTGCCTCACAAAGCGAGCGGGGAAGGTCTATCTCTACCCTCACGATGACTGCCCGAGCTCCGGGCCCACTGGCTAACCGGGAAGCAACTCAGGTCGAGGACCGAAGTGCAGCGCATGAGGCGGTTCTGGCCCGCGCGGCCGTGTTGCCTGGGTGGACGCAGCCCGTATCGCCGGAACACCGGTTGCGCCGATACCCTTCTGGGGCGTCTTCGACCGTTGCTCCGCGTTCTCCTCGGATCGATCGGGGTTTCGCTTGGTCGAGACAAACTCATCGATCCAAGTACGAACGAATCCGCCGGTCAGCTTGCGTTTGGGCGGCCGTCTATGACCCGAAAGACGGGCGTCGCATCGCTAATGGCCGGACTCGGCGTCAGGATTCGCGGCCCTCCACTGCGTCAGCTGTTCCTTTGCCCAGGCGACTGCCTCCTGCTCGGTCCGGAACACTGCGATGGGCCGAACTCTCGTCTGCGGCGCCTGCAAGTCGACCAGGTATCTCATAATCCGAGCCTCCGCCACGATCGCGGCGGCGACAGGTGCGTACTGCGGCGAGGTCGCAAGCCATTCACGGGCCTCTTGTTGAACGTATCCCACGGCCCGGGCGTCGACTACCACCGCATATGGTCCATCGGTCAACTTGACCGCAGCGGCGCGCGTCGCTTGGACCGCAGCGATGCCCAAGGCCAGGGAGTCACTGTCATACACAACGTGCACGAGTTGTTCAGCCAGCAGGCGAGCCTTGCCGAGTGCCAATCCTCCATCAGTCATGATCGCGATGGATTCGGTGAGCAGCTTGGTCTCCTCGAAGGTTGAACAAGGATACCCGGGCGCCAGGCCGATCTACCCACCTCGGCTCTCGGAAATCGCTCGGATCGCTTGGTCTGCGTTCTCACGGCAGAGGTCACTGGTGAGGGTTGTTCGATCGTCGCTCCGCCGTTCTGGGTGAGTGTTTGGGGCTTCGCTCGTTCGAAACAACCCTCATCGATCCCAGTAACGACCACTCCAGATTCGCCCGACACATGCCTTGCCTCACGACTCAAGAAGGGACCGACGGGACTGAGTGTCGAGTAGCCGCCGGATTCAGAACGGCGGCATGAGGATCAATCGTCGCCGAACACCGACTCGCCGAACACCCACTCGACGATCTTGCCGGCCCGGATGGTGACTTGGTGGCCCGCCACTCGGTCTGACCCATGTGCCGTGAAGTACCCGGTGTCGAAGGTCACCACATCCCCGTCGACATCGATGTTGGAAAAGGTCTGGCCGCGGAAGAACGTGGATCCGCCGTCGAGGTTTGGTGTGTTGTATTCAGCCCAGAACTCGGGCTCACCGAAGGTCTCGTCTCCGAACACGAACTGGGCATCGGTGGCGAACAGCGAACACACGGCGTCTCGATCCCCGGCGTTGATGGCGAGGTCCAGTGCTCGAATCACCGACGCCGGGTCGGCCGGATCGACCGTGGGATTCTCGAGGTCA
>CAJHYJ010000090.1_pt1 | contig 22138 bp, 22 predicted proteins | sample 9198711 | NCBI WGS metagenome assembly CAJHYJ01 (sample SAMEA7708361, study PRJEB35096) | sediment metagenome | biome: marine neritic benthic zone biome [ENVO:01000025]; feature: sediment [ENVO:00002007]; material: shallow marine sediment [ENVO:03000034] sea grass bed [ENVO_01000059] ...
TCGACCAGATCATTGCTGGCGTGGTGATCAACATCCTCGCCCTTGGTCTCACCTCGTTCATGTCGTCCCGAATCCTGTCAGAGATCATCGAGCTCAACGCACCGGCTCGGATCCCGTCGATCCGCATCCCACTGCTGGCCGACATCCCCGTAATTGGACCGATGCTCTTCGATCACAACTTCTTCGTGTACGGCATGTTCGTACTCGTGTTCAGCATCCACTTTGGGCTCTTCTATACCCGCTGGGGGCTGCGGTCGCGGTCAGTCGGCGAGCATCCCAAGGCTGCGGATACGGCCGGGATCAACGTGTATTGGGTGCGGTACCGCAATGTGATCCTTGGAGGGATGATCGCTGGGTTTGGCGGTGCCTTCCTCGGCTTGTCGCAGGTGGCCAGGTTCGAGGAGAACATGACGGGTGGCATTGGGTTCATCGGTCTGGCAGCCATGATCTTCGGTCGGTGGCTGCCGCTCGGTGCCCTCGGAGCGGGGTTGGTCTTCGGCTTTGCCCGAGCGCTGCAGCAGAAAGCCTCTCTGCTCAACACCGGCATACCGTCGGAGCTCCTGCTCATGCTGCCGTATCTCGTCACGATCATCGTGGTTGCCGGCGTGGTCGGGAATGCCCGACCTCCCGCTGCCGATGGTCAGCCCTACATCAAGGACTAGGGGACACCTCCGCCCTCTGTGCTTGCTCTAGCTAGCACTCCTGTCTACCATGGCGCAACGGCGCACCACGGTGCGCTGTTTTCGTTGCTGGGAGGCAACCATCATGTTCCGAGTCGCTGCGCTGGCGCTCGCCTTCATAGTGCTGTCACCAGGTGCTGCCGGTACCTCTTCTATCGCGTGGGTACTGCCATTCGAACAGGCGCTGACCGCTGAGAGGGCTCCGGTGGAGCCTGCCCCCGCCGTAGCGTGGGCGGACCCGCAGGTCGCGTCGCCTGCCCCCAACCTGCCGATCGAGGAGTGGTACGACTGTCGGCCACCGTTCGCCGACTCGATCTGTGTCGACGGGTTCGACCACGCCGAGATCGTGGCGAGCGTGTTGCGGTCCGATCCCGACAGCCCTAGAGACTGGCGACCCGTCGTGGAGCTCTATTTCCAGCCGAGGCACGTCAACCGTGCTCTCCGCGTCATGCGCTGTGAGAGCGGTGGGGACGCGACGGCGAAGAACCCGACATCAACAGCCAGCGGGCTGTTTCAGCACCTTGCCAGCCTGTGGCCGGAGCGCTCGGTGCGGGCCGGTTGGCAGGGGTCCGACGTGTTCGACCCTGAAGCCAACATCGCCGTGGCGGCCTGGCTGGTGTACGAAGGTGGCGGTTGGGGCCACTGGGATCCGAGCCGACACTGTTGGGGCTGAGGCCGCCTAGCGGCGGCCAGGCCGAAGGACGTTCGCTTCGCTCACTGAAGGCCGAAGCCATTCGGGCTCGCTGCGCTCGCCGGGCCTCACAGCTCTCCCCCCTTTGGGGGGAGTCCGGCGAAGCCGGGAGGGGGGTCATTGAGAAGCAACTGAGCTGGCTGAGTTGAAGTGCTTGACCCCCTCCGCCGGCTACTGCCGACTCCTTCGTCGTCGGACGCCGACACCTCCCCCGCAGGGGAGGAGCTGTCCGTCTGCCGCCTGCCGCCTGCCGTATGCAGTATGCCGTAGGCCGTAACCCGTAACTCGTAACTCGTAACCCGTACCCGTCGCCCTAGGGCACCACCGCAAACACTTCCCATTCGCCCGGAACGCCCTTGAGCTCATGATGCCCCCGCGACTCGAATGCGAGTTGTGAACCGACCACGAGGTCCTTCACGGTCCGTGACACGAGTACCTCGCTGGGACCCGCCAGTGATCCCACCCGGGCTCCGAGGTGGACGGCCAGCCCGGCGACGTTGTCACCCCGGATCTCGAGCTCTCCGGTGTGAATGCCGGCTCGGACGTCTATGCCCAGCTCCCTGATGGCCCGTCCAATCGCCTGCGCTGCCCGCACGGCTCGGGCAGGGCCGTCGAAGGTGGCGAGGATCCCGTCTCCAGTGTGGGCCCGTTCCACGCCCCGCCACCGTTGGAGTTCAGCCCTCGTCACTTGGTCGTGTCGCTCGAGCAGCTCCAGCCACCCTTGGTCGCCGAGAGCGGCTGCTCGTTGTGTCGAGTCGACGATGTCCGTGAAGAGCACGGTCGACAGCACTCGCTCGGGCTCGGCGGCCTCCCGATGGCCGGTCACGAACTCTTCGATCTCGTCCACGAACTCCTGGGGATCGACAGCCCAGAAGAGATGAGCGTCTCCCGGCAGCTCGACGAAGGTGGCGTCAGGAATCTGGGTCGCCATCCAGCGGCCTTCCTCGACGTTGACGTCCTGGTCGTCGGTCCGATAGAGCAGAAGCGTCGGAGCCTGAATGAGTGCCAGCGTCGGCCGTGTGTCCATCTGGGTGTTCATCTTGAGGAGCTGGGCGGCGGCCTTGGGTGTGGCAGACATGCGGAAGTAGCGGGCGACCCACTCCCGGAACGCCCGATCGCTTCCCCGCTCGCCGAGCATGTACGGCGACAGATGGTCCGGGTCACCCCAGTTGGCCTCGACCTGCTCGATCTCGGCGTCGCGATCTTCGGGACTTGGCGCCCACGGGTACGAGGGCGACGGCACTCGTTTGGCGTACGTGGAAGCCAGAATGAGCCCGTCGGTTCGCTCGGGGTATGTGGCGGCGAACAGGCATGCCATGTTGCCGCCCTCGGAATGGCCAAACAGCGTTGCCGTTTCGGATCCCACCTCGTCCATGACGACTCGCACATCATCCATGCGGTCCTCGAGGCTGGGCAACTGATCCAACGGCAGACGATCGGACATGCCTGTCCCTCGCTTGTCGAAGGTGATCACTCGGGCGAACGAGCCGAGACGCCGCAGAATCGAGGCCAGCACCGGGTCGTCCCACATGAGTTCGATGTTGGAGATCCATCCGGGGACGTAGACGATGTCGCGCGGGCCGTCGCCAAACACCTGATAGGCGATCGAAAGACGGTCGCTGGTCACGTACTTCGTGGTCGGCACGAAGCGAGACTACGGGAGCCTTCAGGCCTCAGGCGTCGGGCGTCAGGCCGTCGGGCGTCGGTATGTTGTTCCCATGGCAACCATCTCCGACCGAGTCACCGCCAGCAAGGCTGATCTCGAGGCGATCGAAGCGGCCGCGCTCGACTACCTCGAGGGCTACGTGACCGGCGACCCAGACCGGCATCTCCGGGCGTATCACCCGGAGGCCATCAAGCGTCGCCTAGAGGAGGATCCTGACTCCGGCGTGACCGAGCAGATCGTGCTGTCACCACAGGCGATGGCGGATTACACGGCGACCGGGCAGACAGTGATTGAGGACTGCCCAGCTGAGGTGTTCATCGACGACGTCTTCCAGGACATCGCCTCGGTGCGCGTCTACTCGTGTCGGTGGGTCGATTTCCTGCACGTGACCAAAGCCCGGGGCGAGTGGCGACTCCTCCACGTGACCTGGCATCGCGTTGTGCCACCGGACGCCTGAGGCCCGATGCCTGATGCCTGATACCTGCGGCCCGAAGGGCCGCTAGCCGGCCGGCCGTCCGTAGAACTCGACTTCCTCGACGGCCAGCTCGGTGAAGCTGGTGCCATCGACGACTTCGGCCGGCCAGGTCGAGCGAACCTCGATGACCACCTGGGTCGTGTTCAACGTCGTGAAGTTGATCAAGTGACGTCCGGCCCGATTGACCAGCGTTTCGATCGTGCCGTCGGTCATGTCGTCGGCTCGGATCTCCAGCCCGTTGATGCGGTAATTGCGACGGAATCGGGTGTCGTCCTCCAGGTTGTTGATGACGATCTGCTCCAACTGCCACGGTGTGTTGAAGATGAAGGTCATTGTGGCGCCGACCCCTTCCAGGCCGGCGTCGTTCCACGCGGCGCCAGTACGATCGATCAGGTTGTCACAGGGGAACGAGCTCAGCTCGCTCGAGCACTCGACGGAGATGAGAGCCGCCGGGATCCTCTCGGGTAGCGCTCGCTGCAGGGTGGTCGAGGTTGTCGGGATCGTCGTATCAGTGACTGTGCCCCCGTCGTCTCCGCGGATGGCGTTGAAGATGAAGGCGAACAGGATGACAGCGGCGATGACCGATCCGATGATGATGGCGGCGCGCACGCCCGCCGTCATGGTGATGAGCGGTTGCGGCGCGACAGGCATCTCGCCCTGATAGAGACGAGCACCGCATTCCTCGCAATGACGGTTCGACTCCGGGTTGCCTGCACCGCACGACGGGCACGCGACCGTGGTGTAGGGGACACTCGGCACGGCCTCGGTCTCAGCCGGAGCCGGATCGAGCGAAAAAGCCTCGTCAGTCGTGTCGACCCATTGGCCACACTCAGGACAGAACTCGTCGCCTTCGAATGTTGCACCGCAGTTGGTGCAAGTGATCTGTTCCAGAGGCACCTCCGATCCGGCGGTATTGTGCCATGGACATGCACGTTCTCGCGATCAGAGCCACCGAGACGTGGTCAATGGGGAACGTGCTGGGTGGAATCGTGCTTTTGGCGGCCATCGTGGCGGGCCTCTGGTACCTGATTCGCGTCACAGGCGACCGATACGATCGATGACATGACCTACTCGTGTGCCAACTGTGGCTACCGCTCGCCGAAGTGGATGGGCTTCTGCCCGCAATGCCGAACCCAGGAAGCCCTGCTGCCCATTTCCGAGGCAGCCGCCACTGTCAGCGAGCCGCTCCCTCTCGCCAAGGTCGCCCAAGACGAGGTTGCTCGAGTCCCAACCGGCATCAGTGAATTCGATCGAGTTCTCGGCGGCGGCATCGTCGGGGGCTCCGCAATACTGCTTGGCGGGGAGCCGGGTGTTGGCAAGTCGACCCTCCTGCTGCAAGTGGCGGCCGGCGTCGCTGCAACCGGAGGCACAGTCCTTCTCGCATCGGCCGAGGAGTCGATGGCCCAGGTCGGGTTGCGGGCTCGTCGACTCGGTATCGACGAGGAGGCCTTGCTGCTGGCTGCCGACACAGCGGTCGAATCGATCATTGCGGCAGCCGAGAAGGTCCGGCCTGAACTGCTGGTGGTGGATTCCATCCAGACTGTGTCTGTTGCCGATCTCGGGGGTGCGCCCGGGACGCCCAGCCAGGTGCGTGAATCAGCGGCCCGCTTGATTCAGGCTGCCAAAGCAACCGGAGTTCCCGTCGTGCTCGTCGGTCATGTCACAAAGGATGGGGGGTTGGCGGGCCCCAAGCTGTTGGAGCACATGGTCGATGTCGTTCTGTACCTCGAGGGCGAGAGCGCCGTCGGCTACCGCACCCTGTCTGGCATCAAGAACCGGTTCGGGGCAGCCCAAGTGTTCGGGGTCTTCGAAATGACCGGCGAGGGCATGCAGGAAGTGGCCGATCCGTCGCGAGCGCTCATCGGGAGCGATCTCGGGTCAGTCGCCGGCACTGTCGTGTTCCCGGCGCTGCAAGGCCGTCGCCCGGTGACGGTCGAAGTCCAAGCTCTGGTGGCGCCGGCCTCCTATCCCCAGCCACGCCGCTCGATCCGTGGCTTCGAACCGGCTCGAGTGCATCAGCTGTTGGCCGTGCTCGACAGGCACGCCGGTCTCTCGTTCGCCGATCACGAGGTATACGTCACGGCCGTGGGCGGTATGCGTCTTCGCGAGCCTGCTGCCGACCTGCCGATCGCGCTGGCACTTGCTTCCTCGCTGCTCGACCGACCGACCGGCCCGACAGCAGCGTTTGGCGAGATCGGCCTGACGGGCGAGATCCGGTCGGTCGCACTGGCTGATCGTCGCCTGGAAGAAGTGAAGCGCCTGGGCTTGACGTCCACAGTCGCCGCCGGGCCGGGCATCGCCCACCTAGGGGATGCTCTGAAGGCCGCCGGTTTGGTTCGGCCCGGCGACTAGCACTCGATGACCGCCGTCACCGACTAGATTTCTCGCTCGTGAGCGTGCGAACTGGGGGCATCACTTCGATCCTCGAACGCCTTGCCCCAGGCACTGCCCTCCGGATCGCCATTGAGAGGATCATCCAGCAGAGCAACGGTGCCCTCATCGTCATGGGATGGGGTCCGCAGGTGCAGTCGATCTGCTCCGGAGGGTTCCAACTCACGGATACTCCGTTCTCGGCCGCCCGCCTCGCAGAGCTTGCCAAGATGGACGGCGCCATCGTGCTCGACGACGACGCCGAGGTCATCGTTCGTGCCAATGTTCACCTCATTCCGGACCCGGCCCTTCCCACCGTGGAGACCGGCTCGCGCCATCGCACGGCCGAGAGAACAGCAGCCCAGACAGGCAAGCCCGTCATCTCGGTGTCCGAGGACCGCGGGATCGCCACGCTCTTTCTCAATGGGGATCGCCACGAACTAGCCAGCCCGACGGTGTTGGCGGCCAAGGTCAATCAAGCCCTCGCCAACTTGGAACGATTCCGCCACCGGCTCGATGACGCTGAGGAACGGCTCAGTCGGCTGGAAGTAGCTGACCTCATGACGTTCAGATCGGTCGTCACGGTGCTGCAACGTGCCGAGCTGGTGAGGCGGATCGGACAAACCGTTGAAGCAGACGCCCGCGCTCTCGGAGCCGAAGCATCGCTGACCCTCGTTCAATTGGCTGACCTCACGCAAGGGGTCGATCGGACCACGTCGCTCGTGCTTCGGGACTACGTCCGTCCGTTGCGAACGGGCTCAGTCGAGCGGTCCACCACCGCCCTGGCTGAGATTCCGCTGGGTGATCTCCACGACGTGCCGGCGATCACCGCTTCTCTCGGGTTCGAGCATCCGGAGACGTCGACTCGACCGCGCGGCTACCGACTGCTGTCGCACGTGCCGCGACTCCCGGCCAGTGTTCGAGAAGCGATCGTGCGGCATTTCCGGGACTTCCAGAGGATGCTTCGTGCATCGGTCGACGAGCTCGTCGAAGTCGAGGGTGTTGGACCGAGCCGCGCGGAACAGCTGCGGCACTACTTCGACCGGGCGACTGACCCCCTTTGGGACCCGATAGAAGACTGACGCTCAACAGTCCCTACACTGTCGGCGTTCATGGCAACCAAGAAAGCTTTCGCGGTCAAGGACAAGGTCGTCCATCCCCATCACGGCGCTGCCACCATCATCAAGAAGGTAAAGCGCAAGATCGACGGGAAGAATCGGGACTACTTCGTTCTCGACATCGCTACAGATCAATTGACTGTTTACGTGCCCGTCGACGGCGTCGAAGAGACCATTCGGCCTGTCATCTCGAAGACGGCGGCTCGCCGCGTTTTCGCGACCTTCAAAGACGAGCCCCAAGAGGCTGGTTCCAACTGGAGCCGGTGGTACAAGGTGCTCAACGAGAAGATGACATCGGGTGACATCTACCAGGTCGCTGAGGTCGTCCGGGATCTGACGTTTGCGCAGCAGACGAAGGGCATCTCGCCTGCGCTGAAGCGCATGCTGTCCAAGGCCCGGCTCACACTGATTTCCGAGCTCCAGTTCGCGCTGACCCTCACGGAGGAAGAAGCGACCAAGAAGCTCGACCGCGCCCTGCCCAAGGTGGCCGTCGAAGAGACCGAGTAGGCGGCTGCCGCCGTGTACGTCGAGGCGGTCCGTCTTCTCATCACCCTGCTGCTGACAGCAGTTGGGTATCGCATTGGCCTCGACATCGACGGTGTCGATCCGGCGAGCGGGGCCGTTGTCGGCGCCATCCTCGGTGCCGGCGTCGGCTACGTCCTAGGCGGTGTCGCCGGCCGCTTCCTACGGAGATGGCTCAGTTCGGTGCCGAAGGTCCTCGTCGCCCGGCTGTCGGGCCCCGAGCTCTTCGCAGGATCGATTGGCGCAACGCTGGGCGTCGTGATCGGCGCAATCGCCGCGATCCCGTTGGTCTCATTGCTCGAGTTTCCCATTGGTTGGCTGGCGGGTGCCCTGACCGTCGTTCTCGTGGGATCCATCGGCGGGTCTCTGTTCGCAGGCCGCGCTACCGAACTCCTCTCCGCGGCCGGCCTGCAGCGGCGGCGGCCGCTCGTGGCTCGGCGACTGGACGAAGCGGAGTCTGCCCTTCTCCTCGACTCATCGGCGGCGATCGACGGACGAGTGCTTGACCTGGTGTCGTCAGGGGTGGTGGATGGACGCGTCTTCGTGCCGGCATTCGTCATCGACGAGATGCAGGGATTGGCAGATGCGGCCGAACGGTCGACCCGTCGACGCGGCCGGCGCGGCCTCGAAGTGGTCGAGGCACTGCAGAGTGCCGTCGAGGTCACGGTGCTCGACGACGCCGTGCCCGAGTTCGACGATGTGGACGCCAAGCTGATCGCACTCGCCGATCGGGCCGAGGCTCGGTTGATCACCACCGACACCAATTTGGCTTCCGCCGCACAAGTGCGCGGGATCGCAGTCGTCAATCCTGCAGTTCTTGGTGACAAGCTTCAACAGCCCGTCGCCGTCGGTGACACCATGGCCGTCGAGATCGTGAAGCTCGGCACCGAGGCTGGGCAGGGCGTCGCATACCTCGATGACGGAACGATGATCGTGGTTCGTGACACTGCTGAGCGGATTGGCGAACAGATCGACATCGTCGTGACGTCTACCACCAAGACCCGAGTGGGTCGGATGTTGTTCGGCAAACCGGCATGACGGTCTGGGGCATCGTGGTTGCCGCCGGATCGGGCCAGCGCTTCGGACAGCCCAAACACCAAGTGATGTTGGATGGTGCTGCATTGTGGGAGCGGGCGCGGGACGACTTGATTCAGGGCGGGGCATCGGATGTCGTAGTCGTTGGCAATGTGGAAGGTGGGGTATCCGGCGGAGAGCGCCGGCAGGACTCAGTTGCCGCCGGACTGGACAGAGTTCCGGCGGATGTCGAGTTCGTGCTCGTCCACGATGCCGCCCGTCCTCTCGCCGGGCCTGGCTTGGTGAAGCGAGTCATCGACCGGCTCTTGGTGGGGGACGTCGATGGAGTCATTCCCACAGTGGGTGTGCGGGACACGATCAAACAGGTCGACGGCGAGGCGGTTGTCAACACCGTCGACCGATCCTCCCTTGCCGCTGTCCAGACTCCGCAAGGGTTCCGGTCGGCGGCGCTGCGCAACGCTCATCGTGCGGTCACGGAGGATGTCACCGATGACGCTCAGATGATCGAGCTGCTCGGTGGGACCGTCGTCACCGTGGAGGGGTCGCCGCGCAATCTCAAAGTCACGTACGCCGACGATCTCATCATGGCGGAGTCGCTGCTGTGATCACCCAAGCCGGCTTCGGGGTGGATGTACACGCATTTGGAGACGACCCGCCGATTCGTCTCCTTGGTGTCGTGGCCGACGACAGCCGCGGGCTGGAGGGACACTCTGATGGAGACGCGGCGGCCCACGCTGTCATCGATTCCCTCCTGGGAGCTGCTGGCCTCGGAGACATTGGGATGCGATATCCCAGCTCGGACTCGCGTTGGGCTGATGCTGATTCGATGGCGATGCTCGCCGAGGTGGTGTCTGAGGTTCAACGGGCGGGCTTCTCGGTCGTGCACGTGGACGTGACAGTGGTCGCGCAGGATCTCATCATCAGTCCGGTCCGGTCGGCGATGACGACGTCTCTGCAGTACGCCCTGCACGGCGGGACGGTGTCGATCAAGGCGACCACTACTGATCACTTGGGGGCGCTCGGTCGAGGCGAGGGGATCGCGGTCTATTCCATCGCCACGCTCTCCTACGATGCCTGACCCCATGCGCGTCTACAACACGCTCGGCCGCGAGCTCCAGGACTTCCAACCCGTCGAGGCCGGCAAGGTCGGCATCTACCTCTGCGGGCCGACTGTCCAATCAGAGCCCCATCTAGGTCACGGCCGGTCGGCGGTCATGTTCGACGTGATACGCCGCTACTTCGTGTGGCGAGGCTTCGAGGTGACGTTCATTCGCAACGTGACTGACATCGAAGACAAGATCATCGCCGCTGCTGAGGCCGAGGACACCACCGTCGAGGAATTGGCGAAACGCAACGCCGACAAGTTTGCTGCTGGATACCGTGCGCTCGGTTGCCTCGATCCCGATATCGAGCCGGCCGCCACCGATCACATCCCGGAGATCGTTGAGATCATCGAACTGCTGATCGACAACGGATTGGCCTACGAGGCTGAGGGCGATGTGTACTTCCGCGTTCGGCAGCTGGCGAGCTACGGAAAGCTGTCCGGGCGCCGCATCGACGAACTGCAGTCGGGCGCCCGCGTGCTCCCGGGCGAGCACAAGGCCGATCCTCTCGACTTTGCGCTGTGGAAGGCGGCCAAGCCTGGCGAGCCGTCCTGGGACTCGCCCTGGGGTGCCGGGCGGCCAGGTTGGCACATCGAGTGTTCAGCCATGGCGGCCAAGTACCTGGGGCGACCGTTCGACATCCACGCAGGTGGCACCGACCTGATCTTCCCGCATCACGAGAACGAGATCGCCCAATCGGAAGGCGCCTACGGAGTCGACAGTTTCGCTCGGTATTGGATGCACAACGGAATGCTGCAGCTCTCGGGTGAGAAGATGGCCAAGTCCACGGGGTTGCTGGTCACGTTGGAAGACGGTGTGGCGAGATTCCCGGCGGCGGCGATTCGCCTCTTCTATCTCGGCGCTCGCTACCGATCGCCACATGACTACACGGAGGAGCAGCTCAACGACGCCACAGCCAGTCTCGAACGATTGCGCTCGTTCCGTCGGCGGGTTGGCGACGTCGAGGCGATCGCCGACGATGCCTCGATGGAGACCTTCGTCGAAGCGATGAACGATGATTTCAACACCCCTGTGGTCGTGGCGACCCTGTTTGATCTGGTCCGCGACGCCAATCGTCGGATCGACGAGGGCGAGGCGGTGGACGGCCTCGTTGCTGCTTTCGACGAGATGGTCGCGATCCTCGGTCTCGATCTCACTGAGACCGAGCTCGAGATTGGAGATTCAACGGCAGTTCTCAGGAGCCTTGCCGATGAGTTCGGTGTCGAATCGGAACGTCCCGAAGAGCTCATTGCGAGTCTCATCGACCGCCGTGTCAGGTTTCGTGACGAGCGAGACTTCGCCTCCGCCGATGTAATCCGCGATCGTCTCGCAGAGATCGGCGTCGTTTTGGAGGACAAGCCCGATGGCACGACCACCTGGCATCGGTCGTAGCGTCGAAGGCGTTCATGCCGTTGCGGCGGCGGTCGAAACCGGCCGTGTTCAGCAGCTGTTCGTTGAGTCCCAGCGCCAGAGCCGGTCCGCGGTTGCTGCGATCCTCACCGAGGCCCGGCGGCAAGGCGTTGCGGTCGAGATCGTGGAGTCCGTGTTGGATCGCTCGCAAACGGATGCGCCGCAGGGTGTGGTCGCCATCGGCAAGCCGATCCCCGTGGCCAAGCTGGACTCTCTTGCGGCTCAGCCAATGCCGGCACTGTTGGTGCTCGACCACATCGAAGATCCGCACAACGTGGGCGCCATCGCCAGGAGTGCGATGGCAGCAGGGATCACCGGGCTCGTCGCCAGCACCCGGCGCTCCGCACCATTCGGCCCTACCGCCTTCAAGGCTGCGGCCGGTGCCCTGGAGAGACTGCCGGTTGCGTTGGTGTCGTCGGTCCCATCGGCACTCGAACGGCTGAAGCGGCGGAACATCTGGTCGGTCGGGCTGGCGATGGACGGCCCGGAGAGCTTGTTCGGCCTGGCTCTGCTCGACCAGCCAGTCGCGTTGGTGGTCGGGGCCGAGGGTCGGGGCCTCGCCCAGCTGACCGCCGAGCGCTGCGATGTGCTGGCGTCCATTCCCATGGAGGCGGGGGAGAGCCTCAACGCCTCGGTGGCTGCGGCCCTGGCGAGCTACGAGGTGATGAGGGCCAGAACGGCGACATGACATCACGAGTTGCGGGCTGCGGGTCGCGCTGACTGGTAACTCGTGGCTCGTAACTCGTAACCTGCTGGCTCTGCTGGCGTAGCTCAGTTGGTTAGAGCAGCCGCCTTGTAAGCGGCAGGTCGTGGGTTCGACTCCCACCGCCAGCTCAATGTCGGGAGACTCCCGACCCTCCTTGTACCCTGCTCGACTGATGGTTGGCCGTACAACGACGTCCCCCAACCGTGACGGCTGAGCGAGATCCAGATGTCTGGTGATCACGCCGCGCCTGGCCTGAAGCGGTTCTACCGGGAGCTCAGCGGATCTCTTGTCCGCTGGCTTATCGTCGCCGCCGTCATTGTGGCCGTCGCGTGGGGGGTTGGACGGCTGTTCGACACGCTCGGCAGCACCGGCATTTCGACCACGACCACGACCACCTCCATCGTGACATCGACGCCCGGCACCTCTACGCCGTCCACGACGACAACGTCGTCGACCACCACAACGTCCACCTCCACCACGACATCGACGACCACGACAACCACCCTCCCGCCAGAGTTGGAGCCGGCCGATGTCCAAGTCATCGTGCTCAACTCCACGACCCGTAGCGGCCTGGCCGCCGGGGTTTCGGACAACATCGGGGTCGCCGGGTATCAGATGCTCGAGCCCGACAACTTCAGACCGCTGCTCGATGACAGCCGCATTTGGTTTGCCGATGGCTTCGAGGACGAAGCCATCTCGCTAGCCGAGTTGATTCCCCAGGCAATCGTCGTCGAACCGTGGCCAAACTCGGAGCCCATTCCGGCCGACATCGTGGTGGTGCTCGGAGCGGACTTCGCCGGGTGACCGAGGAAGCCGCTCCTCCGCCGGAACGGCCGGTCAGTCACATCAGCACTCTCTGGGCGTGGCTGTTCGTCGGCTTGCTCTTGGTCGCTGTCGTCGTAGGGGTGGTTGGCCAGGTCTTCTCTCGTGCCGTGCTGCTCGACCTCGTCTCGTTTTGGCCGTTCCTCGTCGTCATCTTCTTGATCGCGGCAACGGTGCTCCCTCGGTCCCGTGGTCGCTGGCTCGCTTCAGTCGTTCCTCTCCTGCTCATCGGGTGGTTGGTCACGGCGATCGTCTTACACGTGAATGGTTGGGAGCAACTGCCGTCATCGTCGGCTCGTCTGGCCGGCCCGATCCACGTCGGGGCAGCCGACTTGACTGTGAACGTTCCAGGCGTGCTGGAGATTCGCGGTGCGGCCGCGCAGCCTGAGGCGTATCTGGTGATACCCCGCAAAGCAGGCGGTGACGTTGGGGCGCCTGAAGCGCTCGAGCGCCAGGTTGACCTGGAGCTGGCAGTGGGTCTGCGACCAATTGCGACGTCACAGTGGTTCCAGTCGGAAGGCTGGGACATCACGCTGGACGATCGACTCACCTGGGTGCTGGCGCTCACTGCGATCGACATAAGTGCGGATCTGTCGAGCCTGGTCGTGTCGTCGGTCGAGGTGACAGGCGACGGAACGGTCACCCTCGGTCCTATGGCAGAGAACTCCCGATCAGTGGATGTCAGAGGTAACGTGACGATCGTGGTGCCGAATGAAGAAACCGTGCAGATCATTGGTGAAGCGTCGGTACCGCCTTCCTTTACTGCAACCGAGGACGGATATGTCCGCGGCGAGGGAGATCCAACGGTGACCATCCAGGTCGTGGCCGGAGCGTTGACTGTCACGGAGTCGACCCAATGAGTGATCGCTACGAGCAGTTCCGGCGACTCGGTGTCCTCACCTGGACCAGCCTCGGTGTGATCGGCCTTCTGGCCGTGCTGGTCTGGATCTCGGGACAGATTCGAATCATCTGGCTCCCGTTGGTGTTGGCGCTGGGAATCGTCTACCTGCTCAACCCGCTAGTAACTGCGTTCGAGCGCTTGAAGCTGCCAAGAGTATTGGGAACGACGTTCGCGTATCTGATTGCGGCGGCGCTGTTCGTGGTCTTGGGGAGTGTCGTCGGACCGGTGATCGGGGACCAGGCAGCCAGCCTGTCCGACCAGTTCCCGACCATCGTCGATGACGTTGGCCTGAGAGTCGAGGATCTGGGCGCATCGTTGGGGGTGGAGGTCGATCTCTGGACCTACGCCGAGATCCGATCTTGGATCGAAGACCCTTCGAACATCCAAGGGCTTCAGGTCTTCGCCGGTGAAGCCTTCACGGTGGTGATGGATGTCTTCGAGGTCGTCGCGCTGATCTTCCTGGCGCCGGTGATCGCCTTCTACCTCCTGACGAGTCTCCCGGCTGTGACAAAGACAGCTCTGCGTCTCACGCCTCCGGACCTGCGTGATGAAGCTGCCGAGGTCGGATCTCGCGTCGGTAGGGCGCTTGGCGGTTTCGTGCGCGGACAGCTCGTGGTAGCGCTGATCGTGGGCATCCTCAGCAGTGTCGGGCTTCGTGTGATCGGCCTCGAGTTGTGGCTCATCATCGGAATGACCGCGGGTGTGCTCAACATGATCCCGTTCATCGGGCCTTGGGTCGGGGGAGCTCTGGCTGCGATGGTTGCGCTGGTGCTCGGAGACTTCCAGATGGCAATCATCGCATCCGTGTGGTTCTTCCTGGTCCAGCAGTTCGACAACCACATCGTCAGCCCCAACGTCTTGCGAGCGACTGTGAAGCTCCATCCGGCGCTCATCATCCTTGCCCTGTTGGCGGGTGGCTCTCTGGGTGGCTTGTTTGGTCTGCTGGTGGCTGTGCCATTGACGGCGGTCGGCAAGGTGCTGCTCTCGCATCTGTGGAGAACCAGAGTGCTTGGTGAGCCCTGGGATGAGGCTGCCGAGGATCTCATCGTCGAGTACGAGCCTCCGGATCCCCGCAGCTTGGCCGGCCGGGTTCGCAGGGTTGGTCGCCTGCAGCTGAGTCGCCCGAACGTGCGGTCCCGGCCTGGAGTGCATCCCGACACAACTGCCACCGAGGCTGGTCAGCCGCCCGACCGAGTCGGCGCTGACGCCACCTGACGCCCACGCGACTCGGCGACTGACTAGTCACCCTGCTGGACACTGGTAGGACGCTTCTCTAACTTCCTCCCACGCAGTCCCAAGGATTGCGATACGAGAGGTGAACACAAATGAAGAAACTCCTGGTGCTGCTCGCCGCATTGGCGCTCGTGGCCGCTGCATGCGGTGACGGCGATGCCGGCGACGACGGCGACACCGGTGCTACCACGACGACGACGCAGGCTCCTGCGGCGCCGACGACGACAACGTCCGAAATGATGGACGAGGGCTTGATGATGGGCATGTCCGCCGATGAACTGCGTGACGCGGGTTATGTGGTCGTCGAGCCGGGACAGAACATTCGTATTGGTGCGTCGGTTGCCTTGACTGGTCCGATTCCCGATCCTGGCCGTGACATCGCCAACGGTGCCGAGATCGGCGTCGACGATGTAAACGCCGGTGGCGGCATTCTCGGCTTCAACGTCGAGTTGGTGCTCGAGGACGGTGCCTGTGACGGCGACGCCGGCACGCTCGTTGCGAACAAGTTCGCATCCGATCCGACCATCGTGGCTGTATCCGGTGGGACCTGTACGGGCGAAACGCTCGGTCTGGCTCCGATTCTGGAAGATGCCAAGATCCCGTTCGTGTCGCCGTCGGCGACCAATCCGGCGATCATCACCCCCGAGTGCACTGTCTGCAACCGGGTGGCCCTGTCTGATGCGGCTCAGGCTGACGTCGACGCCACCTACGTATTCAATGATCTCGGTGTGACCTCCGTTGCGGTCATGGATGACGCTTCTGACTACGGAGCTGGGTTGGCCGATCTGTTCACAACTGCGTTCGAAGCGCTCGGAGGCACGATTACGTCGCGAAACGGTATCCAGGTCGGTGAAACCGACTTCCGGAGCGTCTTGACGACGTTGACCACCGAATCGCCAGAGCTGATCTTCTTCGGAGGCTATGCCACCGAAGCCGGTCTGCTTGCGAGCCAGAAGAACGAGGTCGGTCTCAACGACACGATCTTCTTCTCGGACGACGGCGCATTCACTGAGCAGTACCTCGACGCCGCCGGAGATGCGGCCGAAGGAACGTATGCATCGTTTGTGGCCGGTGACGAAGTCGCTGACACCAACGCTGCGTTCGATGCTGCCTATCTCGACAAGTACGGCGTCAGCCCAGACGATCTCGGACCGTTCCACGCCCAGTCGTACGACACGATCCTCGTGATCGCTGACGCGATCGCACGAGCGGGTGTCGTGGAGCAGGGCCACTTGATCATCCTCCGTGATGATCTCTTGGGTGCCGTCCGGACGACGAGCGGTGTGGCGGGTCTGACCGGCACGATCAGCTGCGACGCCAATGGCGAGTGCGGTGCTGGCGGTGTACAGATCTTCACCGTCGTGAATGGCGAATTCGAGCAGGTGTCGGGCTTCGGCTTGGACGAATAGCAAGCTCGCAGCACGCAGCTTTCAGCCCGCCACGGGCGTTGGAGCTGACTGCTGAGAACATCGAAACGGGGCGCCGGATGGCGCCCCGTTTCTCGTTGCGTGACGACACCGGCGTATCGCCTACGACCTAGAACCTCCGGCCTTCGGCCTCAGCCGAAGCGCAGCTTCGCTTACGATGCGGCCACTTCCGGGAAGGGTCGAGGAACTGGCAACAGCCGAACAGACAGTGCCGCGCGTGGGCGGGTTGAGTCGGGCGCAGCGGCGTCGGATCATCCAATGGGTTATTGGCGTCCTGTTGATCGCTGGGTTGGTATGGAGGGCAGTCTCCGTGCTCTCCGAGCTCGATTCGAATCCAGCGTTCTGGACCCTGCTGCTCATCAACGGACTGGTCCTCGGCGGGGTCTACGCATTGGTGGCCCTTGGCTACACGATGGTGTACGGGATTCTCTTCATGATCAACTTCGCGCATGGCGAAGTGCTCATGGTGGGCGGCTTCGCGGGGTTCTTCACACTGCAGGTCATGTTTGAGATCGGCTGGGCAGGCGGTGGATCTGCCATTTCAGCCTTGGCGATGTTGATCGTTCTGTTGGCGGGCATCGGCGCCTCGGTTCTCACAGGCGTCCTCCTCGAACGAATCGCGTATCGGCCGCTCCGCAATGCGCCACGCCTCATCCCGTTGATCAGTGCTATTGGGGCGTCGTTCTTCCTCCAGTATTCGGCGCTGCTGATCTTCGGAGTGACACCTCACAACTATCGCAAGCCGGCCATCATCGACGGAGGCTGGGTTATCGAGGGAGCGCAGCCGATCTTCATCTCGCGATCAGGTGTGTTCATCTTCGGTGTCTCGGTCCTGATGATGGTGGGGCTCTACTTCATCGTGCAGCGGTCCAAGGTCGGACGGGCGATGCGGGCTGTATCGGAGGACAAAGAGGTTGCCGCGTTGATGGGTGTCGATGTGGACAAGGTGATCGTGTTCACCTTTGTCCTCGGGTCCGCTCTGGCGGGTGCCGGTGGAGTGATGTTGGGCGTCCAGAACACCGTCATGCGGTTCAACACGGGCTTCTTGCCGGGCCTGAAGGCCTTCACAGCGGCGGTGCTGGGTGGAATCGGGAACATTCCCGGGGCCATGGTCGGTGCGCTGGTGCTCGGACTTCTGGAGGCCTTCGGCCCCACGGTTCTCGGATTCCCCAACCAATACAAGGACGTCATCGCGTTCTTGATCCTCGTGCTGCTGTTGATCTTCCGGCCCACTGGACTGCTCGGCGAAGTCCTGAGTCAGGAGAAGGCATGAGGGATGCGGTCATTCGGGGGTTCGTGGCCTTCGGCGTCATCGGCTATCTGGCCGTGCTCGGACTCCCCAATCAGCTTGGGGGAGCGGTCGTCATCACGTTCGGTCTCGCGATGCTCCTGCTGGCGTTGGTGTTCTTCCGTGACAAGCCGGGCCAGCAACAATCGACGTCGAGAGTGGCGATTAAGGGAGCTCTTGCTGGACTCATCGCGGGCACTCTGACGGCGACAGGGGTTGTTGTGGTTGCTGCGTTGCAGCGCCGCAACGTCCAGGTCATCGAGCTCTTTGCGCAACTCCTGCCGGAATGGACCGAAGCGCTCACTGGCGTGACGAGGGCTGAGCTACGGGAAGGGGCGTCTGTCGTCGGTCCGGCTGTCCGGCTGGGATTGGTCATCACGGTTGGCGGGCTCATCGGCGGTGTGGCGACCAGGCTCCTCACTTCAGATCCGGCCGCCGACGAGCGTCAGTTCTGGTCTGGGTCCACGGGCCGAAGAATCAGGCTGGGGCTGCCTGCTCTGCTCTTCTTCATGTTTGTGCTGGTCTCCACCGATCTGGTCGAGATCGGTGGGTCTGAGGAGAACTTGATCGGGCTGCTGGTTGCCTTCGTGTTCATTGCGGTGACGCTCATCGCCTTCCGAGCCGCCCGGTTCAATCGCGGTCGTGTGATCTCCGCCTTGACCTCGGGCGCACTAGTGGCGCTCTTGCCGTTGTTCACCGACCAGTTCCAGGACGCCGTGCTCGGCAAGGTGGCGATCTTCTTCGTGGTTGGCGTCGGTCTCAACATCGTGGTGGGCTACGCCGGGCTGTTGGACCTCGGCTACATCGGCTTCTTTGCAGTCGGTGCCTATGCCTTCGGTCTTCTCAGCTCGCCGGACTCCTATGTGGTAGTGAGCCTCGACGCGTTCGGTGGTATCCAATTCTGGGCTGGTCTTCCTATTGCCATCGGGTTCGGAATCATCATGGGTCTGTTCATCGGTCTGCCAGTGCTCCGTCTTCGAGGGGACTACTTGGCGATCGTGACGCTCGGATTCGGACAGATCGTCCGCCTGATGTTGCTCAATCTCCGCGACTTCACCGGTGGCCCGGGCGGCGTGTTGGATGTCCCGTCCCCCGTCATTCTCGGAATGGATTTCGGAGATCCCCAGCGCATCTTCTACTTGGCGCTGGTGGCTTCGGCGCTGGCGGCGTTTGTGTCGTTGCGTCTCAGAGACTCGCGGCTCGGCCGTGCGTGGGTGGCCATGCGGGAGGATCAGGACGTTGCCCAGGCCATGGGCGTCAACGTGGTGGCCGCAAAGCTGTTCGCATTCGCGACCGGTGCTGCCTTCGCTGGTGGGGCAGGGGCCCTGTATGCAGCTCAGCAGGTCAACGTCTTCCCGGACAACTTCCGACTCGAGGTGTCAATCGCCATCCTCTCTGCCGTCATCATTGGCGGTCTCGGATCGGTTGGCGGCGTGGTGCTCGGTTCCATAGCGCTGATCGGGATGCCTGAGTTACTTCGTGGGGTCGACGAATTCCGAATCGTGGCGTTCGGTGCTCTGCTCGTGATCATGATGATTGTGCGGCCACAAGGACTGCTCCCGGAGGCCCGGAGGTCCTTCGAGCTCCACGAAACGGACCGCGACCAGGACGCCTGGCTGAAGGCCGCCAGGGAGGCGGAAGCTCAGGAAGCTGAAGATGCTGTCGACGGTGCGCCGACATGAGCCTCTTCGAGGTCTCCGGGTTGTCCAAGTCGTTCGGTGGCCTGGCAGCCATCACGGATCTCGACCTTCAGGTCGAGGAGGGCGAGATCGTCTCGGTCATCGGACCCAATGGTGCGGGCAAGACGACGCTGTTCAACCTCATCACTGGCTTCTACCCAATCGATGAGGGCGCGGTCACCTTTGATGGGCGGGACCTGATCGGGCTCTCGCCCGACGAGGTGACGAAGACCGGCATCGCGAGGACGTTTCAAACGGTCCGGCTGTTCCGGAACATGACAGTGCTGGAGAACGTCATGGTCGCGCTGCACAGCAGGTCGAAGGGTTCAGCCTTAGGTGCGATCCTCCGGACGCCGAGGTATCGGCGCGAGGAGGAGCGAGTCCGAGCAGAAGCCATTCATCAGCTCGAGTTCTTCGGCTCCCGGCTTGTCGGATATCGGCTTGATCAGCCCGCATTCGTCTTGTCCTACGCAAACAGTCGCCGACTCGAGATTGCCCGGGCGATGGGGACCGGGGCCAAGCTTCTGCTGTTGGATGAGCCTGCAGCCGGCATGAACCCGAAGGAGACGGCGGAGATCACATCTCTGATAGGCAAGCTCCGCGACGAGAGAGGCTTCACGGTGTTGCTCATCGAGCACGACATGAAGCTCGTACAGGGCGTTTCCGACCGGGTCATTGCCATGGACTACGGGACCAAGATCGCAGAGGGCAGCTACGAAGACGTTGCCACCGATCCGAAGGTGATCGAGGCATACCTGGGCCGGTCGGCGACAGAGGAGTCAGCGTGAGTGAGCTCCTCCTCAAAGCCGAAGGCGTGAACACGTATTACGGCGCCGTGCACGCCTTGCGCGACCTATCACTGGACATTCCAAAGGGTGAGATCGTCTGCCTCCTTGGTGGCAATGCCTCAGGGAAGTCCACAACGTTGAAGACGCTGCTCGGGTTTGCACCACCGTCCTCTGGATCCATCGAGTTCCTTGGTGAGGACATCTTCGGCATGTCGACCACCCAGATCGTCTCTCGTGGCATTTCGCTCGTCCCCGAGAACCGAAGAATCTTCGGGCGGCTGACGGTCAAGGAGAACCTCGAGATGGGTGCTTACCTCAGGGACGATCGCGCCGAGATCGACTCCGATTTCGACCGAGTTCTGGAGCTCTTCCCTCGTTTGAAGGAGCGAATGAGTCAGCTCGGCGGGACCATGTCGGGTGGCGAGCAGCAGATGCTGGCCATGGGCCGAGCGCTCATGTCGCGTCCCAAGCTGCTGCTGATGGACGAGCCCTCGATGGGTCTCGCCCCGCGACTGGTCGAGCAGAGCTTCGAGATCATCCAGGAGATCAACGAACGCGGGATGTCGGTGTTCATGGTCGAGCAGAACGCCAACATGGCTCTGTCGATCGCCCACCGCGGCTATGTGCTGCAGACCGGCCGGGTCGTCCTGGCTGACACTGCCGAGGGCCTGTTAGCCAATGAGGATCTCAAGCGGGCGTACTTGGGTGTGTGACCAGCACCGCTGGTCACACACCAGGCCGGAGGCGTGAGGCCGTAGGCCTGATGGGTCGTCTCCAGTCACAGTCGCTCACCCTGCTTGGTGACTTGGTGACTTGGTGACTTGGTGACTTGGTGACTCGGTGACTCGGTGACTCAGGCGTCGGGCCTCAGGACCAATTGGTGGGCTCGGCCGGTCGGCGTGCCGATTCTGCTCAGGCGGGGATGGACCACACCGTTGGTGAGCGCCGTCTCCGTTGTGAATCCCGGGTAGCCCCACTCTGCCGCCTGGCTCAGCACCTGGCCGAGCAGTGCAGGCGCCGGCGATGGGCGTCGGTGGTTCTCCAGTACTCCGATGAGACCGAAGCGAGGACCATCCGGGTTGCGCCACATGCGCGCCAGACCCACGTAGTCGCCAGTCGCCGCTTCGACAGCCACGGCGTACGCGGCCGGATCGGTCAACTCATCCTCGAACCAGACCCTGTTGCCGTGCCAGCCATCAGTTCCGGGAACTAGCTGGCGCACCTGGTTGTCGAGGTTGAACAGCCGATCGTGATCGGCGCCCGAGACATCGATGAGCCGGTAGCGAGCCGGCAAGTGGGCTCGAGAGACTGCCGATAGGGCCGAATCGAACGGGACGGTGAAGTGCTCGATTGTGTTCTCGATGTCGAAGCCGGCCGTCACCAGTTGCCCGACCAGCGACGTGTCAGCTGGGGCGGACGCATGGATCCTGTGCTCCGTGGCGACGGCAATGTGCCTGGCCAACGGACCTGTTGCGGCCGGGTCTCCTGCGAATCGCACGAACAGGCGATCATCGGGCCGCAGCAGGGTCTCGGCGGCGGCGATGACCCGGCTCCCTTCCTGGGCGACCCAGGTTGGCCGGGCCCGTTCGCGTAGGCGTTCTTGGGTGAGATCGAGGAACGCCGCGACAGCCTCGTGTTCGTTGGTGAGAGGGCGGATGTCCACGGCATCGGACGGTACCGGTGGCCGTCCGGTGAGCCGGTGAATTCAGTCGCCAGTCGTGGGTCGATCACCGCTGTGGGGATCTACCCCCTACCCCTGGGCTCGCACGCTCACCCAGGGGTACCTTCCCCCTCTTCGAGGGGGACTATCCGCCTTCCGCCTCCGGCCTTGCGTTGGAGCTGGTGAGGGACACAGACGCGACTGAGCACCGTTGGTGGGTCCAGCCCCCTACCCCTATCCCTTCACTCGCAGGACTCGCTTCGGGCCGGGGGCCCCTTCCCCCACTGCGTGGGGGACAGACATGGACTAGTAAGAAAGCGTCCGCCTCCCGCCTCCCGCCTCCCGACTTCTGCCTTCTGGCTTCTGCCTCCCGCCTCCCGCCTCCGGCCTCCCGCCTTCCGCCTCCGGCCTCCGGCCTCACAGCGGTATATCGGGCGTCACCCGAAACGGTGCACCATGGCCAGGGACGATCAGCTGGGCGATCTCAGCCACCCGGCGGCGGCCCGCATGCAGTGCGTCGATGTCGGTGGCTCGACCATCCGACTCCGCTCCTTCGAATCCCCA
>CAJHYJ010000365.1_pt1 | contig 21984 bp, 26 predicted proteins | sample 9198711 | NCBI WGS metagenome assembly CAJHYJ01 (sample SAMEA7708361, study PRJEB35096) | sediment metagenome | biome: marine neritic benthic zone biome [ENVO:01000025]; feature: sediment [ENVO:00002007]; material: shallow marine sediment [ENVO:03000034] sea grass bed [ENVO_01000059] ...
CCCGAGCCGATGCCATCACCTGGCGCGATGTTGCCCCGCGACATCCACGTCCTCGACGTCACGCCGTTCGCGGTCGCCGGCGATCTGATTCTTATGCACCCATCCAGCTCCGTGGAGATGATCGGATTCCACGAATCGAATCACGACGGAGCCCAGCAGATGGAGGTGCTCGACACGGCTGTCGAGTTCGTGACCATGGAGACTCGATTCCGAGGAACCGGCTCGCGTTCGGCTGCCGACGTCGTCGTGGAGCCAGGGGTACCGATCGTGGCGCCAGTGAGCGGGATTGTGCTCAGAGCCGGCACGTACACGCTGTACTGCGACTACGCCGACCACTACGCCGTGATCGAGCCTGATGGCCTGCCCGGTTGGGAGGTCAAGGTGCTGCACTTCCTGGACTTGGCCGTCTCCGCCGGCGATCGCGTCGAAGCGGGGTCGACTGTTCTCGGTTCGGGACCTCGGCCGTTGGCGTTCCGATCCCAAGTCGACGATGTGACGGCCGCTCCGAGCTGGCCGCACGTCCATGTCGAGGTCGTCGATACGTCGATTCCTGATCGGCCTTCAGGGCGGGGCTGCTGACGGATAGGTTTCGGACGAAACGCCTAAGGGAGGTAACGCAATGGCCAATCAGGTGACCCACTGGGAGATCATGGGCGCAGATGGTGCAGGCCTGAAGGACTTCTATGCCGGCCTGTTCGACTGGAACCTGGAGGCTGTTCCCGGGTTCGACGAGTACTACACAGTCTCGGGTGACGAAGTCGGAGGCAGCGGCGGCGCTGTCGGCAAGGGTCCCGAGACCGGCCCGACGTACCTCATGATCTATCTCGGCGTCGACGACATCAACGAGACCCTTGCGAAGGTCGAGGCGGCGGGTGGGAGCACGATCACGCCCCGCACTGAGATCCCGGACACGATCATCTTTGCGATGTTCTCTGACCCAGCCGGCAACGTCGTCGGGCTGACTGAGAACGAGTAGCTCAGCTGAACTTGGTTCTGGGGCGGTGTTCCAGCTCGCCGTCGATGTAGATGTCGACCTTCTCGTTGTAGAAGCACACGAAGCCGGCGACCTGTTCTGACTCGCGCAGGGGTGTGTCGTATCCCCACACCACGTCGTCGTGGGTCGTGCCATTCACAGTGACGGACCAGTAGCGGGCAGTCCCCTTGTACGGACAGCTCGTGGCGGTGTCGGTTGGCGTCAGGTATTCGAACTTCACATCAGTCTTGGGTAAGTAGTAGCGAGTAGGGAGGTTGGTCTCGAACAGGAGCCTCGGCTTGGTGGACTCGGCCACTGTCACGCCATCGACCTTGACCTCGATGTGCCGCGACGACTGCAGCACGTCGACACGTGTGTACGGATCGCGTGGATGGACGTAGACCTCATCGTCCTCTTCGAACCAGTGGTCCATCTTGTCCCACACGAGTGCAACCTTGCCGACGAGCTCTTCGACGGGAGATTCCTCATATCCGTACGCAGCGGCTTCGACCTTCGTGCCGTTGATGGCGACGTCGTACACGACGGCCTCGCCCCGGCTTGGCGACCGCTTCGTCTCGCCGGTGGGAATCAGCGAGGCGTCGGCAAACTCGCCCATGTCGAAGTAGTAGGTCGGGTAGTAGGGGATCTCCCACACCAGCATTGGGCTGGTGGTATCGACGACGGCGCGCCCGCCCACAAACGCTCTGACGCGGCGCGCTCCCGCTTCGACTCGAACTCTTCCTCTGGGCATCGTGAACCTCGTCTGTTTGACCTGGGTCTGTGCCAACTCGTCACGAGGCGAGTCCATTCCCGATGGGTCGATGGGTTCTTCTGCCCAGGAGATCCAAGCGAGACAATGGCGCTGACAAGGGAGTTGATGTGCATCGCTTAGCGCTCGGGTTACTGCTCATCGTGGCGGCGTGCTCGCCAGACGCTGGATCCTCCGCGACGACTCAGGCACCGGGGACGACCAGCCTGGCGACCACGACGTCGGTGGCGACGACGACCACGGCACCAACAACCACGACGACCAGTGGCTCCACGACGACAACCACCTCTGCTGGTTCAGCCATCCCGGATTCGGAGTTGCCCGGTGAGCCGTGGGACTTCGGCGTCGTGCCCGAGGTTCCCATGGCCGTCGTCGGCGTCGAGTTCGACGACGTGCTGAACGTTCGAGCAGGTCCGGGCGTCGGGTTCTCAATCGTTGGAACGCTCACCCCGACCGAGGAGAACGTCACGATCACGGGCCGCGCCCGGAGCATCGACAATGCCATCTGGTTCGAGGTGGTGTTGCCGGACGGACCCGGTTGGGCGAACTCGTTCTTCCTCGGCTACAAGGGTCCGACCAACGACATCACGTCGATGATCGTCGACCAATACGGATCGATTCCCAGGGCTGCATCGATCGACGATCTCGGGGTTCTCGTCGCTGAGTTCGTTGCCTCCGTTGAACCGCCGTCGGCGGTCACGAACACCGTCGAAGCGAGTGTTGGCGACATTGGAGAGGTCACGTACGACGTTGTCGGGCTGGGTGACGACGCTGTGTGGGCGGTACGCCTCGTGATCTTCGGTCAGAAGGAAGACGGCACTGCCTTCTCGCTCAAGTCCGTCGAGGAGACCGCCTATTGCCTCAGGGGTCTCACGCCGGAGGGTTTGTGCCCGTAACGTTGCCGCATGGAGATCCGACAACTGACCAACGACGACCGTGACGTCTTCCGTCAGATTCGTCTCGAGCTCTTTCCCGAAGACGATGGGATCGAATGGCCGGTCCGCGAGTACCTGTCGCTGGCCGCGTTCGCGTTTGGTGCATTCATCGATGGCGACCTAGCCGGCTACAGCGCCGGCGGACTGCGCTCGCACGCAGAGGGCGCATGGGAACGCCCGGCCGGCGAGCAACGCATTGCCTACCTCGAGGAATGGTTTGTTCGACCCGCGTTCCGTCGTCGTGGAGTCGGACGTGCGCTGGTCGAGGCAGTCGAGGCTTGGGCTGCAGAGCGCCGGGCCGACTATCTGGCCTCCGACACCAAACTCGACAACACCGTCTCCCAGGCAGCGCATGCCGCCCTCGGCTTGGCCGAAGTGGAGCGGGCGGTTCATTTCCTCAAGCCCATCACATCGGCTCCGACTGTGGAGCTCTCCGGTGAGTTGGAGCTGCGAGAGGTCGACGAGGACAACGGTCGCGAGATCATGCGCTTACGTGTTTCGCCCGCCCAGGACGACTTCGTTGCGCCCAACGTCATCTCGCTCGCCGAAGCATCGCTTACGACTGATGTGCTGGTTCTCGGTCTGTTTGTGGAAGACACAGCAGTGGGGTTCGCCATGGTCTCGACCAGGGAACACCGCTACTACCTCTGGCGGTTCATGATCGACTACCGCTACCAAGGCCGAGGCTACGGTCGGCGAGCCATGGAATTACTCATCGAGAAGGTGCGAGGCCTGCCGAACGCGACGGAGTTCAAACTGTCGTTCGTGAAGGCGCCGGGCGGCCCTGGCCCGTTCTATGCGAGCCTCGGATTCGTCGAGACCGGCGAGGTACATGACGGGGAACATGTGATGGTGATGCAGCTGTGAGTGCAGTACTCGTTGCCGTCGATGTACCGACCGTCGGGGATGAACGGCACAAACACTGGGCCAAAGTCGTCACGAACGTCGATGCAGGGAAGTCGTCGGGTTGGGCCTACGAAGGTGATTTTGTGGCGTCTGGTGGGATCCAGGACCTGCCGGCAGGTGGTGTCCTGCTCGTCTACGGGGAGCGCGGTTCGCGGGCCAACCCACAGCAACAGGCCCGAGTGTTCCGGATCAACTCCGATGCCACGCTGTCGCTCGTCTCCGAAGCCAAGGGCTCAGCGTGGGCACGCACACTTCGCGACCCGATCATCGAGCTCCTGGGAGACGAGCCGCCACCGACGGGCCTGGCCGCGGTACCCGACAACGAACTGATCGGTGAGCTCGAACGGCGGGGGTATCGGGTCACCCACGACTGATGAGGCATTGGCCCGCGTCGGCGAGCTACCGTTCGGGCATGGCCTCTAACACGATCATCGTCCCGCTCGACGGCAGCGCCGTCGCCGAAAAGGCTCTGCGCTACGCCGAGGACCTCGCCAGGACCGGCGAACGCGAGCTCTTGCTCGTGACCGTCCAGGACGGCATCGTCACCCGCGGCTTCGAGGCATTCGCTGACTCGGAGCATCTGTCCGTGGACGAGGCGATCACCGCCTACCTCGAGCGAGCTCTTCTAGCCGTTGAGAGTGCGGGCGTTGCCGGCCGAAGTCTGGTGGTGGCGGGCGACAACGCCGCCGACGCGATTCTCAAGACGGCTGTCGCCGAAGAGGCTGAGATGATCGTCGTGGCCACCCATGGTCGCTCGGGGGTCGGCAAATGGCTGCTTGGCTCCGTTGCCGAGAAGATCGTCCGCAGTGCCCGTCGGCCGGTCTTGGTGGTTCCCGCCGACCGGGACTGAGCAAGCCCGCTCGAGGTCAGAGAACCTCGGTCTCGAGCCACGCCGTGAACAAGCGTTTGGCCTCGGCCGCTGACGATTCGTCCTGCGCCGCGACGGCGTCGGCGAACTCGGCAACGGTGGTACCCGTCTGCTCGGCCATCTGATTGATGGCGTCCTCTGCAATCCAGCGCGCCACGATCGCCGAATCCGCCTCCGGATGGAACTGGATGCCGAGGGCCGATCGATACCGATAGGCATGCACATACAGGTCGGATCGAGCCAGTTCGGTGGCCCCTTCCGGCAGCTCGTACGTATCCCGATGCACCGCGAGTACTGGACCGGTAAGCGTCCCCACGACAGGATCCGCGGCGCCCTCGGGAGTCAGCTCGATCGGTACGAAGCCAACCTCGGGAGTTTCTGCCAGGAATGCCCGACCGCTGGTCGCATGAGGTATCAGCTGGGAGCCCAGGCAGATCCCCAGAGTTGGGAGATTCTCGTCGAGTGCCCACCGAATGAATGCCATCTCATCTTCGAGCCACGGGTGCTTGTCCGTGTCATATGCTCCCATCGCTCCGCCCAACACCACCACGGCATCCCACGCCCCGACTTGGGCTCGGACTCCTTCGTGGGCGGGCACCACCGTCATCGGATGGCCGGCCTCTTGGATCACCGTCGCCAGGCGTCCGGCGGGCGCCCGGGCGGAGTTCTCGACAATGAGAATGCTCATGGCTGCATCGGGATGCTCGACGGTGACCAGGCATCCCAATACGACTGGATTCGATGAGCGAAGTCGTCCGGTTGCTCGACGTAGACCCGCGTTCCAATGCGGAAGGACTGTTCCCGCATGGCGTGCCGCTGCTCGAGGGTCAGGGCGGACAACAGGGACCGAGCCGCCGGATCCGGGCACAGCTCTGGCTCGGTGCGCACTGTCTCGGCGAGCTCCCAGAGGTCGCGCTCCTGTCCAAGCGTTTCGGAGAGATCGTCAAGGCTGGTGCACAGGCCCGCCATCACCTCGGGCCAAGCGGGCTTGAGTGCCTCCATCTGATAACGGAGGTATCGGACCCGTTTCCTCCACTCATGGAGTTGCTCCGGGAACGGGTTCGCCGCCGCCTCCTTCATGGCGTTCAGCCCACGAAGGTAGGTGCGGCTGATTCCCCGAACGAAGAGGTCGGAATCATTCGGAATCAACGGACCGTGATACCCGAAGTCGCTGGCGGGGCTGGTGGGAAACGCGGCGATTCGGGCCCGAGCATTTCGCAAGTTGCTGGTGACCCCTGCGAGCAACAACCGGTTGTCGAGGGTTCGCCGACTGATGTCGACGTGCCGTTCCTCCAGCTTGTCAGCCAGATCCGTGTAGATGCCGTCCGTCAGGAGTGGACCGAAATCAGCCAGCAAGCTCTGGAGAGCCGCGCCGGCCACCGCGCTGGATCGGACGGTGCTCAAGAGGCGGGCCGTGTCTCGCAGATTGTCGTTTTCCGCCCGGTACGCAGGTCCCAAGCCATCTCTCACCAGCCGCATGACGCCGCGCGCCCGGCGCATCGACTTGCGGGCTTTGTGGACATCTCGATCGGTTGGTCCCCGATCCTTCGAGAGCGACTTGATGGCCCTGTCGAGGAGATTGGATGTGATCCGCTGGAAACCAGCTGGAATGGTCTCTCGAGGGGCGAAGCTGCGCGAGTAGGGCTGACCGCCGCCGTTGGCGCGTGGGGGAGTTGGTGGTGGGGCGGCTGTCACGTGATTCCTGGCAGGCGGTGGGTCGAGGTGGGCAATGGTGGTCATGCTGGGCGCGTGGCCAGGCTGACCGTCACGCAGGTCGACGATCACATTGAGATCCGCAGGTACCTCGGAAGGGCGCACAGCGATGCGGATCGGGGGAAGTGAGGTAGCCACCGCCGGAGATTACCGAGGTTGCCCGTCTCCTGCCGAATAGGGTCGGGATTCGTGGATGTTTCCAGTGCTGAGCGAGTCCTGTTTCCCGAGTCGGACATCAACAAGGGCCAGGTGGTCGCCTACTACGCGCAGGTGGGCGAACGGCTGCTGCCGTACGCCGCCGGCCTGCCCCTGACCCTCGAGCGATACCCCAAGGGAATCGCCGAGAAGGGATTCATGCAGAAGAATGCCGGCAAACACTTCCCGGAATTCATCGGCCGCATGGAGATGCCCAAACGGGATGGAGTGACAATTCACCCGGTTGTGACCACCGCCGAGGGTGTGGCCTATCTGGCGAACCAAGGAACCCTCACGTTTCACGCACCAGCGTCATCGGTCGACGATGTCCGGGTGCCGGCCCGCATGGTTCTCGATCTCGATCCCTCTGTTGACGACGTCGAGCGCACCAGAGATGCGGCCCGAGCGACAAAGGCGTTCCTCGATGCGCTGGAACTGCCGTCGTTCTTGCTGGCAACCGGCTCGAAGGGCTATCACCTCATCGTCCCTGTGACCGACGCGACGTTCGAGCAGACGGGCCATCTCGCTCACGTGATCGCAACGCTCCTCGCCGCCCAACACCCCGATCTGCTCACCTTCGAGTTTCTCAAGAAGGATCGGGGTCGGCGAGTCTTGGTCGATTGGATGCGGAACGGTTGGTGGGCCACGTCGGTGGTGCCTTGGTCGCTTCGACCCAGGCCGGGCGCCCCCGTTGCGGTCCCGCTCGACTGGGATGAGTTGGATTCTGTTGGGCCGGGTGATGTCGATCTGTTCGCTGCCTTCGATCGAGCAGACCCATGGCCGGATCTGGGTCAGCAAGCGATTCCCATCGACGGTGCCTTGGCGGCCGCCCAGCTGGCCATGGATACGGCGGGCCTGGAGCTCAAGATGGTGGATCGGTTCGGCCGAGAGCGAGACCCCGATGACTGGTCGGTGCGCTAAGAACCGAGGAATCCGCCGACGCGCAGCAGATTGCGCATCGGATCGAGGAGGGCGAACTCGCGGAGGCCATAGTCGGTGTCGGCGGGTTCGAAGAGCCTGCCGGCCCGCACATCCTTTGACCCCCACGCCTCATGCAGGGCATCAGCCTCAGCCGCTGTCGCGAACCGGACGTATGCCCCGTGGTCGTTTCGCTCCGCTGGGAACTCGGGGCTCTGGAAGAAGTGCAGCTCGATGCCGGCCGGGTGATCCATGATCAGATAGCTGTCCGGGAACCGAGCCCCCTCGTCGAAGCCCAGTTTCCGGTAGAAGGCGCTGGTCACATCGAAGTCCCAGCTCGGCAGGATCGGCATCACGTCGGGCATGTCGGCGAGCCTAGGCGGCTCCGATATGCGCCCGGACATGTCGCGGGCACCAAGTATCGTGCAGTCGATGCCAGAACCTCTCGTGTCTGCCCGCGGCCTGACCAAGCGATTTGGTGACTTCACCGCGGTCGACTCCGTCGACTTCGACATACGCCAGGGCGAGGCATTCGGATTCTTGGGTCCCAACGGAGCCGGGAAGACCTCGACGATGCGAATGATCGCCGCGGTCTCACCCATCACCGAGGGAACGATGTCGGTGCTGGGTCTCGATCCGATGACCGAAGGTGGTCGAATCCGCTCGCGGCTGGGTGTGGTTCCGCAGGAGAACCTGCTCGACTTCGAGCTGACTGTCTACGAGAACATCCTCATCTATGGCCGCTACTTCGACATCTCTCGCAAGGAGATAGCCGAGCGAGCGACCGAGCTGCTGGACTTCGCCCAACTGACGGAGCGACGGGACGACAAGGTCGAGCCACTGTCGGGGGGCATGAAGCGCCGCCTGACGATCGCCCGGTCACTGATCAACGAGCCCGATGTGCTGATCCTCGACGAACCAACCACCGGCCTCGACCCGCAAGCACGCCACGTGCTCTGGGACCGCCTATATCGGCTGAAGCAGCAGGGCGTGACGCTCATCGTCACCACCCACTACATGGACGAGGCGGAGCAGCTCTGCGACCGGCTCGTGGTGATGGACAAGGGTCAGATCGTGGCCGAGGGATCGCCTCGGAGTCTCATCGAGGACTACTCGACACGGGAGGTCCTGGAGCTTCGATTCCCCGTAGGCGTTCAGGAGACTGTCGAGGACAAGCTCGAAGGCATCGCCAAGCGCATGGAGCTGCTGCCCGACCGTGCGCTGCTCTACGCCGACGACGCTGAGCGAGCACAGGCGGAAGTCCACGAGCGCGGTCTCGAGCCGGAGTCGGTGGTCGTGCGGCGATCGACACTGGAAGACGTCTTCCTCCGGCTCACGGGCCGAACGCTGGTGGACTGATGGCAACTCCAACCTCCGTCCGAGTCCTGGAGCGCAACGCCCGTGTCTATACCAAGACATGGCGAGCCAGCGTGTTCTCCACCTTCCTGAACCCGCTGCTGTTTCTGGTCGCCATGGGCCTTGGTTTGGGCCAGCTCGTGGACGAGGGGACCGGCACGGCGTCGCTGGGGGATGTGCCGTACCTGGTGTTCCTGGCGCCGGGATTGCTGGCTGCGTCGGCCATGCAGAACGGGGCCGGCGATTCGTCGTGGCCCGTCATGGCCGGCATGAAATGGGCCAAGTACTACGACGTGGCTCTCAACACGCCGCTCAGCACGCGAGACCTCGTCCTTGGCCACTTCGGATGGGTGACCGTCAGACTCGCTGGCACTTCGATGGTCTTCGTGATCATCATGGCTTTGTTCGGGGCAGTTGGTGTGGGCCGGGGCTTGCTGGCGATCTTTCCGGCTGTGCTGACGGGTCTGGCGTTCGCCGGACCGCTCACCGCCTACGCGGCCCAGCTCGAGAACGACACTGGTCTGTCGTCGGTGTTTCGGTTCGTCATCACGCCGCTCTATCTCTTCTCGGGGACGTTCTTCCCAATCGAGCAGCTGCCCGATTGGATGGAGCCGATTGCCTTCATCACCCCTCTCTGGCATGGCGTCGAGCTGACCCGAGCCACCGCCCTGGCAACGGCACCATCGTGGAGCCCCACGGCTCACGTCGGCGTGCTGCTGTTGTACTTGGGCGTCGGCTTCTACCTGGCGCTGCGCTACTTCCCGAGGAGGCTGGTCAAGTGACAACCGGAACCCTCGGCCTCCGCATCACACCCCCGCCGTTGACGAGACGATGGCGAGCCGACCGGGTGCTCGAGCGCAATGTGATGGTCTATCGACGGATGTGGGTCGTCATCTTCTCGGGGTTCTTCGAGCCGCTCTTCTACCTGTTCTCGTTGGGTGTCGGATTGGGGCAGTTCGTCGGGACGGTGGAAGGTCCGGGCGGCACCCCGATCAACTACGTCGCGTTCGTTGCGCCGGCGCTCCTGGCGGCCTCGGCCATGAACGGTGCGGTGTTCGAGTCCACGATGAACATCTTCTTCAAGCTCAAGTGGGCCAAGGTCTACGACACGATGCTGGCGACGCCCCTGGAGGTCCGCGACATCGCGGCCGGCGAGATTGCCTGGTCGCAGATTCGAGGAGCCATTTACGCCGGAGGGTTCCTCATCGTTGCTGCGTCGTTCGGACTCGTGCAGTCGTGGTGGGGTCTGGCGGCGCTGCCGGCGGCGATGCTCATTGGGTTCGCGTTCGGATCGGTCGGGATGGCTGCAACCACCTACATGAAGTCCTGGCAGGACTTCGACCTCGTGACGCTGTTCACGCTGCCGCTGTTCTTGTTCTCCGACACGTTCTTCCCGGTATCGGTGCTGCCTGAGTTTCTGCAGCCGGTGGCGTTCATCTCGCCCCTGTATCACGGCGTGCAGATCGTGCGGGGCTTGACGGTCGGGGTTCTCGAATGGTCACTGCTCGGCAACGTGGCATTCCTCGTTGCCATGACTGCCGTCGGGTTGACGATCACGTCGAGGCGATTGGAGAGGTTGCTGAAGGCCTAGTCAGTCGATCGACCGGATCACGACTTCGCCGCAACTGCAGATTCGTCGGACCAATCCACCAGGAAGCTTGGTCTCTTCGTAGTCGTGCTGATGGTCCTCACGAGATAGGCGCTTCGACTGGGGTCGATCTGAGCCTTCCTGGCCATCGTCACGCTTCAACACGTAGTCGGCGACCATCGCCCACGGATCGTCCGCCTCGCCCTCGGCTCGCCGACTCAATCGGTGACCGCCGCGGGGCTTCTTGGAAGGCTGTAGACCGAGAGGGCGCTCGTCGGAACGGGCTTGTTCCGGCTGATCCGGAAGATCCCAAGGTTCCGTTGAGTCCTCAGGCAGGGTGGTCGTCGGATTGGCGACTGCCACTGGCATGGGCGGGGGTACTGGAGTCGGTTGAGGCTTCGTCTTCGGTTGAGGCTGGGCTGACTCAGCGGCCGGCTCCCGAGTCTGCTCGACTTCGACGTCGGCTACCGGTTCGGTGCTGCCTGGGTCGGCCTCGGGCTCTGGGTGGTCCACCAGCGACGCCGGCAGGCGGGCCGTCACTGGTTTCTCGCGGCCTACGACGCGACGGAGACGAGTTCCCATCTTGGCGGCTTGGGCTCGACCACGTTGGAAGAGTTCGGTGGCGGTCGGACTGTCGGCGTCGGCGTCAACCAGTCGCTCGAACCACCATTTGTTGCGTTGGTCCTCGCGCCTTTGTTTCGCCTCTTTGAGTGCGTTGATGCCGTTGTAGGCGAACCCAAGACGGTCCCGAGCGTGGAAAATGACCTCGTCATCGCCCAGCTGCAGAAGGAACTTCTGGCCGTTGAGGCGTTCCGCGTCGACTTCTTCGATGTTCCAGACACCGATTTGCTCGTTGTCCTGCGTGATGACCACGACTTCGTCCTCGACCCTGAGGTCGACGATGAGGCTTGGCTCGGCGTCGTCAGGCAACGCAAGCGCGCCACGAAAATGAAGTTGGCTCCCCGCCCCGCTCATCTGCCCAATCTACCCCACATCTTCCGGTCTGTCGCCACCCAATAGGCGCGACTTGACCTCCTTCAGGCCCCGTTCAGAGGTCGACCAGCGCCTCGATCACGATCTCTGGTCGTTCCGCCTCGGCAACCCCGAGCGCGCCGCGGTGTTCGGCGGCGTGGCGCAAATGAACTTCGACCTCTTGGTAGGCCTTGGTGATCAAGATCTCCGGCGTGTAATTGGTGATGTAGGTGACGATGAAGTCCACGGTCGACTGCCACTCGTCATGGGCGCCCTGAACCGACTCGTAGTACGAAGCGAGTGCCACGGCCTGCGCCTCATCAGCGTCGGCTGGCATCTCGAAGGCTGCAAGGGCCGGCCCCGTCTCGGCGGACACCGAGCGCCAAGCTCGGAAGATCTCTGAGTAGGTCATGCCGTTGTCCCACTGCACTTCCAATTCGGACAACCATGCTTCGGCTTCGGCCAGCGGTGTCACCAGCGACGCGACCTCCTCGTCTGCAATGCCGGGTCCGTACATGACGGCCGGTTCTGATTCGACCGAAGTGGGGGCTGGGGCTTCGCCGCCATCGAGCCCTGCTTCAGTGACGTCCGTCGGTTCGACCGAAGAGGTTGGGTCGAGACCGGCCGCCTGTACAGAGACATCGTCAGGCCCGGGAGCGGCAACCTCGACAGGCGCGGCGCATCCGGCGAGTACCACCAGACATGTGGCCGAAACGGCGAATATCCGACGAAGCATGGGAAGAACGGTAGTCGGCGAGGTGGCCACTCGGAACCTCGGCGTCAACCCCTGCGGATCGTTTCGTCGACGATCGCTGCGAGACCGGGCTCACTCAGATCCTCGAACTCGTACCTCGCCCGCACGACTGGAGTCTCGAGCGAGAGCAGACGAGCCAGGTTGATCGGAGTCCCACTCACCACCACATCGGCATCGGATTCGTCGATGGTCGATTCCAGCGCCGCGAGCTGTTCGGGGTTGTAGCCGATGGCAGGCAGGATCGTCCCAATGTGGGGATAGGCCTCGTATGTCGCCTGTACCAGGGGCGCAGCCGAATGTCGGGGGTCGATGATTGCGCTGGGCCCAGCTCGCTCGGCTGCGACCAGCCCTGCACCGTGTGACATGCCGCCGTGGGTGGTCGTTGGCCCATCTTCGACCACCAGAACCCGCTTGCCATGCACCGCCGCCTCGTCTTCGAGGGTCACCGGCGAGCTTGCTCGGATGATCGTGGCGGTCGAGTTGATCGCCCGGACTGATGCCTCGACCCCGGCCACCACCTCAGGCGCCGCTGCGTTCACTTTGTTCACCACGACGACGTCCGCCGATCGCAGCACGAGCTCGCCCGGGTGATGGCTGACCAGATGATCGGGACGGAGAGCGTCGACGACGGTCACCCACAGGTCAGGCTGGACGAACGGGCCGTCGTTGTTGCCGCCGTCCCAGATGATGACATCTGCTTCGGCTTCGGCTGCCGCCAAGATGTCGCCGTAGTCCACCCCGGCGAACACGACGTTGCCCAGCTCGAGGTGCGGCTCGTACTCCTCACGCTCTTCTGCGGTGCACTCGTGAGCCAGCAGATCAGCTTCGGAGGCAAACCGCTGGACCCGTTCGAGGCGCAGGTCCCCGTAGGGCATGGGATGCCGGAGAGCTGCCACGGCATGACCCTGGTCGCGCAGGTGGCGGGACAGCCACCGGGCGATCGGCGATTTGCCGGCGCCAGTGCGGACGGCAGTGATGGCGATGACAGGCTTCGTGGAAGTCAGCGTGGTCCGGGAGGGGCTGAGGAGTCGGAACCCACATCCCCGTGCCAGGACTCGCGACGCAACGTGCATGACCTGTTCGTGTGAGACGTCGGAGTAGGAGAAGACGGCTTCTGTGGCTCCGTGTGAGTCGATGAGCTCCTCGAGGCGGTCCATGGGCTCGATCGGGATCCCCTCCGGATACAGCGAGCCGGCCAGTTCCGGTGGATAGCTCCGCTCGCCGATTCCCGGCAGCTGGGTCATCGTGAACGCAACGACCTCGTAGGACGGGTCGTCGCGAAAGACCATGTTGAAGTCGTGGAAATCGCGGCCGGCAGCCCCCAGGATCACAGTCTTCGTTCGCTCGGACATCCATCCCCTCGGTTCGACCTGGCGAGGCTAGGGGAGCGAGTTTCACTCTCCGTGCTTGTTGAGGGCTTAACCGCATCCTGTCGTCCTGATCACCAGCCCAGTCGGACACTGCCCGAGACATTGTTTCAGACACTGCAGCGCGGGAGGTTGTATGTACCAGCGGGCACTCGTTCCGATCATCGTGGTCGCCGCCGCCGTCTTCGTGGTGGGTGGACTTGCCGTGGTGGGATTGGCCCAGGCCACGGCCTCACCGAGCAGTGACGTCGTGTTCCACGTCGGAGAAGCCGGATCCGTGTCGCTCCGAACGGAAGGGCCCGACCTGGCCGTGGTGAGCGTCGCTCCGAACACCGGCTGGGAGTACCAGATCGACAACGAGCCGACGGCAGCCCGTGTCGAGTTTCGTTCAGCGGACGCTGCAGGTATCGACTTCGATGCGGCCCTTTCGTCTGATCGGATCGTGGGCCGCATCCGGATTGTCGACACCCTTGGCCACATTGTGGAAACGCCGAGCTTCGCTGAGATGCGAGAGCCCCATGCCGAGGATGGGCCATGGATGGCTGACCTTGCTGCGCCGGTGGTTGCCAGCGGTCCGGCGCCGGAGAGTCAGGAATTCCGCCGGGTGATTGCGACATACCCCAAGCCAGTCGATCACTTCCCGGTGCTGGGGCCGACGACCCAACCGCCAGAGGGCTCCTGATCAGGTTGGAGTGAATTGGACGACGATCTCGGCACCGCCCGCAGGTCGCGCTCCGACCGCCAGCGACCCTCCATGTGATTCGGCTGTTCGACGAACAATGTCGAGACCCAACCCGGTCGACCCACTTCCCGTGACTCCGCGTTCCATCAGACGAGCGTCGAAGCCGGGACCCTCGTCAGCTACCAGCAGCGTCCCCGGACCCCGCTGATTGACAGCAACGTGAAAGTGCGTGCCGGCCGGTGTGTGGCTGAGCACATTGGTGATCAAGGCATCGATGGCAGCATCGATGTCATGGCCGGAACCGACCACCGTCACTGGTTCCGCTGGGAACTCCGTCGTGAGCTCGCGATCCTGCTCCTCAGCGAGGGGGGACCAGAACTGCACGCGGCGGGCGGCAGCCTCTGCCAGATCGGTGGTCGCTCCCGATCCCTCGCGGATGGGCCGCCGAGCCGTGTCGATGATGTTGTCGACCTGTCGCTCGAGAGCGTCGACGTCCTCAGCGATCTGTTCTCGTGCATCGTCGTCTGCAATCGTGTCGAGGTTCAGGCGCAGGGCTGTGAGTGGTGTCCTGAGTCGGTGGGAGAGGTCAGCGACTGACTCACGTTCCTGAGTCAGGAGCTCGTCGAACCGGTCAGCCAAGCGGTTGAACGATCCGCCCATGGTTTCGACTTCCGGGGGTCCGGCAGGCTGCACTCGCGGCTGAAGATCTCCTCGCGCCCAACGCTGAGCGGCACCGGACAGGTCGCGAATGGGTTCAACCGCACTCCGAGCCAACCGATCGGCAGCCAGAACGGACAACAGAATCATGCCGAGCCCGAGCGAACCGAGCACGATCCACGCCTGACCGATATTGGCTCGCAGTTCCTCGTTCGGTACGAAGATGCGCACGACGCTCGTGCCTTCGTTGGTGGCGACGGGAACGGCCAGCACTTGCCCGCCGTCTGTTTCGGTCCTGAGTGACTCACCGAGCAGCCGAGCTTGGCGGACGATCGAGTCTTCATCGGCTTCGTCGCCAACGGTCTCACCGTCCGAGAGGAAGACAGTGACATCTCCCGGCTCGGTTCGTTGGGCGCGGGTGACCTGGGCGACGACCGCCGGATCGCCCTCAGGCCCGACGAGTAGGAGCAGGGCGGCGATGCTCTGTGCTTGTCGCTCAGCGGCGACGAGGGCACGGTCCTCGGCCACATCGCGAACCAGGATCGCCAGCGGCACGACAAACGACAGCACCACCATCGACGTGATTGCCAGGGCAACGAGAACGAATCGCTGCCTCACGTGGGCGGCTCGAGTTTCACCCCCACACCGCGGACCGTGTGAAGGTACTGCGGCGACGCGGCACTCTCGCCGAGCTTCTTGCGGAGCCACGACAGGTGCACGTCAACGGTCTTGTCAGCGCCGCCGTACGGCTGTCGCCAGACCTCGCCCAGCAGCTCTCGTTTGGACACGACACGGCCGACGTTGCTGGCAAGGTATGCCAAGAGGTCGAATTCCATCTTGGTGAGCTCGAGGCGTTCGTCGTTCAGCGTGGCCACGCGGCCACCGGTGTCGATGATGAGATCGCCGACTGTGACCGTCGACTCGTCTCCGTCACCGGTTGAGCGGCGGCTGACGGCCCGGATGCGTGCCTCGAGCTGGCCACTGGAGAATGGCTTGACGACATAGTCATCAGCACCCGCATTCAGCAGACGAACCACCTCGGCCTCGTCGTCTCGAGCCGTTGCGACGATCACCGGCACCTTGGACACGGCTCTGATCAACTTGAGCACCTCGGAGCCATCCATATCCGGCAGGCCGAGGTCCAGGACGACGATATGGGGCGAGGTGCTCACGACCCGTTCGACCCCTTCGATGCCCGAAGCCACGGTGTCGACCGAATGCCCACGGTCAGCCAGAGCACGGGCCACCGCTTCCCTCACGCGGAAGTCATCTTCGATGACGAGGACGTCGACCATGAGCTGAACGATACCGGTCTGCCGGCGTCACTCTTCCGGAAGCCAGCCTGGTTATCTCATGCTTAACCGTCAATTACACCACCACTCAGTGCTTGGCCCGGATGCTGGAGTGGTGCGAAGGCTGGGCTTGATCGGCGCATGGGTGGGTATGACTGCATTGGCGGTTGTGCTTGCCAATACCTCGATCCAGCTCGTCGGCGGCTCGGTGACAGATTCGCCAAGTCTCCGAGTGACCGCCCTGGGTGCGGACGCCCAACCGAGCACAACGGTGACCTCCGTGTCGCCCGTCAGCGTGGTGGTGGCCGGAGAGGAATCTGTGCCCCCAGGGACAGCCCCAAATCCCAGCTCGACCGAAGGGTCGACGCCCAACCCCTCTCCGGCACCCGCCGCGCCTGACCAGTTGCCCGAACCTCCCACGACGACGACTGTGGCGGCGGGTGGCTTGGCGCCTGGCAGTACAACAGGGCCCTTCCTGTTCTCGACATCCGGCGGCACGGTCACAGTGCGGTGCCTCGACAACGCTGCCGTGCTCTCTGGAGCCGTTCCTCGTGCCGGCTACTCGGTCGAGATCGAGCCCGACAGCTCCGGAATCGTCCGGGTCTCTTTCGAAAGCGCCGAAGCAGACGTTGTGGCAGTCGAGATCGGTTGTGAATCCATGGTGGCGGCAGTCCGAGATCTCGACGACTCGAGCGACAGCAATCGCTGACACCCCTTGGACAATGCCAACTGGCGTCGGCTCGCTGTGGATAGCTGGCTGGTAGCCTGGCGCACTGGCCAAACGGCTGGGAACCACCATGACGACAGAGCTGCTTTCGCTGCCCACCGACGAGTGGACCAAGACCCGCGAGACCTTCGCAGGCTACGTCCGCCTGGTTTCAGCGATCCGGCGGGCGCTGGTCGAGCCGCATCCCCTGTGGTGGCACGCCTCGCTGCGAGTCACACATGGTGGCCTGACTACCGGTCCCATCGAAGTCGACGGAACCGAGGTCGAGCTGAAGTTCCTGATGCGAACCCATCAGCTGATCATCAAAGGCGCTGATCATCGGATCCCGATCGAAGGCCAGGGTTTGACCGGGTTCCGAGACGAAGTCCTCGAGACCCTTGCCGGTGTCGGCATCAAGCCCGAGATCGATCTGGACCAGTTCACCGGTGTGCGCCGTAGGACCTACGACGGGGATGCCGTGGAGCATTTCCACACGGCTCTCCGATTCTTCAACGGCATCTTCGAAGACTTCGCGCGAGAGCAGCGGGGTGAAACCAGTCCCGTGCAGTTCTGGCCGCATCACCTCGACATGGCCGTGTCGTGGTTCACGGGCCGATTGGTCGACGGAGTCGATCCGACTGACGAGGAGAACGCGCGGGAGCAGATGACCTTCGGGTTCTCGCCCGGTGGAGATCTCGGCACCAAGGCGCCCTACATCTATGCATATGCGTACCCATCTCCTGAGGGTTTGATCGCGCAGCCGATTCCGGCCGGCGGCAAGTGGCTCGACGGCAAGTGGACTGGTGCGATCATGTCGTACGAGACAATCGCCGAGGCGGTCGAGCCCCGCATCACCACGCTCCGATTCCTCCGGTCGGTGCAAGCTGCCGCTGCGGAGCTCATCACCTGATCACCTCTCGTCACCGCGCCGATCCGGTGCTGTGACGCTCCGCATCCATGTGACGCTGACTCGTATAGCGTCGCCTCATGGAATACCGCTGGCACCGCCTGGATGTCGGCTCGATGGAAGACAACTCGGTGAGCACCGTTGTGGTCGAACATCGAGCCCTGGCCATCACCAAGACCGCTGAGGGCTACGGGGCCCTTGACAACCACTGCCCACACCAGGGAGGACCTCTCGGGGATGGGCAGATCGAGGAGGACGGCTGGCTGCGCTGCCCTTGGCACGGGTTCGAGTACGACCCGTTGACGGGTGAGCCGCCCGAGGGCTACGGAGACGTTGCGACCTGCTTCGTGATCGAGGAGCGTGACGACGGTCTGTACGTGCAGCTGCCGGTGATCGAACGCAAGGCGACGCTCATGGATCAGATGGTCGATGTCATGACCGATTGGGGAGTTGACACGGTGTTCGGCATGGTCGGCCACAGCAACCTCGGATTCGCCGATGCGTTGCGAAAGGCCGAAGAGGGCGGCCGGCTCCGCTACTTCGGCATTCGCCATGAGGGTGCAGGTGCGTTCGCCGCCAGTGCGTTCGGCAAACTGACGGGCCGGCCTGCCGCCTGCTTCTCCATCGCCGGACCGGGAGCGACCAACCTCTTGACCGGTCTGTGGGACGCCAAGGTGGACCGAGCACCGATTTTGGCTTTCACAGGCCAGGTCGAGTCTCAGGTCCTCGGGCCAGGCGCCTTTCAGGAGATCCCGACTGCTGCTGCCTTCGAAGCGGTCTCAGAGTGGTCGCAAACGGTGCTGGCTCGAGAGAACGCCGGAGAGCTCATGGCCTTGGCGATCAAGCACGCCGTCGTCAATCGGGATGTCGCCCATCTCATTTTCCCCGATGACATCCAGAACCTGCCGGGCCTCGACGAACCGCCAGACAACCCGCTGCCCGGGCGTTTGGCCGCGACCCCGATTGCTCCGCCCGAAACAGAGATGCTGCGCGCCGTCGACTTGCTGCGCAGGGCCGAGCGACCGGTGATCATCGCCGGCAACGGCGCCCGCCAGTACCGCGCCGAGATCGTGGCATTGGCCGAGAAGATCGATGCCCCCGTCATAACCACGTTCAAGGCCAAAGGCCTGATCGCTGATGGACACCCGCTCGGTTGTGGCGTGCTTGGCCGCTCGGGGACGCCGGTTGGGTCAGCCGTGATGGGACGTTCAGATCTGCTGCTGGTCTTGGGAGCGTCGTTCTCGAATCACACGGGGATCAGCGAGAAGAAGACGACGATCCAGGTCGACTTCGATCGAATGATGCTCGGGAAGTTTCATCCGGTGGATGTGCCCCTCTGGGGTGAGATCGGCCGCACGCTGGCGCTGTTCAACGCAGCTCTCGAGGCTGTCGACCGCCCAGGCATCACAGAGGAGATCGCCCGGCGGTGGGGGCGATGGCGGGCTGAAAAAGAACGGCGCGCCGCTCTCACGGATCCGCAGGGCCGCATGCACCCCGCTGCTGTGTTCCAGGCAATGAACGGGCTGGTACCCGACGATGCCGTCATCGCTGTTGACGTCGGCAACAACACTTATTCGTTCGGCCAGTACTTCGAATCCTCAGGTCACCAGGATGTCTTGATGTCCGGGTACCTCGGTTCCATCGGCTTCGCGCTGCCCGCCGCCCTCGGTGCCTTTGCCGCTGTCGGTGACACTCGCAAGATCGTGTCGGTCTCGGGTGACGGGGGACTGGGCCAGTACTTGGCCGACTTCACTACGGCCGTCAGGTACGAGATGCCGATCACCCATGTGGTGCTCAACAACGACGAACTGGGCAAGATCAGCCGTGAGCAGATAGGTGCCTTGCGTCCCATCTGGCAAACCGCGCTCGTGAATCCCGATTTCGCTGAGTTTGCTCGCTTGTGTGGCGGCGAGGGCTACGCAGTCGAAACTCCCGATGAGTTGCCTGATGCGCTGTCGGCGGCGTTCGCCCACCCAGGCCCGTCGCTCGTGCAAGTGCGGGTGTCGGCCCGGGACGTGTGATCGGCCACGAGCTGATCAACTCAGAGAAACGCGCGTGAGGGTGTGCGAGGACGCTGCTTGGGCCGCGGTGACCGACCCGCCATGAGGGCGCCAATCGGGGGCCACGTCGGCCAGCGGAACCGCAACGTGGGCGTGGACCAGCGCCTCCGGATCGGGCAGGGTCAGTTCTTCAGTCTGCAGGCCGACAATGCCGTAGAAGATGACGTCGAGGTCGATTGGGCGAGGAGAGAACTTGTCGGAATCTCTGACTCGACCCATGTCGTTCTCGATGGCCCGCAACACTGAGCGAAGGTCGAGCGGTCCCAGGAACGTGTGCAGCAGCATCACGGCATTGTGAAAGGGAGGCCGGCCGTCGGGCTCGCCGTCCGGTCCGATTGACGGGGACGCGTAGACATCCGACGTCGCGACGACCGTGATGTCGGCTCGGCCGGCAATCCGTCTCATCGCAGTTCCGATGTTGCGCTCTGGTTCGATGTTCGACCCGAGCAGAATCGCGGTCCGCGTCGGATCGGACATGTCTCAGCTAGAGCGCGATCGGCGAATCGTCACGCCGACCGATTTGGCGAAGCGAAGCGCCCCGGGCTTCTCGAGGGTCACCTCGACTTCCTCGATTCGAACGTCGCTTGCCAAGGTCAGTTCGGCCAACTCCGCAACGAGGCGCTCGACCAACTCGGGATTGCCCTCTTCGATGTGCTTGATGATGGATTTCGCAACCGTTTTGTAGTTGACCGCATCATCGATGGAATCCGTCTCTGCTGCCCGTGAGGTGTCTGCCCACATAGTGACGTTGACCAGCACGTCTTGCGCTTTGATCCGCTCGTCGGGGTTGATTCCGACGATGCCACGGACCAGGAGATCGCGGATGAAGATCTGATCGCTCATACCAAGGCGGCTCCGCCGTCGAGCCGCCACACTTGGCCGTTCACGAAGTCATTCGTCAGTTGCTCCATGACCGCCGAGGCCACGACAGCGGTTCCCCCCGCACGGCCGACCGGAATGGACCGAGCCAGCGAAGCGAGATAGTCCTCGCCTTCACCAGGAGGCGGAAGGATCGCTCCCAAGGCCACCGCGTTGACACGGACCCTGGGCGCCAGATGGATCGCTGCGGCCTCGGTCGCAGTGATGAGAGCTCCCTTGGCGATCAAGTAGCTGTAGTGGTTTCCGTAGGGTCGAGCGACTCGCCAGTCAGTGATATTGACGATGGCGCCGTCCTGGTCGGCCTGGAGCCGTCCGGCGAACTCATCCATCATGAAGACAGGAGCGTCGAGGTTGGTGGCCAGGGCTCGGCGATAGCTCTCACGTTCCAACTCACCCAACCGATCCTCCGGGAATCCGGCCGCCGAGTTGATCAATACAGAAACTGGACCCATCGCCTCGGCCGCATCGAAGATCGCGGTGGGGGCGGCGGCGTCCGACAGGTCCGCTTGAACGATTCCGGCAGTCCCGCCCGCAGCCGTGATCTTGGCGGCGAGGTCCTCGGCTGCTGTCGACGACCGGCCGTAGTGGATCAGAACCTGAGCCCCAGCCTCCGCCAGGGCCTCGGTGAGCGCCCCGCCAACCCGATGAGCGCCTCCGGTGACTATTGCGGTGCGGCCGGCGAGGTTCATTTGGTCTTGAGGTGGTCGAAGAACTCGGCGCGTGTCCGAGCGTCAGTTCGGAAGCTCCCAAGCACGGACGACGTTCGCATCATGGCGTTCGGTTTGCGAGCCCCACGCATTGACATGCACATGTGGTGGGCTTCAAGAACAACGGCCACGCCCTTCGGCTCGATGAGCTCCTCGATGAGCTCTGCGATCTGGCGTGTCATTCGCTCCTGTACCTGCAGGCGCCGTGCGAAGGCGTCCACGATCCGGGGGATCTTCGACAGCCCAACCACGGTCTTGTCGGGCAGGTACGCAACGTGTGCCTGGCCGATGAACGGCAGCATGTGGTGCTCGCAGAGACTGTGGAAGTCGATGTCAGTCACCAGGACCATCTCGTCGTATTCGACATCGAAGAGGGCATTGTTGAGAAGGGCCACCGGGTCCACGGCATAGCCGGCCAACAGCTCGTCGTACGATTTGGCCACCCGGGCGGGTGTGTCCAGCAGACCCTCGCGATCCGGGTTCTCACCTACTGCCTTCAGAATGTGCGTCACCGCATCGGCAACAATGTCTTTGCATGAGGCGGACAGCACAACACCGTCCTCGAAACTGGCCATGTTCTCTCCGATCGACGTGGCGAGGCTAGTTCTCGGTCCGAGCTATCGGATTTGGCGGCGAACGCTTCGCCACAGCTCGATTGTGGCATTCCGATCGAGAGGCTCGAGGCCCGCTCCACCTCGCTCGCCGTCAATGGCGTTCATGACGTGCTCGAGCTCTTCGCGGGATTCGGCCGCCCAGAGCCGTCGACCAGTACGTTCGATC
>CAJHYJ010000370.1_pt1 | contig 21340 bp, 21 predicted proteins | sample 9198711 | NCBI WGS metagenome assembly CAJHYJ01 (sample SAMEA7708361, study PRJEB35096) | sediment metagenome | biome: marine neritic benthic zone biome [ENVO:01000025]; feature: sediment [ENVO:00002007]; material: shallow marine sediment [ENVO:03000034] sea grass bed [ENVO_01000059] ...
CGACCAGCTGGTGAAGAGCAACAGGATTGGACAAGACAGGGGTGATGTCTTTGAAGACGATCCCCGGTTCCGGGAAGTCAGGGATGTCGCGGACGAGGTCGACCAAATTCACCGGGGGATTCTACCGCTAGCGACGCCGTCGCTTCTTCGGTGGCCGCGGGGTGGCTCCACCGCTACCGGCAGGACGGGAATCGAACCGGCCTCCCTGAATGCTGGTCTTGGTCGGCGACGTCGGCTCGGCAGATGCGGCCTTCGGTTGCTTTCGCTTGGCACGTCGCTCCTCACGCTCCGCCAGACGGGCCGCCTCCTCGACTGCCGCTTCTCGTTCTTTCCAACGGGCCAGGATCGGCGATGCCACGAAGATCGAGGAGTAGGTCCCCGCCGCGATGCCCACGAACAGAGCCAAAGCGAAGTCACGGAGTGTTCCAGCACCAAGCAAGCTGCTGCCGATGAAGAGGAGGCTGCCTACTGGCAGCAGCGACGTCAGTGACGTGTTGATCGACCGCATCAAGACCTGATTCATGGCGTCGTTGACGTGCTCCGTGAAGGTCTCGTCGGAATCCTCGATCTCGACGTTCTCCTTCACCTTGTCAAACACGACAACCGTGTCATAGAGGGAGTAACCCAAGATCGTGAGCACGGCGACGACCGTCGCGGGGGTCACTTCGAAGCGAGTCACTGCGTAGACGCCGAAGGTGATCAGCAGGTCGTGGAACAAGGCGGTGATACCGGCCACAGCCATCTTCCACTCGAATCGCCACGAGATGTACATCATGGCCACACCGAGGAAGACAGCCAGAGCCAAGATGGCTCGCTGGGCGATCTGCGCACCGAACGTCGGGCCGACGGTCTCAACAGACGATGTCGACGTATCGACGCCCACTGTTTCAGCTACGACCCTCACCACTTCGAGCTCGGTCGCCTCGTCGACGGCTTCGATTCTGACTCGCATGATGTCGCCGTCGTTCAGCTCCTCGATGCGAGCGTTCGCAAACCCGAGTGGCGTGAGCTCGTCACGCATCTCGGCGACCGTCACGCCATTCGCGTTTTCGACCTGAACAGCGGTGCCACCGACGAAGTCGAGGGACAGGTTCAGCTGGAAGAAGATCAACGTGAGAACCGACACGCCGACCAACGCTGCCGAAATACGGAACCAGGTCGTCGCTCGACCTACGAAGTCGAATTCGGTTTCTCCGCGATAGAGGCGGCCGAGCTTGCTCATGAGGTTGCGCCCGCTGCCGAACGGATACTGAGGAAGCCCTTGTCAGCAAGCGCCGTAGACGCCACCAGTGCGACCGCGTTCCTGGTGTAGTAGCGCGCCACCACGATGTCGAGGGCGGTTGCCAGGCCCAGTGCCAGGGCAAAGCCTCGGACGGGACCGACCGCAAGAACCCACAGCAGGAACGCGCCGATGATCGAGACGGTGTCTGCGGTGAGGATGGTCCGGTACGCCTTCTTGAACCCATCTGTCACGGCGGCCTGAACGGTTGCGCCCTTGTGGATCTCTTCTTTGATCCGCTCGTAGTAGACGATGTAGGAGTCGGCGGTGATTCCGATCGAAACAACGATTCCTGTCACACCCGACAGCGTGAGCGTGAGTCCGAAGATCTGGCCGAACACGCCAAAGAGCGCCACGAGCAGAGAACCAAAGACGGTCAATCCGATGACCGTCACGAGACCAAGAGATCGGTAATAGAAGACCACTGCGATCGCTACGAGGACGAGACCTCCGATACCAGCAGCGAGGCCGGCCGCCAGCGAGTCAGCGCCCAAGGTGGCAGAGACCTTCTGGAGACTGGATCGTTCGAGCGGAACGGGCAGTGAGCCGTACCGAAGCACAACCGCCAAGTCTTCGGCTTCTTCGCGGGCCTCGTCATCGTTGCCAGTCGTGATCTGCGCCTGACCGCCGGAGATCCCGATCTGTGGGCTCACCTGCTCCGAAACGGGCGGGGCCGTGATGATCCGCCCGTCGAGAGCAATAGCAATGCTCCGTTGGGGGGACCCGAACGGCGCGTTGGCGGCAGTCCGCGTCAGCTCCTGGAACTTGTCCGCGCCGTCTCGCGTGAGCGAGAGGTTCACTGCCCAGCCGGCCGAGATGGTCGAGCCGGCCTGTCCAGGGAGCGCTTCGTCCACATCTGTTCCCAGGAGTGCCGCCGGGCCCACCAAGTACACCGCGACGATGTCCTGGCCCTCGTACTCCGCCAACAGGGCGAAGTCGTCAGGGTCGTCCTGGGCCGTCAGCCCGGTCAGAGGGTCCAGCCCTTCGAGGCCAACCGCCAAGTCTGCGTACTCGGCGGGGGTGGGTGAACTGAGTCCAAAGAACCGGGCGTCGAGGACAGGCCGGAACGACAACTCACCGGTCTGTCCGAGCACGGACAGGGCTTCTTCTTGGTCGGTGACACCAGGGAGTTGGATGAGGATGTTCCGGTCTCCGCTGACGGAGATCTCGGGTTCTTGGACGTTCCCGATGCCTTCGATCCGTGCCCGGAGCACCTCGGTCGCGACTTGCAGTAGTTCGGAATCAGTGCCTTCGGGGGCCGTGAGGATGACGGAGGTTCCACCCTGGAGGTCGAGGCCGAGACGAGGTGTCAAGCCGGCTGCGATCGCGCCCGCCACGCCACCCCAGGAGATGGCGAGAACGACGAGCAGCGTTGCAATCCGGCGACCCATGGACTCAGGACTCGTCCGCTGGATCTGGCTCTGTTTCGGGCTCGATCCGGGACTGAATGGCGGCCCGAGCCAGGCGAATCCGCCCTTCTTCGACGCCGAGCACAATCTCGGTCTCGTCGAGCGAAATGACGACGCCGAGAATCCCGCCGGCAGTCCGGACGTTGTCGCCGATCTCGAGCGAGCGCATCAGGTCCTGCTGTCGGCGGTTGCGGCGCTGCTGCGGCCGTATGAAGAAGAGGTAGAAGACGACGATGAGCGCCCCCCACAGAATGAACGTCTGTGTGGGCGCGGCGGCGTCCTGGGCGAAGATGTGAATCACGTGATCCCCTTTCGGAGCTGGCGGGATGGTACTGCTCTCGGTGTGGGATGCCGCTACTCGCGACCGGGTCCCTGGCGAGTCGCGACAACATCCTGTCTGTAGACATCGAACGAACCGGCTTCAATCGCTTGTCGAGCGCCCGCCATCATGCCCAACGTGTAGTGCAAGTTGTGGATGCTCACGAGCCGAGCGGCCGTGACCTCCTTCACACTCAGCAGGTGGCGCAAGTACCCGCGGGAGTACCTGCTGCACGTGAGACAACCACAACCGTCTTCGAGCGGAGCAGTCTCCTGCCGGTTCTCCGCTCGCTTCAGGTTGTAGTCCCCGGCTGCGGTCAGGACCTTGCCGTGACGAGCCATTCGGGTCGGCCAGACGCAGTCGAACAAGTCAGCACCTTCGGCGATCGCATCGAGCACACCTTCTGTGTCTCCGAGCCCCATCACGTACCGGACCCTGTCTCCCGGCAGCTGGGGAATGGTCGCTCGGAGCGCTGCGACGCGATCCTGGGCTGATTCGCCAACCGACAAGCCACCGATGCCGTACCCATCCATGTTGAGGGCGGCCGTTGCCTTCGAACTCTCCTCACGAAGCTCGACATCGGAACCACCTTGGACGATTCCGAACAGGGCCTGATCAGCTCGGTCGTGGACAGCCTTGGCTCTCTCTGTCCAGCGGAGCGTGCGCTGCATGGCGGCTTCGATGACAGGTCGCGGCGAGGGGAGCCCGACCAAGACATCCAGGATCATGGCAACGTCGGCGCCCAGCAGCTGCTGGATCCGAACCGCCTCTTCGGGCGTGAGGAGGTGCTGGGAACCGTCATAAACCGATCGGAAGCGAGCCCCTTCCTCCGTGATGGTCGGCTCCAGCGAAAACACCTGATAGCCGCCTGAATCGGTGAGGATCGGGCGATCCCAGCCCATCATGCCGTGCAGACCGCCGAGCTTGGCAACCGTCTCGGCTCCGGGTCGGAGCATCAGGTGATACGTGTTGGCAAGCATCATGTCGGCACCGACACCCTCCAGGTCTGCCGAGTCCAACGCTCGGACAGATCCTCGCGTCCCGACGGGCATGAAGGCGGGCGTCGCAACCTCGCCGTGCCGTGTCGAAAAGACACCGATGCGGGCTCGGCCGTCGGAGGCGCGTTCCTGGTAATAGATCGGGTTGGTCATTGGCGTCCACACAGCATGGCGTCTCCGAACGAGAGGAAGCGGTACCCCCTCGCCAACGCGATCTCGTACGCCGATCGCCATTCCTCACCCATGAACGCCGCAACCATGACAACCAGCGACGAGCCAGGCACGTGGAAGTTGGTCATGAGGAGATCGACAACCCTGAAGGTGAAGCCCGGACGTATGAACAGTTCGGTCGTCGAGGGGTGCCCGGAGAAACCATCGAGAGCAGCACTCTCGAGAGCTCGCACCACAGTCGTACCAACCGCAACCACTCGACGTCCGGAGGAGACCAGGTCGGCTGTCTCAGCGGGCACCGTGAACCGCTCTTGGTGCATCCGATGATCCTCGACTCGGGCCGTCGTGATGGGCCGGAAGGTCCCAAGACCCACCTCGAGATCCACCTCGGCAACGTCGATGTCCTTGGCCCTGAGGCGGTTGAGGATGCTCTCGGTCAGGTGAAGACCGGCCGTCGGGGCGGCGGCCGAGCCGACCCGCCCGGCGTAGACGGTTTGGTACCGGTCGGCCTCGATCTGCGTCCGGATGTACGGCGGGAGTGGCACGGTCCCCACTCGGTCCGCCAGCTGCTCGACGTCGAGGTCGTCGGGGAATTCGATCATGACCCGCCCTGCGTCCGGCTCGGACGTCACCACCGCATGGGTGGGGCCGATGGTCAACGTCGTTCCGGGCCGGATGCGACGCGCCGGACGGACCAGGCACTCCCACGCAGCGCCGATTGGAGCCAGGAGTAGCAGTTCTACCTGGCCACCCGTCTCCTTGTGAGCCTGCAGACGAGCTGCTCGGACCCGGGTCGCGTTGACTACGAGCACGTCTCCCGGTTCGAGAAGCTCGGGAAGATCGCTCACCTGGCGATCGGACATCGATCGAGTGTCGAGAAGACGAGCTGCATCCCTGGGCTCGATCGGTACCTGGGCGATCGCATCGTCAGGCAGGTCGTACCGGAAGGCGTCGACGGGAGCCGTCACGCCAGCTCAGATGAGGGTCGGCTGTGGCGACTCGGGGGGTTGCTCGTTGAGGTGCACATAGGCGGCCGGCGTGGCAACCCGTCCTCTGGGGGTTCGTTGGATCAGGCCACTCTGGAGCAGGAACGGCTCGTAGGCGTCCTCAACCGTCTCGGGCTCCTCGCCGACGGCAATGGCCAGGGTCGACAGCCCCACCGGGCCGCCGCCGAACTTCACAACGATCGCGTGGAGGATGGCCCTATCCACCTTGTCCAGGCCCAGGTCGTCGACTTCGAAGACGGCCAACCCGGCCACCGTGGTCGGCTCATCGATGATGCCGTCGCGTCGTGCCACGGCGTAGTCACGGATGCGCGCCAGCAACCGGTTGCCGATGCGAGGCGTTCCTCTCGAGCGCCGGGCTATGAGGGCGGCACCCGCCCGGTCGATGGGGGCGTCGAGGATTGCGGCGGAGCGTTCGATGATCTGCAGCAGCTCATGTTCCTCGTAGTGGTCCAGCTTGTCGACGATCCCAAACCGATCGCGGAGCGGGGCAGCCACCTTGCCTTTGCGGGTGGTGGCGCCCACCAGGGTGAATCTCGGCAGGTCGAGCCGGATCGATTGAGCCGTCGGTCCTTTGCCGAGGATCACGTCCAGCTCGAAGTCCTCCATGGCCGGGTAGAGCACCTCCTCGACAGCCCTCGGCATACGGTGGATTTCGTCGATGAAGAACACGTCGGAGTGGTCGAGATTCGACAGGATCGACGCCAGGTCCCCTGGGCGCTCGAGCGCCGGACCTGACGTGACGCGCAGGTTGGTGCCCATTTCGTTGGCGATGATCCCGGCCAGCGTCGTTTTGCCAAGGCCCGGAGGCCCGGATAGGAGGACGTGATCCAATGGCCGGTCCAGTGTCTTGGCGGCGTCGATCGAGATGCCCAGACGCTCCTTCAGCTTCTCTTGGCCGACGAAGTCGCCGAACTGCCGCGGTCGCAACGACTGTTCGATCTGCTCCTCGTCAGGCAGAGGTGCGGACGCCAGCACATGGTCTTCCCTCATCGCCGATCCAGCTCCTGTAGGGCCCACCGAAGCGCCTCCTGGACGGGCAGGTCACCGGGTACGGCTGCTACCACTTCGCGGATTTCGGCCGATTGGTAGCCGAGCCCTTCCAGTGCCTCTCGTACGCGTGACCTATCCGAGCCGGCCGGGGCAACCGCATCGGCGTCAGTGAACCGCGGCCGTAGCTCGAGAATGATCTTCTGGGCAGACCGTTTGCCCACGCCGGGCACCACAGTGAGGGCGTCGGCGTCTTCTGAGACGACAGCGAGCTGAATCTCCTCCGGCTTCAACGTCGACAGCATCGCCATGGCAAGCTTCGGGCCGATGCCGGAGGCCCCGATCAGGAGCTTGAAGAGCACCCGCTCCCGCTCCGAGCTGAACCCGTACAACGAGAGGTCATCCTCGCGGACGTGCAAATGCGTGTGGAGTACGACTTCCTCGCCGACACCAGGCAGATCTGCCATGCCGGCCGGCGTCACCGTGGCCTCGTAGCCGACGCCATTGGTATCGATGATCACTCGATCACCTCGCGCATGGACCAGGGTGCCGCGGAGTCGTCCGATCATCGGGCGACTCCAGCCATCGACTGGACATGGCACATGGCAACCGCAAGGGCATCGGCAGCGTCTGCAGGTCGCACGATCTCTGCCAGGTTGAGGCGGCGCTGGACCATCGCCTGAACTTGCTTCTTGCCAGCCCGGCCGTCTCCCGTCACCGCGGCCTTTATCGCAGTTGGCTGATACTCGAATACTGAAATGCCGGCTTGGGCGGCTGCCAGGAGTGCGACTCCCGAGGCGCGGGCTACGCCGATTGCAGTCTGGAGATTCCGGTTCACGAACACCTGCTCGATGGCAGCAACATCCGGTTGGTGCTCGTCGATCAACTCGACGATGTCTCTGAACAACTCCACCAAACGGTCCGCTACTGGGCTGTCAGTGTCCGTTCGAATGACACCCGCCGTGACAGCGCGAGAGGTACCGGATCGGTGCTCAATCACGCCGAATCCGGTTGTGGTGAGGCCAGGATCGATACCCAATACGAACATGTGTTCTATCAGTGTAGGAGGGCGATCTGTCAGCGAGGGGGTTTGCTGAACGACAATCGTCCCATCACTCGTCGGTGATTTCGGCCATGACGTCGTCGGGGATGTCGAAGTTGCAGTAGACGTTCTGAACGTCGTCGAGATCCTCGAGGGCGTCCAGCAGGCGCAACACCCGTAGGGCCGTCGATTTGTCCAGTGGAATGCTGACAGTCGGGAGCTGGGTCACCTCAGCCGAGTCGACTTGCAGGGACTCGGCGATCAGGCCTTGCTGCACCGTCGCGAGATCCGACGGCGCAGTGATCACCTCGAATTGATCCCCGGAAGCTCGAACATCCTCTGCTCCGAACTCGAGGGCGGCGAGCATCACAGCGTCCTCCTCGCCGGTGGCGAGGATGTATCCCTTCTGCTCGAACAAATACGCGACCGATCCCGGCTCGCCAATGCTCCCCCCGTTCCGGTTGAACCCTGCCTTGACCTCCGACGCGGCCCGGTTGCGATTGTCGGTGAGGATGTGGACGTACATGGCCACTCCGCCAGGTGCGTAGCCCTCGTAGAAGAATTCGTCGAAGACAACGCCCTCGTCGACTTCGCCAATCCCCCGCTTGATCGCTCGTTCGATGTTGTCGTTGGGCAGCGAGGACGACTTCGCCTTCTGGATCGCGTTGGCGAGCGCGGCATTCGCTTCGGGATCGGCGCCACCCGACCTGGCCGCTGCCTCGATGGCTCGGGTGAGCTTTGCGAACAGCTTCCCACGAGCGGCATCCTGGCGACCCTTGCGATGCTTGATGTTGGACCATTTGGAATGACCCGCCATCAGTCGGTCCCGATCATGTCGATGAACATCTGGTGGATCCGACGGTCGCCCGTCAATTCAGGGTGGAAGCTCGTCCCCATGACTGCTCCCTGGCGAACCAGTATCGGGTGACGTCCCCACGTGGCAAGCACTTCCACGTCATGCCCGTGCTCAGCTACCCACGGTGCGCGGATGAAAACCGCCTCGACCGGCTCTTCCAACCCCTCGACGTCGACGAAGGCCTCGAACGACTCGTTCTGACTCCCCCAGGCGTTGCGCCGAACCGTGACATCCAGAATGCCCAGCAACGGCTGGGTTCCCTCGACGGTGGCCTCTGCCAGCAGGATCATTCCGGCGCACGTGCCCAACGCGGGCATTCCGCTGCGCAGGTGTTTCTCCAGCGGCTCCATCAGTCCGTAGAGACGGGCCAGTCGCCCAATCGTCGTGGACTCGCCTCCCGGGATGACGATCCCGGCGATCTCATCCAGTTGCTGCGGGTGCTTCACGAGCACGGGCTCCACCCCGCAGTCAGCCAGCGCGTCGGCGTGTTCCTCTACGTCGCCCTGGAGGGCGAGGATCCCGACCTTGGTCACCATCCGCGACGATCGAACCGCTGCTCTGCCGGGATCTCGTCGATTTCGATACCGACCATCGGCTCGCCGAGATTGCGGCTCACCTTGGCGATGATCTCTGGGTCCTCGAAGTAGGTCGTCGCCTCAACGATGGCCCGAGCTCGCGTGGCGGGATCGCCGCTCTTGAAGATGCCAGAACCGACAAAGACTCCGTCACAGCCGAGCTGCATCATGAGGGCAGCGTCGGCCGGGGTGGCCAGCCCGCCGGCGGCGAAGTTGACAACAGGCAAGCGGCCCGAATCGGCGACTTCTTCGACGAGATCGAATGGCGCCTGCAGGTCGCGGGCAGCAGCCATGAGTTCCTCATGGCCCATGCCACGCAACGAGGCAATCTGACTGTTCATGGTTCGCATGTGACGAACAGCTTCCACGACGTTGCCAGTCCCGGCCTCGCCCTTCGTTCTGATCATCGCGGCGCCTTCGCCGATGCGCCGGAGTGCCTCGCCCAGATTCCGAGCACCGCACACGAACGGCGTCGTGAATTGCCACTTGTCGATGTGGTGCTCCTCATCGGCCGGGGTCAGCACCTCGGACTCATCGATGTAGTCGACGTTCAGAGCTTGGAGCACCTGGGCTTCGACGAAATGCCCAATACGAGCCTTGGCCATGACAGGTATGGACACGGCTTCGATGATCTCGTGAATCATCACCGGATCCGACATGCGGGCGACGCCGCCGTCAGCCCGAATGTCTGCCGGGACACGTTCGAGCGCCATGACCGCCACGGCGCCGCTCTCTTCGGCAATCGTGGCTTGCTCGGCGTTGACGACATCCATGATGACGCCGCCTTTGAGCATATCTGCCAGGCCTCGCTTGACTCGTTCTGTTCCGCGTTCCATCTCAGCACTCCGGTGGTTCACTGCAATCTTAACCCTGGACCGCCCTGGCCCCTAGAGCCAGGGCACTCAGCCCCAGCTCACGGACCGGCCGATCGGCACGATCTGTACCCATGTCGCTCCCGGATCCAATGCCACTGGCTCGCCCGCAGCGTCGAAGAAACGGAAGAACGTGTTCAGCGAGCCTCGCTCCCACGTGCCTTCGAACGCATTGCCGTTGCGGAATACGACGGCCGGGCCGGTTCCGGTCACGTCGTAGTCCGGGACGATCGAACCGGCCCGATCACGTCGTCCCGTGTCGAATTGACGTGCGAAGACCACGATGACGTTCTGGGCCATGATCTGGCCACCCGAGACTGCCTCATGAGCTCGTTCCCCGTTGAAACGCAAGTAGGCCTGATCGGCGGATGACCAGCGATAGTTGGCGGTGTGTCCGGCCGACATGGCGACCTCCACGCTGAGTGCTTGATCGTCGCCAGGAGGAGCTTCACCGAAGAAGAGCGGCTTCTCTTCGTAGCCACCGTCAGGCACGAATGTTCGGCTGGGCGACACCACCGTGCCGTCGAACATCAGGTCGTAGGGAGCCGAGCGATCGGACGCTCGGAAATAGGCCGAGGCTCCCAGGAGTGGATCGCCGATGTCCTGGGCAACCCCGGTCAGCAGGGCCCGGATCGGGGCATCGCCGCCCGAATTGACGAACTCGACGCCGAACGGGGCTACGAGCTTCGGGTCGACCTCGCGCAAAGATCGGATCGGTCCGATCACGTCCGGGACCTCGGATTGGAACAACGCGATGAGACGGGGAATCCCACCTTCAACCAACACCTCGAACACCACATCGGCTACCTCGAGGCCTTCCTGGGGACGGCCGGCAGACGTGTTGTCGATCTTGGCGGCAATGACCGTGGGCTCCTCGATCACGGCCCCAGCGGCCATCGGCAAGCCAGTGAGTGGCCACGACGGAGCGCCCGCCGCAACGGTGGTTGTCGTTGGACCGGGCAGAGTCGTCGACGTCGATGAAGAGGAGGTCGACGTCGACTCCAGTTCGGTCGTCGTGGTTGACGTGGCAGCGGTGTCAGAGCCTCCGCATGCCGCAATGACCATGAAGAGCGCCGCCAAGAGCGCAAGCTTTCGCATGGGAGCCGGGAAACGTAGCGACCCGAGGGCGATCAGCCAACAGCTGCGTAGAGATCCTCATAGCCAGCCGCGATCCCCGCCCAGCGAAATCGATCGGCCCGGCGACGTTGTTGGGTGGAACCGACAGGCCGAACCAATCGGTCAGCCAGCGCCTGAGCCAGTGCAGCCGAGTCGTTCGGCGCTACATAGTCGGCTCCATCTCCGGCAACCCATCGAAACGCTGGAAGATCCGATGCCACCACGGCAGCGCCGGCAGCCAGGCCTTCGGCGACCACCATTCCGAAGCTCTCGCCTCGGACGTTGGGAGCTACGACGACCGTCGCCCGACGCATCCACTGCCGGCGCTCATCATCAGCGACCTGTCCCAACCACCGCACGCCCGCCGGGCCCTCGACGCGATCGCTGATCACAACGAGCTCGGCCTCCCCGTTCACAGCCGGCCAGGCGTCCAGGAGCACATCCAGCCCCTTGCGCGGTTCGTCACGGCCGACGAAGACCACCAAGTGGGGGTCCTTGTCTGTCGGCTGGAAGAGCTCGTCCTCGACCCCATTCGGGATGATCGTGACCTCGCGGGAGGGAATAGCGGAGGCGGCCGTCGGACTGACCGCCACCAAGGCCCCGCACCTGTCCAGCGCCCGCCGGCCGTAGCCGAGCGCCAAGAGTCGACGGGCCATCCTCGACGGATCGGCATGGAGCGTTCCGACGACTGGTCGATCGACCCTGGTAGCAGCCAGTCCGACCATCGGCATGACTGGCTCATGGACATGAACGACGTCATAAGACCTCAGATGACCACTCATGCGTCGTGCGACACGCGGGTCGATGGCAACGCGAGCCACTGCACCATTGGAAGGAATCCCCACAATCGGCCCGAGCCACTCCCATCCGGCAGCACCCGGGCCGATGACATCAACGGCATGGCCGCGATCCGACAGCGCGGCGGCCAATCCGCGGACCTGGGCCTGGACCCCGCCAGGGGACCGAATGTCATACGGACTCACCTGAGCGATCTTCACGAACTGTTGGCAGCCCGGTCCGAGGGCCAGTTGGGCTGGACGATGTGCCACTGGGACGGAGCGACGCGAATGAGGTCCTCGAGAGCATGGACGACCCGTTGTGTCGTGATCTGAACACGCTCCCGGAGCCGGCCGTCTCGAGCGACCTCCACGGGCGGCTTCACAACGATGTGGTGGCCTCGCCCGGGCTTGAAGTAGGCCGCAACCGGAAGAATTGGCACGCCCGTGCGTATTGCCAGCAACGCCGGTCCCGATGGAACGCTGGTCGTCTCACCGAAGAACTCCACCTCGATGCCGGTACCGAGAACGTCCCGATCGCACAGCAGCGCAACAACCTGGCCGGCCTCGAGACGTCCTTTGAGATCCGAGATGAGATCCTTGCTGCCGTCGGCAACAATGATCTCGAGAGCGAGTTCCTCGCGTTTTGCGACGAACCAACGCGTGACGTCAGAGTCTGGGAGATCCTCAGCAACCGCTACGACGTGCACGCCGATGTCTTGGCCGACGAGGCCCGCCACTTCCCAGTTCCCGACGTGGGGAAGGGCGACGATCGCACCGAGACCGGCATCTCGGGCTGCCTCCACATGCTCGAGCCCTTCAGCCTGAATCGACCGCTTGATGGCTGTTGCCTTGCGACCATCGATCCACAGCAGCTCAGCCCAGTACCTGCCGTAGTTGCGGAACAAATCCCTTCCGCTAGCTCCTCCAACCCGGGTCATGTGACGGTCAGCCATGTGTCGGCGCCGATCAGCCCACAGGTATGAGAGCCAGCCTGCCCATTCCCCACCTCGGCGAACCACCGGCTCAGGCAACGCCCCGAGCACCGCAGACGCCGCCTTGTAGGTGAGGAGGCTCATCGAATTCTGAAGTGGATGGCGGTCATGGGGTGCCGCCATCGTTGGGGCCCGGCGTCCGCTGCATGACCAGCCAGAAACGTTGAGCGACGGTCATCCACACCAGACCTGCCATCGCCCAGATCATCGGCTCGACGAACCCGGTGAGCAGGCCGGCAGTGGCGAGGATCGTGCGCTCGGCTCGGCCCATGAGCCCACCGCGACCGTCGGCACCAATGGACTCGGCTTTGGCGCGCAGATATGACGTGGTGAGCGCCCCTGAGACACACACGACGCAGAGCGCCACAAGCCGGGGCCGGTCGGCAACTGCAAATGCAACGCCTGACCAGAACGCCGACTCGCCGATGCGGTCCGCCACTGAATCGATGAGCGCTCCGCGGGGACTGACCATCCCCCGCGCCCGCGCAACTGCACCGTCCAGTCCATCCAGCGTTGCTCCGGCCAGCGCCACGAGCGCACCCACGACGAGGGCTCTGCGGCCAATGAGGACTGCTCCGGCGATCGTGACAGCGAGGCCGGTCACGGTCAGCGCCAATGGTGTGAAACCGACTTTGGCCAGCAGCCGGCCAATGGGGTCGACGATCCGGTCGATGTGGCTGCGGACTCTCGTCTCGATCATGAAGACGGATTACACCACAGGGTCGAGGCTCTCGGGTCGGCCCGACCAAAGCGGAGAACCTTCGGATTCCTGTTGGTCCGGAAGGTCGTAGTATCCGTGAGAGGAAGGACGTTCTTGGACGAAGCAATCATCCGCATAGGTGACCGAGAGCTGGCGCTCCCGATCTTGGAAGGTGTCGAAGGCGAAACCGCAATAGACATCACCACACTCCGCCGGGAGCTCGGTATCACCACCTTCGACCGTGGCTTCGGAAACACCGCGGAGACCAAGAGCGCTGTCACCTTCATCAGAGGCGAAGAAGGCGTACTGCGCTATAGGGGCTACCCAATCGAGCAGCTCGCCGAACATGCGACGTTCCTCGAGGTCGCGTATCTCCTTCAGAACGGCGAGCTGCCATCGGCAGACGAGTTGGCGACGTTCGAGCAGTCGATCACGTATCACTCTCTGCTTCGAGAGGACATGAAATACCTGTTCGAAGCGTTCCCGCACGATGCCCACCCCATGCAGATACTGGCGTCAGCAGTCTCGGCCATGGCCACCTACTACCCCGACGCCCTCGATCCGAACGACGAAGAGTCGGTCTCGATCTCGATGCGCCGGCTGCTCGCGAAGGTGCCCACGATGATCGCCTGGTCCTACAAGTACCGGGTTCACCAGCCATACGTCTATCCGAAGAACGATCTCGACTATCCATCGAACTTCCTGCGAATGATGTTCTCGGTGCCCGCCGAGGAGTACGAGGTCAGTGAGACGATTTCGACCGCACTGAACACGCTCTTCATTCTCCATGCCGACCACGAACAGAACTGCTCGGCTACGGCGGTCCGCTTGGTGGGCTCCGGACACGCGAATCTGTTCTCCTCAGTTGCCGCCGGGATTCATGCCCTGTCTGGCCCGTTGCACGGCGGCGCCAACTCGGCGGTCGTCGAGATGTTGTCGTCAATGCACTCGGAGGGCGGCGGCGTTGGGCCGTGGATTGCACGCGCCAAGGACCGTGACGACCCCTTCAGACTCATGGGATTCGGTCACCGGGTCTACAAGAACTTCGATCCCCGGGCCAAGATCATCAAGCAGACGGCGCAAGACGTCTTGAGTCAGCTCGGTGTCGACGATCCACTGCTGGACCTGGCGATGGAACTGGAAGAGATCGCGCTGTCGGACGACTATTTCGTCAGCCGAAACCTGTACCCGAACGTCGACTTCTACTCGGGGATCATCTACCGGGCGATGGGCTTCCCGGTGGACATGTTCACGGTGCTCTTTGCGCTGGGTCGACTTCCGGGCTGGCTGGCCCAGTGGCAGGAGATGCACGAGGACCCGACCACTCGGATCGGCCGACCGCGCCAGATCTATGTCGGCGAGCCGGAGCGCACATACGTGCCGATCGAGCAGCGCTGACGGCGGCTACGCCGCGGGCAGCTGGCATCGGGCATCGGGCGCGTCATGTCTCGACGCTGAATTCCTCAGCCACCGAGTCCACGATCTCGCCGTTCACCGCATCTATCCGTACGAGAGCTCGCTTGGTAGGGGCTCGGCCGGCGTCGTAGAGCAGCACGTTCCAGACCGGCTTGGCGAGCAGGCCCTCGAAGCGGAGGGCGGCCGATCCATGGCCAACGCTGAAGTCCACGGCGCCCGCCGCGGCGCTGAAAGCCTGCTTCTCGTCGAGCTCGGTCTTCCAGGCGGCCAGAACATGGAATCCAGCCAGGAGGGCAAAACCGACTGCGACCCACCACATGCCCCTCGGTAGACCCAGGAACGTCGATATGACAGCCAACGCCGCGCCGAATGCGTAGATATCGGCCGCCTGGCTGCGGCGCCTGGGCGAAGGAAAGCGGTATTCCTCGCTGATGGTCGAGTCGAGATCGTCCGGCAGCCCGGCTGCGTCAGCAACCTCGTCGGGAATGGTGATGCCATCGCGGTCGATCCGCTCATTCATGCGCAGCTAACCCTTCTCAGCCCGGAATCGTTGCCAGGTCGGTCAGCTCGGCCAGAAGCTCAGCCATGCCTATCCCCCGGCGGTCGGTGGTCTCGCCTCGCATCCGGACCCCAACAGTGCCGTTGTCGACATCATCGTCCCCAACAACGAGGACTGCCGGATGCTTCTGAGTCATGGCTCGCCGGATCTTCTCGCCGACGGTTGAATCTGACTCGTCCACTTCACTCCGCAGACCCGAATCGTTGAGCTGCTGAGCGACGGACCTGGCGTAGTCGATGTGCCTGTCGGCCACCGGGACCACTGATGCCTGAACCGGCGCCAGCCACATGGGGAACGCGCCCGCGTAATGCTCGACGAGGACTCCGAAGAATCGCTCCATCGATCCGGCTTTGGCGCAGTGAATCATCACCGGACGTTCGCGGGTGTCTTCGGTCGTCACGTACTCGATGTCGAACCGCTCAGGCAGCGAGAAGTCGACCTGGATGGTCGACATCTGCCAGCGTCGTCCGATTGCGTCCTTGACGTGAACGTCGATCTTGGGGCCATAGAAGGCTGCTTCGGCCTCGGCGACTCGATACTCGACCCCCGTATCCTCGAGGGTTGATCGAAGACTGTCGGTGGCCGCCTCCCAGAGGTCCAGGTCGCCCATCCACTTCTCTGGGTCACGAGTCGAGAGGTCGGCCTCGAACTCCTCGAATCCGAAATCGCCGAGCCACTGGAGGACGAAATCCAGGTGCATTGCCAGCTCATCACCGAGTTGATCCGGACGGCAGAACACGTGCGAGTCATCCTGGGTGAATCCCCGAATGCGCAGCAGCCCGTGCAGGACTCCGGATCGCTCGTGGCGGTAGACACCCCCGAGCTCCGACAACCGTATCGGTAGGTCGCGATAGGAGCGCTGGCCACTTCGATAGATCAGGACATGGAACGGGCAGTTCATCGGCTTGACGAGATATGAGTGATGCTCGTCCACGTCCATCGACGGGTACATGTTCTCGGCGTAGTAGTCCAGGTGCCCGGATGTACGCCACAACTCCGCATTGGCGATGTGAGGACTGAACACGAAGTCGAAGCCGTATCGATCGTGCATTCGCCGACTGTGATCCTCCATGAGGGTCCGGATGGTGCCGCCCTTCGGATGCCAGACGGTCAGGCCAACACCGAGATCCGATGGGAACGAGAACAGATCCAGCTCGGGACCCAGCTTGCGATGGTCCCGCTTTTCGGCCTCCTCGAGACGGTGGAGATAGGCGTCGAGCTCTTTCTTGTTCTCCCACGCGGTCCCGTAGATGCGTTGCAGCTGGTCGCGATTCTCATCGCCCCGCCAGTAGGCACCTGCAGTGCGAAGCAGCGAGAACGCCTTCAAGTGCCCAGTCGATGGCAGATGAGGGCCTCGGCACAAGTCGACGAAGTCCTCGTTCCGATACAGGGAAACAACCTCTCCGGCATCGACCTCGGATTCGTCGACGGACTCGATGATCTCGGTCTTGAACGGCTGATCGGTGAACAGCTCCAGGGCGGCGACCTTGGAGAGCTCTTCCCGCTCGAATGGCTGATCGGCGTCGACGATCTCCTGCATGCGATGCTCGATCGCCTCCATGTCCTCGGGAGTGAAGGGTCGCCCGATATCGAAGTCGTAATAGAAACCGTCGGTGATGGCCGGCCCGATTGCGAACGCGGCCCCCTTGTAGAGGTCCAGGACGGCCTGGGCCATGACGTGCGCAGCCGAGTGGCGGATGACGTGTCGTCCGTCCTCGGTGTTCTCGGTCACGATCCGAATCGCACCATCCCCGGGAAGGGGGCGGCCCATGTCGTACCAAGAATCGTTGTGAACAATGGCGACAGCCGCCTTGGCAAGGCGCGGACCAATCGAACCAGCGACGTCGGCGCCACTGGCACCTGCATCGAATTCGTGAGTAGAGCCGTCCGGGAAGGTGAGTTGCATGCCTTGAGGTCCAGGTGGGGCGGGGTAGGCTAGTCAGACGGTTGTTGACGGCTTGGCGCTATTTCTCCTGGCTGGAGAGGCCGTCACTGGGGGAAGAATGGAAGCACTCGAACTCGCGCGGTCATTGGCTGGGGGAGGCCGCGTCCAGAAGCTCTCGTCAGCTGCCAACCAGCTGTTTCGCATCTACGCGACCGGCGGTCCGTCGCTGATCAAGGTGTACGACACCGATGGTTTGGAGCGGCGTGAGCATCGGGCACTCAACGCAGTGGCTGGTCTTCCCGGCGTTCCCGAGGTTCTAGAACGGGGTGAACAGGACGGACTCACATGGGTCCAATTCACCGACCCCGGGCGCTGGAATCTGGCGACGCTCCCTGGAAACCTCGACGCGATGCGGGCTGCCGGCAAGGTGCTTCGAGCAATCCATGAGGCGGACAAGGACGCCCTGTCCAATCTCGGCGGCGGCATGACCCCAGAAGCATTGGCGGCGGACTACACCTCCACGTTCAAGCGTCTCGAACGTTTCCGCGGCCGGTTCGGAATCAGCGAAGAAGAGTTCGCCACCCTCGCATCGGCGTCACCGCCGTCGGGAGGCGAGCCGGTCACCTCACACACCGATCCAACACCAGACAAGTTCTTCATCGATGAGGACGGGAACGTGACCCTTCTCGAATGGGGATGGGCGACGCTCGCCCCTGCCGAGTGGGACTACGCGTTCGCTTCGTGGCGTTTCACGGCCGAGCTCGGCAGCGAGGCGTCCAGCGCGCTCACCGACGGGTACGGCCGGGTTGCATCGGACGAAGACCTCGAGCCGTGGTACCGCTATCACATCGGTGGGTGGTTGGTCCGCAAGGCTGAGGAATTCACCGACCGCTCCGCTCTGCAGAGTGCGGTCGACATGCTCAAGTCGCTCCTGTAGGCAAGAACCTCTCGAGCGACAATCTGCGCTCCGACACGAGTATCGGTACTCGATCGCGACCACCAGGAGGTCGCGAAATCCACCAATCTTCGGACACCAGCCGTAGCCTTTGGTCCCGAGGCAAACGGCATGATGCGATGGATCGACACAGGGCAAGACCGCACGGTTCGCATAGAGCTTTCTGCTGAGGACGCCGACCTGCCTTGCCCGTGGTGTTTCTCTGCCACGAGAGAAGCCGATGCGCAATGCCCAACCTGCCAACGGCGGTTTGGAAGCGGGCTCCTCACCGCATCATCCTGACGAGGTCACCTCAGCGATCGGCCTAGATCGGCGGCCTCAACGAAGCCTCGCGATCATCGATTGATCGACATGGTGAAGGATGAATCCCATGGAGTCGTACAGCTCCACTGCGCTCGAGTTCGCGGCATCCACGTACAGCATTCCCTCCCAGCAACCTCGGCCACTGAGATAGCCGAGCCCACCAAGGGTCAAGGCGCGTCCGAGTCCCATTCTCTGGGCATCCGGCCGCACCGCAATGATGTAGATCTCCCCCACCCCATCACCGTGGTCCTTTGTCCAGCAGAAGCCGACGAGCGCTGAGTCGTCCCAGGCCATGAGAACTCCGGCAGGATCCCACCACGCTTGGGCTTGTCGATCGGCCAGGATCTCCGGCGTCCACGATCCGTTCTCAGGGTGGCCCGCAAACGCCTCGTTGTTGACCGCCAACCACGCCTCCTCGTCGATCCCCGGTCGGAATGGGGCAATGCGAATCTGCGGTGGGTATTCGGGCTCTGGCACCGGTAGGCGGATTCTCAGCTGGCGGAGTTCTCGATCGGCGTGAAACCCAAGGGCGGCCAACGATGCCGGCCAGGTCGCGTTGTAGATCCAGGTTCGTAGGGTCACTCCCCCGCGTTCGGTTGCCTCCTCGATGGCCTGTTCGACGACAGCCTGCAGTCTGTCGACCGTTCGGAAACCAGGGTGTACTGCACTCTCGAACGTCCAGCCGCCCGCGTCTGCGTTCTCACTGAGGTGGAGGTAGCTGACGACCCGTTCATCTTCTTCCTCCACGAACGCTGCCTTGGCGCCCGAGCCAGACAGCAGTGAGAGGTATTTGTGCTCGCCAACGGCCGCGTGACCATCAGCCAGCCGGCACGCCGCCAACAGATCGTCTATTACTGCCAGATCCTCGGGAAGTCGAACGGGCCGCATGGCGAGGACGTTAGGCCAGGTGGAACGGGGTCATCTGTTTATCCTCGGTGATTGTGAGCAGAGTCGGTCTGGTACTCGGTGGCGGCGGAATCACCGGAGCCGCCTACGAGATGGCGGCACTGATCGGGGTCGAATTGGCCACTGGTTGGGATCCGACGCATGCAGACGTGGTGGTGGGCACCTCCGCTGGGTCCTTCGTCGGCGCCGTCGTCCGTAGCGGTCGTCTCTCGGTCGAGTCGATGGTTCGGCAGCAGGAATCTGCCCAGGACGTCGCCAACCGAATCCGCGCCTACATGTTTCAGCGAGCGTCGATCGGTGGAGTCACACGCTGGCTGCGCCATGGGCTGGTTCCGGGCCTCACCAAGCCCGGGGTACGCCTCATCCTCGGGACTCCTGGGCGATTCACACCCATGGGAATCGCTGAATGGCTCGACACCCAAATCGGTGCGGAGAGCCGGGGCTGGCCCGAAGATCCGACCCTGATCACCTCCTATCAACTGGAGTCGCAGCGTCGAGTCGTGTTTGGCAGCCTGGAGGCGCCGTCAGTCACCATTCGTGATGCCGTTGCCGCTTCGTCGGCTGTACCCATGGTGTTCGATCCTCATGTGATCGAAGGCAAGCACTATGTCGACGGCGGCGTGGTGTCAGGCACCCACGCCGACCTGGTACTCGGATCAGATGAGCCTCTCGACCTCGTCCTCATCATCGCTCCCTTGGCTTCTGACATTCCCCGCAAGGGAGCACCGTTCTACGAGACCATGTTCGACCGGGTCGGTCGGGTTGCGCTCGAAGAAGAGATCAAACTGATTCGGGAGGCGTGGCCGGACACCGACATCATCACGCTGAAACCAAACTCAACGGTCATGGAGGCAATGCGTCCGAACCCCTTGGCACCCGAAGCAGCTGTACCCACCTTCATTGCCACGCTGTCATCGATGCGCACGAAACTGGCAGCTGCCGACAACTGGCGCATCCTGAAGGCCCATCTCGCCAACCAGTCGCCAGTCAAGCGCAGCTGACATGCTCATCCTCGACGGGCCGACCCTGGTGGTCCTGATCGGGCCGGCCGGTGCCGGCAAGTCAACGTGGGCGACCGACAACTTCGACCGAGGTGAAGTCGTCAGCTCCGATGCCCTCCGAGCTCAGACAGGCCGGGGTGAGTGGGATCAGGAGGCTTCGGGCGATGCGTTCGAAGTCCTCGAGCGCCTCGTCGAAATACGCCTCGACAAGCGGCTCACCACTGTCATCGACACCCTCGGCTACGACCAGGAGTCTCGACAGCGCTGGACCGGTTTGGCTCGTGCTCAGGGCATGTCATCCGTGGCCGTTGTGTTCTCGACGCCGGCCGATGTGTGCAAGGACCGCAACCGTGCACGGGAAACGCCGGTTCCAGCCCGGGTCCTGGATCAGCAGATCAAGCGACGCGCCACTGTCGTTGCGGAACTGCCGCTCGATGGTTTCGACAGAATCGAGGAGCCCGCCGTTGCTCACATACCGAGCGCACCATTCCGTGACCACGTCGTCGCCCAGCCAGGTCCCACGGCTCGAGATCCGGGGCAACTTCGATTCGGTCTCCAGATATCGCGGTTCCCGTGGGAGCCGGCCGAGACGGGGTCGGCGCTGGGTCTGGCAGCTCGCACGGCCGAGGAGACCGGCTTCACGAGCCTCTGGGTGATGGACCACTTCCGTCAGATCCCGCAAGTGGGCAGGGCATGGGAAGACATGCACGAGGCGTACGTGGCCATCTCGTATCTGGCGGCACTCACCGAGAGCATCGATCTGGGAGTGCTGGTGTCCGGGGTCATCTATCGGAACATCGCCCATCTGGGCAAGATCGTTGCAACGCTCGATGTGCTCAGCGGCGGCCGGGCCCGATGCGGCATCGGCGCCGCCTGGTTCGAGGCCGAAACGCGGGCCTACGGATGGCCGTTTCCGCCGGCTCGAGAGCGCCTCGACGCCGTTGAGGATGCCTTGCGACTGCTTCCCCTCTTGTGGGGCCCAGGCTCGCCGAAGTTCGAAGGCAAGACGATCACCGTGCCCGAGGCCATGTGCTACCCCCGACCACTCCAGGATCGAATTCCGATCCTCGTCGGAGGATCCGGCGAGCAGCGGACGCTGCGGCTGGTCGCAGAATTGGGAGACGCCTGCAACCTCTTCGGAGGTCCCGATGACGTTGCCAAGAAACTCGAGGTCCTGGATCGGCACTGCCAGGAGTTGGGGCGAGATCGAAGC
>CAJHYJ010000035.1_pt1 | contig 20929 bp, 17 predicted proteins | sample 9198711 | NCBI WGS metagenome assembly CAJHYJ01 (sample SAMEA7708361, study PRJEB35096) | sediment metagenome | biome: marine neritic benthic zone biome [ENVO:01000025]; feature: sediment [ENVO:00002007]; material: shallow marine sediment [ENVO:03000034] sea grass bed [ENVO_01000059] ...
ATGCGATCGAGGCAACTCAGATATCCCTCATCGATCCGGCCGCGTTGGAGGTGGTCCGAACGATCGACAGTGGCCCGGATGAGGTCTTCGAAGGCCTGGCTCCGATCTGGGCTGACATCGATCAGGACGGAGTGGACGAACTGATTGCCACGCTGTCGTCCCGAGCAGGTGGGGCGCGGGTGGTCGCCTACTCGGAAACTGGCGTGCTCACTCCGGTCTCAGATCCGATTGGGCAGGGGTTCCGCTGGCGGCACCAGCTGGCGGTCGGTCCCTTCGGTCCCGGGGGTGACGTTGAGGTGGTGGCGGTCAAGACTCCGCATATTGGCGGCATTCTCGAGTTCTACGCACGTGGAACCACCGATCCGGTGGCTACCCCAGGGGAGTTTCGGACTCATGTGCTCGGGTCCCGCAACCTGGATCAGGCCCTCGCCGTGCTCGATGGCGCCGGCCAGGCGATGATGATCGTGCCGACGCAAGACCAGCGGAGCCTCGTCGTGGTGAGGCGCGTCGCCGAGGGAACGGATGTCGCCGAGCTGGTGGAGTTACCGGCGCAGGTGGCCACCAACATCGCGGGGGTTGTCATCGAGGAGCGAGCGGTTGTTGCCACGGCACTGGTCGACGGCACGATCTACGTCTGGCGCTGATCACCAGCCGAGGGTGCCAGGGGCTCCTTTGAACGGTCCCTCGATCTCAGAAGTGATCCAGCCGCCGTAGAAGTCGCCTTCCTGAGCCTTGACCGTCTCGCCGCCCACCGTGCACCGATCCATTCGTCCCGGGTAGAAGGACAGGTGGTTGGCGAGTGAGGCGTACTGGGGGTTGGGTGAGAGGTAGCCCCATGCCGCGGCCGGCTGTCGGGCTTCGCCACCGATCACATCCCAATAGCTGGCGAAGCCCTTGAACTCGCAGAACGATCGCCCAGTGGCTTGTTCGAGGGCGTCGTGTCTGATGTCTTCCTGGGGGACGTAGAAGGCGGGTGGATGGCTTGTCTCCAACACTCGCAGGGCGCGGACCGTTCGCACGATCTCGACGCCGCCGAGCTCGATGGTGACGAGCCGAGAGTCGGGCTCGACACGTGGTGGTCGTGGGTAGTCCCAGACGGATTCGGGCATGCAGCGACGGTAGGCCCGCCTCAGGGCAACGGGAAACCTGGTCGGCCGTCAGCGACCCAACCATCGAATGCCTGCTCCGTCCCGATGTCGAACCCGGCATCCGACGACTTGATGAATCGGTAGCGGAGCAAGTCGCTGAACGCCTGCAGGGGATCGCCCACGTCCTGGAGCTCACCGAGTCTTTGGAGCATCGGTTCCAAGATCGACGCCCGCCACCGTATGGCAGAAACCGACTTCAGCGTCGACGTGTGCTCGGGGTTCTGGGCCTGGTAGTAGTACAGGTCGCCCAGGATCACGCGTGCCTGGTTCTCGCGGGCATCGATGCCGGTCAGCTCGCGCAGCTTGGTTCTGTGGAATGATCGATCGCTCACCTTGACCTTCATGCTGAGCCGTTCACCCTCATCCACCTCCACGAGGTCGACCTCCTCAGCGTCGAAGCCGAGCTCGTTCAGCCGCTGCAGGCGTTCGCGGATCTTGAACCGTTCTTCTGGACCGATGATCCACTCACTGGCCAGCTCTGTCCACAGTCCGTGATACCGCTCAGATATGGCCTCGCCGAGATCGAGATCGGCACTGTCGAGATCGAGTCCTTGGGAGGCGGCGATGTCAGCCATGCCTCCGGCGACGTTCATCTCCATGATGGCGAGGTCCTCCAAGCGCTGCCCTTCCGAGAGCTCAGGATGGATCGAGGCGGTTTCCGCATCGACGAGGAGTGTCTCGATGGCGTCGGCATCGAACCTGTAGAGGACATTCGACAGCGAGCAGTCACCCCAGTAGCAGCCAGTCAGATGCAATTGAACGAGGAGAAATGCGAAGGCATCGAGCATCTGGATCCGACGCTCGCCGAATCCGCCTCCGACCAGCAGCTCCCGATAGCTGAAGGCGAACTCGGCGTACTCCGTGATGAGGGCGGCTGCCACTTCCTCGGTCGGGTCGTCCGTTCGATGCTCGACGATGCCAACCGGCTTCACGGCAGGCGAGTCGCGACGCTCGAGCTCCCGAAGCACTGTGTAATCGCGGCGCGCCGGGCGGGCCGGGAGCTCCTTCACGGCGTAGATGCCTTCCGGGTAGTTCACGAATCGCACGGTGTGGCGGCTGATCCCCTTCGGAAGGTCGATCAACCTGTCCGTGGTCCAGGTATCCAGCGGCTGATCCCAGGGCAGGTCGAGGAAGTCCGGGTGATTGGGACGGAGGTTGAGCTCAGCCATGGCACGGCAACGTAGCCGACTCTCAGGCGACCGAATGTGCCCTGTCGGTCGGCTGACACCGAGGACACCAGAACGTCACCCGTTCACCGAGCGTGCGCCGCTCGATGGGCGTGTTGCAGGCAGGGCAGCCCCGTCCGACCCTCCCGTACACGGCCTGGCGACGGCCCGGACGGTCGACCTTGGTCGTCAGGCGATCACGACGATGGCTATTGAGTCGGAGGAGGTGAGCGGCGTCGTCGAAGATGGCGCGCACTGCCGGCTCGTCGAGTTCGCCCACTGGAGTTTCCGGGTTGATGCGGGCTCGGAAGCACAGCTCGGATTTGAAGACGTTGCCGATCCCAGCAGCAATCCGCTGATCGAGGAGCACCTCTGCGATCGGACGAGCCGGGTCGCTGAGAGCGCTCGCGACCATGGCGTCGTCCACATCGGACCGGATCAGATCGGGTCCCACATTCGTGTCGAGCCAATTGTGGATCGACATGGTCTTGTCGACAGCGACGTCGGGGGCAGCCCAGCAGGCGGCGGCTCCGTGCTCGGAGGCGACCATGGCCCGGAGCGACCCGGAAGGCTTGGGACGCCATCCTGGCTCGTGGGTCGTCCAACGACCGTGCATCCGCAGGTGGGCTCGAATCGCCCAATCGCCGGCTTCGATGATCGTGTGCTTGCCATGGCTCCACACTCTGGTGATGGGAGCATCGATCAGCCGGTTCCGTCGGGCGATCAGTCTGGAACCTTCGGCCGCAACGATTGGTCCCGGGCCCAGCACGGCCCGGATTCGAGCCGCGGCCGCATGGATGGTGTCACCCTCGGGCATTCGACCGATAGGCCAGGCCCCGCACGGCTGGAGCAAACCCACCGGCAATGAGGGCTTCGCGCAGCGGAGACTGATTGATCGGCTCGCCGTTCACCGATTCGATGGTGAGCTTGCGGCGGCGAGATCCGATCCGAGCGAGCTCGGTCGCAATTGGCCCCAAAGCGCTCGGTTCGACATCGAACAGCACGGCCGATCGGCCGCCCCGTTCGAGGAACAGGCCAGGTTCTCCATCGACAAGTACGACATACGCTCCAGCCGAGCGCGAAACTCGAAACGGTGTCTCTGGCCAAGAAACGACGGAGCCGTAGGGGTTGGCAGGGTCGGCGGCTGCCAGGGTCACGACGCTCCCATCGACTTCGCTACGGAGCCTGTCGACTGCACCTGGTTTGGCAAACTGGGCTCCACCGAGGCCCTCCACGAAATAGCCACGCCGGACTCGCCCGGTTTGCTCCATTTCACGAAGGACCGGGTACAGAGCAGTGAATCCGCCGGGTATGCCCTCCCCGGATACGGTGTCACGGGTCACGAGGCCGTGTCGTTCGAGGAGTTGATCGACCCAGCTGGTTGCATAGGTGGTGTCGTTGGCGGGGGCTCCGATATCAGCGACCAGTGACCAGCGACCTGCTGACGACGGCGGGAATGAGGTCGACATGACCGGTCGACGACGAGCGGTTCGGGCCCGTCCCAGCAGGAACGCGCGGAGCGGCGCAATGGTGTCGTTGGTGACGGCGCCTGCCCATACGAGATCCCACAGTGCATCGAGCAGAATGTCGGGGTCGCCGCCCCCGGCAGCGTCGTACAACTCTCGGAAGAACGAGGCGCCCCGGGTAGACAGGTGTCCGAGCAGTGCGTCATGGACCGGCCCCTCAGGAATCTCACCACGAGCGCGATGCAGAGCGCCGAAGTGGGCCCTGTCGTACAGGGCCACCCGTCCGTCGCTCGATCCGATGGGTTCGATGCCCACCCATACGAGGTCGCCCGTGGCCATCAGCTGGTCGAGGTCGGAGGGCTGGTATTCCATGCGCGACACGAGCACGTCGCGTTCCAGAATCGATGCAGGTATGGCCGCGCCCTGGAGAGACCGGACGACCTCACCAATGGCGCCGGCCCCGGACCGCTGGCGACCGATGCCGTGCCATCCCGGTAGGAACCTGCCGAGCGAGGCACGATCGGCAGGCTCGATTTCGGCCCGGAGTTCTGCGAGTGACCGACGTTTGAGCCTGCGGAGCACTTCTCGCCCGACCCACTCCGACCCGGCCCCGGCCGGACGGAATGCACCTCTGACGACGCGGCCGTTGGCTTCCAGACGGTCCAGCGTCATCTCGACGACGGCCACCGGCAGATGCAGTGAGGTCGCCGCTTCCTCGACACTGAAGGGACCGTGTGTGCGGGCGTACCGACCGATGACGTCTCCGAGTGGATCATCCACTGTCTCCAGGTAGATCTGCGGGATTCCGGGGGGCGGCTGGACACCCAGTGCATCGCGCAGCCGGCCGGCGTCCTCGATTGCGGCAAGCACCGGCTGCCCGCCCACCACGACCTCGATGATCCGTCTGGCTGTCAGCAGATGCTCAATCGCCGCGACGTGGTTGCCGTTGAATCGGGCGCCGATGTCCGCCGCGGACAGCGGGCCGAGGTAGCGGAGCATGTCGTGTAGCGAGTCAACTGATTTGGCCGGTCGCTCGAATCGCTGTAGCTCTCGCTCGACTGCATCGATGACTTCAGCAGACAGCAGTTCTCGGAGTTCGCCCTCGCCGAGCAGTTCGCGAAGCAGCTCACGGTCGAGGGACAGTGCTGCTGCCCGGCGTTCGGCCAGAGGTGTATCGGCCTCGTAGAGATACGCCGCCACGAAGGCGAACAGCAACGATTGGGCGAACGGGCTTGGTCCCGTCACGTCGGCCTCGGCGATGCGCAGTTTCCTGGCGCGAATGCCGCGGAGCAGCTCCTGGAGGGAAGGAAGGTCGAAGTCGTCCTGGAGGACTTCGCGGTACGTCTCGAGGACAATCGGGAATGATCCGAACTCCTTGGCCACCGCGAGCAAGTCGGCTGATCGGCGACGTTGGAGCCACAGCGGGGTCCGGCGCCCAGGTCGTCGGCGGGGAAGCAACAAAGCTCGGGCTGACGCCTCACGGAAACGAGCTGCGAACAGCGAAGTGTCGATCAGATGCTCGAGCAGCAGGCCTTCGACCTCGTCAGGATCGAGGATCACATCCGATACCGCTGGCGGCTCGCCGGCATCGACGAACCGGAAGGCCATGCCGTCGTCGGCCCAGATCACATCGACGTCACGACCTTGCTCGTACTGGAACCGCCGTGTCAGGGCCATTGCCCACGGCGCGTGGACTCTGGCGCCAAACGGGCTGAGGATCACCAGCCTCCAGTCGCCGATCTCGTCGCGGAACCGTTGGACCACGATCGTCTGGTCGGTCGGGAGAATCCCGGCTGCTTCGCGTTCCTCTGAGAAGTAGGCCACGAGGTTCTCGGCTGCCCATTGGTCGAGGTTGAACTCGGTCTCGAGCTTCTCGATCGCCTTGGATGCTTCCAGGCCGGCCAATTCGCGGGTGAAGGCGCCGATGGCCCGTCCGGTTTCCAGTGGCCTGCCGAGCAGGTCTCCGTGCCAGAAGGGCATTCGGGCTCCGGGTGTGGCGGGCGCCGGGACCACTTCGACTCGATCGGGAGTGATCTCGAGAATCTTCCAGGTGGATGTGCCAAGGACGAAGACGTCGCCGGGCCGGGACTCGTAGACCATCTCCTCGTCCAGCTCGCCGACTCGCCCACCTTCAGGGAGATGGACACTGAAGAGACCTCGATCCGGAATGGTGCCCGGGTTCTGAACGGCCAGCTGCTTGGCGCCCGGCCTGGCGGAGACCGTGTTGTCCACTCGGTCCCAGGTGACGCGGGGCCGGAGCTCCGAGAACAGATCGGACGGGTAGCGACCAGCCAGCATGTCGAGGACCCCCTCGAATGCCGGCCGCGTCAGTTCGGCGTAGGGAGCCGCTCTCCGGACGAGCTCGAACAGCTCGTCGACGGTGCGATCTTCATCCGCGATGGAGGCAACGATCTGCTGACTGAGGACGTCGAGGGGATTGCGGGGGATCGATGTGGGTTCGACGAGTCCCTCCCGCATGCGCTGGGCGGTGACTGTGGCAACCAAGAGGTCGCCGCGGTACTTCGGGAACATGCGCGCAACGCTCGTCGCGCCGACTTGGTGGCCGGCCCGACCGACGCGCTGCAGTCCCGATGCGACGGTCGGCGGGGCCTCCACCTGCACCACGAGGTCGACGGCGCCCATGTCGATGCCGAGCTCCAGCGAGGACGTTGCCACGACGGCCGCCAGCTCGCCCTGTTTGAGCTGTTCCTCGATGTCGACCCGCTGATCGCGCGCAACCGAGCCGTGGTGGGCGCGGGTCACCTCTTCGCCGGCGAGGTTGTTGATCTCGCCCGAAATCCGTTCGGCGAGCCGCCGGCTGTTGGCAAACACGATCGTCGAGGTGTGGGACTTGATCAGATCCAACAAGCGCGGATAGACCGCCGGCCATATGGATCGCGCCGGATCGCCGTCTGCATCGGTGATGTGTTCCTGCGGTGCCGTCATGTCTGGCACCGGCACTTCGATGTCCAAGTCGAGCGGTGAGGCACCACTGGCATCGATGATCTCAACGGGGCGAGGCGTCCAGTCCTCCCCATCCACGGTGCCTCCTCCCATGAACCTGGCGGTGGTGGTGAGGGGACGCTGGGTAGCTGAGAGACCTATTCGCTGTGGGGAATTCTCCGTGATCTCTTCGAGGCGCTCAAGGGACACGGCGAGGTGGGCGCCGCGCTTGGTTCCGGCGACAGCGTGCACCTCGTCGATGATGACCGTCCTGACCGTCGAGAGGAATCCCCGGGCTTGGGACGTGAGCATCAGATACAGCGATTCGGGTGTGGTGATGAGGATGTCCGGCGGATGGCGGAGCATGCGCCGGCGATCGTCTTGTGGAGTATCTCCGGTCCGGAGGAGGGCCCGCACTTCCGGTAGCTCACCGAGCCCCGATCGCTCGGCTGCGTGACGGATGCCAACCAGGGGAGCCCGGAGATTGCGCTCGACGTCGTAGGCCAAGGCCTTCATGGGCGATACGTACAGCACCCGGCACCGTTCCAGCTCCGGCGGGGTCTCCTCGGCAAGCAGACCGTCGATGGCGTGGAGGAAGGCGGCCAGCGTCTTGCCCGATCCCGTGGGTGCGTGAATGAGCGTGTGGGCACCGGAGGCAATAGCCGGCCACCCGAGCTCCTGGGCTTGGGTCGGGCCGGCGAACGAGGCCTCGAACCAGGCATTCGTCGCCGGCGAGAACATCGACGGAGCGTACCGCTTGGCTGTGACAAGAATCTGGGCGTCGCAGACACGGTCGCAGCGCCGTGCACGGGCCGAGTTGGACCGGGCGAGGGCGGGTTCTGAGGGCCTTGAATCGATTCCACGCGGGAATGGCAGCGACTTACGCTGATGGTTCGTGGACGACGTCTCGTACCGCTCCCTGTTCGATCAGTCTCCCGTCTCGACCTTCTTCGAGGACTTCAGTTCGGTGGCGCCTGGATGCAGGGACTCCGTGCAGAGGGTGTTGCTGAGTTGCGCCCGTTGTTGGATGACGACGCACTCGAAGAAGTCGGTTCTCAAGTTCGAGCCATGTTGGTAGAGGGATTGACCCCTGATCTGCCGAAGCGGGAGCGGACTCAGGCGGCTAGCTGTGCGCTCGGATCGAAGGTGGTGAGGAAAGCGTCGACGACGCTCGGATCGAACTGGGTGCCTGCTCCTGCAGTGATTTCCAGCTGAGCTGCCTCGAAACTGCGGGCCTTGTCGTAGGGGCGATCCGAGGTGATTGCGTCGAATGTGTCGACCACTGAGATGATGCGGGCGTACAAGGGGATCTCGCTGCCGTACATGCCGTAGGGATAGCCGCGCCCGTCGTACCACTCGTGATGGGCTCGCACAGCCTCGGCGATACGGATGTCGGCAACACCGATCAGCATCCGATAGCCACGCTCGGGATGGGTGGCCATGGCGGCCTGCTCGTCGGGTGTCAGCGCTCGGGGGACCTTGACGACGTGGCGGGGAATCGCCAGCTTGCCGACATCGTGGAGGTGGGCAGCGGCGGCCAGCTCGTCCAACCGGCCGCCGCCCAAGCCCATCTGCGCCCCTAGGCGTCGGGCGAGTCCCTCAACTCGCCTTCCGTGACCAGCCAGAAGCTGATCCAGTTCGCCGATCCAGCGCATCATCCCCTCACTCACTCCCACCACGGATTGTGGTGTCGGTTGGCGAGCTAGTCCATAGGGCGGCCGACTCAAAAGCACCGTGCCTCCCAGTGGAACTAGTCCCTTCGGTAGTTCCTGTGCTAGTTCGTACTGTGGACCATGAAATCGAGGCCGTCGACCCGTTTTCGCGAAAACCGCCACTAATGAGTCGATCGACCCAGACGCTGGTATTGGAGCCGAAGCCCGCCAGAATGGGGCGCATGGACGTTGCTGTGAACCTCGTCGAGTCGTATTTGCGGCTCAACGGCTATCTCACCCTCAGTGAGCTCGAAATCCAAGGCAAGACGGAAGACGGCTCCTTCGAGACGCTGACGGACGTCGACATCGTGGCGTTGCGGTTTCCGGGGGCGATGTACGCCGCTGATGCTCACGACCAGGACGAAGCTGCGTTGCTGCTCATCGACGATGACGAGCTTCGACTGGAAGAGGACGTCGTTGATCTGATCATCGGAGAGGTCAAGCAAGGCGAGGCGGTCTTCAACGCGGGGCTGCGGCGTCACCAGGTCCTGCACGCTGTGCTGAGAAGGGTGGAGTGGCTGCTGGACGGCTCAGCGGCTGACGTGGTCGACATTCTGCAGGAGCAGAACGTTGCTCATGTGCCGGTGCGGGGAGGCGGGCTCCTACGAGCTCGGTTGGTTGCCTTTGGACGAAGCCCTCACAGCGACCTTCACACGATTGCCCTGGGCCACATCGTTGAGACGATGGCCGGGTTCATGGAGGAGTTCGACGAGGTACTGCGTCCTGCTCAGTTCAAGGATCCAGCGCCGGCCTTGCTGCGATTGTTGATCAAGACCGGGTTCTCAGTAGAGCGGTCGGCAGACCCCCAGATCTGATCAGTCAGCGGCGTTGACCAGGGCGGCAGCCCTGGCGGGGTCGACAGGATTGGTGGTCACGCCATCCAGCTTGGTGGCGGTCCCGCAGATGGCGCTGTCGGCCACAGCGAGCAACGCTCCGATCGAGCCCTCATCCGCACCCGATCCGATCACCAATCGAGTGTTGCCGATTGCTTCTCGAACGTTGCCCAACTCGTGAAGATCCACTGCCGATCCCGTCGACACCCCGGACACAATGACCGCATCGGCGCCGCCTCGTTCGGCGAGATCGGCTGCTGCGTCTTCGATGCGCAGTCCGGGTGGCGCAGTCGCGTGCTTCACCATGACGTCTGCCCACACCTCGACCTCCGGGCACCAGGCGGATCGAGTTCGGGCGACGTCGGCACTGCGACCTTCGATGGCCCCCTGATCCGTGTACATGACTCCGGCCAACACGTTGACTCGAATGAACGCTGCTCCAGTGGCCGAGGCAACGCCCAGTGCTCCGATGGCGTCGTTGCGAAGAACGTTCACTCCGACGGGAAGGGGGGTTGCTGACTGGATGGTCCGGGTTGCAGCCGTCATGGCGGCGATCGTGACGGCGGGGACCGACGTGGCGAAGAACGGCGCATCGCCGAAGTTCTCGACCATCAGTGCGTCGAATCCCGACTCGGCTAGCACCGTGGTGTCCTGGACTGCCGCTTCAATGACTGCATCGAATGAACCGGAGAATTGCGGGCTCCCCGGCAGAGGCCCAAGGTGCACCATGCCGATGAGACGAGGGGTCACCATGGGCGCTCGGCTTGCTCCTCCGTGAAGGCGGCCGGCGGATGCACCACCGGTTCGAGCTCTACGTCCTCGTTGAGTCGATTGATCAGAAGCCGTAGCCGTCCGTATTGGCGGCGATCGAAGGGGATACGGAGGCGTTCCAACTCCAACGAGTCGCTGTCTCGCACCTCGGCATCGGTCGGTTCGATGACTTCGATCGAGCCCTTCGTCAAGATGTCGCCGAACTCGGCATTGAGCTCCTCTACCAACTCAGGCTCCGGCGCCTTGTTGAGTCGAAGAATCAGCGTTCCGTCGACGAAACGCTGTGACTGATAGTTGGCGTAGAAGCGGCAGACTTCATCGGCGGCCACCATCGGGTCGCTCGTCAGTCTGTAGAGGTTCTTGTCAGCAGCGCTGATCATGCCACCTTGCAGCAGTTGCTCGTCAACGAAATCCATGAAGCCCTGCCAGTAGCCCGTGCCCTCGGCTTCCAGAAGGACGATGGGATGGATGTCGCTCTTGCCGGTCTGGATGAGTGTCAGCAGCTCGAACGTCTCGTCCATCGTGCCGAATCCGCCCGGACACAGGACGAAAGCATGGGACTCCTTCACAAAGCCGAGTTTGCGGGTGAAGAAGTACTTGAAGTTGATCAGCTTGTTGGGATCGATGAACTCGTTGGCGTTTGCCTCGAACGGCAGCCGAATGTTGACTCCATAAGAGTGGCTCAAACCGGCCCCTTCGTTGCCCGCCCGCATGATGCCCGGTCCTGCACCAGTGACGACGCCCCAGTCGCGCTCCTCGGCCATGATGCGAGCAAACTCCTTGGTCAGCTCGTAGTTCGGCTCGCCCGGCTTGGTGCGCGCTGAGCCATAGATGGTGACCTTCGGCTCATCCCGGTACCGGGAGAACACGAGCATCGAATAGCGCATCTCTTTGAGAGCGGTGTTGATGAGTTTGAGGTCACCGCGCTCGGGAGCGTCTCGATAGAGCTTCAGAGCGGTGGTGATGATCTCGCGGACCAGTTCTTCGTTGTTGTTGGAAGCGGTCGCAGAGACGAGGTTGGCGATTGCCTGGTCGAGCTCTGCGTCGCCCATGTCGTAGGGACGCATCAGCCGAGACGGTAGCGGTCAGCCGGTGTAGGGCGGTCCGGCCGGACCCTTGCGAACGACGGCATTCCAAACCGTCTCGTAGTGATCACGATCGTGGACATCGACTGCTGGAGTCACGAACTCCGTCCAGCTGGTTCGGAGCGGGTCCTCGCGGTCGTGGTACATGCGGAGCCCGGTGGGGAGCCGGTCCAACGTCGAACGCAACGACATCGGGGTCTCCACGCGTGTTCCGGCGTCGGCCGCCACAAAGGACTCGTTGATCTCGAACGCCAAGCGAGCGATGGCGGTCCGGAACTCGTTCTTCATGGTCGGGTAACGCGCTGCCAGCATCGCATCGATCTGGTCTTCCGAAGGGAAGCTCTTCTCCCAGATGACCCAGCGATCGGCAAACGCCTTGTTCAAGGTCTGGGTGCCGGCATAGTCGCGAAGGTCCGTCGGGTTCATGGTGCCGAAGACTCGGACGTCCGGCCGCATTGGGAGCGTCTCGCCCGTTGGCAGGTCGATGGTCTGGTATCTGTCCAGCAAACCGTGGAGCGCGAACAGCGTCTCAGCTCCGGCCGCGTTCAGCTCGGAGAGATTGACCAGGGCAGGACCTCGTAGGGCTCGAGTGATGTCTCCGTCTTCCCAACGGGACTCTGTGCCACCCTTGCCGTCCCCGTGCAGCTTCGTCGACCCGATCAAGGTGACGTCCCGCACTTCTCCGGTCAGCGGGATCCGGTAATAAGGGAGTCGCATGAGCGCAGCGAACTGCTCGATGTCATGGTCCTTGCCGGTTCCCATGTGGCCGCGCACCGCAACATGCAGCGGAACGTCATCTTCCGGGTGCTGCTGGCGGGCCTGCTCGATCAGTGCGAACTGATAGAGCATGCCGAGATCGACGTAGTGCGGATCCGGATCCGGGATCTTGCCGACCCGTGTCTTGTGATCGGCGGTCTTCTCGAGCTTGAACACGTCGAGCTCGACTGGCTTGCCCTCACCAGTTGGATCGGTGAACGTGACGGTCTCAGGCACTGACTCTGGTTCTTTCTGGTCGGGACCACCACGATTCGAGGCCTTGTTGGACCAGGCTGCGACGCAACGCAGCCCGGACGCCGTCGACCATGGCGGTCGTGAGTTGTCTGGGGTCTTCGACGATCTCGTGGCGGCCGTAGGAATTCTCGACCGACGAGTCGCCGATGCCGATGCCCAAGACGGTGGTGCCTTGGGCCTCGATGACGTCTACTTGCTCGCTGAGGTCTCGGATCGATCCTCGGGTCATCCCGTCGGCGAGCACCACCAGGATACGCACTCCTGAACCATGTCTCGTCAGGCGTTCGGCTGCGTACGAGAGGTTGAACTCGTCGACGTTGGCCGCCTTCTCGAACAAGCTCACGGGCGGCGCTTCGCGCGGCTTGCGACGAGCCACCTCACGCGCCTTCTGGGGATTGGCGGCGGCGAAGAACAGGCCGGCAATGCGGTCCTCAACCGAACGCCATCGCTGATCGAATGTCTTGATGAGGTAGTGATTCACGGTGTTGGAGAGCCGATCACCAGCTGAACCGAGCGATCGCCTCAGGCCGCCCGTGGTCTGCGACCATCTGCGGCTGTAGGACCACTCGGTGTCCTGGACCTTGGCAGCGAACGACCGATTGAAGATGGCCACCTCGAAGTCGATCTGCAGCTCATCGCAGAGCTGGGCGAGCATCCAGGCCCCCAACGAAGCGGCGGCCATCGCCCACGGTGCCTTGGCGGTTCCTCCCGGCCGGCTCGGCCGCGATTGCAGCATCGATGCCGATCCGTCGACCAGCAGGCTGACGCCATAGGTGCGCCGGCTCGGGAGGCTGCGTCGTTCGTACATCCGGTCGTACAGCCCACCGGCCAGGAGCAAGGGAGCATGCGGCGACAGGTCCCCTGCGTCATATCCGGATCGCAGCCCCCGCCGCTGGTTGGCCGCGAACAAGGGAAACAAGTTCCCGGTCACGTGGCGTTGATCTGCACCCCAGCGATGGGCGGCGTCCTTGAGCAATGAGCGGCCATCACCGGCGAGCAACCGGAAGCTGTCCGGGAACTCGGTGACGATCAGACGACCTCCCTGGCCGCTCGGCAGGTAGATCATCGGTGCTTGGCTGACGCGCAGTATCTGGTCGGTTGATTCCTGGCCGGCGACCTCGGCAGGACCGAGCCTTCCGTCTTCGCCGGCGCGCGCCTCAGCCGCATTGCGAGTGTTCTCGTAACCCTCGGCGTCGCGGACGATCTGCGTGACGAGGCGGACTTGATCGACAGCGTCGGCGATCGCCTCACCTTCGTCTTCAGCGCTTTGCTTGCGCTCGGAGGGCCGTTCCGTCGTCGACGGCTTTGTCAACAGACCGTGGAGGCGGGCAACCGCCAAGAGTTGGAGAGCGAGCGTGCCGACGTCCCAAGGGTCGTCAGTTTCCACGACCGCGTCGAGGAACGGACTGGCGTCGGCCAACGCAGTCGCCACGGCAGGCAGTGATCGTTTCTCCAGATCCTCGCGCTCGGCGTGGCCGCCCACCAGCATGAACGAGGCCAGAGCGAATTGGCCCAACTGGCCGAGCTCGCGCATGGCGCTCGGCAGAGCGGCCCGATAGAGATCGGTGAGAACCGAACGTGCACCGGGGTAGGAGGCCATACCTGTAATCTCTTGACGAGCATCCTCGAGAGCGAAGAACAACGCCTCGGCCGCCGGTCCGCCGGCACCATCGAGGGCCTCCAGGAGTTCGACAGGATCCTCAGATGGCTCATTGTCCTTGGGTAGCCATCCCGATGGGACGGGCCGCCGCTCGTCGAGGTTTGTTGAGGTCAAATGGACCACTTCGTGGAGGGCGCTTGCCAAGGCGACCTCATCGGGGGTGACAGGGGCCTGACGGGCGTAGGCGGCCTGGAACGTGGCGGGGTTGACCACGATCTCGTCGGGCGACGACGACGTGTCGGAGCCGAGACGCACGCGAAGTTCCTCGTTCTCAGCGAGGCGCCGGGCGAACCTCGTGACGGCCGGAGCCACACGCTGGTACCTGGCGACGACATGCTCGATCGCTCGTTCCTCGGCGGGGAGGATCTCGGTGAGAGCGGAGCGATCACGGCTTTGCACAGCGCGTCATTGTCTCATGCCAGTCAAATGAGGCGTTCTGCATTCCGCAGTACGCGTTCCGTGTTCCGGGTTCGGCGTTCCGCGATCCTCGCTGCGTGCTGCGTGCTGCGTGCTGCGTGCTGCTCAGCGGAAGTCGATCTCGATCGTCTCGTAGCCCAGTGCTTGCAGGAACTCCGTGAGCACCCTGCGGGCGGAGCGCTCTGCCTCGTCGAGCAGGCCGCTGTCCACGGCTTCCTGCACGAGAATCTCCTCTGCCGCGAGTCGGGCAGCTCGTTCCAGATCCGGGTCGCCCTGGGTGAAGATCCCGGTGTCGCGGTCGTAGACGTGGGACGCCTCGTTGTCGACCGCCACGTACGTGATCGACGCCTCGGGGAGACGCAACCGCACTGTCCGGTTGTCTGGGTCGGCGGTGATGTCGCCCTCTTCGAGCTCCCCGAGATCGATACCTGCCCCGATTTCCGCAACGGCGAGCATCGATACTTGGTCGCCGGCTGCCCAGTTGAGCCATCCCCGGTCCGTGCCCTTTTGGACCGTCGTGGCGGCCACGGTCCGCACTGTGGTGAGCTCAGCCAGCTGCTCGATCTGCTCAATCGACACGGTGCCGATCCGCTCGACGGGCTCGGCCGGAATGAGGTCTTCCACGGTGTCAGCCGCTCGACCCACGAGAAAGGCCCCAACGACGAGCGCCCCGAGGATCACCACGCCGATGAGCGTGAGGATGACAACGATCCACGGACTCGTACGGGGCCGGGATTGCTCGGTCACCCAACGAGGGTACCGGCCTCTAACGTTCCCCACATGGAAAGCCAGATGGTCGAGGTCAACGGCACCGATCTGTTCGTGCGGACATACGGGCCGGCCGATGGATACCCGATCGTGCTGCTGCACGGCTGGCCTGACAGTGGCCGTGGTTGGTCGCAGGTAGCGCGACTGCTCGAGGATCGATATCGGTTGATCGTGCCCGACAACCGGGGATTTGGCCGCTCCGCGATGCCCGAAGGCACCGACAACTACCGCATGCATGTGCTGCTGGCCGATCTGGCCGGTCTGATTGCCTGGTCCGGCAGTCCTCGTGTTTCTGTGGTTGGCCATGACTTCGGCGCAGCGGTGGCGTGGCAGGCCGCGACCTTCTTGATGGACGTCGTCGATCGCGTTGTCTGTATCGCAGCGCCACACCCAATGCGGATGCACGAGTTCGCGGGGTTCACCCGCCAATTGACCCGCTCGTTCTACGTTTGGCTCCTCAACTCCGGCGCTTCAGGCGAAGCCTTGCTGGCGCACGGCGACTTCGTGCCACTGTCGGAATGGGTGTTCGGTGACGCCATCGACGAGGTCGAGAAGCGCGAGTATCGGAAGGAATGGAGCGAGCCCGGTCGGTTCACCGCCATGGCGGAGTGGTATCGAGCCAGCTTCCGCCCCGAGCTGTTCAACCCTGACGTCAACCTGCAGCTCCCAAGTGCTCAGGTGCCCGTTCGCTACATCCACGGAACCAACGACTGGGCGTTCGTCACAGAGATGGCCGAGGGGAGCGGCAAGTTCGTCGATGCCGAATTCGACGAGGTCGCTCTCAGTGCCGGGCATTGGATTCCGATCGAGCATCCCGAGCTCGTAGCCGACCAGATTCAGGATTGGGTCGACCGCCGCTGAGTCATCGCGGTGCCGTTCCTATCATCGATTCAATGCACTATTCGCTGACCACGCTTCCCAATGGCCTCCGGGTCATCTCAGAGCACATGCCCGGTGTGCGATCCGTTGCAGTTGGCTGCTGGGTCGACACGGGAAGTCGCGACGAGGTAGGCAGCGAAGCCGGGGCCTCACATTTCCTCGAGCATCTGCTCTTCAAGGGCTCCGACCGGTTTCCGGCTCGCCACATCTCCGAGTCATTCGACTCGGTTGGCGCTGTCTCCAATGCCTTCACTTCGAAGGAGTACACCTGCTTCTGGGCTCGGATGGTCGACGACGATCTCCCCATGGGATTGGAGCTGCTTGCCGAAATGCTGCAGCGTCCGGCGTTCCGGCAAGCTGAGCTGGACTCTGAGCGCCACGTTGTGCTCGAGGAACTCAACATGAGCGAGGACGACCCGAGTGACTTGGTGTTCGATCTCTTCAGTCGGGCCGTTTTCGAAGGGCATGCGCTCGCCAAACCGATTCTCGGCACTCGCCAGTCGATCACGGACATGACGCGAGAAGACGTTCATGGGTACTGGGAGCGGCGGTACGGACCAACCGGCACGGTCATCGCAATCGCCGGTGCGCTGACTCACGAGGAGGCTGTGGACCTCGTTCAGAAGCAGTTCGGCGATTGGGCCGGTGGTGAGACACCCCACCACTTCGAAGCGCCGTTGGCTGCACCGCGAGTGCAAACGGTCGAACGGGCCACCGAGCAGGCCCACATGGTGGTCGGCGGTCTTGGTATCTCACGAGATGACGACCGGCGCTACGCCTTCGAGGTCATGAACCACATCTTCGGTGGAGGCATGTCCAGCCGGTTGTTCCAATCGATCCGAGAGGAGCGAGGCCTGGCCTACGCCGTCTACTCGTTTGCATTCCCGTTTGCGGAGACCGGCGCCTGGGGTGTCTACGCCGGCACCACTCCGGACCAAGCGGACACGGTGTTGTCGCTCATCGATGGCGAGATTGAGCGGCTCATGGCATCGGGCGTGGCGGAACGCGAGCTCGAGAGAGCCAAAGGTCACGTCCGTGGCAGCTTGGCGCTGTCACTGGAGGATGCCAACAGCCGCATGGTCCGCCTGGGCCGCACCGAACTGATCAATCTGGAGCATCTCTCCGTCGACGAGCGAATCGCTCGCGTGGAGGCCGTGTCCACTGAAGACATCGTGACGGTGGCTCGCATGGTGTTTGCCGGCCCCCGAGTGATCGGTGCGGTGGGTCCGTTCGCACCTGACGCCATGGAACGATACGTCGCATGAGGGTGGCGGTCGTCGGAGCCGCCGGCCGTATGGGCCACGTGGTCGCCTCGGCAGTCGTGGCGGCCGAGGACATGGAGCTTGGCCCGCTCGTCGATGTGGCCGGGGGCGAATCCATCGCCACAGATGTCAGTGCAGCCCTCACTGCCGACGTCGTTGTCGACTTCACGCATCCGGGGGCTGTTGCCGCCAACTTGCCCATCTATCGGAGCGGCGACGTCGACGTCGTGGTCGGAACGTCAGGCTTCGACGAGGCTCGACTGACCGATACGGCCACGCTCTGGGAGGGGGCTTCGAGCACGTGCCTCGTTGTTCCCAACTTCTCGATTGGTGCGGTGCTGATGATGAGGATGGCTCGCGAGGCGGCTCCCCATTTTGGGGCGGCCGAAGTCATCGAGCTTCATCACGACAACAAGGTCGATGCTCCCTCGGGAACAGCGCTCGCCACGGCTGAGGCGATCGCGGCTGCTGGTGACCATGCGCGACAAGCCGATGCTGACGACCTCTCCCGAGGTAGGCGAGTGGGCGATGTCAATGTTCACGCCGTGCGACTCCCTGGGCTGTTGGCACATCAAGAGGTTCTGATGGGCAACCCCGGCGAAGTACTCACGATTCGGCACGACACGACCGATCGGCAGTCATTCGTGCCGGGGATCCTGTTGGCGATCCGGAGTGTGGGTGACCTTCCCGCTGGCCTATCCGTCGGTCTCGAGCAGCTGCTCTGAGGCTCAGGCAGGAACCACCAGCAGCCCGAGAACTGAGCCGAGGATCAGGGCGCCGGCGATCACCACGAGGGCGGGGCGTGCTGCATCTCGGGGCGTCACTGCCCGCCGACCGATCCAGACCCCGGCCGTGATCCACACAATGGCATCGAGCGGCCATGCGAGAAACAAATCGTTGCCGAACACGGCAGTGATCAGCCCGGACGCTGGCAGCCCGGAGAAGGCGAGCCACAGGCGCTCAGTGGCCAGGCCGATCCAGCCGGCGGCGACGGCAAACGGTACAAACGCCGCCAGCGCCGTGGATGCAGGGGCGCAGCCAACCCCCTCGAGATCGGTGGGCTCGGTCAGGACTCGCTGATGGCGACCGACGCGATCCGAGCTTCTTCGACCGGCTTGTCCCGCCCGTCTGTGGCCAGATCTGCAATCGCGTCAACCGTCTCGAAACCCGAGGTCACCTGGCCGAAGATCGAGTACGCGTGGGGAAGGCGAGGGAGATCGGTGTGGCAGATGAAGAACTGGGAGCCGTTCGTGTTCGGTCCGGCGTTGGCCATCGCCAGGGTGCCGCGGGCGTACGCGCCCGAGCCTTCCAGCTCATCGCGGAAGCGATAGCCGGGACCGCCCGTACCGGTGCCGGTTGGATCACCGCCCTGGATCATGAAGTTGTTGATCACGCGATGGAAGATGACGCCGTCGTAGAAACCTTCACGAGCCAAGAACACGAAGTTGTTGACGGTGAGCGGTGCCTCGGCGGCATGGAGGTCGAGCGTGATGTCGCCGTGGTTGGTCCTGATCGTGGCGGTGTAGGACTTCGCCAGATCGATCTGGAGTTCGGGGGCAGATGAGTACTGAGCCATGGCTTCCTTCTGAGTATGCCGGGCGAGTGTAAGGCCGAGTCGCCGAGTCGCCGAGTCGCCGAGTCGCCGAGTCGCCGACGGCCGTTGTGCCCTGGTCACGAAGTACCGGCGACGGGACCATGTGAGGTGTCCGATCGAGGAGGTCGACTTGGCAGGCCGAATCACGATCCTCGGCTTGTGTCTGGTGGCGGCTGCGTGCACCACGAGTGTGGAGCCAGAGACCACTACGACGACGCAGCGTGGAGAGGTCACTACGACCTCGACATTGGGAGTCACCACGACAACGGCCAGCGTGACGACCACTGAAGCCACAACCACCTCGAGCACCGCGACGACGACCACCACGACGCGGGCGACAGTCACGGTCGATGCTTTCGTCCCGGAAGCGATGGCAACCAGCCAAATCCCGTGGTCCGAGGTGGGACCCGGTTGGCACGTTGCGCTCTACGACTCCGACAAGTCCGACCCCAGTGGGCCCGGGGATGTGCGGGATGGCCCGACGGTGTTGTACCTGGTTGGACCCGACGGAACTCTGTACGAAGCGCATGCTTGGCCGAGTGGCACCTTCGCCGGACCATTGCTTGACGTGCGGCCCGATGCGACGGCGGCCCTGGTTGCGGTGAGTTTGGGGAGCGATCGGGTCCAGTTCGAGCAGGTCGACGTGACCGCGGGAACATCCTTCGTGGTTCTCGATCGTTCGTGGCCGGAAACTTCGTACGGCGCGTTCCCCCACGTCGTGTCGTTCACTCGTCCGACCGGGACCAACCATGTCGTCTACCAGTCAGATGGAGTCACAGAGCGTCTGATCCGCCAGACAGACGGTGCCACAGTGGCCACGCTCTATGAACAGGACTATGTGGAGGGTCCGGATCATCTGACGTGGCTCTATCACTACGACGGCACCGCGGTGGTGATTGGGCATCACGCCGGGTTAGCTCTGGTCAGCAACTCGGGCACTCTGCAGGCGCAACTCTGGGTGCCCCCGGATCGCGTCTGCGAGCCGGTGCGGTGGTGGGATGCCGACACTGTTCTCGCCGCGTGCCGCGGCGGACCGGCGGTGGCCCCGCACGAGTACTACCACCAGCTCTGGCACATCGGGACCGACGGCACGGCGGGCTCGCCCCTCACCGATGTGTCATCGGAAGCTTTCGTCGGGGACTTCGGCTTCGTCGACGCCTGGTTTCGGTCGGCCGGCGAACTGGTGCAGTGGATTGGGGATTGCGGAGCAGCCAATGTCCGGTGGTGGGACGGAGCGGAGGGGGCGCCCTTCGGGGTGTCGTTCGTCGGTGCGGACGGCTACCGAATGCTGGGTATCTACGACACCGCCATGGGTGTCCATGCCTGGCAGGGGTGTGGCCAAGACGTTGGCTTCCTCTACTCGGTCGACACCGAGAACCTCACGCCGACCCAGCTCCTGGGTCCCGTTGGCGATGCTCGTGGGGTCACCTCGGTGCTAGCGCTGGTCGATCTGTTCGATTAGCTGACAGAGCTCGCCGCCTGCCGGCGTCAGCCGTTGTCAGGACGCTCCGCAAGTCGCCGTTCTACCTCGGTTCGGAGGGTGCGCGCCTGTTCTGAGATCCGCTGTCCGAGCCTTCGGCCTCCGGCCGCGGTGCGGACGGCTGCCGATCGACCCCGTCGCGCTGTCCAGGCCACGAGTTCGGTGACAGCTGCGAAGTCCGCTTCCAGCTGCGATTCCGTGACTCCGGCCGCCTCGAGATGTTCCGATCGAGTCTCTGGGGACAGTCCGTCGAGGGCGAACCGCACCGCTCGCAGCAGCACCCAGAGATCATCGAGTTGTCCGAGCAACGGAATGAAGCCAGGCACGAGACCGATCGGCGACACCACGTAGGTGCCGGCTCCGGCCAGCGCCGCCCGTCGCGAGGCGGGCACCGAATCGTCACGTCCGATGGCCAGCGCCAGCTTGGCGTAGGCCGGCAGGCGCTTGACCAGATCGGTGGCCTGTTCCCTGGGGAATGCATCGAGATCTCGATCACCGTCGTTGGTCACGGGGGTGAGAGTATCTGTCGGCTGACGTCTGACGTATCGTGCCGGCCATGACCCTCAGCAACTGGGCCGGCAACCTCGACTATGCGGCGGCTGAGATTCGCCATCCGGCGACGGTCGAGCAAGCACAACAGCTCGTTGCGGAGGCAACCAAGGTCAAGCCGCTAGGGACTCGGCATTCGTTCAGCGACGTCGCCGATTCTCCCGGTGGACTGCTGGTTGCCCTCG
>CAJHYJ010000064.1_pt1 | contig 20499 bp, 21 predicted proteins | sample 9198711 | NCBI WGS metagenome assembly CAJHYJ01 (sample SAMEA7708361, study PRJEB35096) | sediment metagenome | biome: marine neritic benthic zone biome [ENVO:01000025]; feature: sediment [ENVO:00002007]; material: shallow marine sediment [ENVO:03000034] sea grass bed [ENVO_01000059] ...
ACTCGTTACGCGCAGCCTGTGTTGTTCGCCATCGTGTACGCCATGTGGGAGGAGGTCAGGCATTCGTTGCCGGAGCCGGCATTCTTGGCCGGCCACTCACTCGGGGAATACACGGCTCTGGCTGCCGCGGGGATGGTCAGCTTCGACGACGGCCTCCGTCTAGTTGCCGAGCGGGGTGCGGCCATGGCCGACGCCGCTGCCCAGGCCGAGTCGGGGATGGCGGCCCTGCTCGGTGTGGACGAGGTAGCCGCTCAGTCAATCGTGGATGCCTGCAACGCAGAAGGAGGCCAGGTCACGCTTGCCAACCTCAACTCGCCTTCCGAGATGATCGTGGCCGGCGCCCGGCGCGACATCGAGTGGCTGCAGGAGCGGGGCAAGGGCCTGGGCGCCCGCCGAGTGATCCCACTGAAGGTGGCCGGTGCATTCCACACCCACTTCATGAATGCAGCTGTGGCACCGCTCGAGAATGCTTTGTCCGGCGTCGAGTTCGTCGACGGCGACGTTCCCGTCATCGGCAACACCGAAGCGCAACCGATTGAGGCACTGTCAGTTCGGGCATTGTTGGCGCGGCAAGTGATCGAACCGGTCCGATTCGCCGATGGGCTCCGCTACATGGCCGACCGGGGCACGAGCACGTTCATTCACTTGGGACCAGGCCATGTGACGGCCGCCATGGCCAAGCGGACCTTGGACGGCGCGCACGTCGAGTCGATCAGCGAGCTCGGCGATTTGGAGCACGTGCTCGAACGCCTCGCAGACCTACGATGAGCGTGGAGGTGGCATGAGAAACGCTGAAATCACCGGATGGGGCAAGTGTCTGCCACCTGCCGTACTCACCAACGCCGACTTGGAGACCATCGTCGACACGAACGACGAGTGGATCATCACCCGCACCGGCATCAAGGAACGACGTATCTCGCATGTTGAGATGTCGGATCTTGCCGTTGTCGCCGGCCAGCGGGCGTTGGCCGCAGCTGGCCTGGAGCCCGAAGACATCGACCTGATCATCGTTGGGACCTGTACCCCCGACACGCTGATCCCTGCCGGCGCTGCTCACGTGCAAGCGAAGCTCGGGGCTGTCAACGCGGGGGCGTTCGATCTCAATGCCGCCTGCTCGGGCTTCGTCTACGGGCTGGTGACAGGCACGAACATGATCCGCGGTGGATCGCACGAGCGAGTGCTGGTCATTGGTGCCGAGAAGCTGCGATACGTCACGGACTACAGCGATCGGACGACCTGCGTGCTGTTCGGAGACGGCGCAGGCGCGGTCGTGCTGGAAGCCACGGAGAACGGAGCCGGATTGCTGGCATCCGAGCTCGGTATGGACGGTGAGACAGCCGAGCTGCTGTGCGTCCCAGGTGGAGGCACGGTGGGCAGTCCCGGAGAAGCGACCGCCGGAGAGTTGGGCGTTCGGATGGAGGGCCCGGACGTGTTCCGCAGGGCCGTCACGATGATGGGCGACGCCTCGTCCCGGGTCATCGAAGAGGCCGGCCTCACTCTCGATGACGTCGACATCCTCGTGCCGCACCAGGCCAACGTGCGCATCATCGATGCGACCGCTCGCCGGCTGAAGCTGTCGCCAGACAAGGTCTACGTCAACATCCAGTCATATGGCAACACGTCGGCCGCCACCGTCCCGATCGCTCTCACAGAGGCACTCGAGGATGGGCGGATCCAGCCCGGTTCCAATGTCGTCTTCGCCGCATTCGGCGGTGGCCTCACCTGGGCTGCTGCGGTCCTCAAATGGGGCGACCGGGTCACTCCACTTGGCGAGAGCGATGCGCAGTTGCCGCCAACCGACAAGACGGCCCTGGAGATCATTCAGCCGAACCTCGACTTCTACGGCATGGCCGATGGAGTAGCTGCGACGTGACGGTTGCGTTGGTAACCGGGGGGAGTCGGGGCATCGGGCGCGCCTGCGCCGTTGCGCTGGCAGGCGCTGGCCATGCGGTTGCTGTGAACTACTCGAGCAACGCAGACGCGGCCTCCGAAGTCGTCTCAGCAATCCAAGCCACGGGCGGCACCGCAATCGCCGTGGGCGGTGACGTTGGCAACGCGGAGGCGGTTGCCTCGGTGTTTGAACAGGTCACGACCGACCTGGGACCTGTCGACATCCTGGTCAACAACGCCGGGATCACTCGCGACGGCCTGTTGCTACGAATGAGCACTGACGACTGGGACCAGGTCATCGAGACCAACCTGCGGTCCGTCTACTTGTGCACGAAGACGGCGCTTCGCCCGATGATCCGCAACAAGTGGGGTCGGATCATCTCCATCTCATCGGTAGCTGGAATCGCCGGCAATCCGGGACAGGCCAACTACGCGGCTTCCAAGGCCGGTGTGATCGGGTTCACCAAGTCGATTGCCAAGGAGGTCGGCGCGCGCGGCATCACCGCCAACGTCGTCGCTCCTGGTTTCATCGCTACAGACATGACCGACGCACTTGGCGAGGATGCGATGCAGGCGGCCACCGAATCGATCGCCGTTGGACGTCTCGGCGTGCCTGGCGACGTCGCCGGCGCGGTCTTGTTCCTGGCGTCAGACGACGCTGCGTATATCACCGGCCAAACGGTCACCGTTGACGGTGGCCTGGCCTTGTAGGTTCGATCAAGAAAGGAAACACATCATGGAACGAAGCGAAATCGAGTCCAGGCTGAATGGTCTGCTGGTGTCTGAGCTCGGGCTCGACGCGGGCAAGATCAACAACGAAGCCAAGTTCGAGGAAGACCTCGAGGTCGACTCGCTTGGAGTGGTCGAGTTGCTCATGGCTCTCGAAGATGAGTTCGGCGTGGCCATTCCCGATGAGGAAGCCGAGAACATCGCGACCGTCGGCCAGGCAATCGATCTCGTCGCCGGCAAGCTCGGCGGCTGATGGCATCCCGCCGGGTCGTGGTGACCGGGCTGGGCACGGTCAACCCCCTCGGGCTCGATGTTGACTCATTCTGGACACAGTGTGTGGCCGGAGCGGCCGGCGTCGGACCCATCACGGCCTTTGATCCCAGCCGCCTCAAAACTCAGATCGCTGCTGAAGTAGCGGAATTCGATGCTGAGAACTACATGGAGAAGCGTGATGCGAGGCGTCTGGATCGCTTTGCACAGATGGTCCACGTTGCGACCAAGCAAGCGCTGGACGACGCAGGACTCGACTTTCTCGCACATCCTGAGACTGGTGAACGCGCCGGTGTGATCATCGGAGCCGGCATCGGCGGCATGCTCTCGTTCATCGAGGGCGTCGACACGCTCCGGGACCGAGGCCCGGCTCGCATCAATCCGCTGACCATCACCAAGATCATTGCCAACATGGGCGCAGGAGTCGCGTCCATCGACTTCGGACTGTTGGGGCCTACCAACACGACCGTGACCGCCTGCGCAGCGTCGGCCAACGCCATTGGTGACGCTGCCGAGATCATCCGGCGAGGAGCCGCCGACGTCATGGTCGCTGGGGGAGGCGAGGCAGCTGTGTGCGAGTTCGCCATCGGCGCCTTCAACTCGGCTCGAGCCTTGAGCACCAACAACGACGATCCGGCCGGTGCCTCCCGTCCGTTCGATCTGGAACGGGACGGGTTTGTGCTTGGCGAAGGGGCGGCGTCACTGGTGCTCGAATCTGCCGAGCACGCGGCCGCCCGCGGAGCGACCGTCTATGCCGAAGTGGCCGGGTATGGCATGTCCGCTGACGCCTACCACGTGACATTGCCTCGTCCGGGCGGCGCAGGCGCCGCCCGCGCCATGTCCGAAGCCCTGGCTGACGCCGGCCTGGCTAGCGGCGACATCGACTACATCAACGCGCACGGAACGTCGACGCAGGCCAATGACTCCACCGAAACGGCCGCAATCAAGACCGTGTTTGGTGCCGGGGCGCCTGAAACGCCGATCTCTTCGACAAAATCGATGACCGGCCACCTGCTCGGAGGAGCGGGTGCCCTCGAGGCATTGGTGTGCTCGCTGGCGATCCGCGACGGGGTCATTCCGCCGACGATCAACTACTCGACGCCGGACCCAGAATGTGATCTGGACTACGTGCCGAATGAGGCACGCACGGCGGACGTCGGCGCAGCCATGTCGAACTCGTTCGGCTTCGGCGGCCACAACGTTGCGCTGGTCCTGACGAAGTTCAACTGAACTTATTGCTCAGGGGTCTCACACCCTGCGCTCGGAGGTTCGACACCCGCTGCTTCGGCGGCCCGCCACTCTTCGAGTGACCGGACTACGAGTGTCATGACGAGCCCGACTCCTGCTGCGCACACGGCTGCGGACAGCAGCGCGACGATCCCGGCAGACAACCAGCACGAGTCAGGCCGGCAGCCGACCGCTGTGACGCTCCATCCCAAGAGGCCACCGATCGCCGCTCCCAGCACGGCGGAGCCTCTCACGAGGAATCGACTCACAGCGGATTTCCCCGCTCGTCGATGCGAGCCATGCGGCGAACATCTTCGGGTGCCAACTCAGCAAGGATTGGTTTGGCGTCGGCCTTCCGAGGCTCGAGCGGTTGGGCGGCCAGGAGAGAAGTGCGGGCCCAGGCTCCCCAGAGCATGCCGGCACCGATCGAAGCCATGGCGAGCCATGCCCACCAGGCGCCACCCCATGCCAGACCCACCACGAGCAGGGGGGCGGCGAAGCGGACAATCCAGAGCGCGGCAACTCGAGCCTGGGAGTAGGCCCACAGCAAGACCCACGTGATGATGGCTGCGGCCACGACGACGGGGTGCAGCCCGTCCGGATGCACGAGAGCGGCAGCCAATGGTGCATCGAGCATGACCAGCATGAGAATGAGAGCTGTCGTTGGCAGGGGAGTCCTGCGTTCGATCGTTGCGATCCACGTACCGACCGACGGCAGCGCCAGTGCCCCGATAGCCGTTGCGGCGAGGGCCATGGTTGCCACGAACCAGCCGTCGACGGGGCGGCTGAAGGCTGTGATCAGGGCAATGGCGCCCGCCAGGAGCCATCCGTGGCGGCGAGCCCACCGGGACCGGCCCACCGTCAGTCCAGCAACTGTCACCACGGTGGCGACCACGAGGGCCGTTGCCGCCAAACGAGCCGAATCGTCCTCGATGGCGAGTCGACCCAGTACCAACAGCCCGGCGGCAGCGACACCACTGGCTGCCAGACCGAACACAGCGAACGCCGGGGGGAACATGGGTCCGATTATGGCGGGGTTGTGGGATTGGTCCGAGTCGTCGGGTCGCCGAGTCGCCGAGTCGCCGAGTCGCCGAGGTGCCAAGTCTCCGAGTCTCCGAGTCTCCCGTAACCCGTAACTCGTAACTCTTTGGCCTCGTAACCCGTAACTCGTAACTGGTAACCCCCGGCCCCCGTACCCTGGCTCCATGCCTCGCCACCCCCACGGCCCGTACCGCTTGTGCCCGTACTGCGGCACCGACCTCGTGGACGCACCGGTGGCTGGAGCTGTCCGCAAGCGGTGTCCGAGTTGTGGGTTCGTACACTTCCGAAACCCTGGCATCGGCGCCGCGATCGTGGTGCTCGACGACAGCGGCCGCATCCTCTTGGTGCAGCGGTCGGCACACTCGACGAAACCGGGATTGTGGTGCATACCGGCTGGCTACGTCGATGACGGTGAAGGTGTTCGGGAGGCCGCCGCCCGAGAGCTCTACGAAGAGACGGGCCTCACCGCACGAGCCGGACGGGTGTTGCAGGTCGCTACCAACCGGCACGAGCCCGATCGCACCACCGTTGGCACGTGGTTCGAGGGCCATGATGTAGCCGGCACCCCGCGGGCCGGAGACGATGCCGTCGACGTTGGGTACTTCTCACTGGATGATCTTCCTCCGTTGGCGTTCGAAACCGACGCAGCCTTGATAGATGAGCTGCGAAACGCGGGCGGAAGCTTCCCTGCCTAGCCGGCTGAGTCAGATTGAGGGGGGAACGCCGCTTGTTCTGGAGCATCCCAGCGGGCAACTTCTTGCCATGTCTCTTGCAGCCTGAACGACAGGACTGTGGCGTGGCCGGGCTTCTCGGCTGACAGCTCGGTCAGTGCCCGGCCGGTGAGACGCAGGCGTCCGGCTTGGACCGGGTCCTGGTGGCTGACCATGACGACGTCACCGTCTCTGTAGACCTCGTGGAGCTCCTTGGCGACATCACTGATGCGAGTGGCGAGCTCGTCGAGACTCTCCGAACCGAAGTCGAGGTCCCAGGGGGTCTCCAGGTATCGCTCGAGTTGGCCGGGGCGTGCCTCCGGCAGGTCCTCCCAGACGATGCCGGCCCAGCTGTCTGCCATCTTCCACTCTGTGAGGTCAGGGTGGATCCGGACAGGCAGCTGGAACTTCGCGGCGATCAGGTGGGCAGTCTCTAGGGCTCGCTCCAACGGCGAACTCCAGATCGCCACGATCGGGCGCCGGATCAGGTATTGGCCGGCGGCGGCCGCCTGTTCTCGTCCCAGTTGGCTGAGGCCGTAGCCGGGCAATCTCGAATAGACGACGTGTTGGGGATTCTCGACCTCGCCGTGACGGATGAGATGAAGCATGGAAGCCATCGTCGGGCGACGATACTCAGGCCAGCCCCGCGTACCGCGACACCGTGGGTCGTCGACTCATGTGGACCGAGCCAATCTTGCACATCGACATGGATGCCTTCTTCGTGGAGGTGGAACGTCGCGACGATCCGTCGTTGGTGGGTCGGCCCGTCTTGGTCGGAGGCGGCGGACCTCGCGGCGTCGTTGCTTCGGCGTCGTATGAAGCCCGACAGTTTGGCGCCAAATCGGCCATGCCGATGGGCGCGGCCCGCAGAATCGTGCCCAACGCCGTGGTTGTGCCGCCCCGTCATCGGCGGTACGGCGAGTTGTCCCGGGAGGTGTTTGCGATCTTTGATCGACACACGCCCAAGGTCGAGTCGCTGTCAGTTGACGAGGCATTTCTCGATGTCAGCGGATTGCGACTTCTGCATGGGTCTCCGGCGGATGTTGCTGCGCTGATCCGGGAAACGATTCGCACCGAGCTCGGGCTACCGGCCTCGGCCGGCATCGCCAGCAACAAGCTCATCTCCAAGTTGGCGAGTGAGAATGCCAAGCCGGACGGCCAGTTGCACGTACGAGTCGACGATCAACTGGACTTCCTCCACGCTCTTCCGGTCGAACGGCTTTGGGGCGTCGGCCAGGCGACTCGGGCGGCCTTGCAGCGCTTCGGAGTCGTCACGATCGGTGACCTCGCAGCGGTTCCGGAAGCAACCTTGGTCAAATCTGTGGGGCCGGCTGTGGGTGGGAATCTGGCTCGGCTTGCCCAAGGCGTCGACGAACGACCTGTCGAGCGGCACGGCGCTGCCAAGTCGCTTTCAGTCGAGGAGACATTCGACGTCGACGTCACAGATCTCGTCGAGTTGCGCCGGCGCCTGCTGGTCATGGCCGAACGGCTAGCCGATCGGCTCCACTCAGCCGGGCTGGCCGGGCGGACGCTGCAATTGAAGGTTCGTTTCGCTGACTTCACGACCGTCACCAGGAGCGTGACGCTGGCCGCTCCCACCGATGTCGGGCGTGATCTGTTCCGTGGTGCCATCGAGCAATTGGAGCGCGTGTCGATACCAGCCGGCGGCGTCAGACTCCTCGGAATCGGCGTCGTGCAAATGGCCGATGCGGGTGCACCTCGACAGTTGTCGGCCGAGCGTCCGCCTGGCTGGGACGATGTTGCGACGGCTGTCGACGAGGTGCGAAAGAAGTATGGACCGGACAGTGTGGGACCGGCAGGAATTCGCACGGACCCATAGGCCTGTCGCTTCGTATAATGACGCTCGATGGGCCTGGATGATCGCGAGCAGGAGATCCTCGATCAGATCGAGAAGCAGTTCTACGCAGAGGATCCTGCGCTAGCCGCAGCTGTTCGCACCGTTTCCAAGCCGTCCCGGGTGCGGGTCGGCTATCGGACCGCTCTCATTGGAGCTCTGATCGGCCTCGCGCTCTTAGTGGCCACATTCACGCGCAGCCCGTGGTTGGCACTGCTCGGATTCGTGCTGATGGTCGGGTCCGCCACTCTCGTCGTGCAACATCTCCGAGGAAACTCCGAGTCTGGCCGACAAGAGGAAACGGCGTCCGGTACATTCGGCTCGTGGTTGTCAGGGCGGAGATTCGGGCGATTTCGGCGCCGCTGAGCGCCGCTAGAGTACCCGCCTCCGAAGGGTCGAAGGGTTCCTCAGAACCACACCCACACCGCATGTATTCGTTTCATTGATCAGGGGAGAGGGCGAGTTGCGCGACGCCTTTTCGGCCAAGCAGGCCACCGCGTTGACAGGGTGCACGGCGCACCAACTCAGGTACTGGGACCAGGTGAATCTGGTCAAGCCGTCCATTCAGAGCACCGGTGGCAGGCCCGGTGTCAAACGCCTCTACTCCTTCCGAGACTTGGTGGCGCTCCGTGTTGTTCGGAGCCTTCTCGACAACGGCATGAGCATTCAGCGGGTGCGTCGGGCATGGGACTACCTCAGGCGCCACGCAGACATGGACGACCATCTCTCGACTGTGAAGCTCGTCACCGACGGAGCGACGATCTTTTCAGTCACCGAAAACGACGCCCAGCTGCTCGACGCACTGAAACACGGTCAGCTGGCGTTCTTCGTGGCGATCGACGAGATCGCCCGCGAGGTGGAAGAGGATGTCAGTCGGTTCGAGCTGGATCGCGAGAACTTCCTCGAGATCCTGCGGCGCGTCGAAGACGACGTCGCCACTGGCTGAGCCCGGTCATCGACCGCAGACTCCACCACACGCCCCACCGTTGCGCTGTCGTGGCGTCCTGACGGAGCCGACGCTCGGTCGCATCGAACGACGCCTTGGCAGTCACCTGATCTTGAGGTGACACGGTTCCGGCGGGGGCGTAGACCGACTTGGCGTATGTGTGGGCCAGCGGCCTGAGGTCGAGCACGGTCCCCTCCGCGATTTCCCGGGGTGTCTCGTCGACTGGAACTGAGAACCCGCGATCCAGCAGCTGAGCGACGATTTCCTCCCAGGCCGCCGAGATGTCGCCGTCCTCGAGTCGCCTGACTCTCGCCCGCCGACGGAACCACTTGTAGACGGGAAGGAGGAGCAAGCCGGCCAACGCGGCCGGGAACCACCAGAGCCAGGTGGGTAGTTCGGAGCTGATGCCCGCAGGATCATCAGCCAGAATCGGCACCAAATCATCCTCGGCTCGATCGTTGATGCGGGCCAGAAGGTCATCGAAGGCGTCTTCGGGCAGTGCAGGGATGACGCCGGAGCCTTCGTCCTGAACGGGGAGTGGCAGGAACTCCCGGGCGGCGAAACCGAGCTGTTCGGTAGTGGCGGCGTTGTCGCCTTGCGAGCGGGGAGTCGGATCAAAGCTCGTCCATCCATGCCCGTCGATCCATACCTCGACCCAGGCGTGCGCATCGCGTTCTCTGACGGTGATGAATCCAGAGCTGTCGACATCGCCGGGAGCGAAGCCGAGAACGACCCGGGTGGGCATTCCCAGGGAGCGAGCCATGACCCCCATGCCTGTGGCGAACTGCTCGCAGTAGCCGGTTCGGTAGTTGGGTGAGGACTCGTCGAACAGCCAGGCCTCGATGTCTGTCGCTGAGTGACCTCCTTCGATGTCGACCGAGTACGTGAAGGTGTTGCTACGGAAGAAGGACTCCAGGAGGAGTGCTCGCTCGAAATCAGTCTCGGCCTCGGCCGTGAGAGCAGCCGCTGCCTCTCTGATGCGGGGGTCGATGCCTGGCAGGTCGGTCATGCCCTCGAGCTCTGGACGATCAGTGGTGCTCGGCTCGTTGACGACGCTCGGCACGAACTCACCGGCCTGGCGGGCTCGCTCGAAGATCGGCGAAAGCGTTCCCTCGGAGGTGGCCAGCGCGGTGACGCTGTCGTTGGGGACTCGGGACCTGATTGAGTATTCGAGCAGTTCGAAAGTTCGGGCATCAAAACGGATCGACCCGTCTGACCGCACCCGGAACGAGTCGGCGACGATCTCTGGAGCCGAGGTGAGGGCGATGGGGGAGTAGAGCGTTGGCAAGAAGTTCATCCGTAGCGAACGGATCTGCACGGTCGCGTCGACGATGGCGACATTGCCCTGGTACAGCTCGTCAGGGGCTTCCCACGGTTCGTCGTTGGTGCGTTCCCGGATCGGTAGGGATCCGAGGAACCAGTTGCGGCCGTCGAACTCCTCCATGGTCGCCAGCTTCCAGCGGAGCTGCTGGATGTCGAGACCAGGCGGCAACTCTGACACCCGAGCGACAAACACCGGGTTGTCACTCTGGCTGAGAAGGTTGGTCTGCACCGATGACACGAACAGGTTGTAGGACACGCCGTTGTAGATGGCGCCGCCGATTCCGGCCCGGGATCGCCAGTCCAGCACGCCAGATTCGGGCACTGCCGTCGCGAAGGAACCGCTCAGGACGGTGGCCGCCAGCACGATGCCAATCACGAACATGACTGGCAGGCCCGCTGTGGTTCTGGCTTGGACCCGCCCGAGGCGGTCACGGGCTCGACCGGCACCGACTTCGCGTCGATCGAGGGTCGAGCCGGCCAGCGCAGTGGCTACGACCAGGAGGAAGCCGGCGGTATAGAGAAACCCGGACGGTTGGCGATCGACTGTGGCGAGCTGCAGATACATGGCCAGCGGAGGCAGTGTTCCGAGCAGCGGTCGGTTGAAGCCGATGCCCAATGCCATGACCGTGCCAAAGGCCCACATCACGAGTGCCAGGATGGCGATGAGCCCAGCCACCGGCAGAACCGGAGCCGAGCCGAAGCGAACCAGTTCGAGGCCAAAGGCCAGCTCCTTGACCGCGGCCTGGGCTGTCTCCCATGTCGGGAAGATCCCGGCGAGGGCCGTGTCGGGCGAGGTGATGCGGACCATCACGAAGACCATCCCGAGGAGATTTGCGCCGAGCACCGCACGCAGGCGCAGTCGATACGTCAGACATGCCCAGGTGATGACGATGCCGAGTAGGGCCGCGGCAATGAGGATCAATTGCCAAGGTGGGCCCGAGGCGGCAGGTCGGAGGAGTCGCCCCAGTCGGAGCAACCCGAGGGCCAGGGCCATTGCCCCGGCTAGCCAGCTGACGCGGTGGACCATGTCGTGCTCAATGCGGTCAGCCATGCGGCCGTCCAGGATTCTTCGGGTCGAATGTCGATCGTGATGGCGCCGGATCGTTGGAACTGCAGCGTGTTTGTCGATTCAGTTTCGGTCACGGTCATGACGATGGTCGATAGGAAGTCCTTGCTGAGTACCTGCTGAGCAGCCAGCAGTTCCTCGTCGGGCACTCCCGTGAGGACGATGAGCGCCCCGCCTCGACCGGTGCGTTGCAACCGCATTGCGACAGCTCGCACATCGAGGTTGCGTTGGCGGTCGACGCCGGCGAGCAGCTCCATCGCCCGGCCGTAGGGGTTGGGGTCGGAACCCTTGATGAGCTGGCTGCCGATCAGCACGTCGGCTTCGAACCGTGATTGGAAGAGGTGGCTGGTGACGCTGGCTGCGCCACGCACTGCTTTCTCGAAGGTCACCTCCGACTCGTAGCGCTCGGCTCGTATGTCGAACAGCACCAGTGCTCGTGACTGCCACGGTGTCTCGAGTTGACGAATCATGATCTCATCGCGTTTGGCTGACGTCGGCCAGTGCACGCGTCGTAGATCGTCACCGAATTGGTATTCGCGGATCGTGAAGAAGTCCTCCCCGCCACGATGGCTGAACTCTGGCCGAGCTGCCTGCAGCGTCGGATCTCTTCCGCGGACGATCGGGAAGCTCTCGAGCTGCTCGACGTGGGGATACACGACCAAACGGTCATAGGTGCCCGTCCGGCCTCCGGCCGAAGCCAGCTCGAGAGGATCGCGTACCTCCATCCGGGCTGGACCCACTTCGTACACACCACGAGGCCGGCACAGGATTCGGTAGCCGGCGGTCACCTGCTCACCGACGCGAATTCGGCCGATGCTGAAGCGAGCCGAGCCGAGTCCGACGACCTCATCCTCCAGCGTGGCGTTGATGAGCGGCAGTCGGGAGGTGTTCTCGACGACAGCCTCAACGATGGCGAACTCACCTTCGTTGACGAGCGATGGCAGCAGTTTGCGAGTCACGGCGGCCCGTGGCTTCACGGCTCTGACGTAGACGAGGGCGAGCAGGGTGGCCGCCCCGAGCAGGATGGCGCCGGCCAGCAACTCGTCTTCACCGAAGCCGACCCACAAGAGACCGAGGGCGACCGAGGCGCCGAGCACTGCCCAGCCCCGATCGGTGAGCATCAGGCGGTTGTCCGCGATCCGGGGACGCGCAGGTGGCCCAGCACCGATTCGATGACAGAGCCCATGGTCGTCCCGCGCATGGAAGCCTCCGGCCGGAGGACCATCCGGTGCGCCAGGACTGATTCAGCGAGCTCTTTGATGTCATCCGGCGTCACATACTCCCGACCCTGCATCGCGGCCCTAGCTCGAGCCACACGCTGCATGTAGAGGGCGGAACGGGGCGAAGCTCCCAGGAGCAGCTCTGAATGGCGGCGCGTCCCTTCGACGAGGTCGACGATGTAGCCCTTGACCGAGGAAGCGACGTGGACCCGACGGGCCACGTCGACCATCTTCATCACCTCGGCGGCGGTGACGACGGGCTCCAGGTCCTCGTAGGTGTTGCGTATGCCGTGAGTGTCGAGGATCTCGAGTGTCTTCGTCCGGTCCGGATAGCCGATCACGAGACGCATCATGAAACGGTCCAATTGAGCCTCGGGTAGTGGATACGTCCCCTCGTGCTCCAGCGGATTCTGCGTGGCCACCACCATGAACGGAGGCGCGAGAGGCCGCGTCACGCCGTCAGACGTGACCTGACGCTCCTCCATGGCTTCGAGCAGCGCAGCCTGCGTCTTTGGTGAGGCACGATTGATCTCGTCGCCGACCACGATGTTGGCGAACACTGCTCCCGGTTTGAACTCGAACTCGGCTTCCTCCCGATTCCAGATGGAGACCCCAGTGACATCAGATGGGAGCAGATCAGGCGTGAACTGGATTCGCTGGAACGTGCAATCGATGGATCGAGCCAGAGACTTGGCCAAGAACGTCTTGCCAACCCCGGGCACATCTTCGATCAGAACGTGGCCTTCGGCCATCAGCGCTGAGACGACCAAATCGATCACCGAGCGTTTGCCTTGGATGACGGTCTCTATGTTGTCGACAATGACGCCAAATCGTTCGGCGTACCAGCCGATGTCCTCGGCCTCCGGCAGTCCAGCTGTCACGTGCGAGTCCTCCTGATGCACTTGGTTCTGGGCCAGTTCGGGAGCGTATCAGCGGTCCCCGAGACACGCCCACTGCAACGTATAATCCCCGGCAGTCGTTCCACCATGTCACTACCTGTCCCCCAGATACTCGCTCGACCCTCCCTGTGGGCCGAAGCAATTCGCACTCTGTGGGCAATCCGGGAGCGAGGAACCCTCCGTCCCAACCGGGACTACCTGGCTTGGCGCCGACAAACAGCGTATGGCGACTCTGATGTTGCCGAGTCGGCGGATGACCTCGTCGCCTTCCTGCGATGGCGTCGGAGACAGAGGCGACTCGGATGAGTTTGCGTGAGGAACTGGCACAGATTCCTGGTGTCGTCGAGGCCGACGTCGATCTTCGAGATGGCGAGCCAACGGCAGTGCGGATCCACTCTGTCGAGGGCTCCGATCAGCGCGTGATCGCCGAAGCGGTCCAATACGCACTCCGTCGACATGGGCTCAGGTCGCGAGTAGCTCCGCCGCGCACGTCACCGGAACCCGTTGCGGCACCGGCACCGCCTCACTTGTCACTCACTACACCTCGTCCGTTGCCAACACCCGTGGGCCGGCCTTCCGATGGGGAGGCAGGCGGTGCCGCTGAGCCACGAGAGACCCGGCGGATCAAGGGAGTGCGAGTGCACGACGACGGCGAGATCGTGGTCGTCCAGGTCGACGACACGATCGGAGGCGTCGAGACGCAGCGCACCCGGCGGTCGACAGCGGGCCAGATCGGCGGCGTGGTCCGTGCCACGGCGAGGCTGTGTGGTGCGGACGTCATCCCGGCCATCATCGACGTGAAACGATGGGAGCACGAAGGTGACCGATTCGTGACCGTGGTGCTCGACCTCGATGGTGTCCGATCGGTCGGATCAGCGATTGACGACGGTGTCGAGTTGCGAGCAGTGGCCATGGCGGTGTGGCAAGCGCTGGATGCCTGACAGCCATTTCGTGTTGCGGGCCTTGTCGAGCATCGAATAGTCGATTGCCAAACGTGAGCGCGGCTGACCCACTAGTCGGCCGGGCCGCAGTCAATCAATCGGCACGTTCTGGCAGTGTCGAGTGCGTGGAGTCGCCGAGTCACCAAGTCGCCGAGTCGCCAAGTCCCGGGGCGAGCTGCGAGCTGCTACCTGCGAGCTGCTCGTGTCAGCTCGCCCGGATCGCTGCTGCCTCGACGAATTCGATGAGGACGCCGTCGTCTCCGTCGTGGTCGACGACCGGCTGGTCGGCGACCAGCTGATCGTGCCCGTCCCGCTTCGCCAGAACGTGGCGCACCAGATTCCGGGTCTGATCAGTGCTTTCGTGAGCCAACAGCTTGGCCTCTTCGGGCTCTGTGCTGGTGATGGCCCGACCGAGTGACCGCACGTGCCAGACCATGACTTCCTGCGAGATGAGGTCAGGAGACAACGACTCGAGCCCGCCGACGATCACTCCGTCGACCCGATCGGTGCGCAACACCTGCAGCATGGCCTGATAGCCCGTCCGGTCGCCGGGTCCGTCCTGGAACACAGCCACGATCTTGTGGCCTCCGCGCGCAGCCCAGCGGCGAATCGCTTCACCCTGGGTGAAGGTAGGGCTGCCATCGCCTGACGCTTCTCGGACGTATCCAACTACACGCATGTAGTTCGAGAGTGTGGGGAGGACCAGGTTCAGTGTCAAGGACCTCCGAGGGGCCAGCTACGAGCCAGTGGTAACGTCTCCACCATGGCCCGGGCGCTCGTGCTCAACGCCTCCTACGAGCCACTCTCTGTGGTGACGGCGCGCCGCGCAGTCGTCCTGGTGCTCAACGGCAAGGCCCATTTGCTCGAGTCGGTGGGGGCGGTGTGGCATGCCGAGCGAATGCAGATACCCGTTCCTTCGGTCGTCAAGCTGAACCGCTACGTCAAGGTCCCGTACGGCCAGCCGTCCCCATTGACCCGGAACGCGGTCTTCGCCCGGGACAAGCACCGGTGCCAGTACTGCGGAGAGGGCGCCGAGTCCATCGACCATGTCGTACCTCGGAGCCGGGGCGGCACCCACACCTGGGACAACGTGGTGGCGTCGTGCCGGCGGTGCAATCTGCGCAAAGGAGATCGACTTCCCGAAGAGATGGGTTACCGCTTGGCCAACCGGCCGGGGGAACCGCATCGTTTCGGCTGGGTGTATGCCCGGGTGGGTGCCTCGATCGACCCCGCCTGGGAGGAATACCTGTTGGCAGCGTCCGCCTGACGCGAGAGAGGCGCCGGATCCCGGCGCCTCTCCTCATCAGCATCGGTTTGTCGATCAGCTGTCGTCGGCCTCAGCTTCTTCCTGCTCGAGGGTGACCACCGTCTGCGGGTCATCCGCGGTGTTCAGGAACAGCGAAGGCTGTGCGAATGCGCAAGCCACGTCGACTTGGAAGTCCTCTTCGACCTCGAAGTCGCTGGTGGGTGTGCCTGTCAGGTCAACCCAGATGTTCGATCCATCGGGTGGGGTGAGCCACAGAGCGATCGGGTCGGCAGTCACGTCGACAAAGCGGCTGTCACGAGGCGTCTGGAAGACGATTCCGAGGTTGAGCGGGTACCCGGGTGGAACGATGATCTCGTGCGAGGCTCGCACGTTGGGGATGGATTGGACCCCTTCGGCGATCAGCTCGTTGGTCTCCTGCGCAGTGGCTTCCTCCGGTACCGGCGGGAACACCGTTGTGATGCCCACCAGACGGCCAGAGCTGCCGTCCTCCCAGATGGCGTATCCGGCCACGGCGGGATGACGGACTGCCGGGAAGAACTGGTCGACGACATCGGTGTTGTTCACGCGCACCTCGATGATGGAACTCACCGCAGAGTGCACGATCTCCGGTGCACCGCAGGCCACCGTGTCGACGCTCTGGAAGGTGAGCTCGACTCCCTCGCTCCACTCGACAGTGCTGCCGAATCGGGCTTCGTCGACACCGTCCGGAGCCGAGAAGCCAGAGAGGCTGCCTGGTTCGCCTTGCAAGTCGAAGATCGCGACGATTTCGCCGGTCTGGACGACCTCGAGTTGCATCGAACCGGTGTAGGCACTGGGAACCTGGAAGCCGGCAGTCCAATGCACCGGCATGCCGACGGGCACAACGGTCAGGTTTGAACCGGGCGCCATCGTGTTACCGGGGTCACGGGTGTCTACCGGGTGGGCTACGCCGGCGCTGTCTCGCACCTGCACCGCCGGGTATCCGTCGCGGCCGGCGAGGGCAAACGTCGAATAGGGGAGGGCAGCAGCACTGTCGTTGACATAGGTGACCGCCACGCGCACTTCGTCATATCCGGTCCTGACGAGCGATCGGGCTGTGTAAACGTCTTGCACCTCGACAGCGAAGCCGGCACCGGCGAACCGGTCGCCGAGGTCGAGGCGTTCTCCATCGGTGGCATCGACCTGCAGAATCGGCGTCTGTGCAACGGCGGGCGCATCCGAATTCGGGCGTGCCGAAGCGGGGATAGCCGCCAACGCCGCAAGTAGCGCCGCTGTAACCAGCATGCTTTTTCGGACCATGTGCCTGCATCTCCTACGTTGCGGGGCACTGCTTGTTTCGGTAGTCCTCGCGCCCTCTTTGAGACATTTCTTCAGAATTACATTCATGTAATTCCGTCGGTGTCATTTGTCTCGAACTGCTGCGATTGCCTTTCCCCCGTCAGCTTGGCGTCCCAGCCGGTAGAGATCAACGACCGCCAGCTGGCCCTCGTGGCGGCGCATCGTGCGCTGGGACGCGTGATACCAGCCGTCCCGCGCTCGGCTGCTCGAGGTGCGCAGTTCCTCGGTTCCCTAGCTCGGCGCGATGCGTTCAGAGCCGATGTTCGGCCCAGTGGAAGGCAGGGGGTCGAAATAGTTGACAAGTGGGGAGTGGTGGGGCAGAGTGGGGGCCCGTGGGGAGGAGCCCACGTGCGGGGAGAGACCCCGACGGAGATCTGAATCTGGGGAGGACGACTCCGAATGGCAGCCCGGGATGAAATGACGTGTTTCTCGGAGAACACCAACGAGCGCTGGACGACAAAGGCAGGGTCGTGTTGCCCTCCAAGTTCCGCGCCTTCGTTGAGGAGGGGTGCGTCGTCACCAAGGGGCAGGAACGATGCCTCATCGTGTTCACCCTCGACCTCTGGCAAGAAGAGGTGGAGAAGGTGAGCAAACTGCCTCGCACCAACTCCCGCGTTCGCAACTATGCCCGGGCATTCTTCTCAGCTGCCGATCGGCAATCACCCGATCGCCAAGGTCGAGTTCAGCTGAATGAGAGCCTCCGCGCGTACGCCTCTTTGGAGAAAGACGTGACGATCGTCGGTCTGTCGGACCGAATGGAGATCTGGTCCACCGACTCTTGGGAGCGCATGTCAGAAGAAGTCGATGCGGCTTACGCCGAGATGGAGGAGGAGCTCAGCGACGCAGGCATCTGATCGACAACTCAACGCTGGCGATGTCTGGTTCATCGTCAGCCCCCCGGATACCAGATCGGAAGGCCCCTTTCTCCGCCCGCTTCCGTTTGGTGCCAGCGCCCGGGGGGCTGGCAATGCACCAGGACGGCTATCACACACCGGTAATGCTCGACGACGTCGTCGAGCTCCTGGCACCCGTTCCGGCGGGTGTCATTGTCGACGCCACCTACGGCGGGGGCGGCCATGCCCGTGCCATCGCCGATCGTCGGCCAGACGTCCGCCTCGTCGGTGTCGATCGAGATGCGGATGTGTCATCGGGCGATCTCGAAGTCTTGCCTGGCTCGTTCGGAGACCTGGGAGATCTGCTGGCGTCAGCCGGCATCGAAACGATCGCCGGTGTTCTCTTCGACCTGGGCGTCTCGAGCCATCAGTTGGACACTGCTGATCGCGGTTTCTCGTATCGGTCGGAGGGCCCGCTGGACATGCGGATGGATCAGAGCGCTCGCCTGAGTGCAGACGACATCGTCAACCGGTGGGACGAAGCAGAGCTCGCAAGAGTGATCGGCCGACTCGGTGAGGAGCGGTTCGCCCGGCGCATCGCCCGGGCGATCGTCTCCAATCGGCCCATAGGCAACACGGTAGGCCTCGCCGATGTCGTACGAGACGCGATTCCGGCGGCGACCCGCCGGACTGGCGGGCATCCAGCGCGCCGGACCTTCCAAGCACTTCGAATGGCCGTCAACGACGAACTCGGCCAGCTCGAGACAGGATTGGATGAGGCACTCGACCGGCTCGTTCCGGGAGGGCGCTGCGTCGTGATCGCCTACCACTCCCTCGAAGATCGCCTCGTGAAGCGCCGGTTTGTCCGCGGAGCCGAGGCGTGCACGTGCCCGCCGGAGTTCCCCGTCTGCACATGCGACACCACCCAAGAGCTGAGGATTCTCACCCGCAAGCCTCTACGACCGTCCGAGGGTGAAGTCGAAGCCAACCCACGTTCGCGTTCTGCTCGCATCCGAGCCGTCGAGAAGGTCGCCGCATGACAGCCATTCCGGCCTCTGTTGCTGATCAGACGCGCAAGCTGCGAGTTGTGGCCGGCGCCCGCTTGGGCCGAGTCCGAATCGTGCCGGCCGTGATCATGACGCTGGCCCTCATCCTGGCGTTCTTCACGGTCATCTTCTCGCACGCTCGCTTGACCGAGTCCAGCTTCCAGATCGATGAGCTTCGGCAAGCCATCGATGTCGAACAAGCCCGTTTCGAAGAGCTTCGCCTGGATGTGGCACGGCTCTCGTCGCCGGCGCGCATCGGTCCCGAGGCCGAGAGGCTCGGCATGATCCTGCCCGACCCGGCCACGCTCAGGCCGATCACCGCACTCATTCTCTCCGACGCCGAACAAGACGACGCAGCTCACTGGGCGAGCGTGAAGTCGATTGTGACGGCTGCACCATGACGACCTGTCTTCGCGCTGGCGGCAGGTGGATTCTGGGCGCTCGACGCGTTTCAGAACCTGACCGCCTGAGGATCTGACGTGGGCGCGGCCCGCCGCGCCGATCGGATCCTTCGCGCTCGACCGCTGATGGTCGCGCTCGTGCTGGTACTTGCCTGGGTTGGTCTCGGGGTTCGGCTCTTCCAGGTCCAAGTAGTCCGGGCAGCTGAGCTGAGCGAGGCATCGCTGAGCGAGCGGTTGACGCGCCGCGACCTGGCGCCCGACCGAGGCACGATCTTCGATCGCGACGGTGGGACCCTGGCCGTGTCGATCCTGGGCAAGACCGTGGCAGCCAATCCGCAGGCGATCGTCGATGTCGACATCACGGCCAACCTCTTGTCGGCGGCGCTCGATCTCGACCTCGATCAACTGCGGGAACGGTTGAGCTCCGACGCTTCGTTCGTCTTCGTGAAGCGGCAGCTGGAGCCGAGCGAAGTGGAAGCTGTGATCGAGATGGGGCTGCCGGGGATCTTCACCCTCGACGAGCCCAAGCGCGTGTACCCCGCCGAGTCTCTGGCGGCTCACGTCGTTGGTTTCGTGGACATCGACTCGAATGGCCTCGAAGGCCTGGAGTTCGAGTACGACGACGCTCTGCGGGGCGAGCCGGGATTCGTCATGTTCGAGTCCGACGTGCGGGGCCGGCGCATTCCTCAGGGTTTGTACGAGACCGAGCCGGCAATTCCCGGCAGCGATCTACGAACGACAATCGATCCGAGCATCCAGTTCATCGCCGAGAACGCCTGTGCTGATGCCCTGACAGCGACCGGAGCGCAGCGCTGCACGATCGTCGTCATGGATCCTGAGACGGGCCAGGTGCTGGCCTTGGTTGCGGCGCCTTCATTCAATCCAGCCGATCGATCCACCTATACAACCGAGCTGATCACCAACAGCGCCATCAGGTCGATCTACGAGCCCGGCTCGACTCAGAAGCTCGTCACGCTGGCGGCTGCTCTCGAAGAGGGGGCGGTGTCACCGCGCGATCGATTCCTCGTTCCGGACTTCATCGAGGTTGCTGGTGAACAGACGATTCGCGATTTCAACCCACACGAGACTGAGTACTGGAGCGTTCAAGAGATCCTCACCTACTCGTCCAATGTGGGCACGATCATGATTCAGCAGGAGCTGGGCGATCGTCTCCACCGGCGGTACATCGAGGCCTTCGGCTATGGCACGGCCACCGGGATCGACTCCAACGGCGAAGAACCTGGCCTCGTGAATCTCGATCCAAGCTGCGGCTCGTGTTTCCAGTCGGCCGCCATCGGCTACTCCCTCAGCGTGACGCCACTGCAAATCGCGTCTGTGTACGCAACGATCGCCAACGACGGAGTGTGGATGCAGCCACATCTGGTGTCGGAGATCATCGACGGTGACGGCACCCGTCACGCCCAGGAGGTCGAGTCGAGAGAGATCATCTCTTCTGAGACCGCATCCACGCTTCGAGACATGCTGGCGAGTGTGGTCGAGGTAGGAACCGGAGATCGG
>CAJHYJ010000005.1_pt1 | contig 19669 bp, 10 predicted proteins | sample 9198711 | NCBI WGS metagenome assembly CAJHYJ01 (sample SAMEA7708361, study PRJEB35096) | sediment metagenome | biome: marine neritic benthic zone biome [ENVO:01000025]; feature: sediment [ENVO:00002007]; material: shallow marine sediment [ENVO:03000034] sea grass bed [ENVO_01000059] ...
GAGGAGCTCACGCAGTGGGACGAGATCAGCCAGAAGCTCATCGTGCCGTTTCACGACGATGGCATCATCAGTCAATTCCAGGGCTACGGCGATCTCGAGGAATTCGACTGGGCCGACTATGCGGAGCGCTACGGCGACATCCAGCGACTCGACCGGATCCTCGAGGCAGAAGGCGATTCTCCCAATCGCTACAAGTTGTCCAAGCAAGCCGATGTCTTGATGCTCTTCTATCTCCTCTCGACCGCCGAGCTCCGGGAGATCTTGGGTCGGCTCGGGTACGAGTTGGACCATGACACGGTCAAGCGGACGATCGACTACTACGAACAGCGGACCTCGCACGGATCGACCCTGAGTCGGATCGTGAACTCGTGGGTACTGGCACGGTCAGATCGGAAGCGTTCGTGGGAGTTCTTTCGCAATGCCCTCCTCAGTGACGTGACTGACATTCAGGGCGGAACGACACCGGAGGGAATTCACCTCGGTGCCATGGCGGGAACCGTCGATCTGGTCCAGCGAGGTTTCACCGGTATCGAGACGCGCGAGGACACGCTCTGGCTCGACCCGACGATCCCCGACGAACTGCGTGAGCTTCAGTTCCAAATCCGTTACCGACAGTTGCTGCTCACCTTCGAAATCACCCCCGATCAGGTCACCGTGTCCACCGAAGCTGGTGAGGGGCGCCCGATCAGACTGGGGATACGCGATCGAGTCATCGAAGTCCCGGCGGGCAGTACCGAAGTCGTGCGTCTCTGAGGCGGGTCAGCTGATCAACGCCGGATCGATGTCGAGCATGCGTCGTACCCCGGCCAGCGCCACGGGCACCCAGTCGGGTCGGACATCGAGCTCCCACTGCAGCTCCCGGAGCGCCCGAGCGAGGGTGTAGGCATTGACCAATGCATCGACGGCGGCTGGATCATCGGGCAGCAAGGGTGACTCCTCCATGGCCGTCAGGTACGTCTGCACATACCGGATTGCCACAGCGTGCGACCACCAGGCACCCCATCGAGATCGCCCGGTCGGCTGGCGGCGGCTCGTGGCCATCGCCACGTAGTCGAGAGACCGGACCATTTCGCTGACGTCTCGCAGGGGTGAGGCCCGGAGGCGGCGCTCGCTCATCGGCCGCCGATGGTCGCCGGACAGATCGACGAGGGTGAATCGATCGTTGACCAGCCGGACGGCATCCAACCGGTAGTCGCCATGGAGCCGGATTCGACGGCCCGCCATGCGAATCCGGCGGATGGGATCGATGCGAGCCAGCAGCATCCCTTCGGCCTCGACGATCTGTCGGAGGGCTTCATCCAGGTCACCGTCGCCGGTGGGCATCTGCCGCCGGATCTTGGCGAGCGTGTTCCGAATCGACGAGCGGAGGGACTGGTACAGGGCCTGCTGATACAGGCTGGTGAAGGGCCGCGGGCCGATGTCTGGGTCTTCGCTCAACGAACCCAACGCCAGATGCAGCTCAGCTGTGGTGCTGCCCAGTTGGGCTGCTCGGTCAAGGCTTCGCTGAAGGGCGCGAGGCGCGGCGAGGCGGGGCAGCGTTGCCGGCTCGGCCCAGGCACCGATCTTCGGTCGGGCCGGAACTTCGGGAGTTCTGATCGAGTCCAACCAGGCCTGGCACTCTGCTTCGAAGACCTTCCAGGCATTCGCAGCGTCGGCGTAGGACTGCTGCATCACCCCGACGGTGTAGGTGTCGCCGCTGTGGTATTCCAGGGAGCCGAACACATCGGCAAGGTCGTCGAAGGCGGTTCGCTCCGTCAGGAACCGACGCAACTCGAGGTCGGGATTCATTCCCGGCTCGACCCTGGGAAAGACCTTGACCGCGATGTCCGTCCCGTATTTGATGTAGATCTCGCCGCTGGCCACCTCGGTCAGCGGCGGGTCTTCCCCGATCTGTTCGATGTCGATCCCGTGCGGCGCCGAGCACACCAGCGACCCTTCCCGCCCCAGGATCGTGTGATCGTTGATGACGCCCTCGAGCAATGCTTGCTGGAATGCCGGCTCGGTGAGGGCGTCGTACACCATCCCGACGCGTCCGCCGTCTTCGACTCGTGCAATGAGACGCTCGGGCGGCGGCGTCCGAGCGTCGAACGCGAGAGCCAGCGGCACCACGTAGCGATCCGGCGTGTTGCCGTTGTGCATTGCGTCGACCAGGACCAGCCAGAGCGACAGATCCGGATCGTCTGACCTCAAGGGCAGATGTTCGACCACTCCGACGCTGAGCCGTCGGCGACCACGGTTCTGAAACCATGGCTGCCGAGCGACGTAGCGGCCGATGAGCTCGGGCAGCGGTGCACCGTCGGCAAAGAGCTCGTCGATCGACTCACCCACTGGAATGAACTGCTCACCGGTCACGGCTCCATGCGATCCGGCACCGAGGTTGAACCAGTAGAACCCGTAGGGACTGAGCGTGAGGAGGTAGGGCAGCTCCCCGATGGCGGGGAAGTCGGTCCCGCCGAGGAGCTCTGTCATCTCCATCCCCATGAATCGGCTGAGATCGAGCTCCACGTACTGAGCATCGCTGCTCAGATTGGCGACCACCAAGATGGCGTCACCATCCCCCTGCCGGATGTAGGCAAGGACCTTCTCGTTGTCGGGATAGAGGAACTCGATGGTTCCCCGTCCGAACTCGGCGTGCCGCCGGCGCCGCTCGATCATGCGACGAACCCAGGACAGCAACGAGTGCGGGTTGTCCTGCTGCGCGGCGACGTTCACAGTCTCATAGTGGAACTGGGGATCCACCACGACCGGCATGTAGAGCGACTGGGGGTTCGCCTTGGAGAAACCGGCGTTGCGGTCGCTGCTCCACTGCATGGGAGTGCGGACCCCATCTCGGTCCTGGAGAAAGATGTTGTCCCCCATCCCGATCTCGTCCCCGTAGTAGAGCACCGGTGTGCCGGGGAGTGACAGCAGCAGGCTGAAGAGCAGTTCGATGCGCCGACGGTCGCCCTCCATGAGGGGCGCCAGCCGGCGCCGGATGCCGAGGTTGATGCGGGCTCGTCGATCCGGCGCATAGGTCCGCCACATGAAGTCGCGGTCCTCCTCAGTGACCATCTCGAGGGTGAGCTCGTCGTGATTGCGGAGGAAGATCGCCCATTGGGCAGCGTCGGGGATGTCAGGCGTCTGTTCGAGGATGTCGATGATCGGCAATCGGCTCTCTCGCTGCAGCGCCAGGTACAGCTTCGTCATGAGCGGGAAATGGAAAGCCATGTGGCATTCGTCGCCATCGCCGAAGTACGCCGCTGCGTCCTCCGGCCATTGATTGGCCTCGGCTAGGAGCATGCGATTGTCGTAGTGCTCGTCTACGAAAGCCCTCAGGCGCTTCAACTCGGCGTGGGTTTCGGGGAGGTTCTCACCGTTGGTGCCATCCCTCTCGTAGAGGTAGGGGATGGCGTCGAGCCGAACGCCGTCGACACCCAAGTCGAGCCAGAAGCCCAGCACGTCTGTCACCGCTTCGCGGACGCGCGGATTGTCGTAGTTGAGGTCGGGTTGGTGGGTGAAGAAGCGGTGCCAGTAGTAGGCACCGGCTACCGAATCCCAGGCCCAGTTGGACGTTTCGGTGTCCTGGAAAATGATTCGGACCTCGGGCAGTGCGTCGGGATCGTTGCTCCACACGTAGAAGTCGCGCTCCGAGCTGCCGGCCGCAGCCCGCCGGGCCCGTTGGAACCACGGGTGCTGGTCCGACGTGTGGTTGATCACCAGCTCGGTGATCACGCGCATGTTGCGGGAGTGTGCTTCCCGGAGGAAGTGTTGAAAGTCATCCAGTGTGCCGTAGCTCGGGTGGACGTCGTAGTAGTCGGCGATGTCGTAGCCGTCGTCCCGCAGCGGCGACGGGTAGAAGGGCAACAGCCAGATGGCGTTGACGCCGAGACCGCTCAGGTAGTCGAGATGGGAGGTCAGGCCGGGGAAGTCACCAATGCCGTCGTTGTTCGAGTCCGCGAAGGCGCGAACATGCACCTCATAGATGACCGCGTCCTTGTACCAAAGGGGCGGCCGAAATCCCTCCTCAGCCATGCACTGGTCAGGCTACGGCTTCCCATGGGTCATGCAAGGGTGTCACAGGCTGAGCCCGACGAGGAAATACACGGCGCCCGCGGTCAGAATGAGCAGCGCGACAACGACCGAGGCGATCAGCAGGTAGCGAGTCTGCATGCGATCAGCGTAGGCCCAGCCCTTGGATCTCCACTGTGCCGCCCATTCGACCGGTCTGGGCCCCTCCGAACAAGCGCCAAGGCACCACTAGTCTCGATCGCCGGACATTCTTCTTCCCGGAGGACTCGTGCACGACATCGTCATCGTCGGAGGTGGCCCTGGCGGCTATGCCGCCGCCCTCTACGCCCACAACTTCGGCCTCGACGTAGTGCTCGTCGAAAAGGAGCGCGTTGGAGGCACGTGCCTCATCCGAGGTTGCATCCCGGCCAAGACCTGGCTCCAGGCGGCCGAGGTGTTCACAACCGTGCGGGACAGTGCCGAGTTCGGCGTGATGTCGAGCGAGCCCACGTTTGACTGGGCCGCCGGGTTGGAGCGCAAGAACAAAGTCGTCGACGGTCTGGTCAAGGGCCTGAGCGGCTTGCTCAAACAGCGCAAGGTCGAGGTCGTGGACGGGTACGGACGCTTGACGGGCCCGACAACCGTGGTGGTCGACACCAATGATGGTGAGCGAACCATCGAGGGCCGGAATGTGATCGTGGCCACCGGTTCGGTTCCGTCGACGATCCCGAACTTCGATCTGGACGGGCGACTGATCGTCTCGTCGGACCATGCTCTCGACTGGCAGGCACAGCCGGCTCGAGTCGCCATCATCGGTGCTGGGATCATTGGCTGCGAGTTCGCTTCGCTGCTCGCCGACCTCGGCAGTGAGGTGACCGTCTTCGAGCTCATGGACCAGGTGCTGCCCGGAGTGGATGCCGCCGCCGGCAAGGAGCTGCAGAAGCACTTGCGCCGGCGAGGCGTCAAGTTCCACACCGGCACTGCAGTCAACGCGCCAGAGATCGGCGACTCGTCGGTGACGTTGTCTTGGGGCGACGACAAGAGCCTCGAAGTCGACGTCGTGCTGGTCGCCGTCGGTCGGCGTCCGGTGACTGACAGCATCGGCATCGAGTCGACCAAAGCTCAGGTCAACGAGCGCGGCTACGTGGTCGTGGACCTGACCACCATGCAAACGGACGAGCCGAGCGTCTACGCCGTCGGCGACGTCGTGGCTGACACGCCAGGGCTTGCTCATGGAGCCTTCGCCGAGGCCATCGCCGCCGTGACGCACATCGCCACTGGCGAGACAGCGCCGGTGGACTACCGGGCGCTCCCCAATGTCGTGTACACGCATCCCGAAGTCGCCGAAGTGGGACTGTCCGAAGAGCGTGCCAAGGAGGCCGGTTACGAAGTCGACGTGTACAAGCACTCGTTCGTCGGCGTGGGCCGGGCCATCATCGTTGGTCAGAACCAAGGCACCGTTCGCATCGTCGCCGAGAAGGATGGCCCCATCCTCGGGGCATCTGTCGTCGGTCCGCACGCTGGCGAAATGATTCACGAGCTGATGTATTCCGTCGGATGGGAGGCGCTGCCGGCAGAAGCGGCCGCCTTCGTCCACGCACATCCCACGCTGTCTGAAGCAGTGGGCGAGACACTGTTGGCATCCAGCGGGCGCAGCCTGCACTGAGAGAGAGACGCATGGCTACCACCGTTGCAATGCCCCAGCTGGGCGAGACCGTCACCGAGGGAACGATTCTCTCGTGGGCCAAGGCGATCGGCGACACGATCGCCGAGGACGAGGTCCTCGTCGAGATCTCGACCGACAAGGTCGACACCGAGGTCCCGTCGCCGGTTGGCGGCGTTGTCCTCGACATCCTCGTTGCCGAGGGTGACACCGTCGAGGTGGGAACGCCGTTGGTCGTCATCGGCGAGTCGGGCGAGACTCCTGACACTGGACTCCAGACTCCAGCCGAACCAGCACCTGCGACTGCGGCCTCGGAAGCTCCTCCGGCCCCCGGCCTCCAGCCTGCGGCCTCGGAGGTTCCTCCGGCCTCCGGCCTCCAGCCTGCGGCCTCGGAGGTTCCTCCGGCCTCCGGACTCCAGCCTCCAGCCTCAGAGGCTCCTCCGGCCTCTGCGGCTCCTCCGGCCTCGGGAAGCACCAGCCAAACGGTCGAGATGCCGCAACTGGGCGAGACGGTCACCGAGGGAACGATTCTCTCGTGGGCCAAGGCAGTCGGCGACACGATCGCCGAGGACGAGGTTCTCCTGGAGATCTCGACGGACAAGGTCGACACGGAGGTTCCCTCGCCGCACAGTGGCACCATCCTCGAGATCCTCGTTCCCGAGGGGGAGACCGTGGTGGTCGGCACCCCACTCGTCGTCATCGGAGCAGCAGGTGCGATGCCCGTTGCAACCCCAGACGCGGCTCCCGCTGCAGCGTCGGCAGCAGCTCCAGTAACGACGACGACCGCAGCTCCCGCCGCCACTGCCGCGACACCAGAACCAGTCGCCGCTACGTCGCCGCAGGCCTCAGGACTCACGCCCCAGGCCTCGACAGGTGCGTTCGCGTCGCCGGTGGTCCGCAAACTCGCTCGCGAGCACGACGTCGACCTCTCGCAGATAGCAGGGACGGGCGTCGGCGGAAGAGTCACACGCAAGGACGTCGAGGCGTACATCGCCTCGCCGCCCGTTCAGCCCGCAGCTAGCAGCCCGCCGCCCGCCGCGGTTCAGCCGTCCGAAGTGGTAGTGGCTCCCGCGCCGGCGGCGTCGAGCCCATCTCCGGTCGCCGCAGCCGCCCCAGCAAGTGCTGCACCCGTGGCCGACGTGCCGACCTTGCCAGGTGACGAGGTCGTCGACCTCGATCGGCTCCGTGTTCGCATCGGCGAGAACATGATCCAGAACAAGCGAACGGCAGCCCACGTGTGGACGTCTGTCGAGGTGGATTTCGAGCGCGTCGAGCGGGTACGGCAAGCTCACAAGGCTGCCTTCAAGGCTCGCGAGGGGTTCTCACTGACGTATCTGCCGTTCATCTCCCGAGCGACGATCGATGCCCTCCACCAATATCCGGTCGTCAACAGCTCCTACTACCTCGAGCAGAAGAAGGCGGTGTTCCACCGTTCCATCAATCTGGGTATTGCAGTCGACGTGAATCAGAAGGGTTTGTTGGTCACGGCAATCAAGGAAGCGGACGGGCTCCGGATGATCGGCATTGCCCGACAGATCCGGGAACTCGCTGGGAAGGCCCGCGGCGGCAATCTCACTCCGGACGACATCTCGGGCTCGACGTTCACGATCACCAATCCGGGACCCTTCGGCTCGTACATGTCTGCACCGATCATCAACGTGCCGAACGTCGCGATCCTCTCGACTGACACCATCGTGAAACGACCGGTGGTCGTCACGAGCGACGACGGCGAGGACACGATTGCGATTCGCCACATCGGGTATCTCGGGCTGACGTGGGACCACCGGGCGTTCGATGGCTCCACTGCTGTGCTCTTCCTGCGACGCATCAAGGAGAGCATCGAGACGTGGGACTGGGAGCAAGAGCTGGCGTGAATGAGGCCGAAGGCCGAAGGCAGAAGGCCGAAGGCAGCACCACGGATGTCTGTCCCCCGCTCGCGGGGGAAGGGACCCGCTTGCGGGTAGGGGGCTGGTCACATCACTCGTGTGAGAGTCACGTACGCCGGTGGTCTAAACCACCACGACTCCTACCGTCGTCTTCATGAACAGGAGCCCGGCTAGCGCCACGCCCGATGCCTCAGGGATTCCCGCGTCCACCGATCTGCTCCGCGTTCGTTGGCTCGGACGGCTTGCCTACGCCGAAGCTTGGGATCTCCAGCGAGCGCTCTGGGAAGGGCGACGCGAGGGCCGATCGACCTGGGACTACTTGCTGCTACTCGAACATCCGCCCGTGTACACCGTCGGCCGCAACGGCTCCGGCGACAACCTCCTCGTCGATCAGGCGTCGCTCGATGCGCTGGGCGCCGAGTTGTTCGACATCGACCGAGGCGGCGATGTCACATTCCATGGGCCTGGCCAGCTGGTCGGCTATCCGATCATGGAGTTGGCTGATGCCAAGAAGATCGTTCCGTTCGTTCGAGCGCTGGAAGAGGCGCTGATTCGGACGCTGGCGGAGTTTGGCATCGACGCATGGACCGAGGAAGGCTTCACCGGCGTGTGGACGGCCAAGGGAAAGGTGGCTGCGATTGGCGTCCGAGTGAGCCGCCGCGTGTCGATGCACGGGTTCGCGCTCAACGTCAACACCGACATGAGCTACTTCGACCACATGAACCCATGTGGGATCACTGACCGTCCTGTCACGTCGATGGAGGAGTTGCTCGGCCGAGACGTGGTGATCGAGGAAGTGATCGAGCCGCTCACCCGCCACTTCACCGCGGTGTTCGGATTCGAGAGGATCGAGTCCCAGCTTGCGGCCTTCACCCGAGGCCAGGGCAAGAGCCGCTCATTCGAGGTGGATCAGCTCATGGAGGCCGGCACCTTCTCCCCCGAGGCCCGGACGGCGGAGCCGGTCCTGGTCAACGGGCGTCTACCCGGAGAGCCACCCAGACCGGCGTGGATGAAGGTGTCTGCTCGCATGGACGACGACTACCTCGAGCTCAAGAAGCTGATGCGGGGCCTGGATCTCCACACGGTCTGCGAGGAAGCCAACTGCCCCAACATCTACGAATGCTGGGGACAGGGGACAGCGACGCTGATGATCCTCGGTGACGTGTGCACCCGTGCCTGTTCGTTCTGCAACGTCAATACGGGCAAACCGACCGAGTTCGACGTCCTCGAACCGTTCCGGGCGGCGGACGCGATCGCCACGATGAACCTCACACATGCCGTGATCACATCGGTCAATCGAGACGATCTCGACGACGGAGGCTCCGGCATCTTCGCGCAGACGATCGTGCAGAGCCGGCACCGTTCGCCCGGCACAACGATCGAGGTGCTGATACCTGACTTCAAGGGTGATCGATACGCGTTGCAGACAGTGATGGATGCTTCGCCCGAGGTGCTCAACCACAACACCGAGACCGTGCTTCGCCTGCAGAGGGACGTGCGCACATCTGCCAACTACGGCCGCTCGCTGGCCCTACTGGCGCGCGCCGGCTGGATGAGGCCCGACGCCAAGACCAAATCCGGGCTGATCGTGGGGATGGGGGAGGAGCGCGATGAGGTTCTAGGGGCGCTTGCCGACCTCAGAGCCGTCGGGGTCGACATCATCACGATCGGCCAGTACCTCCGGCCTACCGCTCGTCATGCCCCAATCCGACGGTATGTGGACCCTGCCGAGTTCGAGCTGTACCGCGAGGTCGGTGAGGACGAGTTCGGCATTCCTCAGGTGCAATCGGGCCCGTTGGTTCGGTCGAGCTACCACGCCAAGGATGCGCTCGAGTCCGACCGCCCTGAGCCAGTGCCCGTCAGCATCGGCCGGCGGTGAGCCCCTTCAGCGACCGTCTCGATGCCGCCCGACAGTCGATGGCTGCCGACGGGATCGACGTCCTGTTGCTGTCTATCGGCCCCGAGCTCCCCTATCTGACCGGGTACGAGGCCATGGACACCGAACGGTTGACCATGCTCGTCGTCGGCCCGAGTGACGTAGCAACCCTGATCGTGCCGCAGCTCGAGTTTCCCCGGATCGAAGCGACCCACGGCGTCTTCGACCCGATCGCCTGGTCAGAGACCGAAGACCCACTCGACCTCGTAGCCGGGATCCTCGGGGACGGAACTCGAGTCGCATTCGGAGACCGGACGAGAAGCCGATTCTTGCTCGGCCTCCAGGATCGGCTGCCTCGGTCCACGTTCATTTCCTCGTCCGTCGTATTGGACCAGCTTCGATTGCGAAAGGATGATGCCGAGATCGAGGCCCTGCGGGTGGTAGCCACCGCCGCCGACCGAGTCAGCCTCCGGCTGGCCGAAATCGAATTCGCAGGCCGAACCGAGCTGGCCGTCGCCGCAGACGTGGCAGCGATGCTCCGCCAGGAGGGTCACGAGTCGGTGGAGTTCGTCATCGTGGCAGCTGGCTCGAATGGTGCGTCACCCCACCATGAACCGGGCTCCCGCACGATTCGGAAGGGTGACGCCGTCGTACTCGATTTCGGCGGCCGGATCCATGGATACTTCTCAGACACGACCCGCAACGTGGTCGTCGGCGAAGCTCCGCCGGACTATGACCGTGTGCACGGCGTTGTGGTCGCCGCCCACGCGGCGGCGGTGGCCGCAGTGAAGCCAGGGGTGGCTGCACAGGATGTCGACCGGGCGGCGCGTGCGGTCATCGCCGACGCCGGATACGGCAAGGACTTCGTGCATCGAACCGGACACGGCATCGGCCTCGAAGGTCATGAGTCCCCATACATCGTGGAGGGCAACTCGACTCCTCTCGAGCCCGGCATGGCGTTCTCCATCGAGCCGGGCATCTACCTGCACGGACGCTTTGGTGTCCGAATCGAGGACATCGCGGTTGTCACTGGCGAGGGCGTCGAGCTCTTGAACCGAGCACCCCACGGCTACGTCGTCGTGTGAGCCGAGTCGTCAGGAGTTGGCGAGGGCCTCACGCCAATGCTTCTCGGTCCCGGGCTGCCCCCCGAAGAAACCCTGCATCAGCGTGTTGCGTCGATTGAACTGCGGCGCCTGGAAGTTCGTGTCGAGCACCACACCGCCCGCCGCGATGACGAGAGCGGCTCCGCCGACGACGTCCCATTCGTTCTTGGGAACCAGCGTCCAGGTCATGGCATTGAGACCGGCGGCTACCCGGGCGAGCTTGTAGGCCACCGAACCCATTGGTACGACATCGAGATGCCGAACGTGGTCCCAGAGCCCTCTGCCGACTTCCGTTCTCGACGCCAGCACGCCCGGGTGCTGCACGCCGTTGGCGCCCGACACGCTCACCCCGTCGCCCACCTGGCCGACCACCCTGAGGCCGGCGGCTGGACTGCTGATTCCGCCTGCGACCGGTCGACCGTTCTCGACGAGCCCGATGGAGACGCACCATTCCGGGATGCCTTGAACGAACTCCTTCGTGCCGTCGATCGGGTCAACGACCCAGACGCGTTCGCAGGAGAGCCGGTCGGCGCTGTCGGCGGTTTCCTCGCTCAGCCAGCCGTCACCGGGTTCCGGCAGCATGTCTCGGAGAGTTCCATCGATGGCGTGATCGGCCTCGGTCACAGGATCGCCCGCTGACTTGAGGGTCGCCTCGATGCGACCGGGTGTGAAGTCGCTCAGCACGGCCTCAGCGGCGTCCAGGGCGGATTGAATGCGAGTGAGTACGTCGGTCATGGGAAGAAGATGGGCTCGAGGATGATGACGGCTGCCAGCGTCAGGATCGTCAGGGGAATGCCGAGACGAAGGTAGTCCGCATACCGGTAGCCGCCCGGACCGTAGACCATCGTGTTCGTCTGGTAGCCGATCGGGGTGAGGAATGACTTGGAGGCTGCGATCGCAACGGCGATGGCGTAGCCCCGCGGATCAGCCCCGGCAGCCTCTGCTGCCGAAATGGCAATCGGAAACATCAGCAAGGCCGCCGCGTTGGTTGTGATGAACTCCTTCAGGACGGTCGTGGCGACCAGCACACCAATCAACACGCCGACGGATCCGAGACCCCCGAACAGACCAACGATCCCGTCCGTGGCAGTGGCTGCCAAGCCTGACTCCTGGATGGCGGCAGCTACACCGAATGCGGCTGCAATCGTCAAGATCACGTCGAGGTCGACAGCAGCTCGCGCCTCAGACGCCGTCATCGCCCGGGCTGCCACCAGTCCAACCGCTATCAGCAGGACTGCAACTGGCAACGGCATCTGGAGCAGGACGGCCACCACGACGACGATGCCAATCACCCCGAAGACACGCAGTCGTTGCGGTGTGGGCCGTTCCACGGGCGCTTGTGACGTGATGAGCAGGAAGTCGGGCCGGTCCTGCCACCGCGAAGCGAATCCTTCATCGCTCGAGACGATCAGACTGTCGCCGGCCTGCAACTCCACGCGGCCCAGCTGGGCGTCGATCCTCTCACCCTCCCTTCGAATGGCCAGCACGGCCGCTTGGTAGCGGGAACGAAACCCCGACTCTCTGAGGGTGTGGCCGACGAGGCGCGAGTCCTTGCCGATGACGACCTCGAAGTGAGCCGGCTCGTCGGACAGCTCGCTCTCGTCGGTCGTGCTGGACAGGCCGTCGATCATGTGGAGCCGAGCAACATCGGCCGCTCTGCCGACGAACCGCAGGTAGTCGCCGTCCCGCAAGCGGGTCCCAGGAGCCACAGGAGCGATCGTCTCGTCATCCCTGTGCAGTTCGGCGAGGAAGGCACCCTGGAGGTCCCGGAGCCCAGCTGCCCGAACCGTGGATCCGACCAGCGGTCCACCCGGCCTCACGACCAGGTCCGTGGTGAATTCGGGAATGCTGTCAGGTTCACCGCGGTCAGGGACGAGACGGGGAGCCAGCAGCAGAATCCCGAGCATGCCGATGGCTGCCACCGGCACCCCAAGGGTGCTGATCTCGAAGAACCCGATGGCATCCCGGCCATCGTTCACGAGCAGGCCAGACACCACCAGGTTCGTGGCCGTCCCGACCAACGTGATGGAACCGCCCAGAATTGCTGCGAACGAGATCGGCATGAGATACCGGCTCGCGGGAACGCGTTCGCCAGCCGAGAAGCGCTCGACGGGTCCGATCAACATGGCCACGATCGGGGTGTTGTTGAGGAACCCCGATGCGATGGCCGTGGGCACCACCATCCTGGCCAATTGGGTGCGGAGGCCCGCTCCTCGTTGCAGCATCCATCCCAACGACGGGTCGAGAGCACCAGACCGCTGCACCGCTCGTGCAATCACATACAGACCGGCGATGGTGAACGGCGCGGGATTGGAAAAACCCGACAGACCTTGGCTGAGATCGATGACGCCGGCGCCCACGAGCGCGATCGACGCGCCGATCATCGTCAAGCCCGGGGACAGCCGGTTGGAGGCCAGCACATAGACAGTGCCTGCCACCACCGCCAGGGTGAACCAGGCTTCCCAACCCACGGGTCAGTCGCGCGGGCCTATATACCCGAGCTTCTCGAGGTGCAGGATGATCTGGTTGGCCGCTTCGTCCGGAGTGACGTCGGAGGTGTCGATCGCCAAGTCGGCATCCGCCGGCTCCTCGTACGGATCCGAGATCCCTGTGAACTCCTTGATGATCCCGGCGCGTGCCTTGGCGTACAGGCCCTTGCGGTCGCGCTCCTCGCACACCTCGATTGGCGTACTGATGTGGATCAGGACGTACCCGCCCACCGAACTGATCACGTCCTTGTTCTGCTTCCGGACGTGGTCATAGGGCGCGATCGGTGCACAGATTGCAATCCCACCGTTCTTGGTGATCTCGGAGGCGACGTACCCGATTCGCAAGATGTTGATGTCGCGATGTTCCTTGGAGAAGCCCAGCTCGCTCGACAGGTTCTTGCGCACGATGTCGCCATCGAGCAGCGTCACTGGGCGGCCGCCCATTTCGAGGAGTTTCACCATGAGTGCGTTGGCCACCGTTGACTTCCCGGATCCGGACAGCCCTGTCATGAAGACCGTGAATCCCTGCTTCGAGCGGGGCGGGTGGGTCTTCCTCAACTCGTCCGCCACTTCTGAGTAGGTGAACCAGTCGGGTATGTCGCGTCCCGTCGACAGGCGCTCTCGGAGATCGGTGCCAGAAATCGACAGCGTCTTGGTGCCTTCTTCGACTTCGTCGATTGGCTGATACCTGTCCTCGTCGGGGAGGTAGACCATCAGCTTGAACGGGACCATTTCGACACCCAGAGCGTCGGCGTTCTCAACCATTGCGTCCTGGGCGTCGTAGGGCCCGTAGAACGGAGTGCCCGAGGAGTCCGACCCGGGTCCCGCATGATCACGACCGACGATGAAGTGGGTGCACCCGTAGTTCTTGCGGATGAGGGAATGCCAGAGCGCCTCGCGAGGTCCACCCATGCGCATGGCCAGAGGCAAGAGTGACAGCCGGGCCGTATTGCGGGGGTACCGCCCGAGTATCGACTGATACGCGCGGACCCGGGTGAAGTAGTCGACGTCACCGGGCTTCGTCATCCCAACGACGGGATGAATCAGCAGGTTGGCCTCCTGTTCGGCGGCCGCACGCATGGTCAGCTCGACATGAGCCCGATGCATGGGGTTGCGGGTCTGGAAGGCAACGATCTTTCTCCAGCCGAGCTTCGAGAACATCGTGCGGGTTTCCCTGGGCGTCATCCGCAGCGACCGGAAGTCGTAGTGGGTGGGGGAGGAGACTCCCTCGATGCGGCCACCCAGATAGACGGGGTTGCTCTGCTGTTGCAGGTAGGCAACAGCGGGGTGTTCGGGGTTGGTTGTCCCGAAGACTTGTTCGGCTTCCTTGTCGAGATCTGGTCGCCACATGCTGTCGACGGTGAGAGAGGCCACCATGACGCCTTCGGGGTCTCGCAGGGCGATCCGTGATCCGGATTCGATCCCTTCCGCAAACTGCTCCGTCACGTCGAGCGTGATTGGCATCGGCCACAACGTGCCATCGATCTGCATGGTCTCGACGACCGAGTCGTATTGGGACTCTGTCAGGAACCCGGTGAGCGGACTGAATCCACCGTTCATCAGCAATTCCAGGTCATGTATCTGACGGCCATGGAGGTCCCAGGACTGCCAATCCCGGGACGCGTCCTTCACCTCCGCGAGCCGGTCATCGTCAGCCATGAGGTTGACGAGATGGCCTCCATGAGGCGCGATGAGATGGTCGGACATCGAAGCAACTCCCCCGTTGGATGTGCGGTAACGAAAGTGTAGGGCCGGGGCACCGAAGGGGCCAGAGCGGGCTGGCTAGGGTGGCGCGGCCCGACCCGCGAAAGGCCTTCTGTGAGTCCGGAATTGAGCCCAGATTCGAGCGGAGAGCAGCTCGCCGTCAACGCGATCAAGGCGCTGACGATGGACGCTGTCCAACGAGCCAACTCCGGCCACCCGGGCATGCCCATGGGCATGGCCGATCTGGCTGTGGTGTTGTGGTCGCGGTTCTTGGTTGTCGATCCCGATGCACCCGAATGGCCTGATCGTGACCGATTCGTGCTGTCGAACGGCCACGGATCCATGTTGCTGTACTCACTGCTGCATCTGGCCGGATTCCCGCTGACACTCGACGACATTCGCAACTTCCGCCAATGGGACAGCCCGACGGCGGGTCATCCGGAACGCGAGCCGCACCTGGGCATCGAGATGACGACCGGGCCGCTCGGACAGGGATTCGGCACCGGCGTCGGGATGGCGATGGCCGAGGCACACCTGCGGGCCAGGCTCGGCGAGGAAGTCGTGAACCATCGGACATACGGCTTTGTCAGCGATGGAGACCTGATGGAAGGCATCTCCAGCGAGACGAGCTCCCTGGCGGGTCATCTCCAACTGGGCCGCCTCATCTACTTCTACGACGACAACGACATCTCCATCGATGGTTCAACCGACATCGCGTTCTCGGAGGACATCGCCAAGAGGTTCGAGGCGGTCGGATGGCACACCCTCGCCGTCGATGGACACGACCGGCAGGCCATCGCTCAGGCGACCGATGCAGCGTTGGCGGACCAGCGTCCGTCCCTGGTCATTGCCCGGACCCACATCGGTCATGGGTCGCCGAACCAGCAAGACACGGCGGGTGTGCACGGAAAGCCCATGGGTGATGAAGAGATCGCGCTGACGAAGACAGCCATGGGATGGCCGACAGACGTCGAGTTCCACGTGCCGGACGAGGTGAAGGCCTTCTTTTCACAGGCGATGCAACGGGGCCGCAAGGCTCATGCCGCCTGGTCATCCCGGCTGGCCACGGGTCTCCAGGATCCTGAGTTCTCGACTCTGTGGAATGACTACTTCGCGAGCCAGCCGGTTCACCTGGAGGCGCCCGACTTCGGCGACTCGCTGGCGACACGGGCCGTGAATGGCAAGATCTTCGATCAGATGGGGGAGAAGGCGCCCGGGCTGATCGGCGGTGCCGCCGACTTGGTGGGATCGACGAAAACGGAGCTGTCGTCGACGGGCCTGTTCTCGGCCGACGACCGAGCGGCTCGCAACATCGCCTTCGGGGTTCGCGAGCATGCGATGGCAACGATCGTCAACGGCATGGCCGTGCACGGCGGGCTCCGTCCCTACGGAGCGACCTTTTTCGTCTTCTCGGATTACATGCGGCCGGCTGTGCGATTGGGTGCGCTCATGTCGGCGCCGTCGATTTGGGTGTGGACGCATGATTCGATCTTCCTCGGTGAGGACGGTCCAACACATCAACCCATCGAACACCTGGCTTCCCTGCGAGCGATGCCGAACCTGGTCGTCCTCCGACCGGCTGACGCCCATGAGACGGTCGCCGCGTGGGAGATCGCACTCAACCGGACCGATGGTCCCACGGCGTTGATCCTCACCCGTCAGTCGGTCCCGACGCTGCCTGATGCGGGCGGGTCTGTTGCCAGGGGCGCGTACGTGGTCCGGGCCGGAACTGATGTCGTCCTCGTGGCGACCGGCTCCGAGGTGGCGACCGCGCTGGAGGCGGCCGAAGTCCTGGCCGGGGAAGACATCTCCGCCCGAGTCGTGAGCATGCCCAGTTGGGAGCTCTTCGAGTTGCAGAGTCCGGAGTACCAAGCGGAAGTGCTCGGCACCGGACTACCGAGAGCTTCGATCGAGGCCGGTTCCACGTTCGGCTGGGAACGGATCGTGGGCATCGAGGGACTCACCATTGGTCTGGACCGATTCGGTGCATCCGCACCGGCTCCCGTCCTGGCTGAGCAGTTTGGATTCACCGGCGAGGCGATCGCGGATCGCGTAGCGAACTGGCTCCGCTGAGGCCGTCGACGTTGACCGTCGACTGAATGTTGTCCGCCGAATAGTCCCCCCGCCGAAGGTTGGGGGAATGTACCGCTCGGTGAGGAACGAGCCGAGGGGTAGGGGGATGCCTCGCCGTCGACGTCCGACGTCCGATGCCTAAGGAACCGATAAGACTCAGGCGAAAGCTTGTGATGCCGATAGGCATGTAGGACCATGGTCACCGTGTCGCACGCCCGAGCGTTGGCGCTCGCCCTTCTCCTCGTCACGATGTTGGTTCCTGCTCCTGCCATGGCAGAGGAGGAATCCATCACGTTCGACGGCGGAGGCTGGGGCCATGGCGTGGGTTTCTCCCAATGGGGCGCACAGAACATGGCCCTCGACGACCCGGCCTTGACCGGACAAGAGATCGCCACCCACTACTACCTGGGCACCTCGATCGCGACCGCGGCGTCGGTGCTTCCTGAGACCTCCTTCCTCGTCGCCGAGCCTCAACCGCTGTGGATCGGGATCCTGCAGACTCAGACATCGTTTGCATTCCGCATCGAGGCTGGAAGCGTCGAGATCTGCCAAAACGGCGATGGGTACACCGGATGCGAGCGCCCGCAGCCCCAAGAAGGCGAGACGTGGACGTTCAGTTCTGACCCGGCAGGTCGGTGCGTCTTTGCCAACGGTGGGGTGCCGGATGCCAACGATGGCAACTGCCTCGCTTCGATCGCCCTGGACCCGGGTGCTGTTGTTCGGATCGTGGACGGCGGTGGCACCATCTTCGGCCCCGACCTCTTGCTGACCTCTGGCACGATCAAGATGCGTCCACCGGGCGTTGCACCGTCGTCGCCAGACGGGTTGGCAGAGTGGATTGACGGGCCGACCTTCCACGTCAGCGCCACGATGGATGTCGAGCCATACCTCAACGGCATCGCCGAGGTCATCGAGGGGTGGGAGCCGGCAGCACTGGAGGCTCAGGCAATCGCGGCCCGGAGCTACGCCATGAACCGAGCCGAGGCACGGGAGTCGGGCGACCGTGCCGGCAACTACCTCGGCGACCCAGGGTTGGGTGCTCGAGCGTCATCGTGCTGGTGCCACCTGTATAGAGATGAGCGAGATATGAACTACGAGGGGCAGCCCGCCGAGAACGCCGGTTGGGTTGCGGCGGTCGCCGACACGCTCGACGAGGTATTGACTCATCCGACCGGCATCACTCAGTTCGGCATCATCGAGGCCTACTTCTCTTCCTCGACATTCGGGATGACGGAGTCCAACGTCACCGGGTTTGGCAGCACTGTCCAGTATCCGTACCTCGTGTCCGTGGACGATCATTGGGCGGCCGACGCCAATCTCTGGGCCTGGCCGAAGACGGTGCCTGAAGCCACCGTCATCGATGCCCTCGCCTCCACGTTCCGACCGTGGAAGCAGGCATTCGACGACATCACTTCGGTCAGCGTGCAGCCGGCGCCAGGTGCGATCGTCACGTTCGAGGGCGTTCTCGGAGGGGCCACGGTTTCGACTGATGTCCCCGGCTGGTGGCTGCGAAGCGGGATTGGTTTGAACTCGCCTGGGATCACCTCGGCCGAGATGACCGGCGACCAAGGCCCGCCGCCAGGGTCGGTCGCTCGACTCGCCGGCGAGGATCGATATCGGACCGCCGTGGCGGTGTCCCAGTCGGCGTTCCCGGCCGGGGCTGACACGGTGCTCATCGCCACTGGCGAAAACTTCCCGGATTCGCTGGCGGGTACCGCAGCCGGCTTCCGTCTCGATGCTCCGATTCTCTTGACAAACACTTCGATTCTGAACACCTACACCAAACAAGAGCTCACACGACTGGCGCCATCCGAGATCTTCATCCTCGGTGGTCCTGCCGCAGTGAGCGAGGGTGTGGAGCAGCAGCTGGCAGCCTTCGCCCCAACGGTCAGCCGCTTGGCGGGACTGACCCGATACGAGACGGCCACTGCGATCTCTCAGCATGCCTTCGCGGGCGACGTCTCTACGATCTTCGTAGTGACTGGAGCTGACTTCCCCGAAGCGGTGGTGGCCGGACCGGCAGCCGCCCAGTTCGATGGTCCTGTCCTGCTGACCCGGAGTACGAGCCTCCCGACCGCGGTGAGAGCCGAGATCCAGCGCCTGACGCCTGACGTGATCGTGTTGGTCGCCTCCGATCAGGCGGTCAATGGATCAGTGGAGGCCGAGCTCGCCAAGTACGCACCTGTCACCCGTATCACCGGGGCGGACCGGTATGTCACCTCGGCTCTCGTCTCTGCGTACGCGTTCGGTTCAGACCTGGACGCGGCGTTTGTCGCGACCGGGTCGGACTACCCGGACGCCCTGACCGGTGGCCTGGCCGCCGCGTTGGCCGGCGGGCCGGTCTTGTTGGTCACGGCTGATTCGATCCCGACAGCCGTCGGCACCGAGCTGGACCGGTTGGATCCCTTCGACATCGTGATTCTCGGGGGGACCGGGGTCGTCTCCGAAGCTGTCGAGGAAGCACTGACGGGGTACTTGGTCCCATGAAGCTCCTGGTCACGTTGTCGCTCATCGCTGCTTTGATGTCGCCAGCAGCGCCGTTGGTCGCAGCTGAAGGCCGCACAACTGTTGTGGTCCAGGTTTCGCCGGGAACCACTGCAGAGGACCTTCCCACCGCTTCTGAACGGGTCTTTGACGACTGGTATCGCATCACCGGGCCTGAGGCCTTGGCGGTCGATGTCAAAGATCCGCGCTTTCTCGTCGTCCAGCCCGACTACCAGCATCGCTTGATCGATGGCGCCTCCACCGGTGCGAGCCTTGACGTGTTTGGGGCATTCGGAATCCCCAATGATCCGCTCTACGACGAGCAGTGGCACGTTCCTCTCGTCGGCGGCGACATCGGCAGCGACTTCGCCGACGGCGTCGGTGTTGTCGTTGCCGTGATCGAC
>CAJHYJ010000351.1_pt1 | contig 18881 bp, 14 predicted proteins | sample 9198711 | NCBI WGS metagenome assembly CAJHYJ01 (sample SAMEA7708361, study PRJEB35096) | sediment metagenome | biome: marine neritic benthic zone biome [ENVO:01000025]; feature: sediment [ENVO:00002007]; material: shallow marine sediment [ENVO:03000034] sea grass bed [ENVO_01000059] ...
ATCGACGCGGGGATCCCGTTCCTCGTCGAGAAGCCCCTCTCGGGGACGGTCGAGTCCGCTCGAAGGATCGTGAATGCAGCTGCAGATGCCGGTGTGCTCGGCACGGTCGGTCATGTGGAGCGATACAACCCGGCAGTTGAGGCCGTCAAACGTGGTCTCGTGGCCGGTGAGCTCGGCCGGGTCTTCCAGCTTCGGGCTATTCGTACCGGTCCTTTGCCGACGCGTATCCAAGACGTTGGTGTGGTTGTGGACCTGGCAACCCACGATCTGGATGTGATCCGCCATCTCGTGAACAGTCCCGTGGATCGGGTGTTTGCGGAGACGGCGCGGAGAATGCATTCCGAGCACGAGGATCTCTCGACGAGTCTGCTGCGGTTCCACGACGGCACGATCGCACTGCTGGATGTGAACTGGTTGACACCTGTGAAGATCCGAGAGCTCACTGTGGTTGGCGAGAACGGCATGTATCGCTTGGACTACATCAGCCAGGATCTCTATTTCTACGAGAACAGCCATACCCAGTACTGGTCTGACTTCACCGGACGGCAGGGCGTGTCCGAAGGCAACATGGTTCGATATCGGATCGATCGCGCCGAGCCATTGCGACGTGAGCTCGAGGCTTTCGCGAACGCCGTTGCCGGCAAGGAGACAGATCTGGTCTCGCTGGAAGACGGGCTGCTGGCGGTGGCGCTCGCCCAGGCGCTGAAAGAGTCGTCGCGAGAGAACCGGGCCGTGCGAAACGGCCAGATGTTGCAGCCTCCCGTGGCGTCGCCCCTCTCGACCTGACCGGTACACTCCAGCCGCGTGGGGGAATCGCGCCGGCCTTCGCCGCTCTACGTCGCTTCGAAGCGTGTCCTTGACCTGACCCTTGGTCTGGTTGCGTTCGTCGTGCTTGCCCCCCTGATGCTCGTGATTGCCATCGCCATACGCGTCGGTTCCGAAGGTCCGGCGCTGTTCAGGCAGCGAAGGGTTGGTTTGGCCGGAGCTGAGTTCACGATGATCAAGTTTCGGACCATGGCCCATGGCAACGATGAATCCGAGCATCGTGATTACTACCGGTCGCTGGTCGAGGGCACCGCAGAGGCCAGAGAGTCCGGGACGGGGGAACGGGTGTACCTGCTCGACGATGCTCGGGTCACGCGGATCGGTGCGGTGCTGCGCCGAACCAGCCTGGACGAGCTTCCGAATCTCTTCAACGTCTTGGGGGGATCCATGTCATTGGTCGGACCGCGTCCGCCGATCGACTACGAGGTCGACATGTATGACACCCGTTCGAAGGGAAAGCTTGCGGCGAAACCGGGGATGACGGGCCTGGCACAGGTGAGTGGACGAGGCACGTTGAAGTTCGAACAGATCATCGATCTCGATCTGGAGTACGTCGAGCGCCGGTCGCTGTGGTTCGACCTTGCGCTGCTCGCACGCACGATTCCAGCTGTCCTGCGCCGTCGCGGCGTGTGAGGTTCTGATGGCGCGCGTCGCCGTCGTGAGTCACTCGTTTCTGGACAATGATCCGCGCGTCCGTCGGGCGGTCGATGCATTCCTCGACGAGGGATGGTTCGTTGATGGGCTCTTCCTGGACTCTGCTCGCCGCTCGGGTGCACTGCGCACGTGGCGTGTCCCGATCCGGCGCAGGCGCGGTGGCCCGTTTCGATATGCGTTCGAGTATGGAACGTTCTTTCTCATCATCTCGATGTGGCTGATTCGGTTGCTTGCCGGGCGCCGCCCAGACGTGGTCTACGTCAATTCACCGCCGGACGCATTCAGCTTGGCTGCTTGGCCCGCCAAAGCGCTCAGCATCCCGATCGTGCTGGACATTCACGATCCGATGCCGGAGCTGCTGGCCTCCAAGGGCGGCAGCTCGCTGTTTCATCGCGTCTTGCTCGCTCAGGAGCGCTGGGGATCCTCTTTTGCTGACGCACTGGTCACGGTCCATGAGCCGCTGCGAGAGCTCTTGCAGTCGAGGCTCGGCGACATCCCGATGACGGTTGTCATGAATGTCCCGGACGTCGACGCGTTGCCGTCCCTTCCGCCTCGACCTGGCTCGCGGACCATCGTCTACACCGGCACCGTCGCGCTCCGATATGGGCTTGCCGAGTTGGTCGAAGCAGTGGCAGTCCTGCGAGCGGAGATCCCGGGACTGCAGCTGCGGGTGATCGGCGACGGGGAGGACCTGGGCTTCTTGACGCAACTCGTAGAGGACCTCGGAGTTGCCGACATCGTCGAGTTCCGCGGACGGATACCGTGGGAGGAGGTCTCGGCTGCCCAGGCGGACGCCTGGCTGGGAGTCAACGTTCCTCGACCGGATGACCTTGGCGAACTCTCGTTCTCCAACAAGATCGTGGAATGGGTCACGATGGGATTGCCGGTGATAGCGAGCAGAACGCCGACCCTGCTTCGATACTTCCCGGAGGGCTCGCTCTACTACGTGTCGGGCGGATCCACGGACGACTTGGCCAAAGCGATTCGTTCCATCGATCGCGATCGTTCAACGGGTGAGCATGTTGCCGCTGCTCGGGATGCACTGGGCTTGATCGGTTGGCCAGTGCAGCGGGCCGCGCTGGTAGACCTGGTGTCGGGTCTGATCGGGCGCTGATCGCACCTCAGTGTTGGGGTTGGCTGACCCCGTCTTCGGTTGCGGCCCCGAGTGCCGGCAACGATGCCAGCTCGTCATCGAGCTCCTCGCTGACGGCGCCGGCTCCGCCGAGAACGAACACCCGCTCCGGTTTCAACGTCACCAACGCGGCCGCGGTGGCGGAAGGGATCACTGTCGGTGCGACCAACAGCACGGGCGCACCCATCACTGCGGCGACCGGCCCTCCGGCGAGGGCGTCCGGGAAGTTGGTGCCCACGGCCACGAAGACATCGGTGGAGTCGCTGGGCGCCTCGTCCGCAATGAGCACGCCCGTCCGGTAGCGGTCGGCCCCGGCAATCCGGCGTACGGGGATGTTGAGGTCCTCGAGAGCGCTTTCGACCACAGGGCCGACGGCGCCGGTGCCTCCAACGATGATGATCTCGTCGGGATCGAGCCGCAAGATCTCCTGTCGGGTCGAGATGTCGAGCCCCCACGGTGCCGTCAAGAGAATGGGACCACCATTCTGCGCGGCGACGGGCACGGTCACCAAGGCGTCGGGATAGTCGTACCCGGTGGCGATGTACACCACGGGAGCTCCGACCGGGAAGGCTCGCCGGCTGAGCTCGGTGGCGGTCTCGATCCGTGTGGCTCCGAAGATCCGGGTGACCGGCGCAATGGCGGCCAACGATGACTGGACTGCTGACGACACCACGCTGGTGCCTCCAACCACCACGATCTCGGCGGGGTTGAGTCGAACGATCTCATCTCTCGTGGCCGCCGGCAGCGTGCTGGCTGTCGTGAGCAGTACCGGTCCATTCTCCAGGGCCGCATTCACGCCACCGGCCAACGCGTCCGGGAAGTTCTCACCCGTCGCCACATACACGACGTCGGCGCCATCGGGGAAGCCCTGTTGGGAGGCAGCCGCGGCCGTTGCGTACCGATCAGGTCCTTGCAGGCGCTCGACAGGTACCTCGCCGCTGTTGCCGAGGCCGTCGCCGATCTCGGTTCTCAGCCAGCGGTACTCCTGTCCGAAGAATGTCACGAAGGGCCCCGAGCCGCGCACTGACGTGTCGCGGAACACGAAGTTGCGGTACGGCGTGTCCTCCAGTGTTCGGAAGACCAGCTCAGCGCCATCGAAGGTGCCTTGTTCCCAGGTCCCGTCGTAGGCATCGAGCATCATCAGCTCTTCGGTTCCATCCGAGTCCCAGTCGTGAACGAACCGCAAGCTCCAGTGATCCCAGGTTGGGGCTTCGGCGTCGACCTGGTCGCCAGCCACACTGCCGTCAGCCGGCAACAGCGCCCAAGCTTCCTCAGCTGAGCGATACGAGGCGATGTCGTCGTCTCCGTCGCCGTTGAAGTCGCCGATGTGGTGGCTGTCCCATCCGGTGGTGGGGGAGAGGGTTCCCCAGCTGGAGAGAGAGAAGCTGGAGCCGGTTGATCGGGCGACTGTCCATGCGCCGTTGCGATACGAGGCGATGTCGTCGTCTCCGTCGCCGTCGAAGTCGCCGACTAGATGGTCCGTCCAGCCCGAGCTGGGGGAGAGGGTTCCCCAGTTGGCAGCAGCGGCACTTGTCGAGCCCTGGGATCGGTGCACCCACCAAGTTCCGTTGCGGAACGACGCAAGGTCCGTTCTGCCGTCACCGTTGAAGTCGCCGGTGAGGTGATGGTCCCATCCGGTCGTTGGACTGAGCGTGGCCCAGGTGCCGATCGTCCCGGCTTCGTCGGCGAACCACCATGCCCCGGTGTCCGGGTCCAACACCAGACCGTCCTCGTTGCCGTCACCGTTGAAATCGCCCATGCGGGGCTCGACGTACCGGTCGATCAGCGGCGTCCAGCGGGTCCCGACCTCTTGCCGGATACCGGGTATCAGGGCGTAGCAAGCGTTTCCCGGACAGGAAGTGGCGACAGCGGCACGGTGGCCGAGGATGGTTGGCAGCGTCACCCGGACGCCCTGCTCGAATCCCGGCCTGTTGGATCCTTTGGAGACGACGGCGGTTGCGCCGGTCGGGTCCAGGTTGTGCACGCCGGATTTCCACGCGATGAAGTCCTCGAGGGCGTTGATCTGGGCGGCTGCGGGAGCCGAACTGCCGAAGGAGCCCAGCAGCGCGATCCCGGCCGAGTACGTGTTGAACCCTTGAGCATGGGCGCCGGACACTCCCCGCTCGACGCCGCCGTACCGACCTTCCCAAATGCCTCCGAATCGATCGACGAGGACGTTGTATCCGATGTCATTCCAGCCATTGGTGTTGACATGGAAGGAGCAGATCCCGGCGATCATGCTCGGCACAGAGGATTGGGCATAGAAGTTCGACGATGTCGTGTGGTGGATGAACAGTTGCGTGACTTGCACGTACTCGGGCGGGTCATGGTCGGGTGCCTGACAACTGTCGAATGGATCCCAACTCGATCTCGGGTTGATGGACGGTTGGCCCGGATGGGAGGCATCAGCTGCCGGAAACCGCGGAGTCAGCTCGTCCCGGATCGTTCGCAAGAAGGGCTTCGTGCGGTTGGTGGTGTCGACCAGAGTGGCGGTGGCCCCTTCGTGACTGCCGACCACCCGAAACTGCACCTGGTCTTGCTCGCCGACCCAGACTGGGTCCGTGCTGGGACGGTGGCCTTCGTATTCCCGCGAGCCGATGTCCGGCGCATGTGAATCGGCGAGGTGGAGCTCCTCCCACGCTGACCACTCATCGTCGCCAAGCCGCGATCGGAACCAGACCTCTTCGGGAGCGGTCCCGTCCCAGCTGAATCCGACAATCGTGAACGGTTGCTCGATGACTGATGACGCGTCGGCTTCGGTGAATTCGACCGGTGACGTTGCGTGGTGTGCCCAGGCCGGCTCGAGACCCACAGGGAGGATCGGGAGCAGACCAAGGAGAACCCCCATGGCCAAGGCAAGGGCTAGCGAACGCGCCTTCATCGAGATCATCCGAGTGTAGGGAGGGTTTCCGGCGTCTCAAGGACACGTCAAACATGGGTCACTGGACCATCGATGGGTGCCCGGTAGCCTGGCCGTATGCGGCGCCGATTCCTCATCTCGACCTCCGTCGTCGATGGGCTCGTCCTGGTCGTCGCGGCACTGGCCGGTCTCTTCGCAGCCTTTCAGACGATGGAGCCCTCTGCCATCTCAGGGCAGATCGCGGGTCAATCCGTCGTGCCGATGCTGCTGACACTGGCGGCCGGCTGGCTGGCCGGTTCGTTGGTGGTCACGCTCATGTGGTCGGGAACCGTTCCGCGACCTTCCTTTGGTCGGGCCTTGACGGTCGTCGGGATCGGCGTGATGACCAGCTCACTGCTGCTCACCCTGTTCCGTCCCTACTTCTCGCGAACCGTGCTCGCCATTGCGTTTTCAGGATGGTTGGCCGGGGCGCTGGGTCAGAGGCTCGTCCGACTCCGGCTGACGCCATGGAGTGAACGGGCGATCGTTGTGTCGTCGGAGAAGTCCCTGATCGATGACCTACACGAAGCCCCGCATCTGGACCTGGTCGAGGTCATCGAGCCAAGCGGGGAGCGGCCCCTCGCCGCACCTGATCCGGACGTCACCCTCGCCATCGATCTGAGGACAGTTCTGTCGGATTCGGTGGCGTCCTATCTCTCGTCGTGTTCTATTGCAGGTATCGAAGTGAAGAGCCTGGTGAGCGTCTATGAAGCGCACACGGGCCGGATTCCCTTGGTGAGGTTGGCGGAAGGCTGGGAGTTGTCGACGCCGCTGTCGCAGTCCCTTGGTTTCGAGCGTTTGAAGCGAGTGTTCGATGTTCTCGTGACGATCGGGTTGGCTCCGTTGTGGGTTCCGGCGTTGGCCGTGCTGGCTGGAGTCGTTCGTAGTACGTCTCGGGGTCCCGCCATCTTCAGCCAGGAACGGATCGGCAAGGATGGTCGAGGTTTCACGCTCTACAAGCTCCGCACCATGATCGATGGAGCGGACGATGAGTTGCATCGTTTCGCAGAGGTCGGCGATCCCCGTATCACGCCCTTTGGCGCCTGGCTGCGGAGGGTCAGGCTCGACGAGTTGCCACAACTCTGGAACGTGCTGCGGGGTGATCTGAGCCTCATCGGACCTCGACCCGAGCAGGCTCCGTTTGTCGACGAGTTCAGGCACGAGATTCCCTTCTACGACCAGCGGCATCTGGTGCGGCCCGGATTGACGGGTTGGGCACAAATCAACCAGGGCTATGCGGGATCGACCGGCGGGACCATCGAGAAGCTCACGTACGACCTGTACTACGTGAAGCACATGTCGCCTTCCTTGGACACCCGCATCCTGCTCTCGACCGTGTGGACGTTGGTGTCGGGTTTCGGTTCGAGGTAGGAGAACTCTCCAAAGCCCCTGGACGACGTGCTGTCTCTCGGTCGATCATGGTGGCGCAACGGAGGAGTCTGTGATGACCAGCTGCCCTGTTCCGCATCGACCGGAGGACGTGGGGGTTCGCCACGACATCCCGGATTTCGGACACATCGAAGGAACGCACCTCCTGGCGAATGAGGCCCGGCCGTTCCTCAGAGATTGCGGATTCACCGACGACGAGATCATCGAGTGGGCTGATGCCTACATCGCCACTGTTGGCTCTGGCGATGTCGAGTCCTTCATTGCCTGGATCCACGAGCAGGAGGCTCGGGTGACGTCCTGAGACTTCAGCGGATGGGCCGACAGGCGTCGTCGTAGTCCGTCACGACCGGCGGGTCGTCCGGGTTCGCGCACGCTTGGCATTTGGTATCTCGTGAGAATCGGAGCTCGTCGAATTCTCCACTGAGCGCGTCGTAGGTCAGGAGCCGCCCGGTCAGGGCCGAACCGATGCCGAGAAGCAGCTTGATCGCCTCGGTCGCCTGAATCGTGCCCATCACCCCCGGCAAGACGCCGAGGACGCCGCCTTCTTCGCAAGACGGCGCCAGGTGGGGCGGTGGGGGCTCTGGGAACAGGCATCGGTAACAGGGCCCCTCGTACGGCTGGAACACGGTCGCCTGACCTTCGAATCGGTAGATCGAGCCGTGGACGATTGGCACCCGGGCGTGCAGCGATGCGTCGTTGAGCAGGTAGCGAGTGGGGAAGTTGTCCGCTCCGTCCACAACGAGGTCGTAGGACGAGATCACATGGACAGCATTGGCAGCCTCGAGGCGTTGCCGGTACGGCTCCACTTTGACGTCCGGATTGAGGGCTCCGATGGTTGAGCGAGCTGATTCGACCTTGGCCTCACCAACTCGGTCGAGGCGATGAACCACCTGCCGCTGCAGATTGGTGGCGTCGACGACGTCGTCATCGATGATGCCAATGGTGCCGACCCCGGCGGCAGCGAGGTAGAGCGCGACAGGCGATCCGAGGCCTCCCGCTCCAACCAGGAGCACTCGGGACGACAGCAACTGCTCCTGACCGGCGACCCCGACTTCGGGCAGACGCAGATGGCGGGCGTATCGAGACCGCTGCTCGCCGGACAGGCCGCCGTCCGGAACGACCCAGTCGTGGCCGGCCTGTTTCCAAGCGTCGAATCCACCGGCGAGCGACACCACGTTGCGATATCCCAATTCCTCCAAGGACTGTGCAGCCAAGGCTGACCGTGCGCCCACCGAGCAGTACAGAGCGATCGGCTGATCGCTATCGGGTGCAATGGTCGCGATCGATCCCTCGATCGTTCCTCTTGGCATCAACACGGCGTTGGCGATCGAACCCTGGTCGAACTCGTGCTGCTCCCTGACGTCGACCACGAGGATCCCATCGGCCAGCCTCGAGGCCAGGGTCGCAGGATCGACCTCCGTGATCTGCTCTTGCGCGGCTGCGACGAGATCTCGGTAGTGCATGGCTCGCAGTCAAGTTAGTGCCGGAAGATCGGCACCGGCAGGTGGGCCCCTGCGCTGCGCTCCTAGAGTGACAGCCGGTGGACCTCCTCAACCCGTCGATCGATTTCGCCATCCTCTGTGACGCCGTGCAGGCCGCCGGCGGCAAGCTGCACCTCGTCGGGGGCGGCTGGGACAACCTGTTTGTCGCCAAGTTCCCAGCTCGCCATCACACTCTTGGTATCGGGCTTCGGATTCGGATTCCTTGGGGCTCGCTGGACGAGAACGTCCAGGTGCACGTTGACCTCATCGACGAAGACGGACAGTCGATTCTTCCTGCCGGCCCGCTCCGCCACCGCATTCGGGCGCGTCGCAACCCGGCACTCGAGGAGGGCAGCGACGTTGGCGTCGTTCGGGCATTCACCTTCAACAATCTGGAGTTTCCCAAGGCCGGTCCTTACGCGTTCGTCCTGACCATGGCTGACTCAGTCCATCGTCTCGGATTCAACGTCCGGCCGCGCCCGTCGTCCAGCTGACCCCAGCCATCAGTCGATGGCCATAGACCCATCGCGATATCGATCGTGTCAGTCGGGTCCTAGGGTCGCCCCATGGAGATGCGGATGTTTCCGTTGGGCGGCGTGCACTTCCCCTACACGTTGATCCCGTTGCGAGTCTTCGAGCCGAGGTACCGGCAGCTCGTGGACGAGGTGTTGAGTAGTGGCGTGGAGTTCGGCACGGTGCTCATCGAACGCGGCTTCGAGGTTGGAGGCGGTGACAGCCGCTTCAACATCGGCACGGCGGCCGAGATCGTGGAAACTGCCGATCTCGACGATGGAACGCTCGCAGTGGTGGCTCGCGGAACTCGGAGGATCCGAATCGACGAGTGGCTGGAGGACGATCCCTACCCACGGGCTCGCATCTCCGCCGTTGAAGAGGCTCTGGATGGTGAGCCCGACGCAGAGAATGCGCTTCGGGGACTGGTGCGATTGCGTGCGTTGCTGTCCGAGCTCGGCGCCGACATGGGCGTCTGGAGCGACGAACTTCCTGCTGATCCAGTCATCGCCTCGTATCACCTCGCCGCACTGAGCCCAGTAGGACCCTTTGATGGACAACGGTTGCTCGAGGCGGTCGGACCCGCCGATCGGATGAAGCTCGTCCGAGAGTTCGCCGACGACCTGATCGAGCTGACCCAGGCCCAGCTCGGCGGCAACTGATGTACCGAGGCGTGGTGTTCGACCTCGGTGGGGTGGTCCTCACTTCACCCCTCGACTCGATGCGGCAGTTCGAGGCGGAGCACGGCGTCGACCCTGGCTCCATCACCGCGCTGGTGGCGCGCAACGGCGATCAGTCGGCGTGGAAATCCCTGGAAACGGGGAAACTCGATGTGGCCGAGTTCCGGCCCGCGTTCCAACAAGAGCTGGCAACGGCGGGCATCGGCGTCCCCGTGAGGGACCTCATGCGACTCATCGATGAGGATGCCCGACCGCGGCACGAGATGCTCACTGCCATCGATCGGATTCGCGATGAAGGCCTGGCGACGTTCGCCCTGACCAACAACTGGCGCCCATTCCGGGCTGCCGAGGCGCCTGATCTGCGGGATCGGTTCGATCTGTTCGTCGAGTCGTGGGTCGAGGGGGTCAACAAGCCGGATCCAGAGATCTATCGCCGGCTGCTGTCTCGGACCGAGCTTCCGGCTGAAGAGTTGGTGTATCTGGACGACATCGGTCGCAATCTCAAGCCTGCCCGGGCCCTCGGCATGACAACGATCAAGGTCACGGACCCAAGAGCCGCCCTCATCGAACTGGGTGCTGTCCTCGGCATCGAGTTGGTCTGAGCACAACCGGCTCTACCCTCGCTACACGTGGCGGAGACACTGCGCGATCGATTCGACGCTCCCATTCGATTCTGGGAACGCTTCAACGAAGCTGGACCGACGGTCCTGGCGGCTGCCGTCGCCTACAACATCTTCTTCGCACTGGTGCCGGCTGCAGTCGCACTGGTGGCCGGGGCATCCACCTTCGGTCGATCACAGGAGGCGATTGATCGGACGACCGACGCTCTGGAGCAGATAGCGCCGAGCTCGGTTGTCTCGTGGATCACCGACGTGTTGGCTGCCGCCTCCGAGGACATCGACACAAGTCGCCTGCTGGTCGTGATCCTGTCGGTGGTCGTCTCGCTGTTCCTGGCCTCGCGGGCCGTGCTCACCCTGCAGCACGTGCTGGCTCGGATCGAGGGAATGGCCGAGGACCGGCCGTGGTGGAAGGTGCGGCTGGTCGGCATGGGCTTGTCGGCCGGGATCGGCATCGCGTTGGTCCTGACGTCTGTGCTCCTGGTCGCGGGCGAAGTCATCGCGGAGGCTCTGGGGAGCCTGATCGAATCGGATGTCGTCGTTCGGATCTGGGAGGCCGCCAACCTGCCGGTCGGTGCGGTTGGCGTGTTGTTGTTCCTGGCGGCCTTCTACCGGTGGGGTCCGCCCCGGCCCCTTCCGGGGCTCTGGCTGGCGGCTCTCACTTCCACAGTGGGAATCGTGGCGGCCTCGTTGGGGTTCCGTCTCTACGTGCGGGAAGCAGGCGAATTGGGCACCTTTGCGATCATCGGTGCGGTGGCGATTCTCTTGTTGTGGCTGTTCGTGATCTCGTACGTGATCATGCTCACGGCAGCAGTGTCGGCGGCGGTCAGCCGGTGGTGGTCGCAGCGACGCGGTGCGGACGGGCCACCTTCCGCGTCGGACCTGGCCGGAGACACAGCCGGCGGGCCAGCATGACCGAGCCTCGAGCCAGCGCCTTCGATCTCCGTGCGGGGATTCAGCTGATGACCCGAACGCTGGGGCAGTACAGACGGTTGACCGTGCTGAGCATCATCGGCGCGCTCCTGTGGATGGCCATGACCGTTGCCGTGCCATTCGTCAACAAGACCGTGATCGACAACTCCATCGCGGCCGATGAACCAGACCTACTGCCACCACTGATCGCCATCCTGATCGCAGTCGGACTTCTCAAGGCCTTGGGTATCGCCGGTCGCCGGTTCTTTGCCTTCCAGTTCTCGTTCCGTGCTGAGGCGGATCTGCGACATCGGATCTTCGAGCACATTCAGCGCTTGGAGTTCGCCTATCACGACCTCGTACCGACCGGCGAGCTGATGTCGCGAGCGTCCAGCGACCTCGGCCAGGTGCGGCTGATCTTTGCGATGTTGCCGATCACCGTGGCCAACTTCGGCCTGTTCATCGCTGTGGCCGGGGTCATGCTGTTCCTCGATCCGGTCCTCGGTGTCGTGGCCGTCGTGTCAGTCCCCGGTCTATTGCTGCTGGCCCGGCGCTATGCCCAGCGTGTCCTGGCCGCGTCGTTCGATGTTCAGCAACGCCTTGCTGACATGTCGTCGGTCGTCGAAGAGGCTGTCGCCGGAATCCGGGTGGTCAAGTCGTACGGTCAGGAGGAACAGGAGACGCAGCGGGTCGCCGCGACCGCGGAGGGGATCTACACCAGAACGGTGGACCTGCTGCGGCAACGGTCGACATACGTCCCGCTGTTCGAGGCGCTGCCGGCCATCGCCGGAGCAGTGATCCTCGCAGTCGGCGGCGTGCGTGTGATCCGAGGTCAGATGACCTTCGGAGAGTTCGTGGCCTTCACGGAGTACATGGTCATCCTCAACTTCCCGCTTCGGATCACGGGCTGGTTCATGGCCGAGCTCCCGAGAGCATCAGCGGCATCGACGCGAATCGTGGAGTTGCTCGACGAAGCTCCCAACATCGTCGACCCCGTGACACCCGTTGAGCTGCCGTCCGGCGGCGGTCACCTGGTGTTCGACAACGTCGGCTTCAGCTATCCAGACGGTCCTCCCGTGCTCGACGGGCTCGATCTGGAGATTCCCGCAGGCACGTCGGTTGCGTTGGTGGGAGCAACGGCGTCCGGCAAGACGACGCTGGCGTATCTTCTTCCTCGCTACTACGACGTCACCTCAGGCGAGATCCGGGTGGACGGCGTGGACATACGCACACTGGCTGTCAGCGATCTTCGTGAGTCAGTCTCGGTCGTGTTCGAGGACAGCTTCTTGTTCTCCCGCTCGATTCGAGACAACATCGCCTTCGGCTGCCCCGATGCAACTGACCAGGAGATCCTGGCCGCGTCGGCTCTCGCCCGGGCGGACGGTTTCATCAGCGAGCTCGATGACGGATACGACACGATCGTCGGAGAAAGGGGCTACTCGCTGTCAGGTGGCCAGCGTCAGCGCATATCGCTGGCTCGGGCCGTGCTGCGTTCCCCGCGCGTCTTGATCCTCGACGACGCCACGTCGTCGGTCGATGCCGTGACCGAAGAGGAGATTCGAGTCGCGCTTCGTCAGGTCATGGACAAACGGACCACGATCATCATTGCGCACAGGCCCTCCACATTGCAGTTGGCCGACCGAGTCGTCTTCATCGACGAAGGCCGGGTCGCGGCTACAGGAACTCACGAAGCGCTGCTTGCCAGCAACGAGCGATATCGAGAGGTCTTGGCGGACACCATGGCGGCGACCTCATGATGTACGCCCGCTACGGAGGGTCTGAGCACGAGACCGACAACACCGGCCAGCTGCTTGGCCGGGCGGCCCGCATGTCGCGGCACTTGGCGAGGCCCGCGGCAGTGGCGGCCGTGGCCACGGTCATCGCCACGCTCGCCCGCCTCGCTGGTCCGTTGACGGTCCGGGGCGGCGTCGACGCCGGCATCGACGGCGGGAACGAGCGGGCCGTTCTGATCGCGGCCGTCTTGTACGTGGTGTTCCTGATCATCCAATACGTGACCCAGCGGATCTCGATGTTCCTCGTTGCGGAGGTCGGCGAGCGCTTCCTGCGCGACCTGCGTGAGAAGGTGTTCCGGCGCCTCGTGAATCTCGATCTGGCGTTCTACACGCGGAGCAAGACAGGCGTGTTGGTGTCCAGAATGACGTCCGACGTCGAGGCGCTGACGCGATTCGTGGATGAGGGTGCAGTGACCGTGGTGTCGATGGTGCTGTTGGTTGTCGGCGTCGCCATTGCGATGTTCGTCGTCGACGTGCCGCTGGCGCTGGCCGTGATGGCGCTCCTCCCGTTGCTGTTGGGCGCCTCCCTCTTGTTCCGGATGTTTGCGGACCGGGCCTACCGCCGCATCCGTGAGCAAATCGGCCTCGTTCTCGGAGCGATCCAGGAGGGCATTGCCGGTGTTCGGGTTGTGCAGGCCTATACGCAGGAGTCGTCCCAGGCGGATCGCTTCGAAGAAGTCAACGATGAGTACTACGACGCAAACATCGAGGCCGCCAAGGCGATATCGCTCTACTTCCCAGCAGTGGACATGCTCCGGACGGCCGGTATCGTCATCATTCTGTTCCTCGGCGGCCGGCGGGTCCTGGCTGATCAGATGACGTTGGGGTCTCTGCTGGCGTTCCTCCTCTATCTCAACTGGTTCTTCGAGCCGATCATCGGGCTCTCCAACGTCTACAACCTGATGCAGGCGGCAATCGCGGCGCTGTCCAAGCTGTTCAACTTGATGGACGAACCAAAGACTGTGCCGGTGCCTGCCGACCCGAAGGTTCCCGCGGTTGTGGAAGGCCGTCTGGGCATTCATGGCGTGACGTTCGGGTACGACCCGGAGTTGCCCGTCATTGACGACATGACGTTGGTTGTTCAGCCGGGTGAGCGGGTCGCCGTCGTCGGGGAGACAGGTGCTGGCAAGTCAACTGTTGCCAAACTGGCTGTGCGCTTCTACGACCCCGATCAAGGCAGCGTCACCCTGGATGGGGTCGATCTCCGTGATTTCGACCCAGACGAGCTGCGCAACCACGTGGCGCTGGTGCCCCAGGAGGGGTTTCTCTTCTCGGGAACGATGCGCGAAAACCTCAGCTTCCCTCGTCCCGATGCATCCGACGAAGAGCTGTGGCGAGTCGCCGAGACGATGAACATCGCCGACTGGGTTCGAGAACTCCCAGAGCGGCTCGATACAGAAGTGCGAGAGCGCGGGAGTCGGCTGTCGTCCGGGGAGCGCCAATTGGTGGCGCTGGCCCGGGCGCTCGTTGCCGACCCGGTATTGATCGTGTTGGACGAAGCCACCTCGAGCCTCGATCCCGAAACCGAGCTGCGCGTCGAACAGGCGCTGGGTCGTCTGTTGGAAGACCGGACCGCCATCATCATTGCCCACCGCCTCACGACGGCTGAGAGGGCGGATCGCATCGTGGTCATGGACGCAGGACGCATCGTGGAGATCGGGTCGCACGAGGAGCTGCTGGCCAAGAACGGCCTCTACACGGCCCTGGCGGCGGCGTGGGAGCGGTCTCACTTGCGCGCCTGAGGCGGCGCCGGTGCGAGCAGAAACTGCTCTGGTCACGCAGAGCGGGCTTGGTAGCGGTTCCATGAACCCCTAAAGTGACATCAGTCCCCAACCGATACCACTGCATATGCGTTTGCGCGCGTCCTTGACATCGCTCGTCCTGCTTCTCGGCTTCGCCTCGCCTGCGTTCGCGCAAGCGCCGCCGGACCTCGCGGTTCCGAGCGGTGAAGCTGATCTGATCGTCTTCCCCCAGCCTGAGCTGGGCACGACGTATGAGGACGACTATGGCTACGGGCGTTCAGACGGCCGAGTCCATCAAGGCAACGACCTGGTTGGTGAGAAGGGCGATCCAGTCGTGTCGATCCTCGACGGTGTTGTTGTCACGATGCGGGATGGCGAGCGGTCTGGTTACTACGTCGTGATCCGCCATGACAACGGCTGGGCCTCGTATTACATGCACCTCAACAACGACCGACGAGGCGATGACAACCGAGGCGGTCCCGCCACGGCGTTCGCGCCCGGCCTGCAGGTCGGTCAACGAGTCGAGGCTGGCCAGCTCATCGGGTTCGTCGGCGACTCCGGCAACGCTGAGAACACGGCTCCGCACACGCATTTCGAGCTCCACATCGACGGGCGAGCGATCGACCCCTATCGCTACCTCCAGGGTGCATGGGAACGTCATCTCGCAGCCCTGGACCAGGCTCGGATCGACGCGTTCTTCGAGCGCGGCGCGGTTTGAGGCTTACGTCCTACGGCCTAACGCCTACGGCCTAACGACTAACGCCTAACGCCTAACGCCTAACGCCCTCTAGCCTCGGCGCCCCATGCCTGTCATCGTCATAGGTGCCGATACGGCACTCGGTTCTCCCATCGTGCGTGCCCTCCTCGATCGAGACGGAGAGGTGCGGGCATTCGTCTCGGACGCTGCCGCCGGCGAGCATCTGAAGTCGCAACGGGTGAAGGTGGCCATGGGCGATGTTTCTGACACCTCGCACGTTGGAGCCGCAGCCATGCGCTGTTTCACGGCCGTGGTGATCGAGGAGGCAGCTCATGACAGCCGGGAGCGGTCATTTGCAGCCGACCGAGCGGCGACGGTGACCGGCTGGCTGGAGGCGTTGGGCGAGGCGGCTGTCCACAGGGTCATCTGGGTTGGATCCGATCCACCAGCTGCTGTGCCTGCGCCTGAGTATGCAACGATTGATCCGTCCGGAGGAGATCCTCAGGCAATCGCCGCAGAAGTTGCTGCCCTCGACGAGGTTGCAGCTCTCTGAAGTGGCCTCATTTTGGGCCGGGATCTGACCCCGACAGGCCTCGGGTATAGTCGACGTTCCTCCCTCGTCCACCCTCCCTGTATACGTATATGCACACGGATCCTGCATCCTGGCCGCTGGTAGCCCAAGCGGAGCACCACGACGCCTGCGGCGTCGGGTTCATCGCGACCAGGCATGGCCTGCCAACCCATCGGGTGCTGCGACTAGGCGTCGATTGTCTTCGACGTCTCGACCATCGAGGGGCCCGGGCGGCTGACGGTACGGGTGACGGCGCCGGCATCCTCACAGAACTGCCGTATCGCTTGCTCGAACGGGAGTTGCGTGCTCGCGATATCGAGCCCCCGAGCCGGGATCGGTTGGCCGTCGTGTCCGTGTTCCTGCCTCCGAACGCAGCGGACGAAGCACGTCAGCTCGTCAACGGGGCATTGGCATACGAAGACGTGGAGGTGCTGGCTTGGCGCACCGTCCCGACCGACCCCCAGGTCCTGGGCGATCGGGCCCGAGCAACCATGCCGCTCATCGAACAAGTCATCGTCGAGGTGCCTGGCATCGACGAGGATGCCGTCGAGCGCCATCTCTTCCTGGCCCGCAAGTACGTCGAGCGTCGCGCCCGGGCGGAGAACCTGGAGGGCTTCTCGATCGCGTCGGCGTCGGGGCGAACCATCGTCTACAAGGGCTTGTTCGCTGCGTCCTACATCCGCGACTTCTACTGGGATCTCCGGGATCCTGTCTACGAGACCCGGTTCGCGATCTTCCACCAGCGCTACTCGACGAACACGTCACCGACGTGGGAGATGGCCCAGCCGTTTCGGACGCTTGCTCACAACGGAGAGATCAACACCGTCCGGTCGAATCGAGCTTGGATGCAAGCACGCGAGGTCCGGGGTAGCAGCCCCATCTGGGGAGAACGCGCCCGTGACTTGGCTCCGTACCTCCAGCCGTCGCAGTCGGATTCGGCCAGCCTCGACAATGCCTTCGAGTTGCTCCTTCGTTCAGGCCGCGGTCTCGAGCACGTCAACGAAATGCTCATACCGTCAGCGTGGGAGAACGTGGCGGACATGGACCCACAGCTCCGGGCGTTCTACGAGTACCACGCTTTCATGTCTGAGCCTTGGGACGGTCCAGCTGCGATCGCGTCGACCGACGGCCGCTCCCTGTTGGCCGGCATGGATCGGAATGGGCTGCGGCCGGCGCGGTGGACACTCTCTCCCGATGTCTTGCTGGTTGCGTCGGAAGCCGGCGTGTGCCCCGAGGAGGAATCGGCAGCGGTCAGGACCGGTCAGCTGGGTCCAGGTGAAGCGATATCGATCGACTCCCACACCGGAGAGATCCGTCTGCCCCGCGAAGTCCGTGACTTCCTGGCCAAACGGTTCGACTATCGCGATTGGATCAGTGGCGAGACGTTGTACGTCCAGAACCCGTTCGTCAATTCCGAGGACGATCTGCTCGATCGGACGGCGTCGGCCCGAGTGTTCGGGTACACGGCTGAGGATCGCCGGATGCTGCTGCAGCCGATGGCGCTCGGCAAGACCCCGACCGGCTCGATGGGCAACGACACACCGCTGGCAGTTCTGAGCCCGAAGCCGCGGCGGCTGAGCCACTACTTCCACCAGCTGTTTGCCCAGGTCACCAACCCGCCGATGGACCCCATCCGCGAGAAGATGGTCATGTCGCTCCGCAGCTACCTGGGAGCGCGCGGCTCGCTGTTGGAAGAGACCCAGCAACAGGCAGCACTGATCGAGTTGGCGTCGCCGGTCATCTCCGGAGCCGAATTGGATCAGATTGTTCGATCAGGGGATCCGAGATTCTTCTCGTTCTGGATTGCCACGATGTGGCATCCAGACGGTGGTCCCGGTGAGATGCGAGCGCGGCTCGAGCGCCTGGCAGACGACGCCGTCGAAGCGGTGCGTGGTGGTGCCACCATCCTCGTGCTGTCCGACCGAGAATTGGACGCCGACCACGTCCCACTGCCCATGCCCCTGGCCGTTTCAGTCGTGCATCATCGCCTGATCGAGGAGGGCATCCGGCTCGATGCGTCGATCGTCGTGGTGAGCGGCGAGACCCGTGATTCGCACGATCTCGCCGTCTTGCTGGGCATGGGCGCTTCGGCCGTCAACCCGTACCTCGCCATCGAAGAGGTCCGGGTCCTGGCGGAGGACGGGAAGGTTCCCGTAGACCCGGTCGCAGCTCAAGAGAACTACCGCCAGGCCCTCGGCAATGGCCTTCTGAAGATCATGTCGAAGATGGGCATCTGCACGGTCAGCGCCTATCGAGGCTCCGAGTTGTTCGAGGTCATCGGTCTGGGTGATGACATCATGGAGGTGGCATTTCGCTTCACGTCGAGACGGGTCGGCGGGATCGGCCTCGATGAGTTGGCCGAGCAGGGGATTGCCACTGCCTCTCTCTATGAGGAAGGCGCCGAAGAGCTCGGCGGCTTCTACAAGCATCGGCGGGGCGGGGTACCCCACATCACTTCACCTGCAGTCGTGCTGGCTGTTCAACGCGCGGTTCGTTCAGGTGACTACGCCGATTGGGAGGCCTACGTCGAGGCGATCGAGGATCGCATTCCGAGTCAGATTCGCGATCTCTTGTCCTTCGTGGATCGGTCGCCGGTGCCCATCGAAGAGGTCGAGAGCGCCGGACACATCATGCGTCGATTCGTCACATCAGCGATGTCGTTGGGTGCGCTGTCGCCCGAGACTCACGAGGCGCTTGCCGAGGCCATGTCGCTCATCGGCGGCCTCAGCAACTCCGGTGAGGGTGGGGAAGACGTCGCTCGCTTCACGACGCCTCGCAACTCGTCAATCAAGCAAGTGGCCTCGGCGAGATTCGGGGTGACGCCTGGGTACCTCGCGTCCGCCGAAGAGTTTCAGATCAAGATGGCGCAGGGTTCCAAGCCCGGCGAAGGAGGCCAGCTCCCCGGCCACAAGGTGAACGAGTACATCGCCCGCCTGCGGCATACCGAGCCCGGAGTCTCGCTGATCTCGCCACCGCCCC
>CAJHYJ010000242.1_pt1 | contig 18828 bp, 15 predicted proteins | sample 9198711 | NCBI WGS metagenome assembly CAJHYJ01 (sample SAMEA7708361, study PRJEB35096) | sediment metagenome | biome: marine neritic benthic zone biome [ENVO:01000025]; feature: sediment [ENVO:00002007]; material: shallow marine sediment [ENVO:03000034] sea grass bed [ENVO_01000059] ...
AGTGAGTGTGTCGGCTCCCAGCACTCTCAGGGCCGCCGCCCAATCCAGCGCCTCGGCAACGCCCGGTGGCTTGAAGAGATCGACCGTCCGCAGCCGCTGCATTGCCTGTGCAATCTGCTTGGCCAAGACCTCGGAGACTCCTTCGACCTTGCGTCGAACGATCGATACCTCTCGATCGGCAGTCGGGTAGTCGATCCAGTGGTAGACGCACCGCCGTTTGAGAGCATCGTGTATCTCGCGAGTCCGATTGGACGTCAGTACGACCACCGGCGGGACATTCGCGGTGATCGTCCCCAACTCCGGAATCGTCACTTGGAAGTCGGACAGGAGCTCCAGCAGGTACGCCTCGAACTCTTCGTCCGAGCGGTCGATTTCGTCGATCAACAGCACGACCCGGTGTCCGTCGGCACCAGCGTCGATTGCCTGCAGGAGTGGCCGCGCCACCAAGTAGTCGCGCGACATGATGTCGTGCACATCCCCGGTTGCGCCCGAGGCCTCCATCATGCGAATGGCCAGCATCTGTCGTGCGTAGTCCCATTCGTAAATGGCATGGGCAGCGTCCAGGCCTTCGTAGCACTGCAGGCGGATCAGCTCGGTGCCCATGATCGAAGCGAGGACCTTGGCGACCTCAGTCTTGCCAACCCCGGCTTCTCCCTCCAGGAACAGAGGCCGGCCCATCTGCAGCGCGAGATGAACCGCAACCGCCAGCGAGCGGTCGGCTTGATAGCGCTGCTCGAGCAGGGCGGCTTGCAGCTCGTCGACAGACGAAGGGATCACGGGCAGGTAAGGCTACTGGGCCTCGACCCTTGGTCGAGTCATAAGGCCGTAGGCCGTGCCCAACCACTCCGGCGGGCACTCGGTCGCCTTGGTCGCTAGGTGCCCACAGGTAGGGTGACACGAATCGAGAATCACACTGGGTGTGGCGCAGGCGACGACGTTCTCGGATGGTGGCCCCGGTCTTGGGCTGTCTGGCGATCGAGGCCAACGAGTAGGGAGAACGCATGCGTATCGGTGTGATGGTCGAAGGTGGGACGGCGGGCGAGGTCGTTGGCAAAGCCGCGGACCTCGAGGAGCGGGGCTTCGACAGTGTCTGGGTAGGGAGCTTCTTTGGATACGGTTTGGAAGCGCTCACTGCCTTGACGCTGGCTGCTCATGAGACGAGTCGCATCGAACTAGGCACGGCGGTAGTACCGATCTACTACCACCATCCTGCGGCCCTGGCCGAGCAAGCGGTCTCGATTCAGCAGGGAGCCGGCGGCCGATTCACCCTGGGTATCGGGCTCTCCCATCCCTTCATCGTCGAAGATTGGCTAGGGATGTCGTACGCGAAGGGTGCGGCAAAGATGAGCGAATACCTCTCGATCATCCGACCGCTACTCAACGGGGTAGCAGCCGACTACACGGGCGATCACTACAGCGCCCACGCCGGCATCCATCTCGCCGACGCTCAACGGGTCCCTCTGCTCTCAGCAGCGCTTGGTCCGCGGATGCTGAAGCTCGCCGGCGAACTGACGGATGGAACAGTCACCTACATGACCGGTGTGCAGACGTTGGAGAACCACATCATTCCGCGAATCAAATCGGCCGCTGAGGCTGCCGGAAACTCGCCGCCGCGCATCGTTGCCGGGGGCATCCCGATGGCACTCACTACCGACGTGGACGCAGCTCGCGCTGTCATCCAAGAGAAATCCGGCGGCTACGGGGACGTGCCAACCTACAGTCGGATGCTGGACCTGGAAGGCGCAGCGAAGGTGGCCGACATCGCAGCGGTTGGAGATGAGACGGTCCTCAGCAGCTTCCTGGGTCGTCTGGAGGCCATAGGCGTGACAGATCTGATGGCCAGCGTGGCGGCCGTCGACGATGGCGCCGTTGCACGCACGACCGATTTCCTGACCGCCCAACTCTGACAATCGAGGCAATCCCAGCCGACTCGGGTTGTTGAGCACTTCTCGGATGCGATTGCGAAGAACAAGGGGGTCGATGATCCCGACCCCCTCGTACTCTCGTCCGTTGTCCGGCGGCCTGACGCCCGCTAGCCCGCCGCTGACTGCAGATTGGCCCTTCGCAGCTTGCGCGAGCAACCGCGCTCGCGGCCCAGCCAGCTGAACACGCCAGCAGCTCCGCCGATCCGGGCCTCATCGAGTGACGGGCGGGCCGATCAAGCTATGGCTGTCAAGCAGATAGGGCCTGTTCCAGTGCCCTTCGCACGTAGACCTTGGCGAGGTGAGTCTTGTACTCGACCGACCCGTACAGGTCTTCGAGCACCGTCACGCCCTCGGCTGCCCTCTCGGCTGCTGCGGCCAGCGCATCCGCTGAACCGTCGGTGCCGCGCAGCGAGTCGGCCACGCCGGCCGCCAGGGCCGGCTTGGTTCCAACGCCAGTGAGCCCGACAGCACAGTCAGCAACGCTGCCGCCATCCATGGAGACCCACGCCGCCGCCCCGGCTACCGCGTAATCGCTGTGACCACCGCGCCGACCGAGTTTGTCGTACGCCGATCCGCCCCCGCGCTTCGGGAACCGCACCTCCGTCAAGATCTCGTCGTCAGCCAGTGCTGAGGTGAGTGTGTCGACGAAGAAGTCCCCTGCTGCGATGGTCCGCTCACCACTCGAGGAACGAGCCACCATGGTTGCGCCTAGTGCCAGCGCTGCGGCCGGGGTGTCAGCCGCCAGATCTGCGTGAGCAAGGGCACCACACAGAGTGCCCCAGTTCCTCACCTGATCGTCGCCAGTCCACGAAGCCGCTTGCGTCAGAGCCCTCGCGTGCTCCGCAAGGACCGAACTCGACGCGACAGCTGCATGCCGGACGAGAGCTCCAACGGCGATGTGATCGCCGCGGTCCTCGATGTAGTCGAGTCCATCGACCTTGCCGATGTCCACGACCGTCTCCGGGGACAGCAGCCGCATCTTCATCAACGGCATGAGGCTCATTCCGCCCGACATCACCTTGGCGTTCTCTGCCGAGGCGAGCGCGCCGAGGGCCTCGTCAAGGGTGGTCGCCGCTACGTACTCGAAATCCCGTGGGTACATCTCAGCCTCCACTCCCATTGGCGTCTTGGATCGCCTGCCACACCCGGCGCGGGCGCAGCGGCATGTCGACGTGTTTCACGCCCAACGGGCTCAGGGCGTCCACGACGGCGTTGACGATCGTCTGGGCTGAGCCGATCGTTCCCGCCTCACCGATGCCTTTCACACCCATCGGGTTCACGTCCGTCGGCGTGTTGGTCCAGCCGAGCTCGAACGACGGCAGATCGCCGGCCGTTGGAATCGGGTAGTCGAGCAGCGATCCGGCCAACAGGTTTCCGTCGGCGTCGTAGATCGCTTCCTCGAACATGGCTTGGCCGATCCCCTGCGCGATCCCGCCGTGCAACTGACCGTCGACGATCATCGGATTGATCCGGTTGCCGCAATCGTCGACCCCGACATATCTCAGGATGTCCACATTGCCGGTTTCCCGGTCGACCTCGACAAGCGCCAGGTGTGAGCCATATGGCCACGTTGGCCCGACAGGCGAGAAGACCGAGTGTGCTTCCAAGCCGGCCTCGAAGCCATCGGGCCCCTTGTGTGGCTTGTATGCCACCTCGGCGATCTCAGGCCACGAGACCTTGTGCCCGGGCGTGCCAACGACGTGAGCACCGCCTTCGCCGAAACGAATGTCGTCTACCGACGCCTCGAGCATGTGAGCAACGATCTCCGCCGCCTTGGCCTTCACCTTGTTGGCTGCCTCGAAGGTGGCAGCGCCGTCGACTGCAGCAGACCGCGAGCCGAATGTGCCGATCCCTGTCGGCGACTCACTGGTGTCGCCATGGGCGACTCGGATCTTGTCGTAGTCGATGCCGAGTTGGTCATGGACCACCTGGGCCCAGGTCGTCTGATGCCCTTGCCCGCTTGGTCCGGTCCCGATGATCACCGTTGCCGAGCCATCCGGGTTGACACGAACCAGTCCGGATCCGCTGAACGAAGACGGCAGCCCGTAGGCATCCCAGCCGAAGCCGAGCTCAGCCAGCACCGACGGTCCGAATCCGCACACCTCGACGTACGTGCTGAGCCCGATGCCAACGAGGCGCCCGTCTGCCCGAGCGGCATCCCGCTCAGCTTTGAGACCCTCGTAGTCCACGTGCTCGAGCAGCGTGTCGAGATTCTTGGCGTAGTCGCCAGAGTCCATCGCCAGCCCGACCGGGGTTGTGGCCGGGAACTCGTCCGCTGTGAAGTAGTTCTTCTTCCGGACGTCTGCCGGATCCATCCCAATCTCTCGAGCGAATGCATCGACGATGCGCTCGAGGTAGTAGGCCGCCTCTGGCCGGCCGGCGCCCCGATAAGCATCGGTTGTCTGCGTGTTCGTGGTCACGCATTGCACCTGCCACGCCATCGGGAAGTTGTATTGGCCGCTCGCCACAAACAACCCCAGGAGCGGGATCGCCACGGTGAAGTTCTGGGTGTAGGCACCCATGTCGGCGATCGCGTCGAGCTCGAAGCCCAGGATCTCGCCGTCCTTGGTCCCGGTGATCGTGGCTGTCCCCACCCAACCGCGTCCGTGAATCGTGGCCAGCGCAGACTCGCGCCGGGTCTCGGTCCATCGCACGGGCCGGTTGAGTGCTCGGGACGCAAACGTCGCCAAGAACTCTTCCGGGTACATGCTCAACTTGGCGCCGAACCCGCCCCCCACTTCCGGAGCGGTTGCGTGGACGTTGTTCGATGGCAGGCCAAAGACCTTGCCGACAGCACCGGCGACGGCATGCGGGATCTGGGTGGAGGTGTAGAGCTCCACCTGGTCGTATCCGTGCTTCCAATCGGCCAACACGGCCCGCGGTTCGATGGTCACGGGAATCAGCCGCTGATTCACCATCTCCAGCGAAACGATCAAGGCGTCGTCGCGTTCCTTGGCAGCAGCAATCGCCGGCCGGTGATCTTCCAGCTCGAACACCCCTGGCCACCAGTCGTGGGACACCCAGGTGATCAACGTGTTCGACTCGAGATCGTCATGGACCTTGGCTTCGTCCTTAGATGCTTCTCGCATGTCCACGACCGGCGTGAGCGGCTCGTAGTCGACAAAGATCGCATCGACCGCGTCTTGAGCAATCGCTCGGGTTTCGGCGACCACCATCGCCACTGCCTCACCGACGTAGTTGACTCGGCCGTCGGCCAGGAATGGACGCAGCTTGCCCACGGCCACCTGCGCAGGAAGGACACCGAGATCGCGCACGTCGTCGGCCGTGTAGACGGCCTTCACGCCCTTGATCGCAAGCGCCTCAGCAGTGTCTATCGACGTGATGTCCGCCTTGGCAAAGGGGCTCCGCACGAATGCGGCGGCCAACTCGTTGCCGAGCTTGATGTCATCGACATACCGGCCCGTGCCGCGAATCAGCGCCGGGTCTTCCTTGCGGCGAACGATGCCGCCCATGGTGCTGGTTGAAGTCGTCATCATGCGCCCTCGAAGTCGGTGGTCCAGTCGGGCGGCGGCGGCTCCTCACCGCGCATCTTGGCACCGGCATACTCGACTGACCTCACGATGTTGTGGTAGCCGGTGCACCGGCAGAGGTTGCCCTCCAGACCGTGCCGGATCTCATCTTCTGTCGGGTTGTTGTTCTCGGCCAGGATGGCGACCGACTGCATGATCATGCCTGGGGTGCAGTAGCCGCATTGCAGTCCGTGGCGTTCCCAGAAGCCCTCTTGTACCGGGTGCAGATCGCCGTTCTGGGCAAGGCCCTCGATGGTGGTGATCGAGGCGCCGTTCGCCTGGACCGCCAGCATGTTGCACGACTTGGTGGACACTCCATCGACGTGCACCGTGCAGGCGCCGCAATAGGCAGTTTCGCAACCGATGTGGGTCCCTGTTAGTCCGAGGTTCTCACGAAGGAATTGCACGAGAAGCGTTCTCGGTTCGACATCGGCCGAGACCTCCTCACCGTTCACGGTCATGGAAATCTGCACAACCACCTCCGGGGCCTCGGGATCGTCTTGCCGAACCTATCAAGCGGCTACCGGCGCGTGCGGCGGAACCCAGGGTTGCTGTTCGTCCGACATGTTCCGGCTTGTGCGAGCATGATGTGAATGGTGGACCGAACAGATGCGGAGCTCCTGGCTGCTGCGGCAGCCGGCGACGGTGATGCGTTTGCCGCGTTCTTTCGTCGACATGTCCGCCCCGTGACGGCCTACGCCGTCCGACGGTGCTCCTCTCCCGACGAGGTGGCCGACCTGGTTTCTGACACCTTCGCTGCAGCCCTGCAGGCAACGTCTCGATATGAGCCGATGCTGCCCTCCGCCCTTCCATGGTTGTTTGGCATCGAGCGTCGGGTCCTGGCTCGTCAACGGCGCAAGCGAACCGGTTCGAAGCGCCTCATCGAAAAGATCGGCGGCTCCATTCCTCGCTTCTCCGGCAACGAAGAAGACGACATCGCCAGCGCCATCGATGCGTCTCGGACCGCCACCGCACTCCAGGCGGCGCTCGATCAGCTGAGCGCCAGTGAACGAGATGTTCTCGAGCTCGTGGCCTATGACGGGCTGACGCCTCGCGAAGTGGCGATCGTCCTCGACGTGACACCCAACGCAGCCCGCCTTCGGCTCTCTCGGGCTCGCCGCAACATGCGTGAGATGCTCGAGGATCCGAACCTGGGAGCAGAACATGCCGTTTGATCCCAAGGTCCCCAAGACTCCGCTGTTCTGGACCGTCCTCGAACGGAAGCTCCGAGAGGCAGTGCGACTGCGGGCGCTGCGGGAACGCCGGGTGCAGACGCTGCAATCGGCCGCTGGTGCTGTCGCCACGATTGCCTCGTTCGGTGCAGGACTCATGATGATGCTCGGGTCCGCCGCGCCTATCTCGACCCCCACCACAGGTGTTGCGACATCGGTGCCGGTCACGATCGACGTTCCAGTCGTCTCCGGCACGCCCCAGACGCTGTACTACTACCCCACGACGTCGGTGACGCTTCCCGACCGCCTCGCCAGCCACGGTTACGAAGTGACCGTGCTGACCCGCTTCGTGACAGATCCGGCAGCACATGGGGCAGTCTTGGACGTCCGGGGCCCCACGATGCTGGATGTCACAGGAGACCCGGCCGCAGGACCGGTCGTGATCATCATCGGCCAAGCGGTGGGGACGGGTCTGTCCTTCGCGGGCTGACAGGCCTGACGCCTCGCAAGGCGACATGACCGCAGCCGGGCTCACATAGATCACGTATCCGCACTATCGCGGTCCTCCCCGAGTGAGAACTCGGCCGACTGAGAGGGGCTTCGGCCCCTCTCATGTCATTCAGCGACGGATTGCGCCGGCTCTCGAACGGGCGACGGAAGGTGGAGGGCGAACATCGTCAGTCCGTTGTCGCGGCCGTAGACCAGGTCGCCACCCATCAAGCGAGCGAGCTGGCGCGAGACGGTCAACCCGAGACCAACCGACTCAGTCAGCCCGAGCCGGCTGTGTGCCGACTCGTATGCACCGAAGATCCGCCCTTCGTCATCCTCCGGCACGCCCGGCCCGTCATCCATGACCACCACGCTGGCCCAGTCGTTGCCGGCGTCATCCTGGTAGCGCCCGCATGCGACTTGCACCTTCGGGCCGCCGTATCGGTCGGCGTTGGTCAAGAGGTTGCGCAGGATCTGACGCAGGCGAGTGGGATCGGCTACAGCTTGGATGTTGGCGTAATCGATCTGAACGTCTTCGGCCACGTGCCGCGGGACGGATTGCAGCGTCAAGTCGATCTCATCATCGAGGTTGACCGTCCGGGGATGGATCGTGACCGTCCCGGAGTCAACTCGGGCTGCGACGAGCAGGTCTTCGACGATTGCGGCGACCTCGGTGGATTGCTCCGCGATGTAGCCGGCGAGCTCCTCGGCCTCCTGTGTTGCGAACTTCCCGAAGTGGTCCCGCAACTCGTGGGCCAACCCGTGCACAACGGTGAGCGGTGTCCTCAACTCATGGCTCACGCTGGCGATGAACTCGTCCTTCGACTGCACGAGTTGCTCGAGTGATCGCTGCACCGCCTTGCGAGCCTCAACGTCCACGAGCTGGGCGATGAGGTAGCGAACCTTCCCGGTGGAGTCTCGGGCGTACGAAACGTGAGTTTCCACCCAGATCGAGGTCCCGTCCGGCCGAACAACCCTTTCGTCGAACTCAGCCACGTTCAGTTCTCCTCGAGCAACCTTCTCAACCATGGAGACGCTGCTGACGTGGTCCTCGGGATGAATGAGGTCCCGCATGCTCAGGCCGACGACCTCGGAGGCAGGTCGGTCTGCGATTCGACCAAACGCCTGATTGGCTCGCAAGATGTCCATGCTCGTGTTGACCAACACCATCCCGACCGGGGCGTTCTCAAAGGCACCACGGAAACGCTCGTTTGAGAGCTGGAGCGCTTCCTCGCTCAGCCGGAGCTTGGTGACGTCTTCGGCGATGCCCTCGATGAATTCGAGCTCGCCAGTCTCGTCGCGGGTCGAGAAGCCGTAGATCCGCATGTGCATGACGTCGCCGTTCTTGTGCCGGACCCGGATCTCATCCCCGACGCGTTCGCTTTCACGCTCATAGACGTCCATGGCGGCCAAACGCTCGGTGGGGTCGTAGTAGAGGTCGGCCGCATCCTTCTCTCGGAGCTCCTCGATCGTGTACCCCGTCATGTCAGCGAACCGCTGATTGACTTCTATGAACCGGCCGCTCGGCGTCGTCTTGAAGACCCCCACCGGCACACGCTCGAAGAGCGACCGGTAGCGCCGTTCCGCCTCTTCCATCGCCTTACGTTTCCGGAAGTTCTCCAGCGTGATGGGACGCGCCCGCCCAACGAGCAAGAGAACGAGACCGAGGGCTGCCACGCCGATCAGGAAGTTGCCGTCCTCGAGCGGGATGTCCCGGATCGATCGGATCACTCGCGACGCACCGATGCCCAAGCCGAGCGCACCGACCCCGATCCAACCGCCCCAGAACCACGCAGTGGCGAGAGCCGGGACGACGATTGTCGCTTGCGCGCCCATGAGAATGTCAGCTGGTGCAGTGGCGCTCGCGATCAGGAAGGCGACCCACAGCACCACGGTGATTGCGAGTCGAACTCGGAACGACGAGACGTGCAGTCGTTCGAGCGAGTCAGGATTGTGGTAGTCGGCCTTCGCCATGACCTGGTCCCCCCAAGGAACCCCATCAGGCTACTCGCCCCAAGGTCCGGGCTCTAAGGGGTCGGAATCCGTTCCACGCTTGGGCCCTCTGCCACGAACAACGCCACCGTCTCGAGGTGGAATGTCTGAGGGAACATGTCCACCGGAACAGCCCGGTCCATCCGATATCCCAGCTCGGCGAGGTACCGAGCATCGCGAGCCAAGCTGGCCGGATCACACGACACGTACGCTATTCGATCCGGCCGCGGTCCCACGACAGCTTCCACCCCCAAGCGATGCAGCCCTGTGCGCGGCGGATCGACCACGGCTGCCGTCCAGGATTCGTCCTCCACATCCTCAAACGGCATGACCAGGATCTCCGGGGCGGGTACCGCCGCATCTTCGAGGTTGTGCTCGAGATCCGGAACCGATGCTTCTGCCGACTCGACGACCAAGACCGAGCCCGCACTCTGGCCGACCGTGCAGGCGAACAACCCCACGCCGCCGTAACCGTCGAGCAAGCGATCAGAGCGATCGAGCCCCAACATGTCGTCGACGAGAGCCACGAGTCGCTCAGCCCCGGCCGTGTTGTTCTGGAAGAAGGACCCGGCCGTGATTCGGAAGTCGACGTCGGCAACCGTCTCTCGAATGCTTCGCCGCCGATCGACGACCGAGTCGCCCGTCGGCCGGACCACGGGAACACCCCACGAGGCGGCGGAGTCGGGGACTGCACCCGTCAGCACGACGAGCAGCTGGTCAGAGCTCATCCCGTGGCGAAGCGTGACAGATCGAGCCTGGCCGAGATCGCCAAGCCGCCCATACAGTTCGGCGAGGGCGGGCGTCAGCAGCAGACAGGCATCGATCGAGACGACTTCCCTTGAACGCCTCGCTCGGAGACCGGGCAAGCTCTGGCTCACCGTGAAGTCCATTCGATTGCGATAGCCGAGTGCTGGGCCTGGCAGTTCGATGGCCTCGACCGGCGGTGCCGACAGGCCACCGAGATGTTCGAGCTGACCGATGAGCGTCTCTCGTTTGGCCTCAGCCTGGACTTCTCGTCCCATGTATTGCCATTGGCAGCCTCCGCACCGCGAGAAGTGCGGGCACGGTGGCGAGATCCGGTCAGGAGACTCCTCGACCACGGACCGAAGCTCGGCCTTGGCGAAGTCGGTCCGGTCCGTGGTGATCTCGACATCCACCACCTCGCCCGGCAGCGCATCGGGAACGAACACGACCTTCCCGTCGATGCGCCCGAGGGCGTCGCCGCCATGGGCGAGACCAGTGATCTCCAAGCGGGTCGTCATGAGCGGCGCCGGGCAGCACGCTGTGCGTTGATCCAGTCCTGGAAGTCCTGGCGAGCAACCCGCCACTCCCGGCCGAACTTGACTCCGGGCAGCTCCCCAGTCCGCAACACATTGGTCACGACGAAGGCCGACACGTGCATGTATTCGCAGATGTCGGAGACCGACAACCACTCCTTCTCGATGTCGACCTCGATCGGCTGCATCGGTGCGAGCGTAGAAGCATGGCCGGAGGCAGGAGGCCGGAGGCAGGAGGCAGGCGACTCGGCGACTCGGCGACTCGGGGACTCGGCGACTCGGCGACTTGGAGACTCGGAGACTCGAAGACTCGAAGACTCGAAGACTGACTCGCGAAAAGAAGGTAGCTGCTCCACCTTTGTTGTCATTAGTAATCGTTGTATAACGTTGTCCATGATCGATCCGCTCCGGCATCCCGACCTCGTCGAGGTCGAAGCTCGACTCAGAGAGCGGTTCCGCTTGGTGCTCGAAGCGGAACAGGCAGCCGCCGTCGTGCGGCACCAGCGGAGCCTCGATCTCCGCGATCGCCTCATGGAGGCCGAGGACTGCGGTGGTCTCGTGGCGGTGTCGACGACGGACGGCCAGCTCATTACGGGCGTCATCGACGCGGTCGGCATGGATCACGTGGTGGTTCGTCGTGCTGAGTCGACAGCAGTGATCATGCTGTATCACCTCGTGTCGCTCGAGCAACGGCGGTGAGGCGCCCGCGGGTCGCCACAGTCCTCACCGCACAGCCGTGGGAGGCCGAGCTGGTTGCTCGGGCTCGGGAAACGGGAGCAGTCCGCATTGTCGGCAGGGGATACCGACCGGAAGACGTTGTCAGGTCCGACCCCGATGTCGCCGTGGTCGGATTCGAAACCGCGTGGCTGGACGACGATGTCCTCGGCTGGTGGCAATTGGGCGGCATCGACGCAGTCGTCGTCGGTTCACCGGCATCGCCAGCCCCCGATCCGAGCCGGGATCCCGACGAGATCCTTGCTGAGGTTCGCTCCCGTTGGCTCCATCGGGGCCGCCATGCCGACCAAGCGGTGACCGTCGTCGGCGCCCGAGGAGCGGGAGTCACAGAGATCACGTGTGCCCTTGCGGTACTGCACGCCCCCTGCACCGTGATCGATCGAGATCCACCGGCAGTCGACCTGCGATTGAGCGGACTGGCCGACGTGGCGGTCGTCGAGCACTTCCCACGAGATCACTCGGGCCCGCTGGTGATTGATGCGGGACTCGACACTCACCGAACGCTGGGACGGTGCATCCTCGTCGTGGAGGGAACACCCCTGGGGTTCGTTCGAGCAGCCAACCTGATCGAAGAATGGACTGCCGACGTGCCTGATCTCGTGATCAACAAGGTTCGCGAGCCCGACGATGCAACTCGCCGCGCGCGACACGCTCTGGGCCTGGAGCCGGCTGCTCTGATCCCCTACGACGTCGAGATTGCGTCAGCGTCGGCGAGTGGCCAAACGCCAGGCCCGGTGCTGCTCGACCCGCTCGAACGGATCATCCAAGAAGGTGGCCAACCGCTTCGATGAGTGAGTCGACGTCCGTGGAGGATCGGGCGTGCTCATCGAGGTGGCCCTTGGTGATCAAGCGGCGGGCAATCGGCTCTGACTCGGACTCTGCGAACGCCGCTCTGGTCCGCGGCCACAAACCACGAGACTCGAGGTAGACGATCGGGAGCGCACCGGCCAGCCTCGCCCCGAGGTCGTCGAGCGGACCCTGCACGATCATTCCGGCATTCTCCATAGCCGGATTGACAGGCTCCATGTGTGCGGCGCCCCCGTATGGGTCGGCGGCCAGATAGGTGATCTCCGCAACGCGGGCAATGTATGCGGCACCGGTGCAGAGGAGGCAGGGCTCGAGGGTCGACACGAGGCGATACGGCCGGCTGTGGACGACAGGCAGCCGGGACAGCGCATTGATCTCGGCGTGCGCCAGAAGCGTGGACCACAAGCCGTCTTGGGTCGGACGGCCATCGAAGATCCGGTTCTGACCCTCAGCAACGATCTCGTCGCCCTCGAGAACTACCGCCCCGACCGGGAAGCTCCCCGCCCGGAAGGCATCCCATGCCAAGGCGAGCGCGGCTCGCTCAGCGTTCATGTGGCTGACCGATAGGTCCCGAGATGGTGGAATGCTGTCACAGTCACGGGGAGCGGATCGAACAGCCCCTTGAAGCCCGCCTCACCTGGATCGTGGAGGAGATCCACGAACATCCGGTATGACCAAGCTCGCTCAGTTGGCCGACTCTCGATCCGAGTCAAGTTGGCACCTCGCAGACCGAGCTCGGTCAGCGCCAACGCCAGCGACCCAGGCCGGTGAGCCGCCTCGAACGCAACCGAGGACTTGTTGCCATCGGCAGCGAACGTCGGCTCGCCCGGAACGAGCACGATGAACCGCGTCGTGTTGTGCTCGCGGTCGATGACGTCTTCCAGCAGCACTTCGAGACCGTGCAGGTCGCCCGAGATCACGGGCGCCAGAGCGGCCGTCTCCCGATCGCCTTCTTCGGCCAGCAGCCGCACTGCACCGGCCGTGTCGTGCGCCGGCATGGGTTCCCAGCCACGCGACACGATCGCCGATTCGGCCTGTGACAAGGCTTCGGGGTGGGACGTCACCCGCTTGATTCCGTCAAGCGTTGCGCCGGGCACCCCCAGCAACGCATGCCGCACTTCGAGGAGATACTCAGCCACGATCGAGGCGCCGCCATCGACAAGTCGATCGAGGACTGGGTTGACGGAGCCGGTGGTTGAGTTCTCGATTGGGAGCACGAGCCTCTCGACCTGTCCCGATTGCAGCGCGGCGAACGCCGACGGGAAGTTCAGGAAGCCGACTCGCTCCCGTTCTGGGAACAGAGCGGTTGCAGCTTGATCGGAGTACGAGCCGGACTCGCCTTGGTAGCCGGTGGGCATGGGGCGGGAGCGTAATGCTCGCAGGCCGCAGGCCGGAGGCCGGAGGCCGGAGGCCGGAGGCCGTAAGCCGCAAGCCTGAGCCCTACGCCCTAAGCCCTACGCCCTACGCCCTACGATCCCGGCCCATGCCTGCAAATCCGCCCGCTTGGGTCAAGGACGCCGTCTTCTATCAGATCTTCCCTGATCGCTTCGCCCGCTCGCTCGACGTGTCCAAGCCGACCAACCTCGAGGACTGGAACGCACCTCCGACCTTGAATGGCTACAAGGGCGGCGATCTCGTCGGCATCAGCGACAAACTGGACTGGCTTCAGGACCTCGGCATCAACGCCATCTACCTCAACCCGATCTTCATGTCCGGCTCCAACCACCGGTACCACACCGTCGACTACTACCGGATCGACCCGCTGCTGGGCAGCGACGAGGACTTCGAGCACCTCCAGCGTGCCTGTCATGCTCGTGGTATTCGGATCGTCATCGACGGGGTCTTCAACCATGCAAGTCGCGGGTTCTTCCAATTCCACGACATCCTGGAGAACGGTCCGCACTCACCCTGGATCGACTGGTTCAACATCAAGGAGTTCCCTCTCAACGCCTACAACGGTGAGGCACCCGGGTACGAGGCGTGGTGGGGCATGCCCGCCCTTCCCGAATTCAACACCGAGAACCCGCACGTGCGCGAGTACCTGATGCAGGTTGCAGAGCATTGGGCACGCCGCGGGATCGATGGATGGCGCCTCGACGTGCCCAACGAGATCACTACCGAAGGGTTCTGGGAGGAGTTCCGAAAGCGGACAAAGGCGATCAATCCCGACCTCTACATCGTCGGTGAGATCTGGGATGACGCCACCTGGTGGATCGAGGACGGAACACGCTTCGACGGTGTGATGAACTACCCGTTGGCGGGAAGCACGTTGGCCTTCTGCGGCGGTCCTCGCATCGACAAGAAGATCGCCAAGGACCTTCCGTACCAAGTCGGTCCACCGCTCGACGCCCAAGGATACGGCGACGCGGTGGACGCACTCCTCGCCTCCTATCCGTGGGAGGCGACGTGCGCCAACCTGAATCTGCTCGGCAGCCATGATGTGCCTCGCATCCTGAGCCTCGCCGGTGGTGACACGGCCACGGTCGTTCTGTCGGTCCTGCTGCAGATGACCTTCCCGGGTGCTCCCAGCGTGTACTACGGCGACGAAATCGGACTGGCCGGGGGCAAGGATCCAGACAACCGGCGCGGCTTCCCGTGGTCGGATGAGTCAGTCTGGGACCTCGACATCCTGGCTGCTCACCGCGAGTTGGTTGCGCTCCGAGCTACGTGTCCGGCCCTGCGCCGCGGCAGCTACCGGCGCCTCCAGACCGACTCAGTTGCCATCCACGCCTTCGAGCGGCGAACGGACGACGATCACCTCATCATCGCCGTGAACTGCTGGGACGATGCGCGAGCGGTCGATGTCCCCGAGGTCGTGGGGTCGGACTTCGACGTGCTCTACGGCACAGGCGGCCTGGCCGTCGACAACGACGAGACGCGAATCGCGCTCGCTCCTCGCGAAGGGGCCATCTGGCGGGTGCTGTCGTAGGTCAGCCGACGACCGACGACCGTGAAGGACCGGAGACCTAGGGGTTGACGGTCACCATCACCTTGGCGACGGCAGTTGCTCCGGACGGGTCTGTGACCGTGTAATCGAAGGTGTCCAGGCCGGTGAATCCTGCCGGCGGTGTGTAGTCACACGAGCTGCCGGCACAGCTGAAGGATCCTCCGGCGCTCGTGGCACCACTCGAGGCCACCAAGGTTCGGGCATCACCTTCAGGATCGGAATCGTTGGCCAGCACCAAGATCCCGGCCAATGGCACATCCACAGTGGTCGACACTGCGTCGTCGCGAGCAACCGGCGGATCATTCACGGGCGTCACAGTCACAGTCACGGTGGCCGACGCTGTCAGCGAGGTCGGGTCGGTGACCGTGTAGCTGAACTGGTCCGTCCCGTTGAAGTCGGCCGGCGGCTTGTAAGTGCAAGTGGAGCCGGTGCAAGAGACGGCCCCGCCAACTGCCGAAGTGGAGTCGAACGCCGAGATCGACAGCGGGCCGCCATCGGGATCGGAGTCGTTGGCCAGCACATTGATGTCGACCGAGCCGTCCTCCGCGATCGTCGATGCGTCCGCTACCGCTGTTGGCGGGCTGGCGCTCGGGGCCGTCGTCGTCGTGGTGGCTGGGACGGTGGTCGTTGTCGTGGTGGTTGTCGTTGTCTCAGCCGTCGTGGTGGTGGTGGTCTCAGGCACCGTGGTAGTCGTCGTCGTTGTCGTCGTTGTCGTCGTGGTGGTGGTCGTCGGCGTCACAACGGGACCGCCGTCGCCACCTCCGTCGGTCTCTCCCCCGTCGTCATCGATGACCACTGGCGGTGGGTCGTCCACCGTGACGGGCGGCGGAGGGTTGATGATGCCCCCGGCCACCAACCCGACCACTGCCGTGGCGGTGGAACCGACGACGGCGATGTCGCGGATGATCCGTTCCAGTCCGCCGATGAACGGAATCTGGGCAAACCAGGCTGCCGGACCGATTGCCCAGCGCAACCGGCCCAGCGAGACGTTGAGGAAGGCTCGAACAACGGTGGGGTCGAAGTGCGTGCCCGCCGACCTGGCCAGCTCCTGGCGGGCCGATTCCGCCGAGATGGGCTTCTTGTACGACCGAGCAGCGGTGATGGCGTCATAAGCATCGGCAACCGCTACAACGCGAGCCGCGTACGAGATCTCTTCCCCAGCTTTGCCCTTCGGGTAGCCGGTTCCGTCGTACTTCTCGTGGTGCTCCTCGATGGCAAGGGCCCAGTTGCCGAGCCACGGCACGAGCGGCTGAATGATCTCCCGACCCTTCGAGGGATGAGAACGCAGTTGTTCCCACTCCTCATCCGTGGGACGACCCGGCTTGTTGAGGATGTCGGGATGAACGTCGAGCTTGCCGATGTCGTGGAGCAAGGCGGCCCACCGCAGCCGGTCCCGGTCGTCCGTTTCCAACTCCAGCTCTTCGGCCAAGAGATCCGAGAAGACCCGAACCCGCTCGGCGTGACCGCGCGTCAGTCGATCGTGATCGCTGAGAGCAGCTGCCAAGGCGAGGATGTTCTCGGCAACCTCGGCTGTGGCGACGTCCCCTGCCCCGCGAGCCTCGTCCAAGCGTTCCTCCATGCGCTTCGTCGATCCCGCCCGGCGCAACACCTTCACTCGGCTCGGGGCTTTGTCGGGGAACAGAAGGGTGAGGTTCATCAACGCAGCCAGCGGCAGCCACCGACGCGCCAAGCGGTCGACGATGACCATCGTTCCGACCGCGGCGGAGATGACGGTGGTCCACCAGAGGATCACGCCTGTCAGCGTGCTGGGAGTCGGCAGCAGGCTGGCGGCCAGCCAAGCCGCCAGAGAAGCCAGCACTGCAGGGATGATGAACAGCACAAAGCGCACGAGGCGCGACGCCCACTTGCGGTCAGACCATCTGTTTTCGACTTCGTCCTGAATCATGCGTGAAGAGCCCGCAGCTGCAGGCCCAGATCAAGAATCGGCGGGTTCACGACCCGCCTTGAGGGCAGCGTTCAGAACGATGGCGATGTCTTCCACGACCACATCGTCACGGCCGAGCTCTTTGAGGGCGTCATCGACCATCACATAGCAATACGGGCAGGCGACCGCGACCGTCTCGGCACCCGTCGCCAGCGCCTCCTCGGCACGCTCGACGTTGACCTTCTTGCCCGTGTGCTCCTCCATCCAGAAGCGAGCTCCACCTGCGCCACAACAGAAGCTCTGCGTACCGTGACGAGGCATCTCGGTGAGCGTCCCACCGCTGGCTTCGGCGATGACACGCCGAGGTGCCATGTAGACGTCGTTGTGCCGGCCGAGATAGCACGGGTCGTGATACGTGATCTTCTTGCCGTTGGCCTCCGCCACGTGCAGTGCCTTGTCGACGATCAGCTGCTGGAGCAGCTGAGAGTGATGAATCACCTCGTACTGGCCGCCGTATTGCGGATACTCGTTGCCGAGTGCGTTGAAACAGTGGGCGCACTGCGTGACGATCTTGGTCACGCCGTTTCCGTCGAGAGTTTCGATGTTCTGCATGGCCAGCATCTGAAAGACGTATTCGTTGCCCGATCGCCGTGCTGGATCGCCGGTACATGCTTCCTTCTGACCCAAGATGGCGAAGTCGACGCCTGCCTCGTGCAGGAGCGTCGCCAGCGCCTGGGTGACTGCCTGGTTCCGGTCGTCGAACGACCCGGCGCAACCAACCCACATCAGGTATTCGGCCGCTTCGACGTTCTCTCCGAGAATCGGGACATCGAAGTCGAGGCCGGAGGTCCAATCGGCTCGATTCTGCTGGCTCAGTCCCCACGGATTGCCCTGATTCTCGAGAGCCACGTACGCCTTGCCGAGCTCAGCTGGGAAGTCGGCCTCCATCAGGCTCTTGTAACGCCGCATGTCGAGGATCCGATCGAGGATCTCGATGTTCACCGGGCAAATGGCGTCGCAAGCACCGCAGGTTGTGCACGACCACAACTCTTCGGACTGCACCCGCTCGAACACGCTGTCGGAGGAGATGGACACACCATCGGCCAGACTGACCGGCGCCGACACGCCGGCTGTCGAGGCGGCCACCTCACCCACTTTGAGAACCATCTCGCGTGGATCCAGTGGCTTGCCTGTCAGGTTGGCCGGACACACCGAGGTGCAACGGCCACAGATGGTGCAGGCGTCCGTGTCGAAGATCTGCTTCCAGGTGAAGTCCGAGACCACCGCGGCACCGAACGACTCCAATTCTGTCTCCAGGAGGTTCGGCAGCGGCTTCATGGCCCCCTTGGGACGATCCTTCGGAGACAGGAACATGTTGGCCGGTGACGTCACCATGTGACGCAGCTTCGTTGTCGGCAACATCACCAAGAATCCGACAAACGCCACGGCGTGAGCGATCCAGAAGAATTGATGCAGACCGGAGGAAGCGGGGAGCAAGGCGCTCAGCGGGTACCCCACGAAGGACCACACTTCGAAGTCGGGGCGCCCTTCGAGTGCGATGCGGGCCGCCTCCGTCAGCAGACCTGTGACGCCGATCACCACCAACAAGCCCAAGATCCAACCGTCCTCGGGCTTGGTCTTCGACTTGATCCGCCACGGACGAGTTCCGTACCTCCGAACGATGGCCCAGGCCAGGCCGCCCAAGAACACCAGCGACGCGGCGTCGAGGACCGCGCTGTAGCCCTGATAGAACCCTCCTGACAGGAACTTGAGCTGGGTAGGCACCAGGTTGTCGATTTCCAGGGTGACCGTTCCCAGGAACAGCACCAGGAAGCCGTAGTAGATGGCCGCATGCATGAGACCGGCAGCCCGATCTCGTAGCAGCGTCTGCATGCGCAATCCGCGATCCAGTTGGCGGACCCGCAGCCCCCACAGACCCGTGCGGCGCTCGGCCGAGCCCTGCTGCCAGGATTCCGCCCGCTCTGCAAACAGGAAGAACATGACGGCGAGGAATGTCGCCATCGACACGTAGAAGAGAGCCTGGAGTGCCCCCGGGATGTTGCCGAACA
>CAJHYJ010000101.1_pt1 | contig 18758 bp, 13 predicted proteins | sample 9198711 | NCBI WGS metagenome assembly CAJHYJ01 (sample SAMEA7708361, study PRJEB35096) | sediment metagenome | biome: marine neritic benthic zone biome [ENVO:01000025]; feature: sediment [ENVO:00002007]; material: shallow marine sediment [ENVO:03000034] sea grass bed [ENVO_01000059] ...
CCCACCACTCCTGGATCACGAGGATGCCCGGTCCCGGGCCAGCATCCGGGTGAGCCAGGTAGCCCGAAGCCTCCGAACCGTTGGATGTGAACGTGACGATGTCGCCCATGTGGTGTTCCCCTGTTTGTCGGTCGAAGCGGAGACTATTCGGCAACGAGGCCGTAGGAGTTAGGCGGTAGGCCGTAGATCGATTCAGCCTTCTCCTTCGGCCTCGATCCTTCGGCCTTCGGCCTGAACGCCAGGCGTAGCCTGGCGTACATGGACATCCTCCGCACACCCGACGAGGCCTTCGCCGATCTGACCGACTACCCGTTCACTCCGCACTACACAGATGTGGGCGACGGACTGCAGATGCATCACGTCGAAGCCGGGATTGGGAGACCGGTGCTGTTGCTCCATGGCGAGCCGTCCTGGTCGTACCTCTATCGACACATGATCCCGCCACTGGCCACCGCCGGACTGCGAACACTGGCTCCTGACCTCATTGGGTTCGGCAAGTCTGACAAGCCCGCCAGCCAGGGCGACTACACCTACGCCCGCCACCTCGCCTGGCTGCATGCGTGGTTCGACACTCTGGACCTCCACGGCGTCGTCTTGTTCGCACAAGACTGGGGAGGCCTCTTGGGTCTTCGCCTGGTGGCAGCCCATCCCGACCGTTTCGCCGGCGTCGTGGTGTCCAACACCGGTCTGCCCACCGGAGACCAGCAGATGCCCGAGGCTTTCTACCAGTGGCGCGAGTTCTCGAGATCCTCACCCGGGTTCGACATCGGCAGGATCATTCAGAACGGAACTGTCACGGATCTCGACGCATCGGTCGTGGCCGCCTATGACGCGCCGTTCCCGACGGAAGCCCACAAAGCCGGCGCCAGAGTGTTCCCGTCATTGGTTCCGGCATCGCCGAACGATCCGGAGGCTCAGCCGAACCGAGATGCCTGGGCCGTTCTCATTGGCTTCGACAAGCCACTTGTCACCGCCTTCGGTGACTCCGATCCGATTACGGCTGGGACCGATCGGGCCTTCCACAAACTCGTTGCCGGGGCCAAGGAACAGCCCCACACCACCGTCGAAGGTGCCGGGCACTTCATCCAAGAAGATCAACCGCAGCGGTTGGTCGAAGTCATCACCCAACTGATCGACGCGCTTCCCGACTGAACGTGCTCGACGAACTGCTGGCGCACCACCAGGTCATCGAGGCCTGCCGACTCGACGGCATCGTCGGCCTGATGGCGCTGCACGGCGGGATCGAGGAAGGAACTGCTGAACTCGCCGAAGAGGCTGCGTACCTGAGCGGGAGCTCTCTCTATTCGGTCACGGTCGGAGACGGGCTGTGGTGGCACGTGCCTTCCACGCAATTCGATCCGCAGCACAGCACGAAGCTGACTGGCTTCCTCGATCACGTCGCCGTGTGCCTGTCGATTCATGGATACGGCCGAAAGGAGCTCGGGGCCACGGTGCTGCTTGGTGGCGGCAATCGGGATCTCGCTGCGAGAGCCAGGCAGGCGTTCGTTGCCAGAACCGACCTGAAGGTCATCGATGAGATCGACGCGATCCCGGCCGGGCTACGCGGGCTGCATCCCCGCAACCCGGTCAATGCCCCGCGGTTGGGAGGCGTACAGGTCGAGCTTCCTCCGTCGGCTCGCAACGGCACCGTCGCCGCGGGAGTCGTGGCGGCGCTGGTGGAGGTCGCTCAGGAAGCAGCCAGGTCGTTGACCTGAACGTCGACAACAAACTGCCCGCCACCGGACACCTCGAGACCATCGTCAGCGACCGCGCAGGTCGCTGAACCTGAGATCGAGACCGAGACGACGGCTCGATGCAGTCCGATCTCCGCGCCGTCGCCCGACGTTGACACCAGCTCTCCGTGCAGATCGAGTACCGAGCGCACGACAGGTTTCATGTCGTAGTCCACAATCATTCCGCGAAACGTTGCTCGGATCGTCTTCGAACCGTCCGGTCCCGAGCAGTGCACGACCCTCGGCGAGCCCGCCCTGACCAGCCACTGCAGCGGAACCCCGTCCACCTCCTCACGCCACGGAGAGGCCAGGATTCGGTTGCCGGACTCCTTGTCGAACCAGTGCGTGATGGCGCCGGTCGGATCGACCGCGGCACTGACCGCGACGGTGTTGAGGACGATCGCCATGACAGCGAGCGTATGCGTCGAAAGATGAACCTGATCCGTCGGCCGGCGGGCTTGTGGGTAGGCCCCGGTCGCTGCGATCCTTGTCGCTCGATCGTGACGAGCTCGACTGCACACCAACCCCGTACCTTCGTGTCGTGGCCCTTGTTCGCAACAGCCATCGGCGTGGTGTTGATCGGCGCCGGCATCTGGCTGGCGTTCGGATCAGACGGTGACTCCTGCGAGCGTCAGCTCGACCATCCGGAGTGGAGCGTGGCTCGCCATTGGAACGAAGCCACGCTGAACGCCATCCGGCGCGACATACCTGCCCCGACCGTTCATGCCCGCAACCTGTTCCACGGCTCGGCAGCAATGTGGGATGCATGGGCGGCCTTCGACGACTCGGCCACCGGCTACTTCGTCAACGAGGCCCAATCCGCTTCCGACATCAATGCCGCCCGCGAGGAGGCCATGAGTTACGCCGCCTACCGCATTCTCGATGCGCGCTACATCGATTCGATAGGTGCCATCGAAACAGTCACCGAGATCGATCAACTCATGGTGTCGCTCTGCTACTCGATCGGGGCAACGGAGACGGAGGGCGACAGCCCGGCTGCTCTCGGCAACCGAATCGCGGAAACCATCCTCGAGATCGCACTCGACGACGGCTCCAACGAGGCGCGTGGCTACGAGGACCCAACCTATGAACCGGTGAACGAGCCACTCGTGGTGGCTGAACCGGGAGCAGACCTGGCGTTTCCCAACCGGTGGCAGCCACTGGAGCTCCAAGAGATGATCTCGCAGAACGGCATCTTGGTGCAGAACGCCAGCCAGGAGTTCATCGACCCGCATTGGGGATATGTGACCGGATTCGCGTTGGCTGATCCGGGTCCGGATGGCATGCCCATCGACCCGGGCCCTCCGCCGCTCTTGGGCGACTCAGAGACGGATGCCGCGTTCAAGGAGGCCGTGGTGGAGGTGATCCGGTACAGCAGCCTGCTCGACCCTGCCCGCGCTTCGACGATCGACATCTCTCCCGGAACGCTCGGCAACTCGCTGGTTGGCACGAACGACGGCACCGGCTTCACCAGGAATCCGGTGACCGGCGAGCCATATGCCCCGAACCTGGTGAGCGAGGCGGATTTCGGGCGTGTCGTTGCCGAGTTCTGGGCTGACGGTCCGGAGTCGGAAACACCTCCCGGCCACTGGAACACGCTCGCCAACGCAGTGTCTGACCAACTCGATCAGCTCCGTATCGGCGGGACTACGGACGTACAGAATCGCCTGGAGTGGGACACCAAGCTCTACCTCGCTCTGAACGGGGCGGTGCACGACGCGGCCATTGCCGCCTGGGGCACCAAGGGCCACTATGACTACGTCCGGCCCATCTCGATGATCCGCTTCATGGGCGGTCTCGGCCAGTCGTCTGATGCCGATGCTTCGAGATATGACCAACGTGGACTCCCGCTCGTCGAAGGACTGATCGAGGTGATCACCGCCGAGACGACGGCGGCCGGCGGTACCCATGAGCTCCTGGCCGGCCACGAAGGCGAGATCGCCGTCCTGGCCTGGTCAGGCACGCCAGACGACCAGGAGATGGACGTCGGCGGAGTCAGGTGGATCCGTGCCGTCGAGTGGGTCCCGTATCAACAACCCAGCTTCGTGACCCCGTCGTTCGCGGCGTATGTCTCCGGGCACAGCACATTCAGCCGGGCCGCCGCCGAGGTGCTGGCCGGGTTCACAGGGAGTCCGTACTTCCCCAATGGGCTGGGTGAGTGGACCATTGCGGCCGGTTCCCTCGAGTTCGAGGCCGGCCCCGTTGACGACGTGACGCTGCAGTGGGCTTCGTACGCCGATGCTGCCGACCAGGCCGGGCTGTCACGCCTGTACGGCGGAATCCACGTGAGAGCCGACGACCTCGCCGGCCGGATCATGGGCGAGGCAATCGGGCAGGCCGCCTGGCAACACGTCCAGCAGTACTACGGCGGTTGAGGATCTCCAGCTGGCCAGTCCCGGTTGATGGGAAGTACGTCCACGGGCAGGGGCATGCACGAAGGATCTCGCCATCAGGGCCGATTGCCCTTGACACGGCTCATGCCCCCTCCGTATGTTCGCCCGGATGGATCCAGTCCGTGGCTGGGCTTGCCGCTCTGGCAAACCTCGATCTGGACCGCACAACGAAGTCGATTCAACACAAGAATCACGTTTCAGAAGCCGCCTGGCGGCTTCTCGCATTCACAGGCATCGAGCCACTCGGACCACAATCCAACACGACACACCGCTCCGCTTCCGTGATGGGACACCGCCACGGTCGAGGCTGCGGGTAGGTAAGGAAACACGGAGGACGCATGACAAAGAAACTCATCGCCTTTCTCCTGGCTCTCACAATGGTGATTGCCGCCTGCGGCAGCGACACCGCTGACGACGGGGATACGGGAGACGATGGAGGGACCACCGATGGAGGGACCGCCACCGATGGCGATACGGGCGACGATATGGAGGACGTCACGATTCGTTGGCGCACTCGCCCGGACAACCAAGAAGAGATCGACGTCTATTCATCGGTATCGGACACGCTGAGCTCGTCCCTGGACGGGATCGCACTCGAGTACGAGCCTGGCTCCAACGAGGGTGCCGGCTACCAGCAGACCCTGCTGACGGAATTGGCGGCCGGCACGGCGCCAGACGTGTTCTGGATTCCAGGAACCGAGGTTGCGGACTTCGCAACCAAGGGCGTAATCCTGGACGTCCGTGACCTAGCTGACGCATCCGACCACAGCGATTCGGACTTCTATCCGGGGCCGATGTTCCACTTGACGTTCAACCCAGACACCGGCAACACCGGCGAGGCGCTGTGGGGACTCCCCCGCGATGTCTCGACATTCGCGTTGTACATCAATCTGGATCTCATCGCTGAAGCCGGTGCGGACGACCCCAGAGAGCTGGCCGCTTCAGGTAACTGGACCTGGGACGCTTTCGAGCAGGTCGCTGCCGATGTCGCTGCCATCGGTGGCGAGGTCAAGGGCTACGGCCAGTCCAGCTGGTGGGGTCCGTACGGTGTTTGGATGCAGGGCGGCGGTGGCGGGTTCTTCACCGACGACCGCGGCGCATGTGGCCTCGACTCGGCTGGTTCCGTTGAAGGCCTGACATTCCTGCGGGATCTGTATTCCGGCGACTCGGTCGTGGCCTACGGCGAAGACGCCGAAGCTCCGTTCCGAGCTGGCAACCTCGGCATGTTCCAGAACGGTCGTTGGGCAACCCCGGGAATCCGGACTGTTGACTTCAACTGGGACGTCGTGAAGCTCCCTGAGGGTCCGGCTGGTCCGGCCAACTGGCTCTTCTGGGGCGCCTATGTCGTCAACGCCGATACGGAGAACCCAGAAGCTGCGTGGGAACTCGTCCAAGCGCTCACCAGTGCCGACATCCAGGCTCAGATCTCTGAGTTGGGTGCCAACGTGCCGAGCCGAGCCGGCCAGGATGCCCTCGACGCCTTCCTGGGCTTCTCGCCGCCGGCCAACAACCAGGCCTTCCTCGATGGTCTGGCCGAAGATCCGGCGACTGAAGGCCCGCTCTGGGCTGGCAGCTGGCCGGAGTACGTGTCGGTGATGGACGCCGCCGTGACCGCCGTGGTCACTGGCGACCGCGACATCGACGACTTCGCTGCCAGCGTGTGCAGCGAAACAGCGGCAGCCTTCTCAGGCTGACGTGACCATTCGGGGACCGGGCTTCGGCCCGGTCCCCACTATTTGCAAGAGGCGCAATGGCAAAGCCGGGCTGGCTGGTACCGCTTGCCGTATGGCAAGCGGTCATTGGGATCGGAGCTGTCATCGGCGGCGTCGTGGGCTTCAGCTCGATCGACGGCACCGTGCGCTGGGCCGCGCTCGTCGTCGGCGTGCTCTTTGGACTGGCCGCCCTCTGGTCTGCGCCGCTGCTGGTGCGTTTGCGCCATCGCGGTCGGCTCATCGGCCTTCTCACCAACTATGGATTGGCAGTCGCCAGCGGGTTCCTGCTCCTCCAGGAGGCAAATGTCTTCAACGGCCTGGACGGATTGGGCGAGACCTTCGTTCGAGGTGTCCCCTTCTTGGGTCTCGTCGTACTCGGCTGGCTGATATCGGGATGGGCTGATCGTTTCGGAGCACAAGCCGAGAATCTGCGGCGCGGCGCCCGATGGCTGATGGCCATCGGCGGCGCGATTCTTCTGATCCGCGTCGGGCTGTTCAACGGGCTCGGCTCGTTCTTCCGATCGCTTGCTGAACCAATCGCGCTCCTGTGGCTTGCCGTACTCCTGGTTGCAGTGGGGTGGATTTGGCTCCTGTGGCGGGATGCCGCTGGACACCTCTTCGGCACCAATCAAGGCGAAGCCGAGATCATGGAGGGAATCCTCTTCGTTTCGCCCAACGTGATCGGATTTCTCGCCTTCTTCGCAGGCCCATTGATCTTCTCCTTGGCGGTCAGCTTCACCAACTGGGACGGATTGACTGACGCTGCGTTTGTCGGCTTCGACAATTACTTGCGCGCAATCAGCCTGCACTTCGCATCCGTCGATCCCGGCGTCGCTTCGGTCGACGTCTTGAAGGATGGCTATCTCGAGCTCATCCGATTCGGCGACGCATTCGTCATCGGAGCACGCGATCCGTTCTTCTGGATCTCGCTTCGCAACATCGTGATATTCGGCCTCGTTGCGGTGCCCCTGGCTGTTGCCCCGGCAATCGGTTTGGCCGCTCTCTTGAACTCGAAAGTCCCAGGCATGCGCTTCTTCCGGGCGATCTACTTTCTGCCCTCGGTGGCCGGGGTGGTCGGAGTTGCTCTCATCTGGAAGCAGCTCTACAACGCCACAGTTGGTTTCATCAACTACTTCTTGCTCCAGGCGACCGATGTCGTCAATCTCCTGCCGGGCGTCGACCTCACGGCAGCGCAACCGCAATGGCTCTCGAACACCTCAACGGCCCTGCTCTCGGTCATCATCGTCTTCGCGTGGCAGACCATTGGCTTCAACACCGTGCTCTTCCTGGCCGGCATGCAGAGCATTGGCACGGATCTCTATCAAGCGGCCGCCATCGACGGCGCTGGACCGTGGACGCAGTTCCGACGCATCACTGTGCCCCTACTTGGCCCAACGACAGTCTTCGTCGTGGCGACCACGACGATTCTCGCGCTGCAGCTGTTCAATGAGCCGTTCATCCTCAACGCTCCCCAGTTGCCGCCGAACGGGCCGAACAACGCGACCCTGACACCGGTGATCTACCTCTATCAGAACGCCTTCGAGCGCTTCAACCAGGGGTATGCGTCCGCGATTGCGTGGGTGCTGTTCCTGCTCATCTTCGCGATAACTCTCTTCTACTTCCGCCGCCAAGGCGAAGACGGGGTGTTGTCGGCATGAGCGATCGACGAGTCACCATGGCCGGCAGCCAGCGAACCCGCTTCATCTTGGGGCGACTCGGCATCTATACGGGGCTCATCGTCTTCGCGGTGATGATGATCTTTCCGTTCGTCTACATGTTCTCGTCGGCCTTGAAGACGCCTGCCGATACGTTCCGATACCCGCCCCGGGTCCTGCCCCAGCAACCCATAACGGTGGAGTTCGACGGAGAACCCAGAGAAGCATTCGAGTTCGAGGTAGCCGGCGACACCCGCGAAGTGTTGCTCGTCGAGGAGGGCATCCGAGCTGGGCTCTTCGCCGACCCGACGGACACGGAGGTGGCTTTCGGGTGGCCGCTCGACCTCGCCACAGAATCATCGGGCACGGCCGTCGTCGAGGGCGAGACGGTGCCGATCTACGAAGTCGCCCTCACAGATGGCACCGAGGAACTCGCGCTGCTTCGCAATACGTCGGTTGGCCGATTCGTCGATCCGGCCAGCGACTTCGAAACCTACGCGGTGGTTCGAGGCGTCCAGGAGCAGGCCTCCGAGACGATCACAGCCCGCTGGGAGAACTTCGGCGAGGTGCTCGACCTCCGCAACATCGATCGGGCGCTGACCAACACGGCCCTGGTGACGATCCTGGTCGTGGCCGGCCAGCTGTTCACATCGATCATGGGTGGCTACGCCTTTGCACGGGTGAAGTTCCCCGGTCGCGACGCACTCTTCGTTGCCTACCTCGGGTCGATCATGATCCCATTCGTGGTTCTCATCATTCCGTTGTTCCAGCTCATGGTGGGTTTGGGTTGGATCGATACCTTGGGATCCCTGGTGTGGCCGTTCATATTCACGGCGTACGGCACGTTCCTGATGCGGCAGTTCTTCGTGTCGATTCCAATCGACCTCGAAGAAGCTGCGTTCATCGATGGAGCGAAACGATGGAAGGTGCTGTGGCGGGTATTCGTGCCGCTCTCGTGGCCGGCGATCGCAACACTGGCGACCTTTGCATTCCTCTACGCCTGGAACTCCTTCATCTGGCCATTGGTGGCCATCAACCCCGGTAACGACGAAGACCTGGTCCTGACGCTGGCGTTGCGGGTGTTGGGTGGGCAATCGATAGAGAGCCCCAACCTCATCTTTGCCGGGATTGCCCTGGCCGTGGTCGTGCCGATGATCGTATTCATCATGGCGCAGCGGTATTTCGTCGAGAACGTGGCGACGAGCGGTATCAAGTGATGAGTCTGCAGGGGTTGGGCCATAGCGCCTAGGCCGGTGGGCACGGCGCGAGGTCATCCATCCTGACGGCGCGAACCTTCATCAGTCTGACTCCATGAGCAGAAAGCTCATGGAATTCACGACTACCTCAGCGGGAGGTCCGGACTCCAACATTGCAGACGACCGCCCGACTGCGATCACGACAACGGCGTCTTCTGACGACAAGCGACGTGAGCTTGGGTGCGTGATGCGTCGACGCATGCGATGCCGTCGTACCCCGGTCACGGCAACATCATCAGGCACGCTGCCGTCCCAAGTGTGAGCGTGTGGCGAGCACCCCGAGCCCAGTGTGTGGTTGTTGGCGAGGATGCATCGAGCAAGCACAGCTCAGCCGGAGTCACAGACTCGTCCGTCCGACCCAGCCCCCCGCAGCCGGCATCGTCACCGTGACAGTCGAATTCGAGTGATCCAGCAAGTCCGCCGACCAGTTGGGGTCGCCGACCACCGACAGCTCAGAACCCGCAAGGAACGACAGATCGAGCTCGATGGTGCGCGCCTCCGTGCCATTGATCGCCCCAATCCACCAGAGGTCCCCTGATCGCCTGGCGATGACAGTGAAGTCGCCGGGATAGCCGGCCAGCAGACGGGTTTCGTCCCAGACTGCCGGGACGTCCCGCAGGAGCTCGATCACTGAATCCGGCTGGCTCCGGTAGCTGGCCTCGTTGTCAGCAAGATGCTGGAGCCCTGACTCGAACACCACCGCCAGTGCCAGCTCGTGACCATCGAGGGTCAGCCGGGGGTACATCTGATTCGAAAACGTGGTCGGCGTGTAGTCCATCGGTCCAATTGCGTTGCGCGTGTAGGGCAGGATGGAGTTGTGCCAGACCGCCTCCTCCGGATACGAGGGACGGAACGAGTATTGCTCGGCGCCGCGGACCGCTTCCATCGTCATCAGGTGCGGCCAGGTCCGGTTCCAACCTCGCGGCACGGTGGAACCGTGGAAGTTCACCATGACCTGGTGATCAGCGGCGTCGCGCATGATGCCGAGATACAGATCGATGATCTCCGGCCGGTCAGAGTGGAAGAAGTCGACCTTGACGCCGGCGACACCCAGTTCACGCAGCCGGGCGAACTCGGCTCGACGGGTCTCGGGATCGAACATCCGGTCGCGGGGCTGCTCAGTCACTTGGTTGTTCGGCCCGCCGGAGTTGTACCAGAGGAAGACGCCGACACCCCGGTCGTCGGCGTGACCAATCACGTCCTCGATCACGCCATCAGCAAGCAAGTTCCAGTTGGCGTCGATGAGGGTGTGCTCCCACCCCATGTCTGCAGCCAGGTCGATGTACCGCCGCAGAGCGCCGGGATCTCGGGGTGAATCGTGCTCCGACCACCAGGACCACGACACTCGACCGGGCCGAATCCACGATGTATCAGTCATTTGAGCAGGCCTGGCCAGATCCGTGATCAGCGTCGACTCGACCACTGTCGCCAGTTCCCCCACGATCATCACGCGCCAGGAACTCTCCCAGCCGGCATCCACTTCGATTGCGAGGGTGGTGGTTGCCAGACCCTCGGCCGGATGAGGCATTCCCAGGCGGTACTCCCGCCCGTCGACATCGGAGTCCAAACGAGCGCCGTAGCCACCGGGCCCGAGGTTTGACTCGGCCAGGAGCACCCAGGTGGTTCCGGTCTCGAACAGTGCCGGCAAGGCCCAGCCGGGCACCGGGGCACTGTGGCCGATGCGAATCCCGTCGCTGTACGGGGCTTCGTATGCAGGCTCGGCGTAGCCGGGAAGATCGTGCGGTTGGATCCAGGCTTTGCCATCGGCCGCAAACGCAAACGAGCTCAGATCGGTGCGCAGCGTGTTCTCCGCCACGTTCGGCAGCCGATAACGAAATCCCATGCCGTCGTCGGCCACATGGAAGTCGACCTCCACCTCGACGCCCTCGGCTGAGATGAAACGAAGCGTTCGGCGAGAGGCCTGCGCATCGACCTCGAGCTGCTTGCCGTGGATCAACGAATAGCTCTCCGACCAGGCTTCTGGCTCGCCAGCATCCGTCAGTTGCAGTTCAGAGAGATCGTCGTCGGCCAGTTCCAGGCCGAGCACGCTCGGATCGAGGACCACTGTGTCGCCCCGGTGCAGCTGATATGTGACGGACGACGGCGCCTCGGTGTCCGCAGCCACCACAACGGCCAAGTCCCCATTGGGCGACTCGATTCGCACTGCATCTCCTTCTGGCGACTGGCAAGCGGCGGAGATCGTAAACAAAGCGGCCACCGCGATGACTACTCGGACGGGAGACTCGCACTCGAGCGGCGGTTTGTGATGGTCACCGGACCGGGACCCTATCGCGACGGGAGTAGCCTCCCGCGCCGTGCAACCCGCCGGACCGCATCGACGCCTCAACCCGTTGACGGGCGAATCTGTGCTCGTCTCAGCGCATCGGACCAAGCGGCCCTGGCAAGGCCACGAGGAGTCGCCGAACCCTCCCCCGGCCGCGGACTACGACCCCGACTGCTACCTCTGTCCTGGCAACGAACGAGCCGGCGGAGCTGTCAACCCGGATTACGAGTCGTCCTTCGTGTTCACGAACGACTTCCCGGCCCTCCTACCCGACAACCCGGATGCTGACTGGACCGGCCCCGGCTTCTTCCGCGCCCAGACCATCAGCGGAACGTCCCGGGTCGTGTGCTTCACGCCGCGTCACGACCTGACGCTGGCTCAGATGTCCACACCCGGGCTCCGGACCGTTGTCGATGTTCTGGCCGACCAAGTCCAGGAGCTCGGCGACCAGTTCGCCTATGTGCAGCCGTTCGAGAACCGCGGGGCCGCCATGGGAGCGTCCAATCCCCACCCACACGGCCAGATCTGGGCGGAGTCGGTAGTCCCCGGCCTGCCCTCGCTCGAACGGGAGAGCCAGCGGGAGTATGCGGCCACCAACGGCGGTTCGATGCTGCCTGCCTACGCCGCTGCGGAGCTCGACGCAGAGGAACGCGTCATCGCTGCCAACGAACGCTGGATGTCGGTTGTGCCCTACTGGGCCGTGTGGCCGTTCGAAACGCTGATCATCCCGACGGACCAGGTGAGCCACCTCCCCAACCTGGATGAGGAAAACCGCAACGACCTGGCTGACGTCCTCCGCCAGACGCTGGTTCGATACGACAACCTCTTCCGTCATCCATTCCCGTACTCGATGGGCTGGCACGGCCGCCCGTTCGACGAACCGGACGACGGGACGTTCACCCTCCATGCGCACCTGTACCCGCCGCTGCTGCGGTCGGCGACAGTCCGCAAGTTCATGGTCGGCTACGAGATGCTGGCCGAGCCGCAGCGCGACATCACGGCCGAGCAGGCCGCGGCCAGGCTGCGCGAGCTCAGCGAGAGGCACTATCTCCATGCCGTTGGTTGACCCGGCCGCCAGTCGCCTGTTCCGCGAGCGCTTCGGACCAGAGCCGGCCGTGGTGGCGCGAGCTCCCGGGCGGGTCAATCTCATCGGAGACCACACTGACTACAGCGGTGGATTCGTCCTGCCGATGGCCATCGAGCAAGAGATCACAGTGGCCATCAGGCCGTTGAGCCAACCGACTGTCCAACTGGCAAGTGAGCAGTTCGGATCAGGGGCCTTTCGGACCGACCAGAACGATCGGGCTTCCGGCTGGGGCGTCTACGTCCAGGGCGTTTTGCGGGAACTCGGCTTCAACGATGGGCTGCAAGTGGCCGTGAGCTCCACGATTCCGGCCGGCGCTGGATTGTCTTCTTCGGCTGCCCTCGAAATCGGCGTCGCACGGGCAGTGACTGCGCTCACCAAATCGCCATGGGATGTCAGAGCCGCATCGCTCTCTGCCCAGCGCGCCGAGAACGACTGGGTTGGGATGCAATGCGGGATCATGGATCAGCTGTCCTCAGCGGCCGGTTCGGCCGGACATGCCCTGTTGATCGATTGCGAATCGCTTGACATCGAACATGTGCCGCTCCCTGAGTCCGTCGAAGTGGTGATCCTCGACACGAGATCCGAACGCCAACTCGTTGGTTCGGAATACAACGATCGTCGGACCGAGAGTGAGGCGGCGGCAGCGCAGTTGGGAGTCACGTCGCTACGCCAGGCGTCTCTCGATGACATCGAGCAACTCGACGGGCTCTTGCGTCGCAGGGCCCACCACGTGGTCACCGAGAATCAGCGAGTTCTCGACATGGCCGAGGCGCTGCGGTCCAACTCCCTCGGGTCCGTGGGCGACATCATGGCGACGTCACACCACAGCATGCGCGACGACTACGAGACGTCGGCTCCCGCCGTCGATGCCATGGTCGAGGCAGCCACGGGAATCGCAGGTCTGATCGGGGTCAGACTCACCGGAGGAGGATTCGGCGGATGTTGCGTTGCGATCGTTGAACGTGGTTCGTCGAGAGACTTCAGTGACCTGACGTTGGATCGATACAGACAGGCAACCGGCATCACTGGGCGGGCATACGTGACCGAGCCGGCTGACGGAGCAGAACTCTTGGAGGCCCCATGACCGTGCTGGTAACTGGTGGAGCCGGATACGTCGGCTCAGTGGTCGTAGACCAACTCGTGGATCGCGGTGACGATGTCATCGTCGTCGACAACCTCAGCCGAGGTTTCAGCGACCAAGTCAACCGAGACGCTCGATTCGTGCGAGCCGATGTCGGGGACGAAGAGACGCTGACACCGTTCCTCCAGGAAGCTGACGCCGTGATGCACTTCGCCGGACTGATCGCAGTCGGCGAGTCGATGATGAATCCCGGGCTGTATCACGATCAGAACGTCAGCCAGGGGGTGGCGTTGCTGAATGCAGTCTGCGCTGCCGAGGTTCGTCACCTGGTGTTCAGCTCCTCGGCGGCGGTCTACGGCGAACCGGATGAGGTCCCGATCCCTGAAACTCACCCGCTCCGACCTACGTCCACGTATGGCTGGACGAAGCTGGCCTTCGAGCAGATGCTTGCGGACCATGACCGCGCCGACGGACTGCGGTCGGTCAGCCTCCGCTACTTCAACGCCGCCGGAGCCTCGGAGCTGAGGTCAGAGCGGCACGACCCCGAGACCCACTTGATCCCGCGCATCTTGCAGGCGGCTCGAGGTGAGACTGATCTGCACATCTTCGGCGACGACTATCCGACGCGGGATGGGACGAACGTCCGTGACTACATCCACGTGGAGGATCTGGCGTCTGCGCACCTTGCAGCTCTCGACTATCTCCGCGACGGCGAGCCCACCACGCAGGTGAACCTCGGGACGGGCACGGGGTTCACAGTGCTCGAAGTGCTCGAGGCGGCTCGACGCGTCACCGGGTTGCCAATCGAGGCCACGATGGGTCCGCGCCGGGCCGGCGACCCGGCATCGTTGATCGCCTCCAATCAGCGCGCCAAGGAGCTGCTCGACTGGCAACCGAAGATCACCGACATCGAGGTGATCGTGCGTAGTGCCTGGGAGGCGTTGGGCTAGCGCCCAGCAGACAGCCTCCAGCCTCCAGCCTCCAGCCTGCGATAGCGTCCCCCCCGTGCGCCGCACGGTCCTCTTCACTGACATCGAAGGCTCCACCCGACTGTGGGAACAGCATCCGCAGGCGATGCGAGATGCTCTTGCGATCCACGACGAAGCGCTGGTGGCCGCACTCGAGGGTGCGGGAGCCTCGTGGTGGAAAGGCACTGGAGACGGGTTCGTTGCTGTCTTCGACAGCGCTGCCCAAGCAGCAGCGGCTGCTCTCACCTCCCAGCAAGCCCTCGAAGCGCTCGGAACAGAGCCGGCTCTCCGCATCCGCGCCGGCATGCACAGCGGTGAAGTCATCGAGCGATCCGGTGACTACTTCGGCCAGACGATGAACCGGGCCGCCCGGATCATGTCGACAGCCCATGGCGGCCAAACCATTGCATCGCAAGCGTCCGCTTCGGAGCTGGACTTGAACCAAGCCCTGTTGACCGATCTCGGTGTCCATCGACTCAAAGACCTGTCGGATCCGGCACCCCTCTATCAGGTGGACGCCCCAGGTCGGTCGCTCAGCTTTCCGCGTCTGCGAAGCCTCCCCGCATTGACGAATCTGCCGATCGATCGCTCGTCCTTCATCGGCCGTGAGGATGAACTCGAGCAATTGGCGGGCCTCATCCAGAACAGCCGTCTCGTCACCCTCATCGGACCCGGCGGGGTGGGGAAAACCAGACTCGCGAACCACGCGGCTGCGTCAACTGCTGACAGCTATCCGGACGGGGCGTGGTTCGTGCCCTTAGCGGCCGTGAGGCGGGGCAGCGCGATCGCCAGCGAGATGACGCGGATCATGGGAGTCCTCTCTGAGGATCAGCGCACCGCGGAGGAGGCGCTCGAGCAGCATCTTCGAACCCGACGAGTTCTCATCGTCTTGGACAATTGCGAACACTTGCTCGACGAGGCCGCAACTCTCGTAGAGAGGTTGCTGGGGGTCTCCGACTCCTTGACCGTCATCGCAACCTCACGCGAGCCCCTGTCGGTGCGAGAGGAAGCAATCTGCCGGATCGATCCACTTCCCACCGGCCCCGGCGGACCGGCGGTGCGGCTCTTCCTCGACCGGGCTGCGTCAGCTGGGGCCACCATCGATCCTGAGAACGAGGCGGTTCCACGGCTCTGCCAACGCCTCGATGGGCTGGCACTGGCAATCGAGCTCGCCGCCGCCAAGTGTCGAGTCCTCGCCTTGGATGACCTGGAGTCTCGGCTGGATCAGCGGTTCTCGTTGCTCAAGGCAAGCCGGGCAGGCACCCACCACCATCAGACTCTCGCGGCCACCATCGGCTGGTCATTCGATCTCGCCACGGACGACGAGAGGGCAGTCCTCGAACGACTCTCCGTGTTTCCGGGGCTCTTCTCGCTTGCCTGGGCAGCGGCTGTTGGCGCATCGAGCGACATCGACGAGATGACTGTCATCGAGAGCCTCGAGCGATTGGTGGATCGTTCGTTGGTGGCGATGGTCACCACAGACGAGCCCGAGCGCTACTACCTCCTCGAGTCCATCCGAGAGTTCGCTGGGCAGCGACTCACCGTGGATTCCGGTCTCGATGGGCCCCACCAACGCCTGCTGTCGAAGGTCATCGAACTGGTTGACGAGGATCCCGAGCCGGGCACGGTCGCCGAAGCCGAGTGGCTCGGCACCATGCACCGCAACGGCCCCAGCCTGCGCGAGGCGTTGAGCATCGCTACCAAACGCGACTTCTGGGATTCCGTTGAGTGGCTGATCGTCCACGCGAGTCGGTACTGGATTGCGGCCGGAATGACCGATGAGGGGCTGCGCTGGGGAGAGCTGGCTCAGACATCGACCGATCTGTCGACGGTGGCCCAAGAGGCCCTGGCCGATCTCTGCTTGTCAGCCCAGCGCTGGGACGAGGCGGACCGAACGTACACAGACCTCCTGGAACGATCCGACCTCGATCCGGTCATGAGAGCCCGCATCATGCGCAAGACAGCAAGCCGGTCCACGACCGTGGAAACGATGCTTCGAAGCCGTACCGGGTTGGTTCAGCTCTCCACAGCACTGGACCTGCTCGGACTACCCGGAGACGATTGGAGCGATGCCCGGATCCGTGAGTGGATCAACTTGCAGTTGGACACGGCTGGATTGGGCTATTTCGGCTTCAACCCAGATGTTCAACAGTCAGCGATCGATGCGGTCCGACCGTGGACACACCGCGCCAACGCCCGCCAACTCGTCGAGTACGACATCGTGCAACGCGGCCTCATGTACCAGCAGACCCGCTACCGACCTGCGAGGGAGATGAATGTTCGGGACTTGGAGTTCCGAGGAGTCGGGCCGGCCAACCTCGACGCCTACGGATCAGCGCTCTTCCGGACCGCCTTCTATGAGCTTCTGATCGATGACATCGAAAGTGCCGCCGCTCGATTGGCCGAGTCGGCAGAGATCGCGGAACGCTTGGGAAGCGACACCCGCCTGGCTCGGGTGTACGCCTACGGGTCCCTGGCCAATCGCCGTCTCGGCGCTCGGGACGAGGCAATGAGACTGGCTGACCGGGGACTTGTCCATGCCACGGCAGCCCAACACCACACCTACATCGGCGTCACGACAGCCAACCTCGGTTGGTGCGCGCTGCAAGCCGGAGACGTCGACCGGGCCATCGATCTCCTGCGGAACGCTGTGGACGGATTGACCGAGCGAGCGCGCCGCTATCCCTTCCGCTGGACCGCCGTCCTACCGCTGATGGCCATCCATGCACACCGACAGGAGTGGGGCGCAGCACGACGACTTGCCCCAATCGTGCTCGACGAACAGCAGCAACTCCTAGCGCCGGAGTTGGTGGCTGCCCTGGAGGAGCTTGCGGCCGACGCAACGGCCGACACGGTTGAACGTGTCCTCACCACGGCTCGTGACCTCCGGTTGGTGTGAGCACGTCTGATGTCTGATGTCTGATGTCTGATGTCCGATGCCTGATGTCTGATGTCTGATGTCTGATGTCTGATGTCTGATGTCTGATGTCTGATGTCTGATGTCTGATGTCTGATGTCTGATGTCTCCTAAGGCTGACACGTCCAATGCGCCCAGGTGCCGCGGGGATGGCCCGTTCGGATCGTGTAGTCCACGAGCCACCAGGCGGCCGCCACATTGGCCTCGGCGTCGAACCGGCTCCGGCCCTGCAGACCGATCTGGGGCGTGACCCATGCCCACGTGGTGTCGAGGAACTGAAACAGCCCACTCGCGTCGGAGGTCGGGTTCACGGCGTCTGGGTTACCTCGGGATTCACAGTGCATCACCCGCAATGCGTCGTCCACCAGCTCGGCAGGAAAATGGGTCGCCACCAGCGGCCGCCAATGCTCGACACCGGCCAAAACGGCCGCTCGACGCTCGGCCGCCTCGAGCTCCGTCATCGCACTGGCGTACGCCGCCTCGGTGACAGCCAAGTTGGCGAGGGTCGAGGCGGCGGCTGTATCCGCCAGAACCAGCAGGCCCTGCAGGTCGTCATGAATCGAATCGGCTCGACCGTGCAACAGCGCCGAGCGGGCAGCCTCGTCGGCGGCCTCGGCACGAACAAGCTCCAATTCGGCCCGGGCCGATTCGAGCAAGTCGATCTCCACTCCGGAACTGAACGCCGCTTCGCGCGCTGTTTCGTTCAGAAGGGCAACCTCCTCGAACGAGTCGGCCTGCCAGACCGCTAGTCCGGGGCCGAACGCAGCCCACATGTATGCCTCGACCGCACGATCTGAGATCCCGGATCGCAGTGCCGCTACCCGGTCTTCCAGACCGGCGACTCCGTCGACGAGCTCCAGATGGCGCTGCTGGGCTCCGGCCGCGCCGTCGAGGGCCGTGCGAAGTTCGCTCAGTGCTGCCGCCACAGCGGCATCGGCGTCGTTTCGCTGACGCTCGGCGGCAACGTTGGCGGCCGCGGCATCGTCTCGTTGCCGCTGGGCGCGTTCCGCCTGGTCGCGAGCATCATCGAGCTCGGACGCCGAGGCCAGACCACCCACGAGGGTGACACCAACCAGAACAGCCAAGACCAGACGTGCTCCCACGCAGCGGACGGTATCGGTGGGCTGTCGCAGACCTTGGGATTGTCAGGTGTCGGGGATCTCGAAGGTCACGACCTCCGGCAACAGGCCGTTGACCCAGACGCGCACCTCACCCGTCGAGCCGTCTTCCATCGTGAAGCGCAGCGTGTTCGTCCGGCTGGACAAGGGACCGAGGCGATAGTCAGTCGGATGGAAGTCGAAGCTCCGCACATAGAGACGAAGGCCATCCGCGGATCCAAACGCCGATGCAAGGTCGACGTCGAACAACCGAAAGATCCTGTCGTAGTCACCTTCGACCAGCCCTTCGGCGACGGCCCTGTAGGTGACCCGGGCCGTCACCTGGTCCGGGGGGCGGGAGCTCACGAACTGCCATACGGCTACGAGGAAGATCCCGAAGACTGCCCAAATTGCGAGCTTGACCCAGAGGGGCGGCTGCTCGACGGATCGTCTTCTACGCCGTGGCGTGCTGGTTGACCTGGACCGACGTGATGACACGATGTGCCTGGCGGCGATCGTACGAATCGTTGTGATCAGCGGCGTAGGTGGCCACGACGGTCTGCTCCCCAGCAGCA
>CAJHYJ010000254.1_pt1 | contig 18393 bp, 15 predicted proteins | sample 9198711 | NCBI WGS metagenome assembly CAJHYJ01 (sample SAMEA7708361, study PRJEB35096) | sediment metagenome | biome: marine neritic benthic zone biome [ENVO:01000025]; feature: sediment [ENVO:00002007]; material: shallow marine sediment [ENVO:03000034] sea grass bed [ENVO_01000059] ...
CGATTGAGCGGGCAGTGTCGGGCGTGATGCCACCGGAGGCCTCTGTGATCATCGCTCCGTCCACCATGGCAACCGCCTCCCGCAGCTGGTCCGGCGACATGTTGTCGAGCAAGACTATGTCAACCGGGTCGGACAGCAACTCGGCAAGCTGTTCGAGGGAATCGACCTCGACCTCCAGCTTGACCGTGTGACCAACGCCGGCTCGGACCGCCGCGACAGCATCAGCAATGCTGCCGGCAGCCGCAATGTGGTTGTCCTTGATCATCACTGCATCGTCGAGACCAAAGCGATGGTTGGCCCCTCCCCCCATCCGCACTGCGTACTTCTCGAGAGCCCGCAATCCCGGGGTGGTCTTGCGGGTGCCGGCGACAGCAACGCCGGTCCCCGCCACGGCATCGACGATGAATCGAGTGGTGGTGGCGATGCCTGACAGGTGACCCAGGAAGTTGAGAGCGGTCCTTTCGGCTGTCAGAAGAGACCGGGCAGGGCCGGCGACGTTTGCCAGGACAGTGCCGGGACCGACGACCGATCCATCCCCGACGTGCGCGGTCCACGCAATCGACCCGTCGACCAGAGAAAACGCGATGGCAGCCACATCCAGACCCGCGACGCAACCTCCCGATCGGGCGATCAGCTCCGCATCTGCTCGGATACCGGCTGGGACGGCCAGGTCACTGGTCAGATCGCCGCCTCGCCCCAGGTCCTCGACCAGAGCGCGGCGAACTACACCTCGGTAAACGATGTCGTGCATCAGGAGACGCCCGCCGGGAGACCGCGCAGCTCGACGGGTCTTGGCATGACGCTCGATCGCTCTGCTTGGGTGGGATCAAGCTCGGGGAAATCCAGCCGGTAGTGGCCGCCCCGGCTCTCAGTGCGGGCCAGACAAGCCGACACGATGAGATCCGCCAGCACCAGTGCGTTTCGGCCTGCGACCGTGCCATCCGGCTCGAGTGCGGCGATGGACTCCTGGGCAGCGAGCAATCCGCTCTGAATGCGCTCCACTCCGGCACCTTCCCACATGATCGACCTGATTTCGTCGGCAACGGCGCTGGGCTGTGCCACATCCCCTGATGCGCCCGTAGGTAACTGAGGGGGCCCGACTGGCTCGGAATCAATGGCCGCGATGGATTGGGCGGCCCTGGCCCCCATCACGAGCCCTTCCAGCAGACTGTTGGAGGCCAGCCGGTTGGCGCCGTGGAGTCCGCTCGACGAGCACTCTCCGACGGCCCACAGGCCCGGCACGCTGGACTGAGCTTGGCTATCAGTTGCAATACCACCCATGAAGTAGTGGACGGCCGGAGATACCGGCAGCAGCTCGACCCGTGGATCGATGTTGGCGGCTGTTGCGTAGCCGAACACCGTCGGGAACCGGTGCGGGAACTCCTCGCCGAGATGCGTTGCGTCGAGAAATGCCCCTTGCCCAGTCTGCTCTTGCCGGAAGTTGGCACGGGCAACGACATCGCGGGGCGCAAGCTCGGCATCACGATGCAGGTCCAACATGTATCGATGGCCGTTGTTGTCGACCAGCACCGCTCCGGCGCCGCGCAACGCCTCAGTCAGAAGGGGCATGGGATCCAGCCCGCTGGCCAAGGCAGTCGGATGGAACTGCACGAATTCCAAGTCGGCGAGCTCTGCGCCTACTCGGGCAGCCATCGCGATCCCGTCGCCTGTGACAGAGAGCGGATTGGTCGTGCGCAGGTAGAGCCGTCCGATCCCCCCAGTCGCGAGCACAGTGGCCGGTGCCAGGTATGCCACCCGCTCCCCGTCGGGACGATCAGCGATCACTCCGGCAACTCGGCCTGCCGACATGAGCAGGTCTATGACCGTGTGCTTCTCCAGAACTTCGATCGATTCACGAGCCCTGACGACGGATCTGAGTGTCCTCATCAGCTCACGTCCCGTGGCATCGCCAAAGGCATGAACAATGCGGTGATCCGAGTGTCCCGCTTCCCTACCGAGAGCGATGTGCCCGTCCTCGTTCCGGTCGAACCTCGCTCCCCATGCGATCAACTGATCGATCCACTCCGGTGCGCCGCCAGTGATCAACCGTGCGATGTCTTGATCGGCGAGCCCTCCGGACACCCGAATCGTGTCGGCGGCATGAGCTGCGGTTGAGTCCTCAGGACCGATTGCGGCGGCTATGCCCCCTTGGGCCCAATCAGATGAGCCTCCCTCCCCCAACGCCCCGTCAGTCATGACCACTGCCGACGGAAGAGACAGGGCTACCGCCGAGCCGGCGACGCCGGACCCGACGATGAGTGGCGAGTTCAGGGTGACGAGTCTCATGAGACCTCGAGCATCCGTTCGACCGAGCGTCGAGCTCGAACAGCGATGTCCTCCGGGATTTCCACCTGATGCTGCATCAGCTCGAGGGAGGTCTTGATGTTGTCGAGGGTGATGCGCTTCATGTGCGGGCACATGTTGCAGGGCACGATGAAGTTGACGTCGGGGTGCTCCGTGGCGACGTTGTCGGACATGGAGCACTCCGTGATCATCATCACGTCGTGTGGCTGGTGCTCGGCAACCCAATTGATCATCCCTGACGTCGATCCGACGAAGTCGGCCTCCCCGAGCACATCTGGCGGGCATTCCGGATGTGCGATGACGCTCATCTCGGGAAGATCAGCGCGGTAGCCGGCGATCTCGGCACCCGTGAAGCGCTCGTGCACCATGCATGAGCCCTCCCAGAGGATCACCTCGACATCCGTCTTGGTGGCCACGTACTTGCCGAGGTATTGGTCGGGAAGGAAGAGAACCCGGTCGGTTCCGAGCGACTCGACAACCTTCACTGCGTTCGACGACGTGCAACACACGTCGGTCTCCGCCTTCACATCAGCCGAAGTGTTGACGTACGTGACGACTGGAACGCCCGGGTACTGCTCCTTCAACCGCCGAACGTCCGCGCCGGTGATGCTCTCGGAGAGCGAGCACCCGGCTTCGAGATCGGGGATCAGGACCGTCTTGTCCGGGCTGAGCAGTTTCGACGTCTCGGCCATGAAGTGGACGCCCGCCATGACGATGACATCGGCACTGGCCTCAGCAGCTTCCCGGGCAAGTCCCAGTGAGTCGCCGGTGTAGTCCGAAACGGTGTGATAGATGTCTGGCGTCATGTAGTTGTGAGCCAGCACGATGGCGTTCCGCTCGCGCTTCAGCGCTTCTATCGCGTCAATCGTTGGCTTGAGGGCGGCCAATTCCTCTTCCGGCAGCACGCTGCGTTTGCGTCCGGTTCGAACGTCGGTGATCTCGATCGCTGTGAGCACGGTCCTGCTCTCCTGGGCTACGTTCTCGGTTTTTCTCAGTATGAGTATAAGAAGAATAGCACGTTCTGCTCAACGTGCAGAAAAGGGCCTCAGGCCGTAGGTCCTAGGCCGTAGGCCGTAGGCCCGGTACTGATGCCGACGATTCGAATCCACAGCGGTTGAACCGCCTCACTGGGACCTTTCGGGCCGTGGAAGACCCGCCCCTCCCAACACTTGCAGGGAGTCCCATGTGGCCTGGACGCCGAACTGGAAGGGACGCTCCAACGAGTTCCACGCTGTCGCGAAGTCGGAATCACTCGTTGGCCTGTGAACGCAAGCCCATCGGTGATCTCGAGCGGTTGGTTGACTGTTTCCCGGCCTCGGGGATACCGCCTGGGCAGTCGAGCTGGGCTCGCTCAGATCACACCAGTGCGCTGGCGCTCCCGGAGCACGTCCCGTCGGAATCGGAACACCTTGGCGGGACGACCGCCCGTCTGAGCGGTCTCGCCTGTCTCCTCCACGAGCCCGCCTCGCTCCACGAGGCGGCGGAAGTTCTGGGTGTGCAGCTCCGTTCCCGCCAGGGCTTCAACGACATCCTGCAGCTGGCGCAACGTGAACGATTCCGGCAACAGTTCGAAGACGACCGGCCGGTACGTCAGCTTTCCCCGCAGTCGGCTGAGTGCCACCGCCCCGATGCGCCGATGATCCACGGCCGCCGCCAACCCCGTGCTGAGCTCGACGTCCGGCACTTCACCTCGGTCGTAGAAGGACTCAGCCACCAATGCCGCTTCGTACAGCAGCTCATACCGATCGAGAACCCGCACGGGGTCCCAAGCCGAAGCCCCCATACCGAAGGCGATGCCGACACGTTCCCGCCGTTCATGGTCCGTGCCTGCCCAACCAGACAAGCGCTGGCGAATCGATGTGAGAGTTTCGGTGTCCCCCTGCCGCCGATCCTCCCACGGGAAGAACGCATACCAGTCGACCCAGGCTGCTGCAGGAGAGGGGCTCACCTCATCGGTCAATGCCAGATACGCGATCGAGAGCTCGCGGTCGCCACGAATTCGGTCTGGGTCGCCGAAGGTGTAGAGCTGTTCGACCCAACCGACCTCGAGGGTCGTCAGCTCCTGGACCCAGCGTCGAACAGAGCGTTCGAGCTTGTCGTGCTCGGCGAGGGGGCCCGATGGCAGCGCCGGCCGCTCTCCGCTCGAGACTGTCAGCACGCGGGGGGTACCCCCTGTCACAGCCACAATGACCGCCTCTGTGGTGATGCGCATCGCTACAACGGTACGAGAGTTGTCCCGGCCACGACGGTCGGCTCCGCCAGGCCCTGCACAGCCAGCCTCTCAATGCCTTCCTTCTCGGCCGTCACGACCTGCACTCGATCGCGGCCCCACGCAACAACGCGATCCTCGAGCACCGACCCGCCCAGGACCCGAGACAGGTAGTCGACCGTGGCGTCCGGCTCTGGCGAGCCCATGATCACTCGGTCCAAGATGTGACGATCCGGTCCTCGCTCGACTTCGGGCCACCAGGGATTCGACCACGGCGCCAGGGCGGTCATCCGATGCTCCATCGGAGGATCGGGCACTACGAGCTGGGCAACCTGGATCACCGTGCCCGGCCCCTCGCCCGGGTGAATGAAGAACTCGCGCCAGAAGTCGGATTCCAGCTGGACGCCAACGGGATGGTGGCCCAGCTCTCGGAAACGATCCAGCTCACGCTCGATGTTGTCCGTCTTGAAGGTCAGATGGTGGGGGCCCTCACCATGTTTCTGCAGGAACCGCCTCAGAAACTCGCCGGGGCTCCCCTCCCCCGGTTCGAGCAGCTCGACGGTCATTCCGTCGCCGGCATCACCCATGCGTAGCTGCATGGCCCGGAAGGGGCCGGGCGTGCCGCCGCTGATGACGGTGGCGCCGAGTCGACGCGAAAGGACCTCGAGAGCTGCGCCGGCATTGTCGGTCGCCAGCGCAACATGATCGAACTCCATCACATGCGTTCGATCATTGCCGAGGCGAACTCGGAGGTCTTCACCTCAGTTGCTCCCTCGGTGAGCCGGGCAAAGTCATAGGTGACGATGCCGTCGGCAATGGCTCCCTCCAACCCCTTGATGATGAGATCGGCCGCCTCGTTCCAGCCCATATACCGGAGCATCATCTCGCCCGACAGAATCACAGAGCCCGGGTTGACCTTGTCCTGGCCCGCATACTTCGGGGCTGTCCCGTGGGTTGCCTCGAAGACGGCGATACCGGTGTCGTAGTTGATGTTGGCGCCTGGTGCGATGCCGATTCCCCCGACCTGAGCAGCCAGCGCGTCTGACAGGTAGTCGCCGTTGAGATTGGTCGTGGCGATGACGTCGTAGTTGGCAGGACGGGTCAACACCTGCTGGAGCATGGCGTCGGCAATGACGTCCTGGACCAGGATCTTCTCACCCGCATCGCCACCGCTGTCTTCCCAGCTGATCGCTGCGTCCGAGAACTCGTCTTTCACGAGCTCATAGCCCCAGGTGCGGAACGCCCCTTCGGTGAACTTCATGATGTTGCCCTTGTGGACCAGCGTCACCGACTTGCGCCCGTTTTGGAGGGCGTAGTTGATCGCCGCCCGAATCAGGCGCTTTGAACCGGTGATGCTGACTGGCTTGATACCGATACCGCTGTCAGGACGAATGTCCCAGCTGTAGCGCTCCTGCAAGAAGTCCAGGAGATCTCGGACGTCCTCGGTGCCTTCTTCGAGCTCTTTGCCTGCATAGACATCCTCTGTGTTCTCACGGAAGATCACCATGTCGACGAGCTCGGGCTGGCGAACCGGCGAGGGCACCCCGTCGAACCAACGCACTGGACGGACGCAGGCATACAGATCGAGCTTCTGCCGCAATGCCACGTTCAACGACCGGATGCCACCGCCGACGGGTGTCGTCAGCGGCCCCTTGATGCCGACGAGGTAGGTCTCGAATGCCCCCACTGTTTCATCGGGGAGCCACTCCCCGGAGTCATTGAAGGCTTTCTCTCCCGCCAGAACTTCCATCCACTCGATCGCCTTGGTTCCGGCGTACGCCTTGTCGACGGCGGCGTCGAAAACGCGCTGAGCGGCAGCCCAGATATCGGGACCGATGCCGTCTCCTTCGATGAAGGGAATGATCGGATCGTCGGGAACGGTCAGGCCGTCAGGGCCCATGGAAATGGTGGTCGCCATGGCGTCAAGTCTCCTCAAGAAGCAGTGATCGGGAGCGAGGGTAATAGGCCTCAGGCCTCAGGCCTCAGGCCTCAGGCCTCAGGCCTCGTCGTCAGGTCGCAGGCCGCGGTGGCCGGGCCAATGGAACGTCGGGAACAGGAAGTGGTCCAGGAACGGTTCCGGATCCATGGTCCAGTCCATGGCAGCCACCTCAGTTCGGGGGCGTCGTCCTGCCAGGGCCCTCAGAAGCAGATTCGAATGAGCGCGGAGCGCTCCCGCCGGCTCGTCGGTGCCGATGTTCCACGAACGCCAGTCGGTCGCCTCGATGCGATACGCCGGCAGTCCGGATCGGGCATGCACCCCCCGTAGGCCGCCGATCAGCGAGGCAAGCGCGACTTCCACCCGACCGTGACGAGCGGTGTCAGACTGACGAAGGGCCTCATGAAGGTCCTGTTCGTGCTCAACGATGTCAACGACGACCGCGCTGTGGATTGCCCCAGGCAGATCCGGGAACAACGCAATGAGCCGATCTGTCCACGGGTCCCACGCCTCGATGAGCTCGTCGACGCTTCGGTCTGCCCCGCGACCGACTTGGTCGGCTGTCCAAGGCTCGGTTGCGTACCCATCGACATTGCCGGTCGCAACGTCCTCGGCGAGACCCACGAGATGTGCCAGCAGATCCTTGACCGTCCAGCTCGGACACGACGGCACACGAACGTCCGGATCGGCATCCCTGACCAACCCGATGACGGCCGACTTTCCCGACCGGTAAGCCTCCGCTGCCTCCATAGCCATCAGCCTATTGAGACGCCGATGCCTTCGCAGCCTCCAGCGTGTTGACCAGCAACATCGCCCGTGTCATCGGCCCTACGCCTCCCGGCACCGGTGTGATGGCTCCGGCGACATCGACGAGCGAGTCGAAGTCGACATCTCCAACCAGGCCATCGTCGGTCCGGTTGATGCCGACGTCGATCACGGTGGCGCCGGATTTCACATGGTCGGGACCTATCAGCTTCGGTACCCCAACCGCCGCGACGACGATGTCCGCATCTCGGGTCAACGTGGTGAGATCACCCGTCCGCGAGTGGGCGATCGACACCGTTGCGTCGGCTCCGTGAGCCGACAGCATCAACGCCATGGGCCTGCCAACGAGAAACGACCGACCGATCACGACAGCGCGCCGTCCCGAGGTGGGAATGCCGTAGTGGTCGAGGACCCGGACGATGCCACTCGGGGTACACGGGCGCAGTCCTGGCCGGCCGAGAACGAGCAGACCGAGGTTGTGCGGATGCAGCCCGTCGACGTCCTTGCCCGGATCGATTCGCTCTGTGATCGCCGCCGAGTCGAGCCCGGCCGGCAGAGGCAGCTGGACGAGGATCCCATGCACGGCCGGATCGGCATTGAGACCGTCGATGAGCGCCTCGATCTCCTCTTGCGAGGTCTCGGCTGGGAGCTCGTGGTGGATGCTCTCCATGCCGACCTCGGAGGCATCGCGACGCTTCCCCCGCACGTATGTGTGGGACGCCGGGTCGTCGCCCACGAGGACGGTGGCCAGCCCGGGTGTGAGTCCCAGAGCTGCCACGGACTCGGCCACTTCTTGCTTGACCTGAGCTGCGACTTCTTTGCCGTCGAGAATGACCGCGTGCGACATGTGCCCGGCACGCTAGTGCCGGTCACATGAGGCCGAAGGTGTTAGGCCGTAGGCCGTAGGTGCCAGGCAGTTGGCGTCCCTCCGGCCTAAGAGCGAAGCGTTCCTCCGGCCTTCGGCCTGGGCTGAGCCTGCGAAGCCCTCTCAGTGCAGGAAGTGCCGCTCGCCGGTCATGATCATCGCCAATCCGAGTTCGTCAGCGCGCGCCACCACCGCGTCATCTCGCATGGCACCGCCCGGCTGGATCACGACACTGACGCCTGCCGATTCCGCAGCATCCAATCCGTCCGGGAACGGGAAGAAGGCGTCGGATGCCAGAGCTCCGAGGGCTCCTCGGCCGTCGGCCTTGGCCGCAGCGATCTGGCCGGCCTCGACACGATTCTGCTGTCCGGCACCGATCCCCCATGCAGTTCGGTCCTTCCCGATGACGATGGCGTTCGACTTCACGTGGCCACAGACGCGCCACACGAACTCGGCATCTGCCCTTTCCTGCGGCGTCGGTTGACGGATCGTCGGAACGGCCCAGGTCTCCGGACCCGATTCGAAGGCGTGCGCGGTCTGTCCGAGCCAACCGCCACTGATCTGGCGCAGGTCGAATCCCATGTGGTCCGGCCGGGTCGCTTCCAGAATCCTCGTGTTCTTTCGCTTGGCGATCAGACGGTCCACCACACCGTCGCCGTACGCAGGGGCGATGATCACGTCAGCCTGGGCCGCCGCCTCGATCCTCTCGATCGTCGCATGGTCGACGACGCGATTGATCGCAACAATCCCCCCAAAGGCCGATCGCGAGTCACACTCGTAGGCGCGCTGATACGCGACGGCCAGCTCGTCGTCGACGGCTACTCCGCAAGGGTTGGCGTGCTTCACGATTACAACAGCCGGATCGCTACCGCCGATGTCGTGGACCATGCGCCAGGCGGCCTCGACATCGAACAGGTTGAGATAGCTGAGAGCGAGCCCTGAGTGCTGAGTCACTGAATCCCACCAGGACTCCTTCCCCGGCGTCCGGTAAAGAGCGCCCTCCTGGTGGGGGTTCTCCCCGTATCGGAGGATCTCGGCGCGCTCCAGTGCGATGGCGTGTTTGGTCGGAAGCGCCTCCTCTCGATGCATCCAGGCCACGATGGCGCTGTCGTACCGAGCGGTGTGAAAGAACGCCTCGCGGGCGAGATCCGATCTCGTGGCGGCCGACAGACCTCCGGCCTCGATTTCGCCTGCGACCGCGTCGTATTGACCGGGATCGGTGACGACACCGACCCAGGCATGGTTCTTGGCGGCGGCTCTCACCATTGTCGGCCCGCCGATGTCGATCTGCTCGATGACCTCGGGCTCAGCTGCACCAGACGCCGCCGTCTCCTCGAACGGATAGAGGTTCGACACGACCAGCTCGAACGGCTCGACTCCTCTGGCTCGCAGGTCTGACAGGTGACCGTCTTGACCGCGATCGGCGAGGATGCCGCCGTGGATCGATGGGTGGAGCGTCTTGACGCGGCCTCCAAGCATCTCGGCTGCTCCCGTGACATCCTCGACCGTTGTGACTGGCAGACCGGCCTCCGACAGTGCCCGGGCCGTGCCGCCGCTCGAGATCAACTCGACCCCTGCCTTGTGAAGCCGGCTCGCGAACGCCACCAGCCCCGCCTTGTCGTACACGGAAATCAGAGCACGCCGAACCCTCACCCGGTCTGCCATCGGACCTTCCTTCCTTCGACTTCGAGGCGGCCAAGTGCAAATGCCTTGACGGCCTCCGGATACAGGCGGTGCTCGACCTGCTGAATGCGAGCGTGGAGGGCTGCTTCGTCGTCACCGGCATGCACTTCGACGGTTTCCTGGCTGATGATCGGCCCGTGGTCGACGTGTTCGTCGACGAAGTGAACTGTCACACCGGTCAGCTTCACCGCGTGGTCGATTGCCTGCCGCACCGCATGAGCACCGGGGAAGGCGGGCAGGACAGCCGGATGGATGTTCAGTATCCGCAGTGGGAACCGGTCCACGGCCTCGGCGCCGAGAATCCGCATGAATCCGGCAAGCACCATCGCATGCGCTCCGTGTGCTTCTACGGCGTCACAGACTGCCGCCGTGAACGCTGCTCGGTCGGGATGGTTTGCCCAGGCAACCACCTCGGTGGGAATGCCGGCGGCTTCCGCCCTCGCGAGACCTTTCACAGCGGGCCGGTCGGACACAACAACAGCGATCTCAGCACCAAAGGCAGAGTCGGCAGCCATGGCATCGATGAGCGCCTGCAGATTGGAGCCGGAGCCACTGACAAGGACAGCGAGTCGCATGAAGCGGGCACGGTAGACGACAGACGGGCTACGGGCTGCTGGCTGCAAGCTACGAGCTGCGAGCTGCCCCTCGGGCCTCAGGCCCCGAGCGCTGCGACCATCGCGGTGCCCATGTCGCTAGGCGTCTCAGCCACGACGATCCCTGCCTCCTGCATGGCTGCGATCTTGGCGTCGGCAGTCCCCATGCCGCCGGAGATGATCGCCCCGGCATGGCCCATGCGCTTTCCGGGAGGTGCCGTGGTGCCGGCGATGAAGCCGGCTACGGGCTTGGTCATGTTGTCGGCGACCCAGGCAGCCGCTTCTTCCTCTGCAGTGCCGCCGATCTCTCCGATCATCACAACGCCTTCGGTTGCGGGGTCGTCGTTGAAGAGCTTCAAGACGTCGAGGAAGTTGGTTCCATTGACGGGGTCGCCACCGATTCCGACGGCCGTGGTCTGACCGAGCCCGAGCTGGGTCACCTGGTGGACAGCCTCATACGTCAGGGTGCCCGAGCGTGACACCACGCCGATCCTGCCCGGCTGATGGATGTAGCCCGGCATGATGCCGATCTTGCACTCCTTCGGCGTGATCACTCCGGGGCAGTTGGGACCAACCAGCCGCGTGCCGCGACCCTCCAGATACCGCTTGGCGCGGACCATGTCGGCAACCGGGATTCCCTCCGTGATGCACACGGCTAACTCGATTCCAGCCTCAGCAGCTTCCATGATGGCGTCGGCGGCGAATGGCGGCGGAACGTAGATGACGGTCGCGTTGGCGCCGGTCTCGGCAACAGCTTCACGCACGGTGGCGTAGATCGGTAGGTCGAGTCGATAGGAATCCTCACGATCGGGCACGCCTGAGTGGTCGGTCTCGCCTTGGAATATGTGGTGCGAGCCGGCCTTGGAGGGATGGACTGCTCCGACCATCTGGGTTCCGTAGGCAATGGCCTTGTCGGTGTGGAATTGGCCGGTTCGGCCGAGACCCTGAACGATGACCTTGGTGTTGGCGTTGACGAGGATGCTCATGACACAAGGCTCACGATCTTCTCGGCGCCGTCCTTGAGACTGTCGGCTGCGACCAGGTCCAGGCCACTGTCGCGCAGGATCTGTCTGCCCAGTTCAACGTTGGTGCCCTCCAAGCGCACCACCAGCGGCACACTCAGGCCGACCCGCTGGACGGCCTCGACAACCCCCTCGGCAATCGTGTCGCAGCGCATGATTCCACCGAAGATGTTCACGAAAATGCCCTTGACCGCCGAATCGCTGGTGATGATGTGAAACGCGGTGGCGACTTGGTCGGCGGTGGCTCCGCCACCGACATCGAGGAAGTTCGCCGGCTCGCCCCCAACGTGCTTGATGGTGTCCATCGTCGCCATCGCCAAACCGGCTCCGTTGACCATGCACCCGATGTTCCCGTCGAGCTTGATGTAGCTGAGACCGGACTTCTTGGCCTCCAGCTCGGCCGGCTCCTCCTCTGAAGCATCACGCATCGCCTCGACATCCGGGTGTCGGAACAAGGCGTTGTCGTCAAACGCCATCTTTCCGTCCAGAGCCATGACGTCACCGTCGGTCGTCACTACCAGCGGATTGATCTCGATGAGGTCGGTATCCAGTTCGACGGCCGCGTTGCTCAGGGCTCTCACGAACCGACCGAAGTTCTTGGCGGCGTCTCCCTCGATGTGGAGGCCGTTGGCGAGCCGGTTGGCTTGGAAGGCAGCGAGCCCGACGGCCGGGTCGATCTCCTCGCGCAGGATCCTCTCCGGCGTCTCCTCGGCCACCGTCTCGATGTCCACCCCGCCTTCTGTGGATGCCATCACGATGTTGCGACCGGTGGCTCGATCTAGGAGGATCGACAGATAGAGCTCGCGGGCGATGTCGATGCCCTGCTCGATGTAGAGACGGTTCACGATCTTGCCCTCATCACCGGTTTGGATGGTCACCAGGGTCGAACCAAGCATCTTCTCGGCGTGCTCGCGGACCTCAGCCTCGGCTGCATGGGTGCCACCGGCAATGCCGGACGTCACCACCTGAACCCCTCGCTGCTCGGGGTGTTCTTTGAACGTTCCCTTGCCGCGTCCGCCGGCGTGCACCTGCGACTTCACGACGACTACTGGATTGCCTGACTTCTCGACCAATGGGGCAACCGCGGCGGCCGCCTCGTCGGGGGTTGCAACGGCGGTTCCCATCGGGACAGGGATGCCGCGGGCAGCCATGAGCGCCTTGGCTTGATATTCGTGGATCTTCACGAGCTCTCCAGATCGTTTCAGCGTTCAGCGACGTTGGACTCGACCCAGGCCGTGATGTCGGCCAGGGGAGCTCCCGGCGTGAAGATGGCCGCAAGTCCGGCCTCCTCCAGGGCGGGGATGTCCTCGTCAGGGATGATGCCGCCCCCAAAGACGACGATGTCATCGACTCCTTGCTCGCGGAGCACCTCGACAACCTTCGGAAACAGCGTCATGTGCGCACCGGACAGGACTGACAAACCGATCGCATCGACATCTTCCTGGATGGCTGTCTCGGCGATCTGAGCCGGCGTTTGATGCAGACCCGAGTAGATGATCTCGTTGCCGGCGTCTCGGAGTGCACGAGCGATGACTTTGGCGCCACGATCGTGACCGTCCAGCCCTGGCTTGGCGATGAGAATGCGACGCGGCATCGGCGGCGAGCCTAGTGGCGTGCAGGGATGCCTCTCTCACCCACGGACGAAGATCACCGCTTGCTCGTCCCGAAACACCTCATCCCACCCGTCCAATTCGCCGAGCATGGCTGCCAGCGGAGACTCCTGGGTGAGCAGGACCGTTTCGATGTCGTACCGGTCCAGTGATCCTCTCCAATCCTCTCGGAGGAACAGAGTGTCGAGAGTCCCTTCTAGGAACTCAGGGCCATACATGTCGGTCCGACCGTCGATGAAGGGCGTGACGCCGTTCCACAGCAGATACCCGCCCCACGGGAAGTCGTTGTAGATCCGGCTGTCATCCAAGCTTGATTCCTGGAGGTGGCCAAGCGCTCCGACCGGGAATCGCTGTTCGACAAGCCGATCGTTGATCGTGGCAATGCGATTGACCATCAGCCCATACCCAGCAATGGCGGCAACCAACACGATGACGGGCAGCAGCGACTGACGTGGCTCGCCGGCCTCATCGTCTTCGGACGGAGTCGACGCCCACAGCCGCATGACGACGGGCAGGGAGACGATGCCATGCAGTGCGATGTGGCGGACAGAGAAGAGCGAGGCCGCGAGGGTCCCGGCGTACAGCAGAATGTCGATCAGGTCAGGTCGTGGTCGTCTGATGGCGATCCCCACGAGGCCGACGACGACATACAGCAAGTAGAACCACAACGCTCGATTGTGGAATGTGGGCGGCAGCCACTCCACCAGAGACCGCTGCGTGACTGGATCACCAAGCGTCGCAAATGGGTAGGTCCACAAGGTCGTCCCGTGGGGTGTCAGCGCGATGCCGAAGAAGGCAACGATCAGGACCGCGGCCAAGTGGCCCAAGGCTCGATTGGAGAGAGCTCGCTGCCCATCACCGAACCTCCGGTCGGCGATGCTGCCTACCGCTACGACGCCCAGATACGCAAAGGCGGTGTAGAACCCGGCGTGGAGATTGGCCCAGAGGATCACCATGGGAACCACGAGCCAGAACCAGGTGGGCGCCCATGCCCCAGCTCGAATGCGCTCTGTCAATCCGATGAGCAGGGCAAGTAGGACGAGTGTGTTCATCTGAGGCCTAGCCGCAACCACTGGAGCCACGCCGGCAGCTGCAATGCCGATCAGCACGACCTTGCGGAGCGGGTCGCCCGGAACAGCTGCGTAGACCGCCAGCCAGGCACCGCCGACGAGCAAACCGAACACGATCGAAAGACCGAGCAACCCCAGGGAATCCTGAACCTGGAACATGAAGATGTCGGCGAGCCACTCGTGAGCAACCCACGTCGCCCCGCGCATCGTCAGCGAGAAGGGATCGGTGTTGGGTACGCCGTTCGACAGGAAGTAGCGACCGTCAGCCAGATGCCACCACAGATCGGGGTCGCGGGTCGGTTGAGTGGCGAGCAGCGAACCGAACAGGAATGCCGCGGCGCCGAAGGCAAACCATCCGGGCCGGCGAAGACGAGACGGCGAGGTCACGGTGTCCTCACGAACACATGGGCGATCTCATCGGAATAGATCTCCGTCCAGGCCGGATCCTCGAGGAGATACGCCGTCAGACCGACATCGGGACGGATGACGGCCGCGTCGAAGCCGCCGTCTTTCCACAAGTCCTCCCAGGCCGGCAAGAGCCGCTCGGTCTCGATCGACTGCCCTATCAACGACGACGGCAGATGAGCCACACGCATGTCGGCGTATGGCTGGTAGCCGCGGTATGCGAGGTAGCCCCCCCAACGAATGTGGTTGAAGACCGGGCCGGAGGCCCCGCTGGCCTCGAGTGCGTCAACGGCGGCCACCGGGAACAACCCGGCTTCCTGCTGAGACCACCGGTCCACGGCCGGCATCGCAACAACGACCACCAATACCCACAATCCAACAGCCAGCGCCGCCACCGCGGTTGCAGGGGCTCGATCGCTTCTTCCCTCCGCGACCACCATCGCCCCGATCGGCACCGACGCAACCGCATGGAACGGCACGAACTCGTAGGACATCATTGCGATGACGAGGAATCCGAAGAACACCAGGAGCTCGGACAGCGGCCGGCGCGGCCGGTAGGCCATGACCACGACCAGGACACCGACCAACAGCACCCACGGCCACACAGACGATTGCTGGAAGTCAGGTGACTGCAGCTCGGAGAAGCGCGGGCGGGGGATGCCGACCAACCGCACCATGGCCGTTGTCAGGCCGTCGACGAAGTATGGATTGATGATCGCTCCGACCAGGCCTCCCGCGGCACCAGCCAGAACCGCCCCGAGGCGATCCGAGGCGGCATCGTCTCGTTCCCGTGAGTACCGCTCACCCAGGCCGCGGAGCAACGCATAGACGACACCGAGGAGGTAGAGCGAGTCGAGATTGGCCCACAGCACGAATACAGGGGCAATGGCCCAACCAGCCCACCTGGGCCACCTGCCGCGAGCAACCAGCTCGACGACGATCACCACAGCTCCGAACATCACCAAGGAGAGGGTGTAGGCGTCAGCAGACGTCAACGGGGAGGCGGCCACAGCGGCGAGCAGCACGATCACAGCACGCCCGAAGGGGTTGCCGGGAACAGCGACGAACAGACCCGTCCACGTCAGCCCTATCAACACGGCGAAGAAGACCAAGAGTCCTGGGAGACCAATCCACTGGGCCAGACCGGCCAGCACGACGTGCGCCAGCCATCCATGCACCTGCCACTGCTCCCCGGCCATCGGCCAGGCAATCGGGTCCGTGCCCGGGAAACCCGAAGCGAGGAGGGTGTCTCCGGATACGAGCTGCCACCACAAGCCGGAAGTGATCTCGGATCGCAACTCGACGAGCATGACGCCCGCCAGGATCAGGGCGGCAACGGCCAGCTCGACGCGGCGGTTACGCATCACACCTTGGTCAGGGGAGCCCAAGCCAGCAGCAGAGTCTTCTTGCCGACGCCGTCGAACATGACCTCCACCTGGGCTCGGTCGCCGTCGCCGATCACCGAGAGCACCACACCGCGACCCCACTTGTCGTGGTGAACCCCGTCCCCAGGAGTGACCTCATCACCGGTGACAGTTGGGCGATCATCGCGAACCTCGCGCCGTCGGTCACGCTTGCGCTTGTCTGCCTCCTGCACGAGCGTGCTCGGCAGTTCGGACAGGAACCGGCTTGGCGGGTTGTAGTTGGGCGCACCGAACAGGAGCCGACTCGTGGCATTCGTCACGTAGAGCTGGTCCTCAGCACGCGTGATCCCCACGTAACAGAGCCGCCGCTCCTCCTCGAGCTGTTTGGGGTCCCCGAGGGTTCGCATGTGGGGAAACACACCGTCCTCCATCCCGACCATGAAGACATACGGATACTCGAGACCCTTGGCGTTGTGCAGCGTCATCAGCGTCACAGCTCCAGCTTGATCGTCGAGCTCGTCGATGTCGGCCACCAAGCTCACCGTCTCGAGGAAGTGATCGAGCCGCTCGATGCCGCTCATCTCGTCCCATGGCGTACCGCCGACAACAGAGCCCTCCACGCCTTCTTCGAACTCCTCGACCACCGAACGGAGCTCCTTGAGGTTCTCTGCGCGAGACAGGGCCTCGACACTGCGATCCCCCTCCAACTCCGCAAGCAACCCGGTCTCCTCCAGAACCGCCTCGACCGCGGCACGGGGACCACCCCAGGCAGCCCGCTCGTTGAGGGTGTCGAGAACCACGAGGAAGTCACCGATCGCCCGTTGGGCTCGGGCACTGAGCTGCGGGACCTGACCGGCTTGCCGAAGGGCGTCGTGGAACGAGATCCGTTCCGAGGCTGCGAAGCGATCGACGTGACCGACCGAGGTGGTCCCGATGGACCGCTTCGGGACGTTGATGATTCGTTTGAGCGCAACGGTGTCGTCGGGATTCACGATCGAGCGGAGGTACGCGATCGCGTCTTTGATCTCACGACGCTCGTAGAACTTCTGTCCTCCGATGACCCGATAGGGAATCCCGTACCGCACGAACACGTCTTCCACGACTCGGCTCTGTGCGTTGGTCCGATAGAAGACGGCCACATCGGATCGAGCACTTCCGGCATCTTCGATCTTGCCAATCTCCTCAGCGATGAAGGCGGCCTCGTCGTGCTCGTCCTCAGCCAGGTAATGCACAATGGCTTCGCCCACACCGCGCCCGGTCCACAGATTCTTCGGGTGCCGTCCCCCGTTGTTGGAGATGACCGCGTTGGCCGCTTCCAGAATCGTTTCAGTGGACCGGTAGTTCTGGTCGAGGATCACGACTCGAGCATCAGGGTGGTCCTTCTCAAAGGCAGTGAGGTTGCGAATATCGGCGCCGCGCCACGAGTAGATGCCCTGGTCTTGGTCTCCGACCACACAGATGTTCTGGTGAGCGGCCCCGAGCATTGACACGAGCCGGTACTGCGCATGATTCGTGTCTTGGTACTCGTCAACGAGGACGTACCGGAAGCGACGCTGGTAGTGCTCGAGAACGTCGGGGAAGGCCGACAGCACCTCGGCTGTCACCATCAGCAGGTCGTCGAAATCCATCGCCGACGCTTCGAGAAGACGCTGCTGATACAGCCGATACACATCGGACACCTGCTCGTGATAGAACCCGGTGCCCTGGCTCGAGAAACTCTCGAAGTCCACCAGCTCGTTCTTGGCGTTCGAGATGGCGTTGCGCAGCTGTTTGGGCGGGAATCGCTTGGGATCGAGGTCCAGATCAGACAGGCACAGCTGGACGAGACGCAGCGAGTCCGAGTCGTCGTAGATCGTGAAGGACGAGCGGTAGCCGAGGCGGTGCGCTTCCCGTCGCAGAATCCGTACGCAGGCAGAGTGGAATGTCGAGACCCACATCGACTCGGCTGCCTTCCCGATCAGCGAGCCGACCCGGGTTTTCATCTCGTCGGCAGCCTTGTTCGTGAACGTGATCGCCAGGATCGACTGGGGCGAGACCCCGTGGTCCCGAATGAGGTGAGCTATTCGATACGTCAGGACGCGCGTCTTGCCGGATCCGGCACCGGCAACCACCAGCAATGGCCCATCAGTGATGGCCACGGCCTCGCGTTGGGCCGGATTCAGGTCATCGAAGAGAGGCGAGTCAGCCGGGTCCGGCCGAGTCTCGACCGCGAACTCGTACTGCACTTGCGCATCGTACCGGAGCTGAATGACACGCGTGTGACTCCGAGCTGCGAGGTGTTAGGCCGTAGGTGTTAGGCCGCAGGCCCCTCCGGCCTAGAAGCGAGCGAAGCGAGCGTTCCTCCGGCCTCCGGCCTCCTGAGCTTCGCTCAGGAAACCTTCCATGTGAAATCCACCGAGGCCGGATCTTCGGCACGTTCGTCGCCGGGTTGGATCGTCGGAATCGTCAGGTGGAACCGGGCCCCGGTCGGGAAGCGCGCTTCGTACCAGAGGTCGCCGCCCATGGCCTGTGCCAGATTGCGAGCAATCGGCAAACCGAGGCCGATGCCCTGGGTGGTCCGGGCGTCA
>CAJHYJ010000326.1_pt1 | contig 17544 bp, 16 predicted proteins | sample 9198711 | NCBI WGS metagenome assembly CAJHYJ01 (sample SAMEA7708361, study PRJEB35096) | sediment metagenome | biome: marine neritic benthic zone biome [ENVO:01000025]; feature: sediment [ENVO:00002007]; material: shallow marine sediment [ENVO:03000034] sea grass bed [ENVO_01000059] ...
CACAACGAGCACACCAGCGGCGAGAGCCGCACCGATCCGGATCCATGCCCCTGGTCCAGCATCGGCTTCGACGAGAGGTATCCGGGTCAGCCACACAAGGAGCGTCCACGCCCCGGCTGTGCCCATGATCCTGCGAGTCGACATTTGAATTGACGGTACTCCGACCTTTCTCCCAGGCGACATCGGGCACAGTGGTGCTTGCCTCGTACACTCGCCGCCGTGATCGCTGTCATCTCGTATCCGCCGATCCCCATATTCGAGCTGGGACCGCTGAATCTGTCCCTCCACGGTGTGTTTGCAGCGCTCGGCTTCCTGTTCGGTGCGCAGTTGGCACTGCGGCGGGCGGGACGGCGTGGCTACGACACAGAAGGCTTCCAGTCTGCGCTCACCTGGGGTCTCGTCGGGGCGATCCTGGGGGCTCGCTACTTGACGATCGGTGCCCATCTCGACGAGTACCAGACGATCTGGCAGGCGCTGAACCCCGTCAGCGGGTCGTTCTCGATCATCGGCGGCTTCGTTGGGGGAATCGTCGCAGGAGCCATCCGGATGCGGATGCTGGGCTTGCGAGTGCTGCCGTTGATGGACACGGCCACGTTCGGCTTGGCGGTGGGAACGATCGTCGGCCGAATCGGCGACCTCGCCATCGTCGAGCATCTCGGTGGGCCGACTGATTCGGCGCTCGGCTACGGAATCAAGCCCGGCTACGACGTGGCACCCCAACACGATGCACTCGAGTGCACCGTGGCGACCGTCGGAGAGTTCTGCGGCGTGTATCACCACTCGGCCGGTTACGACATGGTTGGAGCCATCGTGCTCCTGGGCGTCTTGTATTGGCTGGTTCGCGCGTGGCGCGGTCGCCGGTACGGGCAGCTGTTCGGCTTCTGGATTGCCTGGTACGGAGCTCAGCGGTTCCTCATCGACTTCACGCGGCTCGCCTTGGACGTGAACGGCGATGCCACCCTCGGACCTTTCACATGGTCGCAGTGGGCCGGCCTGTCGGGAGTAGCACTCGGCATCGCCGTGATCCTCGCTCTGAGATCTCGAAGTCCCATCGTGTCGCCGGAAGAGGATGCTCGCATCGGCGGCAAAGAACCTCTTGCCGAATCCGAGGACGCGCCACTACCGTGACCGCCCTGATGCAGGCCTTTACGTATCCCTTCGGTTTTACTGAGCCCCGGGCTTGGTCCGAAGTGATGCGCTGAACGCTCGCACCACGAGAGACTCGAAGCCCGGACATTGTCCGGGCTTCTCCCTTTTTGGAGTACCCATGGAACGCAAAGCCGAGCGGAAATCACAAACGCCCGACACCGTCGTCACGGTGGGGCCGGTCGCGTTCGGCCGGGACCCGTTTCCCGTGGTCGTCGGGCCCTGTTCTGTCGAGTCTGACGAACAGGTGAGGCAGGTTGCCAAGGCCGCCGCTGACATGGGCGCTGTAGTCCTGCGAGCCAACACTGTCACCGTCGACCAGAACCCGTACTCGTTCCAGGGGCTGGGGGCCCGGGGGGTCGAGATCCTCGCTGACGCAGGCCGTGAGGTCGGTCTGCCGACGGTGACCCAGGTGCATGACATCGCGGACGTCGACGTTGTCGCGGATCAGATCGACATGATCGAAATCAGCGCATGGCACATGCAGGATTTCGAGCTGCTCCGGGTCGTCGGACAGTCTGGAAAGCCGGTGCTGCTCAAGCGCGGACCTTCTGCAACGGTCGACGAGTGGCTATGGGCCGCTGAATACGTCCTGGCCGAGGGGAACGACCAGATTGTCATGTGCGAACGAGGCATTCGAACGTTCGGCGAGAACTACACCCTCGACATCAGCGCAGTCGCCATGGTCAAGGAGCGAAGCCATCTGCCTGTCATTGTCTTCCCCTCCCATGCCGCCGGCGAGCGGAGCCGTGTTGCTCCGTTGTCGCTTGCAGCCCAGGGGGTTGGTGCCGATGGCCTCGTCATCGAGGTTCACCCCGACCCCGACAACGCCAAGACCAATCGAGACGGCCAACTCAGCCCGGTGCACGCAGGTCTGTTGCTGGATCGGCTCGGGATCAACCGCATGCGTAATCGCATCGATCTCATCGACCGCGACATCGTCAAGATGCTGGCCCGGCGCCAAGACCTCGCCATGGAGATCGGCAAGGTCAAGGCTCAGCGAGACATGCCTGTTCATGTCCCCGAGCGCGAAGAGGAGCTCATGGCGATCATCCGGGAAGAGGCTGCGTTCCAAGGGATCAGTGAGGATCTCGTCGACCGGCTGTTTCAGGATGTGCTGGACGAGTCGCGCCGGGCCCAGTACGAACTGCGCGAGACGACCGACTTGGATTCCGAGGTTGAGGACTCAGCCGGAAGCGATCAGGCAGAGAACGCCAGATAGAGAACGAACACCGCCAGCAGTGCGAGGCCTTCGACGCGCACCAGGCGGTTGCCCGTGAATGTCAGCGTCCCTGCGAACACGGCCACCCCGACCATGACCAAGGCGAGGGCTTGGAACGGTTCAACAGCCATGCCCGGCTGAATCAGGCCCACCCCACCGGCGACCGCCAGGGAGTTGAACAGGTTCGAACCGAGCAGGTTGCCGACGACCAGGTCGTTCTGGCGGCGTCGGGCGGCTGAGACCGCTGTTGCCAACTCTGGGAGCGAAGTGCCGATGGCGACGATGGACAGGCCCACGAAGCCCTCGCTGAGACCGATGAGTGATGCCAGGTCGAGCGCCCCGTCTTTGAGGAGGTTGGCGCCAACGATCATCGTGACCAGCGCCAGCGCTCCGATGATCAGTTCACGACCAACCGTGAACTCTTCTTCTGACTCCTCCTCGTCGTTGTCCAGCATTCCGTCGGCCGCGTCACGGCGAGCCCACTGCACCAGCGCCAGTGCGGCAAGCCCCATCCCGATCGCCAGCACAGTGCCGTCGGTCCGGGTGAGGTCGCCATTCCACAACAATGCTGCGTAGAGGCCGACCGCCACAATCATCAGCGCGCCTTCCCTGCGCAAGATCCGGCGCTGACCGGCGATTGGTGACACGAGTACGGACGTTCCCAGGACCAGCGTCAGGTTCGAGATGTTGGAACCGACGATGTTGCCCATGGCAAGGTCGAAGCTCTCCGATCCGCCGATGACGCTGACGATGAACTCGGGTGCCGAGGTGCCCATACCCACGACGAGAGCGCCGATCAGAATCGGCGAGATTCCCCAGGCTTTGGCGAGCCGAGCGGCTGCGACGACGAATCGATCGGCGGCGCCGGTCAGCAAGATGAGGCCGCCCAGAATCAAGGCGATGGCGGTGAACATGAAGCGCCAGGCTAGAGCGCAGACACTGGAGCCTGGACACGGGACTCCGGCCGAACCGTCGGCCGGGCAAGGAGGGTCCGGCGCTAGTTTCGGAACAAGGAGGTTGGGTCATGGCTGGAGCGCCCATCGTGCACGTGGAGGTCCGGGGATTGGATGCGCCTGCGCTTCGTGAGTTCTATCGCGAGGTATTCGGCTGGATCCGGGAAGAAGCCCGGTCCATCGGGGACTACTCGGTATGTGAACTGTCCGTCCCCACCATCACCGCAGCGACCGGAAGTGTCGCCGATTGGTTGGCGAACTCGGCGACCTTCTACATCCAGGTCGCAGACATCGAGGAGACACTGCGGGAGATCGAGGAGCGAGGAGGACAGCGCCTGATGCCGAAGCAGGTTGGCCCACCCGACTTCCCGTCGCCCCACATCAACATCTTCACGAAGTTCGTTGATCCGGCTGGCAACGTCGTGGGACTTGTCGAAGCCATCGATTGACGCCAGTGGCGACGTGACGTTCTGGCCTGAGGCCTTGGCCCTTAGCCCTTGGCCCTCGGTGCCCTTCGCCCTTGGCCCTTGGCCCTCGGCCCTCGGCCCTTCGCCCTTCTCTCAGTCCACGTACGCCGCCAGCTGGGAGGCAACGGAGACCGACACCACGCCCGTGCCGCCCAACACGAGGATCTCGGCTGGTTGAAGCCGCGACAATTCCGACGCGGTCCGGGACGGCACCGCGTTGGTCTGGACCAGCAATACCGGACCACCGGCGACCGCGGCTGCGGCAGCACCGGCCAACGCATCGGGGAAGTCGGTACCTACGGCGACGAGGGCGTGGTCGACCCCGGACGGGAACGTGTTGGCCGACAGCGTGGCGGCCGACGAGTAGCGGTCAGGGCCGGCCAGCCTCGTCACGGTCCGCCCTCCCTGGGCCAGCTGCCCGGCAACGGCATCACTGACGGCCGCCGTCCCACCGACAACGATCACCGTCGACGCGCCCAGCCGATTCAGCTCGGTGGCTACCACGACGGGGAGTGCATCGGGCGGCACCAGCAAGAGCGGAGCCCCGGCGTTGGCAGCAGCGGCTCCCGCAACCATGGCGTCGGGGAACGCTGCACCCGTGGAAACGTAGACCGTGTCGGCTGAACCGAATGCGCCCTTGGAGACTGCAACGGCGGTCGAGTATCGATCGGCGCCTGCTCGCCTTTCGACCGGAGCCCAGCCGCTGAGTGCTGCCGCGACTGAGGCAGAGATCGCCCCAGTGCCGCCGAGCACGACGATTCGATCGGGATCGAGGCGCGACAGCTCGGATGCCGTGTCACCAGGAACAAAGTCCAGGTCGACGAGCAGCAGCGGCCCACCTTCTGCCGCTGCCGCGCTGCCACCTCCCAGCGCATCTGGGAAGTTGCGACCAGTCGCTACGTACGCAACCGCGGCTCCCGCTGGATAAGCCCACTCCGAGATGGCCGCCGCTGTTGCATATCGGTTGGCGCCCGCCAGCCGAGGCACCGGGGGTTCGCCGCTCTCGGCGATGACCGAGTTCTCGACCACGGGGAATCCGGCCTTGGCGATGATGAAGAACCCTGGGTAGCCGGGCGTTTCGAAGTCGTCGCTCGGGTTGGCAACGATGTAGGAGTTGCGGATGTACAGCTCGCCTGTGCGGTTGTTGCTGACGTAGAAGATCGCCCCGCCGCCGGCTCGAGCATGGTTGAACTCGATGATCGTGTCCTGCACGTCGAGCGTGTAGGTGTTGCCGTCAAGGGCGATCGCCCCGCCGTTGCCGCCGCCCGGTGTCCCTGGTTGGGCTGGATTGGCGCCCCAACCGGTCGTGTCGTTGTAGGACAGGACCGAGTTGAGAACGGTCCATGAGACACCGATGCTGCTGAGCGCACCGCCATTGGAACACACGTTGCCGAGCCCGGGAGCGCCCCCGAACGTGCTATTCACGACATAGACCGGACGAGTCTCGAACTGGCTGAAGACCCTGATTGCCCCGCCCCCCACGTCGGGACCCGTCGCAGCACACACGTTGTTGAAGAAGCGCGAGTTCACGACCTTGAATCGACCCCCTCGCACCCAGATCGCTCCGCCCCCGTCGTAGGTGGTCTCCGACGTCGAGTCGCCGTTGACGAAGGTCAGGTTCTGGACAGTCAGCTGGGGGTGGTCCTGGTTCTGGCAGTGCGGAGTCGTCCACACCTGGGCTGCATCACAGGTGTTCATGTACAAGATGCGACGCTCTCCCTGCCCGTCGAGCGTGACGAGCCCGCCTCCGTCGAGCACAATCTCGGGGCCTGTGTCGTTGAAGACCTTGGCCGTCGCCTCCATGGGAATCGTGACCGGATCCGGCCCGCAGTCGAATGTGATGAGGCCGCCCTGCGCGACCGCGGCGACGACGGCCGCGGAAGTGCAACTAGTCGGCGTGCCGGTGCCTATCACGATGTCCGGGTTGGAGGTATCGACCTCGCGAGCTTCGGCCGGAATGGCGGCGCTCCCGTTCGGGTTTCCGGCAGGAGGCAGGGGAGCCGCGTAGGCAGCAGGCGCATCAGTGACGACGAAGACCGACGCGATGAGGCTGAGACCGGCGGCAATGGCCAAGAACCGCCGGGTGCGGTTGGGCATGGGTTCAGGCTATTGGGTGACGGAGGGAAGTCCAGAGCCTGTGGCCTCAGGCTTCGGGCGAGTGGTCTCGCGGGCCTCAGGCCTCGGGTCGAGAGCGGACGCTGGACCCTGGCTTCCGGACACTGGCCAGAACGCGTCAGGTCAGGTTGATGGGTCGGTGCAGAAACACTGTCTGCCGTGCAGAGCGCCTCACGGCCAGAGCCTGTCGACGGCGGACGCTGGACCCTGGCTTCCGGACTCTGGCCAGAACGCGTCAGGTGTCAATTGATGAGTCGGTGCAGGAGCAGTCACTGCCCTGCCAAGAGCCTCAGGCCTCAGGCCTCAGGCCTCAGGCCTCAGGCCTCAGGCCTCCGGCCTGCTCAGCCCTGAGCCTTGGCCCAGCTCACCCATTCGGCCACGGCGCCCATGTCGTAGTCCGGCCCGTTGAGGCCAAGTGTCACCTCGACGACGCCGGCGGCAGCCATGGCATCAGCCTGGCCGATGTGACTGGGATCGATACCAGCGGAGATCTCGATCTCGTTGCGATCGCGTCCCACTGCAGCACAGTGCTCATCGAGGACTGAGATCTTGTTGGTGAATCGCTCCGGCTCATCAGAGTTCCAGAAGTAATGCCAGATGTCGGCGTGCTTGGCCACCAACCGCAAGGTCACCTTCTCGCCGCCCCCGCCGATCATGATCGGCATCGGGCCTACAGGCTGCGGGTTCAGCTTGGAGAATCGTTCTTCGATGCGGGGCAAGGCCTCGCCCAAGGCACGCAAGCGGCCACCGGCCGTGCCGAATTCGTACCCGTACTCCTCGTAGTCACGCTCGAACCAACCGGAGCCGATGCCAAACACGACACGTCCGCCAGAGATGTGATCGACGGTACGGGCCATGTCGGCCAGGAGCTCGGGATTGCGGTACGAGTTGCAGGTGACCAACGGACCGATCTTGACCCGTTCGGTGACCTCGGCCCAGGAGGCAAGCATCGTCCAGCACTCGAAATGAGCGCCGTCGGCTTCGCCATACAGCGGATAGAAGTGATCCCAGTTGTAGATGACATCGACGCCGGCCTCCTCGGCGCGGACCGCCGCGTTGCGGATGTCGTCGTAAGACGCGTGTTGAGGATGTAGTTGGACTGCGATGCGCATGACGTGCTCCTGGCGTGGGTTGGGCGACGCTATCACCACCCAGTCGCTACCTGGTTGGGACGGGTCGGTGGGTTGTTGTCGTGATCAGCCGCTGAGTGCCGAGCCGATCTTCTCAGCCTCGCGCTCCAGCAGCTCGAGGCGTCCCCGCAGCCGCTCCATTCCCCGGGCAATGGCTTTCTCGGCGACGGGGATCGGTGTTTCGGCGAAGAACGCCTGAGCGTCGGCGGCTGTCGCTGGATCGACCAGGCCGGGTAGACCATCAGCCATGCGGCGGATGGTCATCGGCGGGAAGACGTCGGCAAAGGACGGCCAGTTGCGGCGGACAAACTGCCAAACCGTCGGACCGGTCCTCTTGTTGAGGAACATGAGCGCGAGTACCCACGAGGCGTCCTGGCTGCGGACTCTCCCGTCGAGGGTGGCCTCCGCGGTCTTGGCGGCCAGATCCACCGAACCGAAGCCGGTGAGGGCTCGCAACAGCCGCAGCTGTGATTGGGGATTGCGCTCTGCCTGGAATGCATCCATGACCCGCTGGTGTAGATCGCTGTTTCCGTCCGCGACGGCCATCGACAGCGCAGCCTGCGCCATGTCAGGATCGACCGAGGCGCCGGCGAGGATCTTCTCGGTCATCTCCTCACCGAGAGCGATCGTGGTGTCGTCCTTCCCGAGTGAGCCTTGGGCGCCGAAGATCATGCCCCGCAACCGCTTGGTCAGATCATCGTCGTCGGCCCGAGCGTCCGTACCGAGGTCGGCCGCGATCGGAGCTACCAGGTCGCGTACGAAGGCTTGGTACGCGGCTTCGTCATCCTCCGGCGTGATCCGCCAGATCACGCTCAGTCCTCCGAGAACTGCTTGCCAGATGGCCGCCTCGGTTTCGGCGCGATAGGCCGCGGCCAACTTGAGATATGTGGCCACGTCGTATTCGCCTGTTTCGACGAATGCGAAGGCATCGTCGATCAGTGTGAACCGCTCCAAGTCCTCCAGGCCACTCAGGATGTCGAGCAGCCCGTCGAGGAGATCGTCGGTGTAGCGAACCCGGTAGAAGCCGTGGCCTCCGGCGTTGGCAACGACCCAATCGACCGCTCCGATGTCGAGCGTCATTTCGGGATCCTCGAGTAGGAGCTTGGTGGAGCTCACCTCTCCGTCGACCGAATACCGCAGGTGAATCGGAATCTTCCAGAGCGTCGTGTCTGTTTCGTCCGGAGTTGTGAGATACCGGCGTTGACTCACGCGGATGCCACCGGGCGCCCGCGATACGTCGAGCTGCGGATAGCCAGGTTGCAGGATCCACGTGTCCATGATCTCGCCGACCGGCTCGCCGGACGCTTCGTTGAGGCCGTCCCACAAGTCGTTGGTGATCGTGTTGCCGTAGCTGTGCTTCCGGAGATAGGAGCCGACGCCCTGGCGGAACGCTTCCTCGCCCAGGTACTGCTCCATCATTCTGAGAACTGACGAACCCTTGCCGTAGGTGAGGGCATCGAACATCTCGTTGGCCTCATCCGGGTTGCGCACTTCGAACTCGACGGGTCGCGTCGAGGCGAGTCCGTCAACGCCGAACGCCCAAGGACGTTCTGTGGCCCCGAATTGCAGCCAGCGCTTCCAATCCGGGCGCAGAGCGTCCGTGGCCTTGACCTCCATGAACGTCGCAAACGCTTCGTTCAGCCAGATGCCGTCCCACCACTTCATCGTGACCAGATCGCCAAACCACATGTGAGCGGTCTCGTGGGCGATCACGTCGACGACTCGCAACTGTTCGGCTTGGCTCGCCTCCTCAGGATCGAGGAGAAGGGCCGTCTCTCGGTACGTGACTGCACCGAGGTTCTCCATCGCCCCGAAGGCGAAGTCGGGGATAGCAATGTGGTCGAGTTTCTCGCCCGGGTAGGGGATCCCGTAGTAATCAGCGAAGTAGCGATTCGTGAAATCGGCTACCTCGATGGCGAACGGTGCGAGGTGCTCCTTGCCCCGCGGGGCGATGATCCGGACCGGGGTGCCATCCGAATCGAGTACGTCGGTCGCCACGAACGGCCCGACCACGAATGCCACCAGATAGGTGGACATCTTCATGGTTTCGCCGTAGGTGATGGTGACCTTGCCGTCGCCGGCATCTTCGCGAGAGATCTCCGGACCGTTCGAGATGGCCAAGAGGTGGTCCGGCACGGTGAGGGAGACCGCAAACGATGCTTTGAAGTCGGGCTCGTCCCAGCATGGGAACGCGCGGCGTGCGTCGGTGGCCTCGAACTGGGTCGTGGCGATGGCCTGTTCCACGCCGTCGACGTCAGTGAACGTCGAGCGATAGAACCCGTGAAGCTGGTCGTTGAGAATGCCTCGGAACGAAGCAAGGAACGTGTAGCTGCCTGGTGGCAGAGCGCGTTCCAAGGTGATGGTCACTCGCTGTTGTTCCTCGTCGTAGCTGATGTCGGTCGAGCCCACGACGTGGTCGCCGTTGGCCACTGACGCCTCGTCGATCTCGAGCTCGATGGCGTTCAGCACGATCGTGTCGGTTTCTTCGACTACGTCGATGGACACTGCTTCGGAGCCGCTGAACGTGGCAGCTGCCAGGTCCGGCTCCAGCCCCAGCTCGTAGCGGGTAGGCACGACGGAGCGCGGTAGGCGGTATGGATTCTCTGACAAGGAAGCCCCCGGGGTTTCTGACGTCGACGAGCGAGCTTAGTTCTGCAGGGCCGGTTCTTCCTCGGCCGGCTCGATGTCTGGCAGTTCGACCTCAACGTGGCGGAGTCTCGGGTGGGCGTAACCCAGCACTGAGATGAGCACGAGACCGAGCCCAACCGCTCCAAAGAGCAGTCCGATGCCTCGGCCGTTGCCGGTGCCCCAGATGTCGCCGAACACCGAATCGACAAGGGCACCTGACCCGGTCATCAGCGGTTCGAAGACCCGGTCGGCCAGCGGCCCGGCGAGGATGAATGACAGGGGAGTGGCAATAGTGGCAGTCATGCGCCGCGTCGAGAAGATGCGACCTTGCATGTCCAGCGGAACCTTCACCTGCCACAGCGATTGTGAGGTCCCGTTGACGATCGGCACGAGGAACATCAGGACTGCACCTCCGGCAATGGCGTAGCCGAGCGACGGGCGGAGGCCGGCCAAGCCAACTGCCATTCCGCCGACCGCCATCATCGAGATCATGCCGAGGACTCTCCGTCGCGGGCCGCCCCACGCCGACATGGTCAACGCTCCGAGCACCATGGCGCCTCCGGCGGCGGTGAGGGCGGTCCCTACGGCGATCTCATCGGCGTAGGCGAGGATCAACGGAGTCCAGAGGACGTTGGCGATCGACAGGAAGAAGTTGAGCCCCGCCGCCATCATCAGAAAGACGAACAGACCCTGCCGCTGCCACAAGAACGAGAATCCAGACTTCACCTCCGTCCACATGTGAGGCGTCTCTCCTTCCTCGCCCCTGACGTCGGGGAAGCGAACGAACAGGAGCGTGGTCACCGCCACCAAGAACGTTGCGAAGTCGATGATGAGCACCGCCGCGATGCCGCCGGTGACGAGGATGGCGGCCGCGGCAATCGGTGACACCAGGATCCCCACCGCTGGGGCCAGCTGTACCAAGCCGTTGGCCCGACCGAGTTGCTCCTTGGGGACCAGAGTGGGGACCGCCGCGCTGTAGGCAGGCTCCTGGAAAGCTGCCGCTACAGAGCTCAGCGCCACGGCCACCAGTACCGCCCAGAGGATGATCTCCCCCGAAGCGAGCATCAACGCCAGACCGAGGGTTGCCATTGCGGCGGCTGCGTCGGCTGAGACCATCACCGTGCGGCGATTCCATCGGTCCACGTACACGCCTGCCATGGGAGCGAGGACAATGCCGGGCAGATTCGCTGCCAGGAGCACCATGGCCAGGTCGGTGACCGAGTCGTTGACCTGAAACACCACGATGCTCATGGCGAAGCCGGTCATCGACGAGCCGAAGGTCGAGATCAGCTGTCCGAACCAGACGGCCAAGAACGTGCGGCCCAGCGGGGCAGTCTCAGATCCCGCTCTGGCCGATGACATCAAACTCGCCCCTTCATGACATCATTGTGATGTCACACCGATTGTTGCAGAGATTCACCCCACCGACAAGGGGTATCTGCCGGCTTTGGGCCTCAGGCCTCAGGCGACGACCTCCTCGAGCAAACCTACAGCCTCAGGCCTACGCCCTCCCGCCTACGCCCTTCGCCCTTCGCCCTTCGCCCTATGCCCTTCGCCCTATCAAGCCTCGTACGAGCCGGCTGTGACCGATCCGCCTCGCCCGGTCCAGTTCGAGTGGAAGAACTGGCCGCGGTCTCGATCGAGTCGCTCGTAGGTGTGGGCACCGAAGAAGTCACGCTGCGCTTGGATGAGATTGGCGGGAAGAACCTCTGTTCGGTACGCGTCGTAGAACGCCAGGGCACTCGAGTACGCCGGTACCGGAATCCCCTTGGCAACCGCTGTCTGGACGACTCGACGCCACGAGTCCTGTGCTTCGGCGAGAGCCTCGCTGAAGAACTGTGCCAGGAGCAACGAGGCGAGCTCGGGCTCCTTGGCAAACGCAGCCGTGATGTCGTCGAGAAACGCCGCTCGGATGATGCAGCCCTCTCGCCACAACGATGCGATTCGTCCGTAGTCGAGACTCCACCCGAACTCGTCAGCGGCGGCTCGCATCAGCATGAATCCTTGGGCGTAGGACACGATCTTTGATGCGTAGAGCGCTTGCTCGACGTCTGTCACGAATTGGTCCACATCGTCGATGGGGGTGGCGACTGGTCCGGACAACAGTCGAGCGGCGGCGAGTCGCTGATCTTTCAGTGCAGAGACGATGCGGGCGTAGACCGCCTCTGCAACCAGGGTGACGGGCTGCCCCAGATCCAGAGATGAGATCGCTGTCCACTTGCCCGTCCCCTTCTGTCCTGCGGCATCCAGGATTCGGTCGAGGACCAGACCCTCCTCGTCGCGGTACGAGAGGATGTCGGCCGTGATGTCGACGAGAAACGAGTCGAGGCGACCGTTGGCCCACCCGTCAAAGACGTTGGCGAGCTGTTCGGAGTCGAGGCCGCCGACCTCGCGAAGCAGGTGATACGCCTCGGCAATCACTTGCATGTCCCCGTACTCGATGCCGTTGTGCACCATCTTCACGTAGTGACCTGCGCCGTCGACGCCGACCCAGTCACAGCACGGAGTGCCGTCTGCAACCTTGGCACTGATGTCCTGGAGGATCCCTTTCACGTGAGGCCATGCTTCTTCGGACCCGCCAGGCATGATCGAGGGTCCGTGGCGAGCGCCCTCTTCGCCACCCGACACTCCGGCGCCGACGAACAGCAGTCCGACGCCCTCGAGGAGCTCAGTCCGCCGGCGGGTGTCGTCGTAGTGAGAGTTCCCGCCATCGATGATGATGTCGCCCGGCTCGAGCAGCGGGATCAACTGGTCGATCACTGCGTCGACCGCTCGACCGGCCTTCACCATCAGCATGACTCGGCGCGGCGTTCTCAGTTCTGTGACCAGATCCTCGAGCGTTTCGGTTCCAATCACTTCGGTTCCTGCGGCCGGTCCGGCGATGAAGTCGTGAGTCCGCTCAACGGTCCGGTTGTAGACGGCGATCCGATAGCCGTGGTCGTTCATGTTCAGGACCAAGTTCTGGCCCATCACTGCGAGGCCGATGAGGCCGAGATCTGCGCGTGGTTCGTGTGCCATGGAAGCCAGCAGTCTATGAGGCATTCAGCAGCTCGCCGATGGGTAGCCATGCTCCTGCCGGTAGGCTCCCGGCCGCAATGGAAGTGCTGGGAATCGACATCGGTGGATCTGGGATCAAAGGGGCGCCGGTCGACGCCGCCAACGGGATCCAGATGGCCGACCGTCGCCGCATCGTGACACCGCAGCCATCCGATCCCGACTCCGTGGCCGAAGTCGTCGTTCGGATCGTCGAGCATTTCGAGTGGCAGGGTCCGCTCGGAATCACCCTTCCGGCCATCGTCGACCGCGGGGTAGTGCACTCCGCCGCCAACATCGACGACCGATGGATCGGAACGGACGCACACGATGTCTTCGGGACGGCCACTGGCCGGCCCGTCCACGTTCTCAACGATGCCGATGCAGCCGGTCTGGCGGAGTCACGTTTCGGAGTGGGGCGAGGTCGTGAGGGGCTGCTCATGCTGCTGACCTTCGGTACCGGTATCGGTTCAGCATTGATCATGAATGGTGAGCTGGTCCCCAACAGTGAGCTCGGCCACATCGAGTTCCGGGGCGATGAAGCGGAGCACTGGGCCGCTGGCAAGAACTTCGAGGACGAATCGCTCAGCTTCGAAGAGTGGGGCGATCGGGTGTGTGAGCTGCTCCGCTACTTGGACGGGCTCTTCTGGCCCGAGCTATTCGTGATCGGAGGCGGGATCTCGAAGAAGTTCGATAAGTTCGTGGACCGCCTCGATGTTCGTCCGGATGTGATGCCTGCGCTCATGCGCAACAACGCCGGCATCGTCGGTGCCGGCCTGGCCGCCGCTCGCCACTTCACAGATTCCTAACACTTCGCCGACGCCACTCTTATTTCAGATGCCGAGTCTGATCTCGTGCAGCATGAGAAGATCAAGCCCATGAGTCGCGTTGTGTCCGTTGGTCGAGTGTTGACGGTGCTGATGACCGTGCTCGTCCTGGCAGCCTGCAGTGTCCCGGAGGTCGACCTCGACCTACCCGACCGAACCGTTCAGCAGCCGGGTGGAGTTGCCGCTGACCCGACGACTCCAACGACCGAGTCATCGTCGACGGGGACGACCGTGTCTGCCCCGGGGGAGAACGGAGCCGACGATCCAGCGACGGGATCGCCCCCCGATCCAGAGACGCTCGACGAGCTCGAGCAGTTGGTGAGCGAGATCGAAGCGCTTCTCGACGACGTCTCTGACGAACTGGATCAGATCAGCTTCGAAGAGGAGGGCGGGTGAGGCGGCCGGCCGCCCTGCTGGTCGTCCTCCTCGCCATGTCGGTGGCAGCACCGGCGACGGCACAGACAGATCGGGGAGGGCGAGACGAGCCACCGCCCGACTCGGATCGACCGATCGATCGTGAGCTCGATCGGCTCAAGGATGCGACCTTGGTCGAGATTGATCGACGTCTTGCCAGGCTGAATCGCCTCACTGAGACCATCGCGGCGGCACCCCGGTTGACGCCGGGCCATCGGGAAGCACTGGCAACCCAGACCGAGTCATCAACTATTCGACTCTCCGAGTTGCGGACCGCGGTGGCAACGGCCGACTCCCTGGCCGGGCTGGGCGCCCTCGTTCCCAGGATCGTGTCAGATCACTGGGTCTACGCCCTGGCCGCGCCGAGGGCCCACGAAGTCATTGCTGCCGATGCGATCGACTCCGTCAGCAGCGACCTGGCCAGCGTGCACGAGGCAATTCAGGCCACGATCGATGCCGCCGCCATGGCAGATCTCGACGTCGGCCCGGCCCAGGCGGCGCTGTTCGATGCGCGGGGATCGGCGAGGGCAGCCGGTGAACTGGCTCGCAGCGTCCCCCCTCGCGTGTTGCCGTTGACGGCGGATCAGATGCCCGATCGGAGCAGTGTCCTCGTTGAGGCAGCCCAGGATCTCGGTACGGCCTTCGAGAGGCTGTCGGCGTCGGTGCGGTCGACGCAGCGGTCGGTGCAGGAGCTTCGGGCCGCAGTCGGTCAGTCGGACGCGTAATCCGCGAACGGAGCCAGCTGCGACTGGCGCAGCCGGACGACCATCGAGACTCCGTTCTCATCTGCTTCTTGCTTCATGACGCTCAATTCACGGTGAGCGCGGGCGGCAATGTCGCCTCGGGAGTGGGGAATCTCCAGACGGATCTCGGAGCTCGGTCCAAACACTCGATCCGCGATGTCCGCCACGAGGCCATCGATGCCTGTCCCGGTTCTGGCTGAGACGACCACGCTGTCCCGAATCGCCCGGCTGAGCGATTCGATACCAGCTTCGGAAGCGGTATCGGCCTTGTTGAGAACCACGAGTCGGGGGATCTCCAGGGCGCCGATCTCCTCGAGCACGGTGTGCACCGCTTGCATGTGCAGCTCCGCTTCGGGATCTGACGCATCGACGACGTGGAGGGCGAGGTCCGCCTCGTTGATCTCCTCCAGCGTGGACATGAAGGCTTCGACCAGACCATGGGGCAGCCGGGTAACGAAGCCGACTGTGTCGGACAGCACGACCTCCGGGGCGTGGGGGAGGTCCAGGCGCCTCGTCGTCGACCCAACGGTTGAGAAGAGCCGGTCCTCGACGAGGACGTCTGACTCGGTCAGCCGGTTCATGAGTGTCGACTTGCCGGCGTTGGTGTAGCCGACGAGGGCGACCTGCGGCGTGCCGGTGCGTTGGCGGCGCTTCCGTTGCGTGGCCCGGGTGGAGCGCAGCTCTTTGAGCTCGCGTCGCAGTTTCGTGATGCGCGCCTGGATGCGACGTCGATCGAGTTCGAGTTTCGTCTCGCCAGGTCCGCCGCGGAGGCCCATGACCCCGCCGAGGCGTGACAGCTCGGTGCCCTTCCCGCGCAACCGGGGAAGGTGGTATTCAAGCAGCGCCAGCTCCACCTGAGCCATGCCCTCTCGACTCGTGGCGTGCTGGGCAAAGATGTCGAGAATCACAGCCTGTCGGTCGACGACGTCGCACTTGAAGATGGCAGTCAGGTTCCTCTGTTGGGCGGGGGAGAGATCCTGATCGAACACCACCACGTCGATGTCGAGTGCTTTGGTGACCTCAGCCAGCTCGTCGGCTTTCCCGGGTCCGATGAACGTCGCCGGGTGCAGCTTGTCCCTGTTGACGAGCTCGGCATCGACCGGCTCGGATCCGGCCGTGTCGGTGAGGCGCGCCAGCTCCTCGAGGCTCAGCTGAGCTCGTTGCTCGTCTCCGTCTGGAAGAAGCACCCCGATGAGAAAGGCCTTCTGGCGGAGTACGTCGAGATCGGTTGTGGTGGCGGTCAGCCGCCGTCCGCTTCGTCCTCGGTCGGTCATGGGGTCACGGTAGGACGGTGGCCGGCCTCGGTGTGCAGGTATTACCCGAAGCCGCGCAGGTCGCAGCGGACAATCCACACGTGTGAGCTGCCAGCCCGCTCACAGGTACTGGCCGTCGTCGCCGGTCTCGGCCGGCGTCTCCTCTTCAGCGATGACCTGTTCCTCGCGTACGGCAACAACGACATCTCCCGAATCTGGCCAGAGAAGGCGCCATGCCTCCGATGGCACGGCCCAGAACCGGCGCCCGGTCGACACGTCGATCAACGCCAACGCATCATGCTCGCGTTCGGTTCCGACGGGCACGACGAGGCCCGAACGAGTGGTGTCTTCTGCCTGGCGACCAACGCGCCAGCCTTTCATCACGACGTAGTCATGCATCGCGGAGGCGGACGGGAATCGAACCCGCCGGGGATCTCGTCGACCCCCCACTGGTTTTGAAGACCAGGGAGCCCACCAGGCGCTCGGACGCCTCCCTGTGGGTCCCGCGAGGCTAGACGGCCCCCGCTACCAGGCCTCAGGCGTCGGGCTCCTACCGGGCTACGGGTTACGAGTTGGTCGTCAGGCCTCAGGCTTGGGCCCCGCGCCCGCATCCGGTCGTTGGGCGTCGGCCGCTTCACCCCTGACGTGCAATCAGGGTGTCGCCCGATGGTGAGCGGAGCCGTGGCAGCGGACTATGAGGTCATGCGATATCAAAACCCACCAACCGTCACCCCGTACACAACGCCGTTCCTGCTCGTGGCTCTGGCTGTCATCGTGCTGGCCCCAGTCGTGTACCGCTCGATCGTCGAGCTGTTCGCCAACTTCGGTCCGTTCTAGGAGAAACCTCGTAGCTCGTAACTCGTAACTCGTAACTCGTAACTCGTAACTCGTAACTCGTAACTCGTACCGCCGACCGCGGAACAACGACCACACAACTACCGTTTCTCTCACCATGACGATTCGGCGCCGGGGGGCACCTGAGCTGCACGTGACTGGGCTGGTCGAGGTTCCTCGTGACCTTGATCGGGACGCAGTTGTTGGGTTGTCCAGCCTCGTTGAGACGGATTCCATCGGCTTTCCTGGCGCCGGGGTGACGATCGAGGGGCTCGTCGACGAGGCACGTCCCGAGGCGACGCATGCAACGGTCGTCAGTGACGATGGCCACTACACAGCGTCGATTCCGCTCGGGGACCTTCGTCGAGGGGTGTTGGTGCTCGAGGCCGGCGGGTCGCCGCTGTCGCGAGATCGTGGTGGTCCGTTTCGACTGATCGTTCCCGATGGCCGTACCCTCTGCTGGAATGTGAAGGGGGTCACCGAGATTCGGTTCACGGATGCCCCCGAGCCTGACAGCGTTCCGGAGAATCCACCTCACTGACCATGCCCTTGGCCCTCGGAGACCTCATCAAACGGCGGCGAGCTGAGCTCGGTATGACGCAAGCGCGTCTTGCCGAGCTCGTCGGCAAGTCGGCCTCCGCGGTTCGATCCTGGGAACGAGGCCGGGCCGCACCCAAAGGTGAGGCCACCCGAGCTGCCCTTGCCGCAGTGCTTGGCGTAACGGATCAGGAACTGCAGGCTGCCATCGACGGCGTTGACATCTCGTTCTTCTCTGACCC
>CAJHYJ010000170.1_pt1 | contig 17321 bp, 13 predicted proteins | sample 9198711 | NCBI WGS metagenome assembly CAJHYJ01 (sample SAMEA7708361, study PRJEB35096) | sediment metagenome | biome: marine neritic benthic zone biome [ENVO:01000025]; feature: sediment [ENVO:00002007]; material: shallow marine sediment [ENVO:03000034] sea grass bed [ENVO_01000059] ...
CGCCGAATCTCGTCATGTCGGGGAGGCTCTCGCACAACGCGCCGAGCGTCTGGCCGTCCTCATCGAACAGCTGGTCGAGGAGCAGCCGCCGGCTCGGATCGTTGATCGCTTTGAAGACCTCGTCCATCACAGCCCACAATATGTGAGTAATCACTCACATGTCAAGCTCTGAACCTGCATTCATTCGCACTTGTGGCGAGCGGCGGTGCCGGCGAACCCGGCCACAAGGGCAGATTCGGACTTCGATGAGCAGGTCGCTGCGTGAAGCCGTCTGCAGTTGCATCGGTCATTTGCCGTCCTGGCGACCATCATCACGCCGGTACCCGAAGCTGGGAAGAGCGTGAACAGCACAGGAACTCGGCGCCAGCCGGGAAGCCCGGCCGAAGCCAAGACGTTGTTGGTGGCGTGGCACGCATGACAAACCGCCGCTCGTTCTTGACGCTGGCAGCACTGGCACTGATCGTGGCGGCTTGTGGCGATGGATCAGCATCCACGACGACTACGGCTTCGGCCACAGCGACCACTACGACGCAGGCTGCCGGCCCCGAGACGCCCGCACCTCCCACGACGACAACCACGACCACCATTCCGGATGCGCCGGCAATCCCTATCGGCGAGCTGGATGATGAGTTGTCCGCCACGATCGACCAGCTGTTCTTGACGCTCGAGATCGGCGTTGACGTCGACTCGATCCGGGCGATGGGCGCCAGCGGGGATCCCCGACTCGGCTGGCTGCTTGCGGATCTCTTGCGATTCCTCGGCCCAGGGGAGGAGCGTGACGCCACGCTCCAAGCGTTTGAGGATGCCACGGGAACCGGTGTCGAGAACACCGGCGCGGCCTGGGTTCAAGCCACCAACATCCTCATTCACTGGGACCTGCCAGTCGTGTCGCAATACGTGGATTGGAAGGCTCAACTCTTCACGCTCGTTGATTCCCGGTGGGGGCCGTTCTTCGATGACCCCGGCTCCACCATCGACTACCGACTGTTGTCGTGGGGTGGTGTCTTCCCCGACGACCGGGCGCTCGACCAGCCCGACGAGCGCTGCGCACGGGGCTGCATTCCAGCCATCGACTTCCCAGGCGTGACCGACGCCGGCGGCGGAGACTGGTACGACGACGACCGAGTGGTGTTCGGGGTCGTCATCAACGGCGAGGCTCGCGCGTACCCGCGCAACATCATGGAAGTCCATGAGATGGTCATTGATCGTGTTGGCGGGGTCCTGTTTGGGATGCCCTACTGCACGCTGTGTGGGACGGCCGCTGCCTTCGACCTCGATGCAGTTCCTGCGGGTGTCGAGTCTCCTGTGCTTCGAACATCGGGGTTGCTGGTCCGATCCAACAAGCTGATGTACGACCTCATCACCCGGTCAGCGTTCGACATGTTCACAGGTGAAGCGGTGAGCGGCCCTCTGCGCGAAGCCGGGGTCGAGTTGGAGAACATCACGGTCGTGACGGCAACGTGGGGTGCGTGGAAGGAAGCACACCCGGACACCACCATCGTCGCGCAAGACGGTGGCATTGGGTTGGTGTACCAAGAAGATCCCCTGGGAGGCCGCGACGATCGAGGTCCGATCTTTCCGGTCGGGCCTATTGACGATCGCTTGCCGGTGCAAGAGCAAGTGTTGGGCGTCGAGACGCCGGATGGTGGTTTCGTTGCATTCCCGGCCGCAGCCGCTGGCGATGCTCTCGACCAGGGTGAGGTGGTTGAGTTCCTGGGCGTGCGAGTGACGGCCGATGCTGACGGGTTGCGAGCCGAGTTGGCCGACGGGACCCCCCTGGCAACGACCCAGTCGTTCTGGTTCGCATGGTCCCAATTCCATCCGACCACCGAGCTGTGGCAGCCGGGTCTCTGACGCTCGGGACCCGCCGCTCAACGAACAGCTCGGCAACGATGTCGTCAGCCCTGGATAGGGTCGGTGCCCCGACGAAATGGTCGTGATGGCTGACTTGCTGCCGACGCTCGAATCCTGGAATTGCTTCGCTTGTGGGCCCAGTCATCCCAAAGGCCTGCGGCTCTCATTCGAGGCCGACGGCGACGTCGTCAGAACGAAGTTCTCGCTCGGTGACGACTACACCGGGACCGGCCCTGTTCTTCATGGTGGCATCGTCGCCACGGTCTTCGATGAGACCATGGCGTGGACGCTCCTTCGGTTTCAGCGAGAGCTGTACTTCACGACCAAGCTCGAGATTCGCTACCGGAAACCGGTTGAGCGAGACCTGCCCGTCCTTTGCGAGTCCCACATCGATCGTGTCCGCGGACGAGGCTTGGCTGAGCTCAGCGCACGCCTGTTCGCTGAAGAGGAGCCCGATACGACCTTGGCCGACGCCACGGCGGTGTTCGTCAAAGCTCCTGCCGACGTGATGGAAACGGTGCCGGCGGGCCAACGACTCGAGATGGAACGAATCCTGGCGTCGTTCACCGACTGAGGGCGGCTGCTTCGTAGCTGTCCAGCGTGGCATCGAGATCGGCTGTCGACTGCTCGACGAGTCGATCCACCAGCATCGAGACGCCAGGAACCTTGCGAAGGGTCGCGTCAAACCGCATGCCCACACGTGTCTTGTCGCCCTCTGTCGCAACGGACCAGGTGCCCCGAAACGCCGAGAACAGCGCTCGGTACTTCAGCGGATAGGTGCTGACGTCGACCTCGACTGAGTAGTGCGAACCGGGCTCCCACACATCGCAGGTCTCGTACCAATCCGCCCCAGACGAGTCGACGCAGTGGCGGACCGCCCCCATGCCGTCACCCGAGATGACCTCTGTCGAACTGAGGCCCGTGACGTGGTCTTGGTAACCGTTCATGTCGGCGATGATCTGCCAAGCGCTCTCGGCATTGGCGTCGATCAGCTTGCTGCGTTCGATTGTCACGTTGGTCATGAGAGTCATCGTGCGGGACCTGCATCGATTCAGCAACGACGTGTCAGGTAATAGGAACAATTACCTCATGGAGTACCGTTGTCGCGGTGGACACAGCGTTTGGCTCGAACCTGAAGGAGTGGCGTCAGCGGCGAGGAGTCAGCCAGCTGGCATTGTCAGCGGACGCCGGGGTCTCCCAGCGCCACCTCAGCTTCTTGGAGACGGGCCGATCAAACCCGTCACGCGAGATGGTGTTGCACCTGGCGTCGGCGCTGGGCGTGCCGATCCGCGAGCAGAACGTCTTGCTTGCCTCGGCCGGCTTCCCGCCCGCGTTCCGGCTGTCGTCACTCGACGACGATGCCTTGGCGCCGGTCCGTGAGCGGCTCGAGTTCCTGCTGGAGGCCCACTCGCCCTACATGGCCGTTGTGGTCGACAGGCTGTGGAACGTCGTCATGGCGAACACTGCAGCAGGCACCTTCATGGGCAAGCTCTTCTCCTCACCGCCGGCATTCCTCGTCCCGCCTTTGAATCTGATGCGACTGTCCTTGCATCCCGACGGACTGCGCAGGCACCTCGTCGACTGGGAGTCGCCGTCGCTGGCGCTGCTCAGATTGCTGGAGGGCGACGCTCACGCCCACCCGTCCGACAACGAGCTGCAGGCTCTTGTCACCGAGGTCCGGAGCTACCCAGGGATCGACACGCTCGACCCCTGGATGGAACCCGGCGAATCGGACCTCCTTGTTGAGCAGGTCTACAGAGTGGAGGGTGAGCAGATCCGGCTGTTCACATCGATCGCGACGCTGGGCGCATGGCGAGACGCGACGCTGGCCGAGCTGAGGATTGAGACGTTCTTCCCGGCCGATGAGGAGTCCGACCGTGCGTGGAAGGACCTGGTGGGTTGGTCCACATAGCCCCTGAATCGGCCAGAGCCGTGCGATACCTTCGCTAGCCGGCCACCGCCCAAACCGCACGAACGAGGGCCGGGCAATTCGCCCGGCCCTCTCATAACACTCGCTCGCCTTGCCCGCGGCAAGCGTCACCCCAGGACTTGTCGAACCTCACTGGCGAGCTCATCGATGTCACGGCCCGTCTCTTCTGACACGACTCGTCGGACGCCCGTGGAGATCTGATCCAGAGTGCGGAGCACATCACGCAGCACCGACCTCTGGGCCTTCATTCGCGCAGCTTCATCGGCTGGCGTGACCAGGTCGTCGACGACCGATCCCTCAGCACGCGAGCCGACCAATGGGTCGGGAACTCCTCGAATCCAGACCAGTGAGCGTCGGCCCGGTCCTCTTCCCTCGGTCACCGGTTCAACGGCAATCACATCGTCCGACCGTACGTAGCGGCCGTACCCGAGTGACACCAGTTGGCCTGACTGGATACGCATGCCACCTCCTCGACCGAAACCTACGGGATGAGAACGCCGGGAACCTGATCGCACCCTCCTCCCGTCAGAGCGTCACTTACCCGCACCAGGAGGAACATGCGACGCTTCACGATCCTGACGGCTTCGCTCTTGGCAATCATGCTGCTCGGCGTCCCGGCTGCCCACGCCTGCGGCTTTCTCGTTTCGGCGAACGGCGCCGTCAATCTCGGCAAGACGACAACACTCGTCGTCTGGGAAGACGGCATCGAGCGGTATATCACCAGCTTCGAGTTCTCGGGGGACGCCGAGTCATTCGGCTCGATCATCCCGCTCCCGGCCGAGCCAACGGACGTCAGCCGGGCAGGTGACTGGACGCTGCAGCGCTTGCAGATCGAAGTAGCCCCACCGCCTCCGCGCAGTCTGCGACTTGCGTTGAGTGCAGGCGATGCTTCTGCCGAAGCTGAGGTATTGCTGCGAACCCAGATCGACTCCCTCGACATTGCGGTGCTCAAGGGCGGCGGCGACGAGGTCCTGACCTGGGTCAACGACAACGGCTTTGACCTACCGGACGGACCCGAGACCCAGCACATGTTCGACTTCTACGGAGATCGGACCGACATCTGGCTGGCCAGCCGGTTCGACGCCGATGCTGCTCTCGAAGACGGATTCATCTCGGGCGATGGCATCCCGGTCCAGATCACGATGCCCGTCGATCGCCCCTGGGTCCCCCTGCACATCCTCCACGGTGCGTCCCCAGATACCGACATCATCGAGGCCGACGTCTTCTTGATCACCCCGGACCGCCCCGACCTTCTCTACGGCGAGGGGCTCACTATTGAACGATCAGAGCCTGCCAGCGAGCTGCTTCTCGATGATCTGCGGTCCGACGAGAACATGGAGTGGATCCCCGAAGAAGGTTGGTTCACGTACCTGAACCTCGAGACCGAAGCCGCCAACGTCGTGTACGACCTGGCGATCGGCGTCGACGGCAACTCGCCATCGTTCGTGGACGCAGGCTTCACGAAGTTCGAGCCGACCCATGATCACCTCCATGCGATGGGTCTCGAGATCGACCACGGTCCCTGGTGGAATCTGATCGGCATGGCCGTTGTGGGAATGGCGTCGGGACTGCTCGGTGCAACCTTCGCATTGAACCGCCGCCGCACGATTCTCTAGCCACCTACTCCCAGCCCAATCCCTTGGCACTGGTTGGGCTGGGAGTAGCCTTTCGTCGATCGCGTTTCCAGAGGGGGGAACGCTCCTGCGGGTTTCAACGATGCCAACCCGATCTCGGGTCATTGCCAGTCTGCTCGCCATTGCGGCGGCGGTTGCACTCGTTCTGGCGCCCATGTCTGGAACTGTGCAGGCCCAAGGGGAGTCGGAGTACTCAGCTCTCGACGATTTCGGCGTGTACCTGTCGGTCCTCACCGGAGCAATCGATCGCCAGAGGGACTTCGGCGAGCCATACCAATTCGGTGACGATCCCACGGAGCCCGCCCAGCGAGACGACGACTTCGCCCAGTTCGAGTCGGTCTACGTGGGAGCAGCGGTCTTCCCGGACGGGCTGACAGTCGACTGCGAGACCGCAGACGGCATGGGAGCCACGTTCTGCGATCAAGGCTTCCTCGGTGTGGATACCGACGAGGTGTACGTGGTCTTTCAGGGTGTTGCGAATGGCGACATCCCTCCGATGGGACCGGCCGAGGCGACGATTCAGTATTCGTTCCCATATTCGTTCACTGGCGCCACGGTCTTCCAACCGCTCGATGCGTTCCCCGGGGACACGTGGCAATACACGGCCCGCCAGCCGTGGGTCCAAGCGGACTTCGGTGAGGGCTTCCAGTTCAACACCAGTCAGTGGGACGGATCTCGATTCCTGGCGCCCGAGAGTGGCTCCTTCGGCTTCGTACACGGCAACGAATTCGTCGTGGTCGTGCCGTCGACGGACATCGTCGGCCTCAGTACGCAGGCGGAAGCTGCCCTCAGTCCCCTGCAGGCCGCGGTCAGGGAGGACATTGCGAACTTCACTGCCGAGTCCATTGCGGCTGCGTTTGCCGGATTCTCGTGGGGATCGGCAATCCACATCCACCTAGGGGACTTCGGAGCCGTCAATCCGTCCTTGATTCAGGCGGGTCCCCCGAAACCGCACGGACCTGATGGCCTGTTCCAAGGGCTCACCGACAACACGCCGCTCATCTACCCACCACTGTTCCCCGGCAAACCCGATGTCTTCCCCTACGACGCCACATTGCCGGGCCCGGCCCACCTGATGATGTTCGAAGGGCCCGGGGGATTCACTTGGGACGCCCAAGGTCTGCAATACGGCTGGGAGGCACCGGAGGACGCAGTTGATCGCATCGTCTTGGAGCAGCACCTCTTCATTGCCGACGTTCCGGGTGGGCAGACCCCGGCTGATCGGTTTGGCTTAGAACAGCCACAAGTTCCCTGTGCCGAGTTGGGCACGTTCCTGACCTCGGCGTCGGAAGTCGCCTGTAACGACGCCATGTTTGGATGGTTCGGCGATGCCTTCACCGGTGGCCTGCCTCCAGGTGATGGGCTGTTCACAGTCACCTTCGATTTCGCCGACGAGCTCATACCCACCCCCGATGGTGACTTCTTCGTGACCGAAGCTCTGTTCGACTTCGCGGACGGCGGCTTTGTCATCGAGGGCGCTGGTGCCGGTGCCGACTTCCGGTTCGGGCTCTCCAACGGTGGGGGCGATCTCGTCGCAGTAGGCCAGCGCTGGGACAGCGGCTCAGGTTCTTGGGTCGACGACCCGAATCAACCGGTCGGCTATCAGATGGTGGACGACGTCGTCACCTTGTGGTTGACGCGCAGCATGTTCGACGGCGCCAATCCACTCCTTGGTGTGGTGGCGACTTGGTCAGGAGCAGATGTCTCCTCCGACACCCTGTTCAAAACGGACCACGGCGTCCTGGATACCGGCGGCGTGTGCCCGTTTGCCGCCGAGGAGAGTTTCTGGACGGCTTCCTTCCCTGTGATCCAGGAGCCCGGCGACACGGGTACGGCCACCGACGGCTCTAGCGATCCGACTGATGGCGGAGAGGACGGATCCGAAGCTGAATCCGGCTCGTTCCCTTGGATCATCCCGCTTGGGGCCGGTCTCGTTCTCGTCGTGGCCGGAGGGTGGCTGTTCCTCACGAGCCGCGAGGAGGCCGAGAAGGACTGCGACGAAGAGAAGCGTGCATGGGATGCAGCTCTTGCGCATCTCAGAGAGGTGCGGGCCGAGCTGGATGAGTACAAGTCTGATCTCGATGAGAACATCAGCAACCTCAACCGTGTCCGCAGAGAGTTGCGGGACGCCAACAAGGCCAAACGGACATCGGGATCCCTCGGCGATGGCCCGACCTCGCACCCCTTCCAGGACGGTCTCATCACTTCGGAAGGCCTGGATCAGCTGATCTCGGATCTCGAGCGGCAACTGGAGGCTTACGAGACAGGGCACGCCGATCGCCAGGGCCGGTTCGATCGGGCGCTGATTCGCTTTGACGCCGCCAAAGACGCAGAGCGGACGGCTCGGGAGGCATACGGAGCCTGCATCGGCGCGACGATGTCGGCGCCGATCGAAGCCCTCGACCCTGGCCCAGTGGTTGAGGAAGAGGCACCACCACTCGAAGAGCCCGAAGAGCCGGTCGATCCCGGCCCGCCCATCATCGAATTCGACTTCGACGAGCCGGACGCCCCAGAGATACCCGACATCCCGGATCCGGAGCCGACCCCTCCGGTAGTTCCGGAGCCAGCGGGCCCAGCACCCGGTTCCGGCCTGCTCGATCCCGGGCCGACGCCGCCAACCCCCGGGCTCACACCGCCTGAAATGGACGACCAACCCGACTCATTCTGCGATTGGGCGTTCTACGTCAACGATGGCGGGACCCTCAAGGTCGTGCGGCCGGTCGCCCAAGGCGCCCACGAATGCTGCAAATACGTGCTGACCATCTCTTCGACGCCAGGCTTCTCCGTGAGCAGCAGTGGCATCACCCCCGACGCCGCAGGCGATGAGCACCCTCGCGACACGTCGATCATCGCTTACAACGCCTACAAGGGCGCCGACGCCTGGGGTCGCGCCTCGACGCGAACCTGGCCGCAGGGAGCCATCGGCGCCATGTTCGGTGAGGGCTGGCCAACCATCGAGCCGACCGAGGGCGAGTGGCCAGATGTGTTTGATCCTTCGACCGGCGAGCGTCCGGACGTCGGAGCGTTCACCTTGCGGCCTGATCAGACCGACATCATGGTGGAGTTCACCGACGGCTGTGGCGGTTCGCAACATCGCTACTCGCACAACGCAAGCAGTCGAGTTCACGTGCAGGCAGATCAAGAGTGCACGAACCGCAACCACGAGCCGTACTGTCCTGTCGAACTGAGTGTTTCCGGTCAGATTCGAGCGTCGGCCTCGGGTGCCATGGCATATCCGGTGATCGATCCTGGCGCTTCGATCGCATCCGATACCGACGAGCTGCCGAGTCGGATCGTGACTGACGAGAACGGCAACCCGATGCTGGAGGCCAGCCAGGATTCCCACGACCACGTGACCCGGGATGACAGCGCCTACCGTTTCACCATGAGCAACACCAGCTCCTCGCCCAACCAGGTTCAGGACAACTGGCACGGGCGCTGGACGCATTCGCTGCAGCTTGTTGCTGGCCTTCGTGTTCCCGACGAGGTGCGCGGGCAGACAGATCGCGCCACAGCCCGAATCACCGGCGACATCGCTCACAGTTTGGACTTGCAGGGGTCAGCTACTTCGCAACACGGCGGACTGGCAGGGAGCACGTGTGACTGTGGTGCGGACTCGTGCCGGTGCGAGCCCGCCTTCAAGCTGGAAATCGACGGCGGAGATGTGGCGCTTCGCGTTGACGGGCGGATCGTTGCATCGCTGTATCGCCCGGATGATCCGGATCTAGGTGCGATCGCCAGCAGTGAGGTCATTTGGACACTCACTGCGCCGCCGACCTTTGGCCTCTCGCGTCCCGAGCCGGATCGGCCGTCACCGCCGGATGTGAACGTCCCCATCTGACGGAATGGTCGCGCCATGGTCCCCGTTGGGGGAGGTATGAGCCAGGGGAGCTTCGCGACTTGATCACAATCCACTGTGCCCATGAGACCGGCCAGTCGAGATCTTCGACGACCGCAGACCGGGCGCAGCGATGGGCACAAACCAAGGCTGTCGAGTTCCTAGCAGACGGTTCATTGCTGCTGCCAGAGGTCGATGACGATCCTGTCAGCAATGCCGAGTAGTGCGAATATGCTCACCCTGAAGGGGTGAGGGGACAATGACCGGCGTTTCCGGAGGCTCAGAACTCCAGATCCACGTGTTGGCCGCACAACCAGCGACCGAACGACGAGCAGGCTGATGGCCTCCAGTGAGCCGTCTCTGATCGCTGAGGCTTCGAGCGAGCACGGCGTCGAAGCAACGCTCTATTCCGATCATGTCATGTATGTCCGGTTTCCTCGCGGCATCGTGGTGGACGTGGAAGTGGCCCGAGGCAACCGTGACGTCCAGCAGGCCGTCGCTGATGGTCCCTACGTCGTCGTGGCCGAAGCCAGCGAACTCGCCTATTTCGACCGGGAAGCCCGCGAGTTCTTGGCGACCGATCGGAACAAGCTGCAGCTAGCCATTGCGGTCATCGTTGGGGCCCGTATCAGCAAGTACGTCGTCGAGCGATGGCAGGCGGATCACGACATCGATCGTCCCGTGGCGACGTTCCACGATCCGGCCAAGGCCTTTGATTGGGCCCGGAAGCAGGCGCTGGAACTCGTTCCCGATTCGGACCGCGGCGGGCAGACGGCTGCAGACTGATGCTCGATTCGAGCGAGCCAGGCATGCCGGGTTATCGGCGATTCTGGTGTGAGTGCTGTGCTGCGGGACCCGGAGCAGCTACACGCCCTCCAGTGCAACGATTGAACTGTTGGCGTTCTGATGTCGGACCTGGAGCCACGGCTGATAGTCCGGCGACTGCCGGAAGGCCATGAGATCCGCCATGGATGGGAACTCGATGAGGCCGAGTCGGGTCGGCTCCCAATCTCCTTCCAACACTTCGTGCGTTCCTCCCGCGGCCAAGTATCGGCCTCCGTGTTGAGCCACCAGGTCAGCCACGGCATCGCCGTAGCCACTGGCTCGGTACTCCTCTGCCTCATGCACGTCGAGATCAATGATCAGATAGGCGGCCATACGCGCAGTATGCCCGGCCGTGTCGTGGTGTGATCAGGCCGGCTGCAACTCCGGGTAGTCGAGATCCCAGATCTCCCGATCCAGCGCTGCTTCGATCTCCTCGTCGCACATGGCGCGACCCACGCCGCTCTGGCATGCATCCTCTGCCACCGCCCGACCGATCTCCCGAGTGATAGAGCGCAGATCGGACAGTGGCGGATAGAGACGCCCGGCCCTGAGATCGTGCGCGTGGACTTGCTCTGCGAGAGCGTTGGCGGCAGTGGCAAACATGGTGTCTGTCACCTTCGTGGCCTTGGCTGCCATCGCTCCCAACCCGACGCCAGGGAAGATGTACACGTTGTTGCACTGCGACACCGGGATGCGTCGGCCTCCGGCGGCGACGGGTTGGTACGGGCTCCCGGTCGCGATGAACGCTCGACCCTCAGTCCACTTTGCGATGTCCTTCGGGTGTGCCTCGCACTTGCTGGTTGGGTTGGACAGCGCCATCACGAGCGGCCGTTCGACGTGGTCGATGAGGGCTGAAAGCAGGCTCGAGGTGAACAGGCCCGGTTGGCCAGTGGTGCCGATCAGGATTGTCGGGCGGAGAGCGTCGATTGCGTCGAGGGGTGTGCTGTTCTTGTGTATCCCCAGGTCCGCCCCAGCCTCTTCGGTGAGTGCGACCGACTCCTTGTACGGCTCGAGATCGTGCCTCGTCTCGATGAGAGGTCCGGTGCTGTCGAAGACGACAATGGATCGCCCCATGTCGTGACCGGCAACCCCTCTGTTAGCCAGCGCATGCCGAATCAAACGGGCCGTGCCGACCCCAGCTGCGCCGGCCCCGATGAACAGGAAGCGTTGGTCCTCCAGCTTCGTGCCCATCGCCCTGCAGTACGACATCACTCCGGCCGCAACGACTGCGGCTGTTCCTTGGATGTCGTCGTTGAAGCTCGGTAGGCGATCTCGGTACCGATCCAGCAAGCGAAACGCGTTGGCCTTCTTGAAATCCTCCCACTGGAGAACGGCGGTAGGCCATCGGGTGGCGACCGCGTCGACGAATTCGGATACGAGCTCGAAGTACTCGTCGCCTCTCAACCGTGGATGGCGCCAGCCCACATACAGGTCGTCCTCGAGCAGTGCAGGATTGTCGGTTCCGACATCCAGGCTCACGGGCAGCGTGTAGGCGGGGTGGATGCCTGCAGCCAGCGTGTAGAGAGCAAGCTTGCCGATGGGGATGACCATGCCACCAGCCCCTTGGTCTCCCAGGCCCAAGATCCGTTCGTTGTCGGTGACGACGATCAGCCGCACTTCCTCGTTTCGGATGTTCTCCAGCACCTCAGCGATCCGGCCGCGGTGTTCTGGTGTGATCCACAGTCCCCGACCCCGTCGGAACATGTGGCTGTAGCCGACTGCAGCCTCGCCAACCGTTGGCGTGTAGACGATGGGGATCAGTTCTTCGACGTGCTCGGCGAGCAACTGATAGAAGAGCGTCTCGTTGCGGTCTTGGAGCGCCACCATTCCGACGTACTTCTCGAGGTCGTTGTCGCCCTTGGCCTGGATGTGCTCGTAGGCCCGGCGCACCTGCATGTCTCTGGTTGTTCGCTGTGTTGGCAGCATGCCTTCGAGCCCGAAGGTTCGTCGTTCTTCAGCGGAGAACGCTGTCCCCTTGTTGAGGATGGGGTCGAAAGCGACTGCGTGGCCACGGCGGGTGATGTCGGTGATGATCCAGCCTCCGTCGGCTGATCGTTGGATGCGGTACTGCACGGCGGCTCCTCGGGAGGTGTCAACCTCTACTGTGCCTGCCTGCTCCCTGCGCCACCAGGGGAGGACGGCTGGTCGCAACGGCCGTCCGTCGACCCGCCGCTCTAGGATGCTCAAGCCTTGGCGAGCTTCCGTTTTCTCTTCTTTGCCGACTGTCAGCTCGGTGCGTACGCCACCTTCAGCGGTATGTCCGATGAAGAAGTGGCCGAGTACGCCAAGCGCAACATGCGGGTGGAGGTCGTTCCTCGAGTGGAGGGCCACGAATGGGACGCCGATCGGCTCGCTGTGGCGGTGCAGGCGGCCAACCACATTCGCCCGGACTTCGTTGTCGTGGGCGGCGACATGATCGACGACCCGGCCCGTGCCGAACAGGTCGAGACGCTGTTCCGGGTGATGCATCGTCTCGATCCGGACATCCCGGTGAAGTGGGCCCCGGGGAACCACGACATCTCGTCCAACTTCCTGGTTCCGTCTCCTCATGACATCGAGAAGTACCGAGAGATCTTCGGGCCTGACTACTACTCGTTCGAGTGGGGAGCTACCAAGTTCGTAGTGATGAACACGGTGGTGCTGGACCACCCCGAGTTGGTCCCGGGTGAGCTCGACGAGCAACTCGTGTGGCTCGAGTCCGAGATGAACGGGTATGACGGCCGGATCGTCCTGATGGGACACCACCCGCTGTTCTTGGAATCGGCCGACGAGGGCGACAACTACTGGAACCTTCCGGTCGAGCGGCGTCAGCGAGTGCTCGAACTTGCCCATGCGGCCGGCGTCCGGCTGGCTCTGGCCGGCCACTGGCACCGGAACAACATCGCCACAGATGGCGATCTGGAGATGGTGACATCCGGTCCGATCGGCTACCCGCTGGGCGACGACCCCTCGGGATTCCGGGTGGTGGACGTCGATCCGACGCGCATCTCCCACCGTTACGAGCCCTTGCCGGCCTGACCTGAGTTAGGTTCACCGGCGGGGACGAGGAGGCGAACGAGATGGCAAAGCCGGCGATTGTCGCCGTCGACGATGACCCCCAGGTGGCCGCGGCAGTAGCCAGTGATCTGCGGCGGCGCTACGCCGCCGACTACCGGATCGTTGCGGCCAACTCGGGCGCAGAAGCACTGGAAGCGGTCGACGGGCTGCAGGCACGTGGCGACGTCGTCGCGTTGTTTCTCGTCGATCAGCGAATGCCCACCATGTCGGGCACCGAGTTTCTTGTCGAGGCCCGTCCCAGATACCCGGACGCAAAGCGGGTGCTGCTCACGGCCTATGCGGATACGGATGCTGCAATCCAGGCGATCAACGAAGTCGACCTCGACCACTACCTCCTCAAGCCGTGGGATCCGCCCGACGCCAATCTGTATCCGGTTCTCGACGATCTTCTCTCCGACTGGCTGGCCAACGTCCCAGCCCCGTTCGACGGGATCAGGGTCCTCGGAACGCGCTGGTCGCCCGACACTCACCGAATCAAGGACTTCTTGGCTCGAAATCAGGTCCCATATCGGTTCTTGGACATCGAGCGCGACGCCGACGCTGAGTCGCAAGCCAGTGCTGCCGGCCAGGGAAAGCTCCCCGTGGTCTTCACAGCCGACGGCAAGACGCTGGTTCAACCAAGCCGGCGTGACATGGCCTCGACGATTGGGCTTCAGACGGAAGCTCAGCAGCCGTTCTACGACCTGGTCATTGTCGGCGGCGGCCCGGCTGGGCTCGCTGGGGCGGTGTACGGGGCTTCCGAGGGTCTGCGGACCGCCCTCATCGAGCGCGAGGCCCCGGGTGGGCAAGCTGGAACCTCGAGTCGCATCGAGAACTACTTGGGATTCCCAGCCGGCATCAGCGGCGGCGACTTGGCCCGGCGAGCTGCGACTCAGGCCCAGCGGCTCGGGGCTGAGCTGCTGACGACCGCCGAAGTCACCGGCATAGCCGTCGAGGACAACGTGAAGATCACGACCCTCGGTGACGGCAGTGAGCTGCGATCGCACGCTGTCCTGATTGCCAGCGGCATGACAGTCCGCAAGCTCAACGTTCCTGGATACGAACGATTCGAGGGCGCCGGCGTCTATTACGGCGCCGCCCCATCCGAGGCCGCCACCTACGCCGGAGGCCACGTGTATGTCATCGGGGGCGCCAACTCGGCCGGCCAGGGAGCAATGATGTTCTCTCGGTTCGCCAAGACGGTCACGATGATCGTGCGAGCGGATTCGCTGGGCGTGCGTATGTCCCAGTACCTCGTCGACCAAATCGACTCGCAGGAGAACATCGAGGTGTTGGTTGGCACCCAGGTCGAAGAGGTCATCGGCGACGAGCGAGTCGAAGGAATCCGATTGATCGATCGCGCCACCGAGGAGAAGATCGAGCGGCCCGCCTCAGCGCTGTTCATTTTCGTCGGCGCTGTGCCGCACTCTGACTTCGTGGCCGACGTCGTGCTGAGGAACGACCGTGGCTTCATCTACACCGGTCCCGACATCTTCGTTGAGGGTGAGAAGCCCGAGACCTGGACGGTCGACCGAGATCCGTTCCTCATGGAGACGAGTGTTCCGGGGATCTTCGCAGCGGGAGACGTGCGTCACGGCGTGGTGCGCAGGGTTGCCTCGGCAGTCGGACAGGGGTCCGTTGTGGTGAGCATGGTGCACCAGTACCTCGAGACGGTCTGACGTGAAGGAGACGCTCCGCTCGGTTCCTCTCTTCGAAGATTTGGAGGAAGCCGACCTGGACGCGCTGTCTGCTGCGGTCTCCACAGCCGAGTTGGGCGACGGCGAAGTCCTCTTTGCTGAAGGTGACGACGGTGAGTCGGCCTACGTGATCGACGGAGGTGAGATCGAGATCGTCAAAGTGAACGACGATCGGGAGACCCTCCTCGCCGTTCGCAAGCCGGGCGAAGTGATTGGAGAGATGGCGCTGCTCAATGCCGCTCCGCGCATGGCTACCGCCCGGGCTGCTGGCGCGACTCGCGTGATCGCCATTCCCAAGGCTGCCTTGGACGACCTGCTGCAGCGCAGTGCCACGGCTGCCCGTGGTCTGTTCCGAGTGCTGCTCGATCGCTGGGCCCAAACCGAAGCGATGCTTCGCCAGTCCGAACGGATGGCCCAGTTGGGAACGCTCACCGCCGGGTTGGCACACGAGCTCAACAACCCGGCTGCCGCGGTTGCGTCGAGCGCCCAACAACTCCGTGAGGCCATCTTGTCGTACCAAGCATCCATGGAGGTTGTCGCGGCCGTCGACCTGTCGACGGAGCAGGCCCGTTCGGTTCGGACCCTGCTGGACAAAGCCGCTTCGCCGCCCGTTGAACTGTCTGCTCTCGATCGGTCGGATCGGGAGGTCGAGCTCGAAGACCGGTTTGAAGCGCTGTCGGTACCGGAGCCTTGGTCCGTGGCATCCGATCTGGCTTCAGCTGGGTTCACCGGGGACGAGGTGGATGAGATAGCGACGTCGCTCGGGCAAGGACACGAGGGTGAGATCTGGCGGGCGGCCCAAGCGGCCCATCGCGTAGCTGCTTTCCTCTATGTGGTCGAGGAAGGCTCGAGTCGAATGTCATCGATCGTTGGTGCCTTGAAGTCGTATTCGTACCTCGATCAGGCCCCCGAGCAAGAAGTCGACGTGCGCAAGGGAATCGATGACACGGTCCTGATTCTCAAGCCGAAGTTGCGCGACATCGAGGTGGTCAAGCAGTACGACGCCGATGTGCCGCTCATTCCGGCCTACGCCGCTGAGCTGAACCAGGTCTGGACCAACCTCATCGACAATGCCGCCGACGCCATCAACGAAACGCGTGACAGCGGTGGTCGCCTCGAACTGCGCGTTCGAATCGAGGGCGAGGAGGTGCTGGTCGAGGTCGAAGACAACGGCGGTGGCATCCCCGAAGAGGCTCTGCCTCGGATCTTCGACAGCTTCTTCACAACCAAGCCTCCCGGATCAGGAACGGGCTTGGGTTTGGACATCACCTACAACGTCGTCGTCCACAAGCACCGCGGTGAGATCACTGTCCATCCCGTCGACGGCGGCACGATGTTCCGCGTCGCGCTGCCAACAGGGAGGTAGCTTCCGACCATGGCTTTGTTTCGTCGTTCCAAGTACTGCCCCGAGCTCCGGGCGGTGAATCCCGATCCCATGCCTGATGGTGGATGCGTCGACTGCATCGCGTCTGGCGACACCTGGGTCCACCTGCGGTACTGCACTGCGTGCGGTGAGATTCGTTGCTGCGACGACTCCTCGAACCAGCACGCTCGCAAACACGCTCGGGCGTCGGGTCACCCTGTCATTCGGAGCCGCGAGCAGGGCGAGAACTGGGCGTGGTGCTACCCACACCAGACAGGCCGAGAGCTCGACCCTGTCGCCTGATGACGTCGTCGATGTAGCAGTCGTCGGCGGCGGTCCGGCCGGATCAGCTGCTGCACACGCGATTGCTCGACAGGGTGCCTCCGTCGTGTTGTTCGAGCGGTCTGGAGCCGAGCGACCCAAGCCCTGCGGTGATGCCCTGACTCGTGGGGCCCTCGATGAGCTTTCCGAGCTGGGCCTGTCATTGGATGAACTCCTGTCGTTGGGCGGAGCAGCGTTCGACTCGGTGAGTCTCGAGGCCGGTGGTACGCAGCTCTACTCGACGTCGTCCACGGCCGGTGGCTACGGGTGGGTCGTTCCCCGCTCTCAGCTGGATCAGGCACTGCGTGACAACGCAGGTGCTGCAGGCGCAGACGTGAACTATCACGCGGCTGTACGGCAAGTCGATGTCGACGATCAGAGCTGGTCTCTCAGGGTTCGATTGGAGGCGGGTGTCGACACGTTCCGCGCCCGAGCTGTAGTCCTCGCCCACGGTGCCGGTTCGAAGTTGTCTGCTGAGCATGATCTCTCGGGAGATCCTGACTGGTCGATGTCGACGACTTGGTACGAGCCCGGAGACGGCGACGCTCTGGTCATCGACGTTGATGAGGCGTTCCAGCCTGGATATGCGTGGTCGTTTCCGACTGGGTCAGGTGTGGCGAATAGGGGGGTGTGTGCCCTTCGCCGACCGTCGTCCACGCACCTGCGGGAGCTGTCCAAGAGCTGGATGAACGTTCCGTCGGTTCAACGGGGTGGGGCCGCACCGGTGTGGAGCGGGGTTGGATCACGCTGGCATGACGAGCGGGGCATGGTCTCGTGTGGCGACGCCGCCGGGTTGGTGGATCCAATCACGTCGGAAGGCATC
>CAJHYJ010000239.1_pt1 | contig 17291 bp, 18 predicted proteins | sample 9198711 | NCBI WGS metagenome assembly CAJHYJ01 (sample SAMEA7708361, study PRJEB35096) | sediment metagenome | biome: marine neritic benthic zone biome [ENVO:01000025]; feature: sediment [ENVO:00002007]; material: shallow marine sediment [ENVO:03000034] sea grass bed [ENVO_01000059] ...
ACGTCCGTGCGGCCCAGCACACCCACGATGTCGACACCGGCCGCACGGGCGGCGAGACCGACGCTCATACCGGCGCGTCCGGGTCCAACGATGATGAGGCGCATCTGGCGGATGGAGACTAGGGGCGCCTCACACGACGAACGGGATGAGACGGGCTCGAACCTCGTCCTGATACGCCGCATATCCGGGATAGCGGAACTGGAGGCGCCGCTCCTCGGCAACCGCCTTCAGCCCGTAGAAGCCTGCGCCGGCGGCGGCCACGATGACCGCCCAGACGCTGTTCTGATGCAGTGCCAGGCCGGCCAGGAGCAAGACGTTTGCGCCATAAAGCGGGTGCCGGACAGCGCCGTAGATTCCTTCGGTCACCAAAACCCCGCTGTCGATGGGCTCCGGGAACGCGGTCAACTGACGGCCCAAGTGACGCAATCCGAGGATGGCTTGCACGGCGCCAAGCGCAACCAATCCGCGACCCACCCACTGGAACCACGACCCGCTGAGGCCCAGCGAGCCGACATCCCAGATCACAGCCGCCAGCAACACGGCGGCCACGACGGCTTGCACGCCGACCCACCATGACCCGCGATCCGCTGGCGTGAGTTCCTGATCACTGACCTTCTCCAGTGCTTCACGGAGTGGCCGGCCCCCCGGAACTGGAGCGTCAGGCCAGACGTCCGACAAGGGCTGCAGCACGAATCGCCGTTCCAGCATTCGAGGATGCGGAACGACCAGGCCCTCCTCGTCGTGCCGCTCTTCGCCGAACAAGACCACATCCAGGTCGACGGTCCGGGGCAATGGAGTCTCTCCCCGCACCCGGCCCGCCTGTTGCTCGATTGCGAGGAGGCCCCGGAGCAGTTGGCGGGCTGAGAGGTCGGTGTCGAGAAGGACGATGGCGTTCAAATAGTCAGGGTGGCCCTCCACTCCCACAGGAGCGGTCCGATACACGGGCGACACAGCCACGACCGCACCGAGGTCTTCCAACGCGGTGCGTGCATCCAGGAGGTTCTGGCGACGATCTCCGAGGTTCGAGCCGAGCGAAACGGCCGCGACGGTCACGTCGTGGGGATCATGGAACGGGCCAGCGGCCCGAGGGGACGGCCGAGAATCTCCTGGACGATTGCCGTCGACTTGATGGGATCGGCCAGGAACTCGGCATGAACCAGATAGCCGGCCAAGAGCCCAGCAATCGTGTCGTCGATGATGTCGCGGTGCATGAGCACGACCGCCTCGGGGTCCATCAACAGCGTATCGAGCGCCTCAAACAGGATGGGAATGTCCGTGTCGACGTCGAACGTCTCGGGAAGAGGTACGTGCATCACGGAGAAGCCCATCTCTTGATACGAGGACAGGTTCTGATTGCCTGGCAGCAGGCTCAAGACGGCATTGATGCCGTTCTGGTCGAGCCACGTCAGCTCTTCTTCGCGACGCACCCGGCGATGCTGAAAGCCGTGTCCACCGATTCGTTGCGACACGGCCAAGCGCTGGTTGATTACCCAGGTGAACTCGCGCGGTTTCAGTCCGGTGATGGCCATGTCGGCCGCACGATAGCGTCAGCCACCCTGAGCGCTTCTCGTACAACGCCGACATTGTGGGCTCTGATGATTGCGGCTCCATGGGCCACCGCCAACACGGCTGCAGCGGCCGTTGCGACGTCGCGTTGGGCGGCATCGGTCTGGCCGGTGATCGTTCCGAGGAAGCGTTTCCGGGACGGACCGATGAGAACCGGGCTGCCGCTCCTGCCAAATCGTCCTGCATTTCGGATGATGGAGACGTTGTGCTCGACCGTCTTCCCGAACCCGATGCCGGGATCAACGACGATTGCGTCGGGCCGTACCCCGGCGGCGACGAGGGTTCTGCGGCGGTCGTCGAGGTAAGCGGTGATCTCTTCGACCACGTCGCCATACGATGGTTGATCCTGCATGGTCCGGGGCTCACCGAGCATGTGCATGACGACCAGCCCAGCCTGCGACGAGGCGGCCAAGGCCACCATCGCGGGGTCCCGGAATCCACTCACGTCGTTGACGATCTCGGCGCCGGCGCCGAGAGCAGCAGACGCCACTTCGGGTTTCATCGTGTCGATCGACACCACAGCGCCCCGGTCTGCCAACGCCTCGACAACCGGCATCACCCGGGCCAGCTCGTCCTCGGCAGACACTGGCTCAGCACGAGGGCGCGTGGACTCGCCACCAACGTCGACGATCTCGGCCCCCTGGTCGATGAGTCGCAACGCGTGGTTGATTGCAGCTTCGGCACTGGTCAGCGTGCCGCCATCTGAGAAGGAGTCAGGAGTGACGTTGACCACGCCCATCAGCAGCGTCCGATCGAGATGGAGTTGCCGGGACCGAAGGAACCAGCGGGCGACCGGCGTGGTGCCGGCCGCGTCAGTCACCGACTGGTGCGTCAGCCAATGGCTCCAGCGGGGCCGTGTAGGCCGGAGGCTGGTGGCCGTTGGCACTGTTCGGGTACTCGATGCGCATGGCCCCACTCTCGGCGTGGGTCCACTTGGGAACATCGTGGAGGATCTCTTCGATGTCCTCCATGTTGAGCGTCTCTCGATCGAGCAGTGCGTCAGACAATCGGTGGAGCGCATCCTCGTGGGTCGTGAGGATGAGTCGAGCTTCCTCATGCGCCCGTCCGATCAGCTTCCTGACCTCCTCGTCGATCGTGTTGGCGACTGTGTCCGAGTAGTCCTGCTGACGGGTGTAGTCCCGACCGAGGAAGACCTCGCCATTGGCCTGGCCGTACTTGAGCGGTCCAAGCCGATCCGACATGCCGTACTCCATGATCATCGCCCTGGCGACGTTCGTTGCCTTCTCGATGTCATTCGAGGCACCTGTCGACGGGTCGAGGAAGATGATCTCTTCGGCAGCCCGGCCGCCCAAGGCGTAGGCGAGCTCGTCGATCATCTCCGAGCGACGCCGATAGGACTTGTCGACCGGCAACGACTTCGTGTACCCGCCGGCCCGGCCTCGCGGAATGATGGTGACCTTGTGAATCGGCTCGACGGTGGGCAGCGCGTGGCCAACCAAAGCGTGACCCGCCTCGTGATACGCGGTCAGCTTCCGCTCGTCCTCCGACATCACTCGGCTCTTGCGTTCGGGCCCGGCCAGCACCCTGTCGATGGACTCTTCGAGAGTGTCGAGCGAGATCTCCTTGAGGTCGCGGCGCGCCGCGAGCAAGGCAGCTTCGTTGATGAGGTTGGCTAGGTCGGCGCCCGTGAAGCCAGGCGTTTGTCGAGCCAGAATCTCGAAGTCCACGTCGTCAGCAAGCGGCTTGCCTTTGGCGTGAACCTGCAAGATCGCCTCTCGGCCCCGCACATCGGGGCGATCGACCACGATGTGACGATCGAACCGACCGGGCCGCAGGAGGGCGGGATCGAGAATGTCAGGACGGTTCGTACCGGCAATGACGATGACTCCGACCTGTGCATCGAAACCGTCGAGCTCGACCAAGAGCTGGTTCAGGGTCTGCTCACGCTCGTCGTGGCCCCCACCCAGACCGGCGCCACGATGCCGTCCGACGGCATCGATCTCGTCGATGAACACGATGGCCGGAGCTTGGGCTTTGGCCTGCTCGAACAGGTCGCGCACACGGCTGGCGCCCACACCTACGAACATCTCGACGAAGTCGGAGCCGGAGATGGAGAAGAACGGCACGCCAGCTTCGCCGGCAACAGCTCGGGCCAGCAGGGTCTTGCCGGTCCCCGGCGGGCCGTACAACAGCACACCCTTCGGGATCTTGGCGCCCATGGCCCGGAACTTCGCCGGGTTCTGCAGGAACTCTTTGATCTCCTCGATTTCCTCGATGGCTTCCTGGAGGCCGGCCACATCGGAGAATGTCACCCGAGGCTGGTCCTTGGTGACCTGCTTTGCCTTGGCCTTGCCGAACTGCATGACCCGGTTTCCGCCGCCCTGCATCTGCGTGAAAATGAAGATCATGAACCCGAACAGGAACAGCCAGGGCAAGAGGCTGATGAGGAAGGTCAGGAAGCCCGTCGGCTCGGGATCCGTGGTGGTGGAGACGTTGTTGTCCTCGAGGAGCTGGGTGATCTCGTCCTCGAATTCGGCCGGATACGAGAAGGCAAAGTCAGGGTCGGCGGCTTCTGTGTCCGTCCCCTCCAGGTAGCCCTCGAGCACGTCAGACTTCGGGAAGATGCGAACGCTCTGGATCTCGCCGGCATCGACCTTGTTGGTGAACTCGCTCAGCGAGATCTCGTTGGGCTGATTGGCGCTGGTCGTGAAGACCGACACAGCAATCAGCACCCCGGTGAGGATCAGTGCGTAGATGAGGATTGTTCTGACGGTGCGGCTCACCCGCTTCTCTCCTGAGGTGTTGGGGTCATGCTATGGCCAGCGGCGCCCTATGCGAACCCCTGATCGCCATCGAGCACTCCGATGTACGGGAGATTCCGATACTTGCCTGCGTAATCGAGCCCGTAACCGATCACGAATTCCGGCCCGATTTCGAATCCTGTGTACCTCACCTCCAGAGGCACACGCTGGATCCCCTTCTTCACCAGCAGGGCCGCTACTTCCAGCGAAGCCGGCTTGCGAACCCGCAGGCTCTTCAGCAGGTAGTTGAGAGTCAGCCCCGAGTCGATGATGTCCTCGACGATCAGCACGTCACGACCAGCAATCTCCTGGTCGAGATCTTTGAGGATCCGGACGACGCCGGAGGTTTGCGTTGCGGCGCCGTATGAGGACACCGCCATGAAGTCGAACTCAACTGGCAGCCGCACATGTCGCGCCAGGTCGGCCATGACGATGAACGCCCCCTTGAGCACGCCGACCATCAGTGGGTTGCGTCCTGCGTAATCCGCAGTGATCGCCTCACCCATCTCGGCGAGCTTCTGTTCGATCTCCTCCGCGGAGATCAGGGTCTCTCCGACGTCCACACATCCCTCCGGTCGGCCGCGAGCCAACGGTAGCCCTGGTCCTCTGGGCGTAGCCAACCCGCATCCATCCGCCGCAATCCGGGGATCCACACCAGCTCACCGTCGAGCTGAATGGCCGGCCAGGCGCGCCGCGAGGCCGAGCTCACGCCCGCCAAGGCATCCCATGCAGGCCGGTCCCCAAACCGGTCTTCCCGTCGCAGCGCCCTGACCACCAGTTGGCCCAGGGCCGGCACGATGGCTCGATCGGGGCCGAGGGGAAAGGCGCTCGGCCGGTCGTCGCAATCGCGAACGGCGAACCGCCAGGCGCCCCATCTGGTCGCGCCGCTCTCGAGTTCCTCAGGAGATGCCGGCACTGGGCACGAGCGCCGGACCGACACCGCCGGACCATCACGGACGAACTCCCACCCCTCCCCGATCTCGATGGCTCGGCTGTCGCCAACTGCGACTTGGTGCATCCGTTCCAGCGACGGCCCGCTCGGCCGGCAACCGGAGAGCCGGGCCAGCAAGCGGAGCACTCGAGGACGCATGGCGGTCGGAAGGGTCAGATAGACAGCCACCGGGAGTGTCCCTCCCACCAGGTGGGCTGCTTCGAAGTCGAGAAGGTCTTCCAGAGCACCGGCCAGTGACGCATGGCGAGCAAGGGACTCGATCGCCCCCGGCTGCGCTGTTTCGAGCCCGGGCAGGACGTCATGACGAACGGCCACCCGAGTGTGTGCCTTGTCCAGGTTGGCTGGGTCATCGAGGAACGGCAGACCCATCTGGTCTGCCACTTGCCGTACGGCCGCCCGGCGCAGGTCGAGGAGCGGGCGCACCAACGTGTCGCGTTCGGATCGCATCGCCGCCGCCCCGGTAGGTCCAGCGCCCCTGGCCAACTGGATGAGAACCGTCTCTGCCTGGTCGTCGAGCGTGTGACCGAGCAGCAGAACCTCGTCGGGTTTCATCTCGCCCAACAGCGCCGCATACCGACGCTCCCGGGCTTGCGTTTCGAATGAGCCCGTAGCTGGGACATCGACCGAGACCGTGGTCAGGTCGAGCCCGATCACACCACACACCGCCGCTGCGGCAGCGGCGAGATCATCGGACGCGGGCTGGCCGTGATGGACATGAACGGCCCGACCAGGCAGACCCGCCTCGCGGACGGCCCAAGCCAGCGCCGCAGAGTCAGCGCCACCGCTGACCGCAACGACCACCGGCCGGGTGCCTACTGCCGCGGTGACGGCTTCGATCAGGCGACTCGTCGGAACCACGCTCGCGGGTTCTCCAGCTCCATGAGATCGGGAAGGTTGTCGGGTGACTCCCACAATGCCTCCAGGGCGTCCCAGCCCGCCTCAGCCTCGACCCCGAGTACGAACCGTTCGCCAACCTCGTACTGCCTCATCTTCATCTCCATGCCGGTGAGGCGCATGATCCGCTGCAGGCGCGGGTCGTTGCGCCGCTCCCGGATCAGCGCAGTCATCCGGGCCTGGCTCGGCAGAATCTCCTCGCCGACTCGATCCATGAGCACATGTCCGTGCCCCTCCAACACAGACATGAGAGCCTGCACGCGATCGAGCTCGGCCCGCTGCTGCTCAGACGCAAACAAGCCCAACAGGCCGGTCTCGTCGACCAGTTCCTCGTCCGACTGCAGTTGCGCCGACAGGCGACGAACGACCTGGGCCAGGCGTTCAGGATCGGGGCGAGACGCCGAAATGAGTGCCTCGACCAGACCGAGGAAATGGTCCCGCATCCACGGCACACCAGTGAACTGCAATCGATGGGTCACCTCGTGAAGGGCCACCCACAGCCGAAACTCATCCGGGACAAACTGCTGCGATCGTTCCAACGCGAGCACGTTGGGTGCCACGAGGTAGATGACATCCCCACTCCCGGGCAACACCATCTCGTACTGGCCAAGAACCCGACGTGCCAAGGCTCCGAGGACCGCGGCCGTCTCGTAACGGACGATGGTGTCGACCATGGGCCGGTTGATCGTCGAGCGGATCGGATCGACGAGTCGACCGAAGAGCTCGATGTTTCGTTCAGCCCAGGTTGCCCGGTCAACGACCTCCACCGTCGGCTCACCTTCACCCTCCAAGCCGGTGGCCTCTGACACCAAGCCATGGGCTCGGTCGATGTGCGACGGCATCTCGGCTGCCAGGGCGGCAAAGTGGTACGTGTCGCCGAGGGGATAGGTGCCGGCGACGCGGGCAGCCAGGCGGCCCGCCAGGTCGGTCACTGGACTTCGTAACGCGGACGTACGACTCGCACGAAGTATTGGATCACCGTGACGAGCACCACGACTACTGCGAGAGCGATGGTGGTCGGCACCAGGAAGTTGTACGTCCACTGGGGTGCCTGCTGCTCCTCCTCTTCGAAGAGGTCAACCTCGACAGCCGGCGCCTCGCCGGGCGCAAAGGTCGCAGGAGGTGCTTCTTCGACCGGCTCCTCGTTCGTGGCTGCGATCGCCGGCAGGGCCAGCAATGTGACTGCCGCCAAGGCGGTCATGAACAGGATTGCGATCGGTCGAGATAGCCGCTTCACCACGAACGGCAGGTTACAACAGCAACCGGACCGATCGAAGTTGTCTGAGGCCGAAGGCCGGAGGCCGTAGGCCGTAGGCCGTAGGCCGTAGGCCGTAGGCCGTAGGCGGGACGCGGGTGGCGGACGGCTTACAGCTGACGGCTGACACCTGTCGGTCCCCCCTTGGGGGGAAGGTACCGCTGGGTGAGCTTGCGAGCCCAGGGGTAGGGGGGCACCGAAGGCTGGAGGCGTGAGGCGTGCTCCGACCTGCGTGCTGCGTGCTGCCTGATGCGTGCTGCGAGCCGCGTGCTCAGCCTTCTTCGCGGAGCACCGTGCGAAGGCGCTCCATGAAGTCGTCCGGGACGTCCTCGGCGCACCGCTCACGAATCACGAACTTGAGGCGCTCCTCGAAGGAGTAGGCGTGGTCACATCCATCGCAGTTGCGGAGATGTGCCTTGACCCGCCACCGCCGGAAAGCCGTCAGCTCTCCGTCGAGGTACGGGTACAGCCGTGCCAGCGCGTCGTCGCATGGTTTGTCACTCATCGCTGCCGTCCGTCTCTCGTGACCCGATTCTGTGTTCCTTGGCGTACTCCCACAACGATTTCTGGAGCGCCTTTCTTCCCCGATGGAGGCGAGACATCACCGTTCCGATCGGAATCTCCATGATGTCGGCGATTTCCTTGTAACTGAAACCCTCGACATCGGCCAGCAACACCGGCAACCGGAAGTGCTCTGGGAGTGCCTCGACGGCCGACTTGATGTCCGTGTCGACGAGTGACTCGAGGACTTCTTCCTCGGCGCTCCGAGAAGAGTCTGGGGAGTCGGCCGAGCCGATCCGGCGATAGAGGTAGAGATCCTGGACCTCTTCGAGATCCACTTCGGCAGGCCGCCGTATCTTCTTGCGGTACCGATTGATGTAGGTGTTGGTGAGGATTCGGTAGAGCCATGCCTTGAGATTCGTTCCTTCTTGAAACGAGTCATAGGCCCGATACGCCTTCAGGTACGTCTCCTGCACGACGTCCTCGGCATCGGCCCGGTTGCGCGTCATTCGCAGCGCCGCGGAGTACAACTGCCCTGCGTACTGCATGGCGTCGCGCTCGAAGTTCGCTTGGTCAGCCATGGATGGCGGCGGACGATACCAGCGGCTCTCCCAGTGTCTTACCCACGGCTGGTATCGGATTGCTGGGCACCCAGACCCGCTCTACCGTGTTGCCTTCCGCCGGAGTAGCTCAGGGGTAGAGCAGCTCACTCGTAATGAGCAGGTCAGGGGTTCAAATCCCCTCTCCGGCTCCACACACCTCATGCGTCGCCGAAGCGCTCGATCGCCCGTTCGATGGCGACCCGCCACGCATCCAGCATCGCATAGGTGTCACGGCCGTAGTCGTCCGCCATGATCGGAGCGCCGCTCCACACGGTGATCGGCTGGCGATGGAACTTCAGCCGGTTGTCCTCGCGAATCGGCATTGCCTTTTCTGTCCCGATCAACGCCACCGGTACGAGCGGGACGTCAGCCCGTTCTGCCAACCACGGGCCACCCCGCTTGAGGGGAGCAACTCCGAACTCGTGGGAGCGCTGTCCCTCGGGGAAGATCCCGACACTCACCCCATCTGCCAGCGCCTGCAACGCGATCCGCATGGGCCGGATCGGTACCGCGCTCTTGTCGAACGACACCACGTTGAAGATGCGTAGGGCGAAGTCGACAGCTGCGTAATGGCCGACGACCTCGTCCGTGGCGAGGAACACCGTTGGTCGTTTGCCGCTCAGCCCGGCGACTACGGCATCGATGAACGAGTGATGGTTGTAGGCGAAGACGACCGGACCAGCGGGCAACGGGGCCTCGCGCACGGTCGTGACGGGAAACACCTTGGCCACCAGCCGAGCGAGGACGCCGACTGACCGATACGGAATCCATTTCACGGTCAGCTGCCCAGCGAGGCAAACAAGTTGGCCAGGACCAGTTGGGGCCGCTGGTTCTCTTTGACGGCCATGACGGCATCCAGGACCCTCTCCGCGTTGGCAACCGCGTCGCGCGGCTGCACCTGCACGAGGTCGTGAACGGGTATGTCGTGATTGCGCTGCGGCGCTCCGAACTGGGCGGCGGCCGCGTCCGTGTACCACCCCGCCAAGATCTCGAGCCCGGTGATGAGTAACGATTGCTTGGCTCGGTGAGCCGCTTTCTCGTCGTCGATCTCGGCCACCAGTGGCTCGGCGGCCGCCAGCACTTCATCGGCCAGCTGAAAGGCCAGCCCAGGCGATCCACTCACCTTCCCGGGAACATCGAGCCAGTGGCGTCGGTAACCGGCGACGTTGGCGCTGGTGGCCAGTGCGATCGCCAACCCAGGACGGCCCGAGGCAATCCGGGCCGCTTCCTCGGACCGGTCGGTCTCCACCCCCTGGGCTTGCAGAGCAGTCGCGATGTCTGCGTCGGGAACTCTCCCGAAATGCATGGTCCTGGACCGCGACGCAACCGTGTCCGGTAGCTCATCTTCCGACTCCACAACCAAGAGGAACACAGTGGAAGCCGTCGGCTCCTCGATCGTCTTGAGCAAGGCGTTGGCTGCGGCCTCGCTCATCACACCAGCTTCCTCGAAGAGGAACACCTTCCGTTGCGCCTCGACCGGCGTACGCATCGCCGCTGCCACGGTGGCGCGGGCTTGGTCAACGCCAAGCATCGTGCGTCCTTGCGGCACAACGAGGGTGAGATCCGGATGGTTGTTGCGCTCGATCCTTCCGGCGACGTCCGTCGGATCGGCGTCGCCGGCCAACAACAGGGCTGCGAATCCTCGAGCAACAGTCGCTTTGCCGACACCCGTGGGTCCGACGAACAGATATGCGTGGGTTGGCTGCCGGGCCTCAGCACTCAGCACTTCCAGATTGCGCCCGTGCCCGATCACCTGGCCGAACACCGGGTGGATCATGAGTCCCCCCTCAGCGCTTGCATGACGGCAGCCACGGTTTCGTCCACGGTTCCACCTGCGTCAACCACGATCAGCCGCCCTGGCTCCTGGGCCGCCAGAAACCGGTAGGCGGCTACCACCGACGTCTGGAACGCCAGCCCCGAGCCGCCGATGCGATCCGGGTCGCTCTGCCGATCCAATCCCAGCTGTGGTTCGACCTCGAGTACAAACACACGATCCGGCCAGGTGCCCCCCAAGCCGGTTTCGTTGGCGGCCCGGACGGCCTCCAATCCCAACCCTCGCACGATGCCCTGATAAGCCAGCGAGGAGTAGACCGACCTGTCTGCCAGGACGATGGCGTCCCTTGCCAGAGCCGGCCGGATGACCCGCTCGGCAAGGTCGGATCGCTGCGCGGCGAAGAGCAGGGCTTCAGCCCAGTCACTCATCTCTTGGGTTCCCAGGACGATCGAACGAATCGCCTCAGCAACAGGCGTCCCGCCTGGCTCGCGAACCACGATCACCTCGCGACCAGCGTCAGTCAGCTGTTCACCGACCCTCCGGATGACGGTGCTCTTGCCAGAGCCCTCGGCGCCTTCGAACGCGATGTAGCTCATGCCGGGGACCTCACGCCCGCGCTTCCTGACGGGCCTTGCCGGACCACACGGCGAACACACCAGACAGGGCCGCGATGATCCCCCCGACCAGGAGCACCACTCGGATCCCGTCGGCATACCGTCCGGGGAGGATGTCGTCGAGAAGCGACACGCCGGCCGCCGCGATCGACATCGACACGATGAGCGCCAAACGCACCATGGTGAACAGGGCGGCGAACGCTCGCCCTCGCAGCTCGTCGGGGCTGTTTTCCTGTATCAGTGTGAAACCCATCACGTAGTCCATACCCACTGCGGCGCCGAGCAGGAGCGACCAACTTCCCGCCCCCACGATCGTCCTCGTATACGACAAGAACGACAAGGCCACGCCGGTAGCCGTCAACGAGACAGCGAACACCAGCAAGTGGTCGAGGCGGCGAATCCGATTCAGCAACGCCATGCCAATCACGAATCCGGCTCCCAGCGCCAACGCGACAGCAGCAAACCCTGACGACGTTCCCCCGAGCTCGCGGGTGTAGGACTGGCCGAGCGCGATCATCGCCCCACCCCCGAACAGCACCGCCGAGAGGCCGATCACCGCGCCTCGAATCGACGGGGTCAGCGACACGAAGCGAATGCCTTCGCGGAGATCCCGGAACGGCTGACGCCAGTCACCCCCGGCCGGCGGCCTCGATGCCATGGGCGGAAGCACCAGCGTGGCAACCACCACCGCCGACAGGACAAAGGTGACGGAGTCCGTGATGTAGCCAACCTGGAAGGCCACCGAGGGATCGGCCCCGAGCCGGGCCGGGATGTCGGACATGAAGTACCAGGCCAGCGCTCCGAGCGGGAACGTGCCGTACGAGCCAACTGCCGACACTGCGTTGGCGGCAACGAGCTCGTCCTTCGTCACGAGCTGCGGCACAGACGCCTCACGGGCGGGCTGCCGAACTTGGGCGAAGATCTCCAGCCCGACTTGCACGAAGAACAGCATCGCCAGCGTGTCGACGAACACGAGGAGCAGTACGAGCACGGCCCGGGCAACGTCTGTGAGCACCATGACCAGCCGACGGTCGGCTCGATCGGCGAGGACACCCGAGAAGAAGCCCAGGAGCAGCGCAGGCGCGAACCGACCGAGCAACGCCACCAGCGTGCCCGTGTTGCCAGCGAGCTGATCGCCCAGGGCGAGCGAAGCGAAGATCGACACCCAATCGCCGAACGATGAGATGGCTCCGCTCCACCACAGCCGGGCGAACGCCCCTCTCGAAACGAGCGCCAATCGCGTTCGAGGGCGCCCCGCGGTTTCCACGGCGGAGACAGTAGTGAGAGCACAGAATCACGTCAGGATCTTGACAACAGAGAGACGCGTGCTGTATCTCTCCCCCCGGTGTCTAAACCTCTGATCATCGTTGAGTCCCCTGCCAAGGCCCGCACGATCGCCGGTTTCCTCGGCGGGGACTACGTCGTGACGTCATCCGTCGGCCACATCCGCGACCTCCCGCGCAGCGCCGCCGACATCCCTGCCAAGTACAAAGGTGAGTCCTGGGCGAACCTGGGTGTAGACGTCGAGAACGAATTCGAGCCCATCTACATCGTGGCCAAGGAGAAGCGGGAAACCGTCCGCGATCTCAAGAAGATGGTGAAGGACGCGTCCGAGCTGTATCTGGCAACGGACGAGGATCGCGAGGGTGAGGCGATCGCCTGGCATCTGACCGAGGTGCTCAAGCCGAGCATCCCCGTGAAGCGGATGGTGTTCCACGAGATCACGCCGGAGGCGATTGCTGCGGCGATCGACAGCCCGCGCGACATCGACCAACAGCTCGTCGATGCTCAGGAAGCCCGGCGGGTACTGGACCGTCTGGTCGGCTACGAGGTGTCACCGGTCCTCTGGAAGAAAGTCAAGACCGGCCTGTCCGCCGGACGCGTGCAGAGCGTGGCGACCCGCATCGTCGTCGAGCGGGAACGCGAGCGTATGCGCTTCGTGGCTGCCGGCTATTGGGACATCGAAGCCGAATTCGAAGTGACCGAAGGCTCGTTCTCGGCAACGCTGATCGAGGTCAGTGGGAAGCGCTTGGCAACCGGCAAGGACTTCGGCCCAGATGGACAGCTGAAGGGTGAGGTGTCCGTCCTCGACGCCGACGGGGCTGCTGACCTGGCGACCGCCCTCGCCGGTGCGTCCTTCGAGATCACATCGGTGGAACGCAAGCCATACAAGCGCTCCCCCTACGCCCCGTTCCGCACATCGACCCTGCAGCAGGAAGCTTCCCGCAAGCTCCGCTTCGGCGCCGCTCGCACCATGGCAGCCGCGCAGCGCTTGTACGAGAACGGCTTCATCACCTACATGCGGACGGACTCGACGATCTTGTCTGAGACTGCGCTGGCCGCCGCCCGCAATGAGATCGCCTCTCGGTACGGACCAGAGTACCTCCCTCCGAAACCACGGGAGTACTCGAAGAAGAAGGCCAAGGGCGCCCAGGAAGCACATGAGGCGATCCGGCCATCGGGTGAGGAGTTCAAACACCCCGAGGAGGTTGCAAGCGCCGTCGGCAGCGACGAGGCCAAGCTGTACGACCTCATCTGGAAGCGCACGGTCGCCTCCCAGATGCAAGACGCCCGCGGCGAGTCCGTCCAGGTCCGGATCGGTGGCACAGCCTCCGACGACCGCCCAGTCACCTTCGCCACCTCCGGCAAGGTGATTCACTTCCCGGGATTCCTGCGGGCCTACGTCGAGGGCTCCGACGATCCCGAAGCAGACCTCGACGACCAAGAACGCCGGCTGCCCCCGTTGGAGGAGGGCCAAGACGCTGAAGCGACGAGCTTGGAGCCGACCGGCCACTCGACCAAGCCGCCGGCTCGGTTCACTGAGGCTTCGTTGGTTCGACGCCTCGAGGAGCTCGGGGTGGGTCGGCCCTCGACCTACGCATCGATCATCAAGACCATCCAAGATCGCGGCTATGTCTGGAAGAAGGGCAGTGCGCTGATTCCCAGCTACACGGCCTTTGCCACCGTGACCCTGCTGGAACAGCACTTCAGCAACCTCGTCGACTACGCGTTCACGGCGCGCATGGAGACGGACCTCGATGAGATCGCCTCCGGCGAGCAAGAACCGGTGCCGTGGTTGTCGGACTTCTACTTCGGCGACACGGGTCTCAAGGAAGCCGTGTCCTCGAACCTCGAGAAGATCGATGCCCGCCAGGTCAACTCGATCGCGATTGGGACTGACGAACTCGATCGCGAGATCGTGGCGAGAGTCGGCCGATATGGCCCCTATCTCGAGCGCGGCGAAGACCGGGCATCCATCCCCGAGGACCTGCCTCCGGACGAGCTGTCGATCGAGAAGGCCAACGAGCTGCTGGACATGCCGAGCGGCGACAAGATCCTCGGGACAGACCCCGATTCCGGTCTCACCGTGTACGCCCGGACCGGCCGCTATGGACCATATGTGCAGCTCGGTGAGCAGGAAGAGAAGGGGCCAAAACCCAAGCGAGCCTCGCTGTTCAAGTCCATGGAGCTCGACGCGCTGTCATTGGACGTGGCTTTGAAGCTGCTGACCTTGCCGCGGCAGTTGGGTGAGAGCGACGACGGCGAGCCGATCGAAGCGCTGAATGGCCGATACGGGCCATACATCCGCCAAGGCAAGGAGTCGCGAAGTCTCGAGAGCGAGGAACAGATCTTCGAGGTCACGCTCGAGCAGGCCAAGGAGTTGCTGGCCCAGCCCAAGAAGCGAGGACGGCGGGCTGCCGCTCCCCCGTTGAAGGAGCTGGGGACCGACCCCAACTCCAAGAAGCCCGTGGTGTTGAAGGACGGCCGCTACGGGCCCTACGTCACGGACGGCGAAACCAACGCTTCCCTGCGCCAGGGTGACTCCCCGGCGGACATCACCGAGGAGCGGGCGTACGAGTTGCTCGCTGAGCGGAGAGCCAAGACTGGGAAATAGGCCGGAGGCCGGAGGAACTAGGCCGGAGGCCGGAGGCCGTAGGCCGTAGCCGCTGTCGCAACTAGCGTCCCACCATGACTGTTGCAGCGATTGGAGCGGCTGTGCTGCTCGGGCTCGTGGGCGTGTTCCAGTTTCGTTTGGCCTCTGGCGCCCCGTTCGGAGACATGGCATACGGGGGCCGGGTGCCGACAGCCAACGGCGTCCTCCCGATGCCTTACCGGATCGCAAGCGCAGTGGCCGTCCCGATCCTGTTCTACGGCGCGTGGTTGGTGCTGGCAGCCGCCGATGTAGTCAACAGAGGGTCGCTGAGCGACGGCTTGCTCGGCGTCGCTGTGTGGATCGTGTTCGGATATCTGGCGCTCAACACCCTCGGGAACCTCGCCTCACAGAGCCGGCGGGAACGGATCGTCTTCGCTCCCATATCGGGCGTTGCCGCAGTGCTGACGCTGATCGTCGCCCTCGCCTCCCAATGAAAACCGGATCTGGGTGCTTGGCGTGCCAACTAACGGCTGGGGTCCGTCCGTTGCCAGGCGGGCCGATCCATCAGTCGGACCTCTGGCGCGTCGAGCACAGCGTCGGGCCCCTCGGTGTGGGAACACTGATCGTCAAGCCACTCAGGCATGTCACGTCGGTGGGCGCCCTCACCGCCGCCGAAGCCGGCGAGATGGGCCCATTGCTGACTCAGGCAACGCGCATCGTGGAGCAGCTCGTTGATCCCGACCAGGTCTATGTCTGTCTGTGGAGCCACGCCGATCGCATTCCTGGCCACATCCACTTCGTGGTGCAGCCAGCTCGCCTGGAGGACATGGATCGATTCGATGCCCACGGACCAGGCCTCCAGATGGCGATGTTCCAAGCGGCGGAAGGTCCGGATCAGGAGGCGGTGTCGGAGTTCTGCGAGCAAGCTCGCCAGGCCTGGCCGAGTGAGATCGGTGACACCCACCACGGGCAGAAACGAGCCTGACCCGCTGGAGGTTTCTGTCACAGCCTCCTGACATGATCGATGGATGAAGACGAAGTACCGGTCGGTAGACCAGCTGGAGCAAGAGCTCCTCGATCTCGAGTCGCTGCGAGCTCGAATCACCGCCCGCCAACTGGAGCTGATCCGAGAGCTCGATGTGGCGCAGGTCACGACGCTCGACGGGTCGAAGACACTGGGCGAGTGGCTGGCAGGGCGCCTCGACATGGACCCGAGAACCGCCACCCGCCTGGCCGGCATGGCCCGAGCCATCGACCCGCGACTCGAGGCGGAGCTGGCCGAAGGACGCGTCACGCCTGACCGAGCAGCAGCCGAGACTGATCTCGAGCTGAGCGGAGCGGACGATCGAGTCGTCGCGCATTCGAGGAGCCTCGACATCAATGGTGTCCGCCAGTTGCGTGCCAGAACCGAGCGCATGACGCCCAAGAATGAAATCGAAGCGAGCGCCACCCGGAGAATCGCCATGCAGCCCAACCTCGACGAGTCCGTCTTCCAGATCTGGGGCCGTTTGCCAGGCTTCGACGGCCAAGTCGTTTCCAAGGCGCTGGAGCAAAGCGCTGACCATCTGTACGAGACGTACCCGACCAAGGCACCGACGTCGCAGCGCATGGCCGACGCCTTGGTGTCGGTTGCACAGGACTCCCTCGATCGGGTCGAACCCACCACACCATCGCAAGACCCGCTGGTGAGTGTGTTCGTGGACGCCACGATGACTGCCGCCGGTGCCACAACCGCTGATGGCCCAGACACTGCGGACACAACCGCTGCTCCGAATCCTCCGGCCTGGATGCCCAGTGGCATTCGAATTGGGCCCGAGACCTTGGAGAGGATCCTCTGCACGGGCGCTGTCGAAGTCATCACCGTCGACCATGACCTGAATCCAATCGCGGCGACGCCGGCACATCGTGCCATTCCGCCGAAGCTTCGGAGAGCAGTGCTCGCACGGGATGGCGGCTGTGTTGTGGACGGCTGCACATCGACCTACCGCCTCCAACCACATCACGTGGTCCCTGCGGGCCAGGGCGGCACAACCACATCCCAGAACCTCGCCACTGTCTGTTGGTTTCAACATCATGTGGTGATTCACGGGCACGGCAGGCAGCTGGATCCCGCATCGCCGCCCCGAAGACGCCGGTTCCTTCGACCACCCACTAGACCTGACCCGCCCCGGGTCTAGAGGGACGAGCCCACCTCAGACCCACCGGACCGAACGCCAGATCTGACGACCGCCTGCAGCGGCGCGACGTTCAGCCGCGCAATCGAGATCGCGAAGAACTCTTGACCTGACGTTATCGACGGGCGCATACCCTGAACCGATGCGCGCTCTCGTCTTCGACAGCCCAGGTGACATCGCCTATCGGACCGTTCCGGAACCCCAACTGGAGCAACCAGGCGACGTCATCGTCCAGATCGACACCGCGGGCCTGTGCGGCTCCGACCTCCACCCGTACGTCGGACGTGAACCGGCCCGAGCAGGGGTCGTATCCGGGCACGAAG
>CAJHYJ010000031.1_pt1 | contig 16429 bp, 12 predicted proteins | sample 9198711 | NCBI WGS metagenome assembly CAJHYJ01 (sample SAMEA7708361, study PRJEB35096) | sediment metagenome | biome: marine neritic benthic zone biome [ENVO:01000025]; feature: sediment [ENVO:00002007]; material: shallow marine sediment [ENVO:03000034] sea grass bed [ENVO_01000059] ...
ACGGCCACCTGGCGCTGTCGCATGGCCCGATTGCCTGGATCGCAGACAATCAACACAAGGGTGTATCAGATGTGCCAGCGGTGACCATCCATTCCTCAGCGAAGTTCGCCGAGACGTTCCTCGAAGAACCGCCGACGCGGTGGGTGCCGATGTTGGTCGAGGCTGCTGGCCAACACATCGAGAGTCGTGCGATCGATGCTGTCGGTCACCGGTGGCGCTACAGCCAGCCAGTCAATCCCCGGAGCGATGGCGCTGTGGCGGTCGAGGACGGGCGAGTCATCCTGGCAGGGGAAGCGTTCAGTGGGGCCAAAGTCGAAGGTGCGTTTCTGTCAGGGATGGCGGCTGCAGCACTCGTCACGGATTGACAGCGCACAGCCGATCCGAGGCTGACTACGTCCCCCTACCTCCGGCCTAGCCAGCTCGGCCGCAGGGACCAGTCCGACCACGAGGCTCAGGCATCAGACATCAGACATCAGACATCAGACATCAGCCATCAGCCATCAGACATCAGACATCAGACATCAGGCATCAGGCAGGAACCAAGCGGACGTGATGGGAGTCAAAGGGTCATGGCACGGTTGATTGTCTGGCTCGTGGTTCTCGCAGCGTTCCTAGGAGCCTGCAGCGGGAGCGGGACCTCTGCCGGCCCAGACGTGAACGACGAGACCGAACCCGCACAACCGGACGGCGTGCCCAACCACACGCTCACGGCGCCGATCGAGACGCTGACGTTCGTCGACGGGTCCGGTGAGAAATACGCGGTCTTCGAGCTGTCCAACACAGGCGACGTCGACGACAAGTTCCAACTCGAGCTGTCGATTGACTCGGGCAACCGAGCGTCCGGGCTGATCCCCATTGCTGACAAGCTCGAAGTCTCACTGCGAGCCGGTGAGTCGACCACAATCCCGGTGGAATTGCGGCAGACACCGACACTCGGTGCATTCGGGCTTGCTCATCGGGTCCGGCTCATTGCGACCTCCGAGGCGTCGAGAATCGGCGAGATCGCAGTTGTCACAGTCACCTTGGTGGCAGGTGACAGTTGAGGGCGGGCAGCAGCCATTGCCCTCTAGACCAATCCCAAACGTGCCGATAACCGCACAACAACCGCCCACAACTACGGTCAGCTCATGTCGCAACCAGCTGTCTGGGCCCGGGGACTCGTTCGCCGCTTCGGCAAGAAGACGGCAGTCGACGGCCTGGACCTGGCCATCATGCCTGGCGAGTTCTACGGCCTTCTCGGCCCGAACGGCGCAGGCAAGACAACCTCGATCAAGATGATCGTCGGCCTGCTTCGTCCCGACGAGGGCGTCGCCGGTGTCAACGGGGCGGAAACCTGGAAAGACCCGGTCGCCGTGAAACGTCAGATCGGCGTACTTCCTGAGGAGTTCAACCTCTACGAGCGCCTCACCGGTGCCGAGTTGCTCGATTTCACTGCCGCAATGCACGAGCTCCCTGCGAGCGATGCTCGCCAGCGGCGCCGGGAGCTCCTCGAGCTCCTCGATCTCGAGGAGGACCAGGGTCGCCTGATCCGCGACTACAGCCGCGGTATGCGCAAGAAGATCGCGCTTGCGGCGGCTGTCATCCACGCGCCACCCGTCTTGTTCTTGGACGAGCCATTCGAGGGAGTCGACGCCGTCAGCGCCAGGCTGATCCGCAGTCTCCTCCAGCGCTACACCGAATCGGGTGCGACCGTCGTGTTCTCATCACACGTCATGGAGTTGGTCGAACGGCTCTGCACCCGCATCGGCATCATGACCCACGGGACGCTGCAAATCGAGGAGAGTCGCGAGGAGCTGCTCGCTCACTTCGACGTTGACAACGTCGAGGACGCCTTTCTCAAGGCAGTTGGTGCCGAGGAGTCCGATCGGAGCCTGGATTGGTTGGCCAACTCGTCCAGCTGAAGTGGCGCCTGCTGATCAACGGCGTCAAGACAGATCGGCAGCGAGCCATCGGCTTGCCACTCACCATTGCTGCTCTTCTCGCCGGGGCGATCAGTCTGTCGTTCCAGGCCATCAACGCCGCTGACGGCCTCTCAGGCACGGCACTGCAGGAGTACTCCGTCTGGCTGGCCACGCTCATCTGGGTCGCATGGGCCATCATTCCCGTACTGGTCTTCCCACTCGACGAGACGCTCGACCCGGCGCGTTTTGCCCTCATGCCGATGAGCAGCCCCAAGCTGGTCGCAGGTCTGGCGGGAGCTGGGTTCGTGACACCCACCGTCCTGATCCCATTGGTGGCGCTTGCCGTGAACCTGATCGTCTTCCCTGGGCTGGCGGGGGCCATCTGGGCAGTTCTCGGATCGACGGTGTTGATGGTCCACATCATCCTTGCCGGCCTGGCGTTTTCCGCACTCATCTCGGCCATCGTGAGATCGCGGCGCGGCCGCGACCTCACCGTCATCATCGTTTTGGGCTTGGGGCTCGGCGTCTTTGCCGTTCAGCAGGTGATCTCGACCCGATTGGGTGAGCTGGGATTAGCCGGAGCTGTCACCGAACACGCTCTCTCGCCGTGGATGTGGTTGCTACCTCCTACTGGCGCTCAGGTCGCCGTGGCGCGTGGCGCTGCAGGAGAGCACGGTGCAGCTCTCCTGGCACTCATCGTGTCGATCGCATGGGTGGTGGTCGTTGGCTGGCTCTGGTATCGGGTCATCAACCACCTGGTCATAACGCCCGAAGCCGGTGGTCCGGCCGGATCGACACGCCTGAAGTCGTTCGCCGACTCACCGTTCTGGTCGACCATCGGGGTGGTGGCTCGGAAGGAGCTTCGCTACTACGTCAGGGACCCACGCCTCCGCATGGTCTGGACGGGGGCGGTGATCTTCCTGGGGATTCTCGGTGCCTCTCTCTTGTTCGGTCGCGCCACGATCGGCAACTTCCGAGCGCTCCCTGCACTGGTGCTGGTGTCGCCGGCCGTCGTCCTGTTCGTCGGGTTGCCCGTTGCGCTGAATCAGTTCGGCTGGGAGCGGCGGGCGGCCTCGTTCCTGTTCGCACTGCCAAGCTCGCCGGCTGCCGTACTCATGGGGAAGAACCTCGCGACGACGATCGCACTTCTCGTTGAGACGATGGCCATGGCCGTCATCGCCGCCTGGCTCACTGGCGGCTGGTCCTTCCTGGCATGGGTTCCACTCATCGCGGTCACTGCGATTGGATGTCAGTTGGCCGTTGGCAACCTCGCCAGCGTCATCACCCCGCTCCGTCTGCCAGACATGGGTTCGGACGTCTTCTCGCAGTCCTCTGAGCAGGGCTGTCTGGCCGTGGTGAGTCAACTGATCTCCTTCTCTGTGATGGGGCTGCTCATGGTTCCGGTGGCTGTTGCCTGGGTCTTGGTTGCGTGGGACCCAGAGTCCATCCGAGGCGGACTGGGTTGGTTGACCAACCCAGCAATCGTCAGCGTGATCTCCGTGATTTGGGGAGCGGCGATGTACGCCATCGGCACCTCGCTGGCGGTTCGGCTCGTGAAGCGCCGGCTGCCAGAAGTGCTGGCTTGGGTGGAGGTGGCCTAACCTCGCTCGCCATGCGTCTTGGAATCGATCTCGATGGTGTCGTGGCCAACTTCACGGCAGGTTGGATCGGTTTCTACAACGAGGAATTCGGTACCCACCTCCACGAGGACGACGTCGACGGATGGGGAGTCATCCCTCGCCTCACGCACTTCCATTCCATGCACCACTTCTGGGAGTGGGCGCGTTCACTGAACGGGGCGTCGCTGTTCCGGCACCTGGACACCTACCCCGACTCGGTCGAGACGCTGTGGGGGCTGCGGTGGAGCGGCCACGACATCGTGATCATCACGACCAAACCGGGATGGGCCATCCACGACACGTTCGAGTGGATCGCTGAGCACAAGCTTCCGACACGCGAAGTGCACATCACCCGCGACAAATACGAGATCGACTGTGACGTCTACCTCGACGACAGCCCTGGTCAACTGCGGTCCTATGCCCGCCGCCGTCCGGACCGGACGATCGTTCGATTCGTGAGGAAGTGGAACGATCCAATCGACGGGGTCGTGGATGTATCCAGCTGGCAGGAATTCGACCGATTCGTTCGCAGCCACTGAGTAGGGCCGAATGGTTCGCGAAAACCGGTCGATTGCGAATAGGCCCGGCCTCAGGTCTGTGGCTATCTTTCCCGGGTGACAGGCGCGCATCGCGACGCCTGGAGGGCAATCCAACGGAGAGGTAACCCATGAAGACGAGAGGTTGGCTGGCTGCTTTCGCAGCCCTGACGCTCATCCTGGCGGCCTGCGGCGATGGTGATGCTGGCGACGACGGTGATACCGGCGAAACCACGACCACGACCCAGGCTCCTGCAACAACCACGACCCAGGCTCCTGCAACAACCACGACGACCGAACCGGCACCGATGATCGGCTCCGCTGAGCTGCCCATCAAGGTCGTGTTCGTACCTTCGGTCAGCGCCGAGGAAATCATCGCCGGTGGCCAGTTGCTGGACGACACGCTCACGGCCGCAACCGGCCTGGAGTTCGAGGTCAGTGTCGGTTCGTCGTACGCAGCGACATTGGAAGAGATGTGTGCTTCGCCCGACCGGACCATGGGATTCATCCCAGCTCAGGGCTACGTCCTCGCCAATGACCTGTGCGGCGTCGAGATCGCACTGAAGTCGGAGCGGTTCGGCTACGACGTCTATTGGACGCAGTTCATCGTCCCTCGCGACAGTGAGGTCGATTCGATCGACGATCTGGCTGGCCTGAAGTGGGCCTATCCGGATGGCGCCTCAACCTCTGGCTTCTTGGTGCCGTCAGGCATCTTCGAGTCGCTGGGAATCGAGGTAGGCGAGTCGTTCGAGGCTGGTGGCCACTCGGCTACGGCTCGAGCGGTGTACAACGGCGAAGCCGACTTCGGCACGACGTTCTACAGCCCGATCACTGACGTGGACGGCAACAGCGTCTGGGATGGCGATCCGGCCAATGCAGACGTGGCCGATGCCAGCACGTGCGGTGTCGTCGCTGAGGGCTCCGAAGAGGGCCGGTTCGGTGTCGGCGACCTCGTGTGCGGGGACCAAGAGGTCCGTGACGCACGTCGCAACATCCGCGAGGAAGCTCCGGACGTGATTCAGGAAGTGAAGATCATCGGTCTGTCGGATCCGATTCCGAACGACGGTATGGCATTCGGTCCTGAGTTCCCGGCGGACATCAAGACCCAGATCATCGACGCAATGGTCGACTTTGCGGCGAGCGATCCTGATGGCTTCGGCACTGCGTTCGATGCCTACAGCTGGGACAACGTGCTGCCGACCGACGACAGCGAGTTCGACTCGATTCGCGCGCTGCTGTCGGCGCTTGGCTACAGCCTGGCCGACTTCAGCGGCTGATCGTCAGCCACTCTGATTGACGGTTCGGGCGGGGAGCTTTTCCCCGCCCGAACTGCGATTGGAGCGACCCGGGAGGTTTGGCGGAGTGATCTGATGCTGAAGGTCGAACACCTGACCAAGGTCTACGAGGGTGGCGTGCTCGCGCTCGAGGACGTGAGCTTCGAAGTGCCCGAAGGCGAGTTCCTCGCCGTCATTGGGCTCTCCGGATCGGGCAAGTCGACATTGCTGCGCTGCATCAATCGGCTCATCGAGCCCACCGAGGGCCGCATCACGTGGCACGGTGAAGACATCACGACCGCCAACCAGGAAGACCTCCGCCGAATCCGTCGACGGATCGGGATGGTCTTCCAGCATTTCAATCTCGTGAATCGTTCCAAGGTCATCACCAACGTGCTGGCCGGTCGGCTCGGCTACACGAACCCTGCGCTGAGCATCGTGAATCGCTTTTCGAAGGCGGATATCGAGCGGGCCATGGCTCAGCTGGATCGGGTTGGCCTGGCAGAGAAGGCCGAAAGCCGCGCCGACGAGCTTTCCGGCGGTCAGCAGCAGCGAGTCGGCATCGCCCGAGCGATGATCCAGTCCCCCGACCTCATCCTCGCCGACGAGCCGGTTGCGTCGCTGGACCCGGTGTTGGCCCACTCGATCATGCAGTATCTGCAAGCGATCAACCAGGATGATGATGCGACGGTCCTGTGCTCGCTCCACTTCCTCGACCTGGTCCATGCCTACGCCGATCGTGCGATCGCCCTGAACGAAGGTCAACTCGTGTTCGAGGGTGCCCCGAAGGAGATCGACGACGAGAAGTTCAAGGAGATCTACGGGAAGGACGCCGAGCGTGTCGGATGAGATTCCCGATCTGACCGAGGCACCGCAACGGGCACGGCGCCGGTGGGGTGTGATTCTCCTTGGCATCTTCATCGCCTTCGTCGTCTACGCGTTCAGTGTCGAGAAGACGGACGTCGATCTCAGCCAGATTCAGGACGAGACCCGCCGTGAGCAACTGTTCCGCATTCTGCGAGCGCTGGCGGCTCCTGACCTGGTCACGTATGACCAAGCGGAAGTGACCGTCTCAGTCGACGTGTTCGTACCATGCGGGCCGACCGTCGATGCGAGCGATCAAGACGAGCCGTACATCGTGGTGACACCATCCTGCGGCAGCCCCGGCGACATCGTCATCATCGAGGGGTTCGGATTCGATCCCGACAGGGCCGCTGGCGTGGACTTCGTTCCAGATTCCGAATTCGCGGTCACATTGCAGATGGCCAGGTTCGACACCGACTCGAACGGACAGTTCAGCGTCGAAGCCGAGCTGCCATCGAGAGAGTCGGACATCGCCCAACAGATCCAGGCGACGACCAAGGCTCGCGTGGGAACGTGGACCGATCGCGTCTCGGTGTGGACGGACAACAACGACAACGGGGTCGAGGACACGGGCATCATTCCGAGCACCGGCCAAGTCAGCGTTGACGTTCGGGTGGCGCGTGTCCAGAGCATCGGTGGGATGGCGCTGGTCGACGACGACGGCGATCTCGTCCAATACATCGGCTTCGACAACGAGAACATCCCGACATCCGGACCGGCTCAGGGTGAAATCCCCACGTCCGTGGCCGCCAACCTCACGACGACGTTCGACAGTGACGTCACCGGCGGCGACAGCGACGTCTACATCGCAGCAATCGACCTTGCCGCAGGCAACCCGACGGCCACGATCCGGGGACCGACCGGCGAAGACCTGAGCGAGTGGGATTTCATCGTCTACGACGACACAGAGCTCAATCGATTCGATCGAACAGCGGTTGGCGACCTGTTCGCTCTCTCGCCCCGACTCTCCGAGAATGCACTCGAAACGTGGGACAAGATCATCGAGACGGTCGCACTTGCCCTGCTGGCAACGACGGTCGGAACGTTCTTGGCGATCCCGCTGAGCTTCTTGTCGGCACGCAACCTGATGCGGGACATCACGACTCCGGTGACCAACCTGTCGCTGTATTTGCTGGCGCTGCCAATCGGCATCGTTGCCGGCACGCTCTTTGGACGCTGGGCCGGTTCTGTGGCCGACAGGATTGGGACTAACGGCTGGGTCCGTCTCAGCCAAGTCGTCATCATCTCGATCGCCTCCTACTACGCGATTCGATGGGCATTCCCTGAGGACGAAATCGACCCTCCGAGCCGGGGAGTTCGTCTCGCTCGCATTGGAGTGATCGCAGCCTCCGCGTTTGCGGCCATCGTCACCGTGTTCCTTCTCGCCGAAATACTCATGGACAGCGGCAACTGGCTGCAGGAGTCAGCCCCAGCAATCGGCTTCATCGGAAACTTCATCGCAACAACCGGTGAGATCCTCACCGCAGTACTGGTGGTGGTCAGCGCGCTCCTGGGAGCAGGTGTTCTGATGAACTTGGCTGGTCGGCTGGGGTACGGCCTGCGGACCCGACTCCCGATCGGCGCCAATCGTGCGCTCAATCTGCCTTTGGCGGCCGCCGCCGGGGCAGTGCTCGCCGTACTGCTCGGCCAGGTCGCCGAGTGGTTCTATCAGATCGGCAATTCGGTCCAGACGTTCTGGATACCGGCTGCTGTCGGCGCCTCAATCGGACTGTTCCTTGCCATCCGGGCCTATTCCAAGGACTCCGTCAATGTCGGCTTGTCCGTTTACTACGCCGCTCGAACGCTCTTCAACTCGCTGCGGTCCATCGAGCCGCTGGTCATGGGCATCGTCTTCGTCGTGTGGGTCGGGTTCGGCCCGTTTGCCGGATCGCTGGCATTGGCCCTGCACACGACCGCGGCTCTCGCCAAGCTCTACTCGGAGCAGGTCGAGTCGATCTCAGCGGGCCCCATCGAGGCCGTCCGAGCCACCGGTGCAACCCGCCTGCAAACAGTCGTGTACGCAGTGGTGCCGCAGATCGTGCCGCCGTACATCTCATTCACGATGTACCGGTGGGACATCAACGTGCGCATGTCGACGATCATCGGTTTCGTCGGCGGTGGTGGCATCGGATTCCTGTTGCAGCAAAACATCAACCTGCTGCAGTACCGCCAAGCTGCCGCTCAGATGCTCGCCATTGCGATCATCGTGGCATCCATGGACTACGTCTCAGCAAGGCTCCGTGAACGCCTCGTCTGATGCGCCGATTCACCCGGGAACAACGTGAGCGTCGCGAGCATGAGCTGCTGGCAGTCCAAGCCACCAAGTCTGACGAGACCAAGGGTCGGGAACACCCCGAAGAGGCCGACGCGCTGAGGACCGCATTCGAGCGGGACCGCGACCGCATCGTCCACTCCAAGGCGTTTCGACGGTCCAAGCACAAGACACAGGTGTTCATCAATCCTGACGGCGACCACTTCGTGACCCGGATGACTCACATCCTCCAGGTGACGCAGATAGGACGGGCCATGGCGACTGCGCTCGGTCTCAACGAGACGCTGACCGAGGCGATCTGCCTCGGCCACGATGTCGGCCACTCCGCATTCGGACACATCGGAGAGGACGCGCTCACCCCGTATGTCGAAGGTGAATGGCACCACGCCGCCCAATCGGTACGGGTCTTCTCAATCCTCGAGCCGCTCAACCTGACTTGGGAAGTCCTCGACGGAATCCGGGCCCATTCTTGGAAGATCAACCCACCGCCGGCGACACCCGAGGGTCAGCTCTGCCGGTTCGCCGATCGCATCGCCTACCTGACCCATGACGTGGAAGACGCCATGCGGGCGGGAGTCCTGCGCTATCACGACATCCCGACCGAAGCCATCGACGCCTTCGGAGAGCCTGGCAGAGAGTGGGTGGCGACCATGATCGATGGGGTCATCAGCGCGTCGCTCGATCACGGCGAGGTCGGCATGGATCCTGACGTACTCGACGTGATGAACAACTTGCGGGACTTCATGTTCGAACACGTGTATCTACGTGCCGAGGCCGAGGATCAACGCCAGAAGGCGATCGGAGTCCTGAGAGACCTCGTCGACTACTTCTGGGAGCACCCCGACGAGATTCCCGACACGTTCCGGATCAGCGGCGAGACACCCATTGCCCAGGCGCTCGACTACGTCGCGGGAATGACCGACCGGTTCGCCATCCGCACCCACGACCGCTTGTTCAGACCCACCCTGTTCGACTAGCCGCCGCGTCGCCGGGGACTCAGTACGACCAGCCGAAGTGCTCGATCTCAGCAGCACACGTTTCGGCCACGATCTCCCGTTCTGTCGTCCCAAACAGCTCGCGATCATCTCGTGTTCGAATACCGGACTTCGCCCGGGGCACATCGAGGCTCGGCAGCCCGAGTTTGTCGGTCACGCCCGCCAAGCCCGTTTCGAGGTCCTCGAAACGGATCACGTGGTCCACGATGACCTCGTCGTCGATCGTGTAGAGAGGCCAGTTGGCCCACAACGATTGACGAGTGAGAAGGAACTCCTCAAACGAAATGGGCTTGTCCCCCGACCGGGAATGCCATGAGTAGCTCGCCTGCCACGCGTATGCAGAGGCTGCTGTGTGCCACGGGTTACGAGCGATCGTGAACGTGAAGTAGTCGTTCCACTGCCGGTTGGGCATCAGGCGCCGTATCGCCGACGCGGCCATGTGTGACCGGTACGACGAGCGCTCCAGGCGACGCGCCAACCGGATCCATTCCGGTGCGCCATACCGGTGGAGTGGGATCACCTGATTCTGCGCCTGAGAACCGCGAGCCCGCCGTGCCTCATTGTCCTCGGCTAGGGCGAAGCTGGTCAGCACATCGTCAGGTCCTGCGTGCTCGGAAAGGGCGATCTCAACGCTGGTCCCAGCCGTCTTTCGAGTCTTGACGAACACGTACCGGTGCGCATGAGAGATGATCACCAGCCAATGCTACGAACAGCGTTGGATCTGTGCCAGGTGACTGTCAGTAGTCCTTGGCCCGACTGTGACTACTAGCCCTACCGCGCCCAATTCCTTTTGTGATCATCTGGCGTGACTGGGGGTGTAGGTGCTCAGAAGCTGGGAGGCTGTCGCGCAATCTCGGCGTTCTGCCGCGCTACCCCTTAGCTCCGATCCATCAAGGCACGTTCGTGCGCGCAAGGACGACACAGTTCCAGTGAGGCGCCCTTGCGATGTGGTGCGTGCCGCGACAACCCAGGGGGTTCGCCATGGCGGCGTCCACACGAAAACGATACTTCGGTGTCCTGACGGCGGTCGCACTTCTCTTCACAGTGCTCATGCCGCTCACGGCGGCTGCCCAGGCAGGTAGTCCCCACTTCAACGTCGACTACTTCAACGGACAGATCTGGGGTCACGAATGGCCCATGAATACGGAGCTGATCGTCACGCTCGAGGGAACGGAGATCGGGAGACCGATGTCCGATGACTTCGGCGACTTCCACTTCGACTTCGACAGCGCCGGTGTTGGCCCCGACTTCCAATTCACGGTGAGCGATGGAACGACCACCAAGGAACACATTGTCACGGACCTGGCGATAACCGTGGTCGACCCGATCACCGACACCGTGACGGGTTTTGCCGAGGACGGCACGGTCATCGACATCTGGGTTGACGAAACGCCGGCGCACCGCACAGAGACCGCTTCCGCTGGAACGTGGACGGCAGACTTCGGCGTCGCCGGCGACGAGCCTCACGAGACGGATACCGCTGACATCGTGGCCGGCTCGTCTGGTGCAGCCATGCAATGCGATGGTGACGGCGACTGCACGTTCGACCACTGGGGCGTTCCCAACCCGCAAGTCAACGTGGATCCCCACAGCGGGGACATCTGGGGGCATCAATGGATTGGAGAATCATCGGTTGACGTCAGCATCAATGGTGACGTCCTCGAGACAGTCGGAACGGACAGCGAAGGCAACTGGGGCACGTGGACCGACCCGGCGAACCTTGCGGCAGGTGTCACTGTCCAGGCAACCCAGGGAACGACCACCAAGTCCCATGTGATCCTGAACCTCGTCGTCACGGGCGTCGATCCGGTGGCCGACACGGTCAGTGGCACGGCTACGGCCGGCTCGGAACTCGAGGTCTGGATCAACGACTCGGACGGTTGGCGTCACGAGGTGGCAGCGGGGGACGGGACGTGGACCGCGGACTTCAGTACGCCGGGTGGCGAAGAAGGCGAAGAGACCACTTACGATCTGGACGTAGGCACGAACGGTGGTTCGGCTCAGTGTGACGTCGACGGTGACTGCACGTTCAGCCACTGGGGCATCGCATTGCCGCATTTCAATGTCTCACCCGAAGATGGCGGAATCTGGGGTCACCAATGGCCGGCCGATGGAACGGTCGAGATCTTCCTCGAGGGTGGCTCGATCGGGACATTCCCGGTCGACGAATTCGGGGACTTCAACACAGGCGTTGACCCGTCGACGTTTGCTCCGGAGTTTCACTTCGAAGTGACGGACGGAACGGCCACCAAGGACCACGTCGTCACACACCTCACGATCACGATGATCGACGTGGACAGTGACATGGTCTTTGGAACGGCCCAGCCCTTCACCGAGGTAGACGTTTGGTCGCACGAGAGCGACGCCTGGCGGCATGTCGGGGTCGACGAATTCGGCGACTGGTCGGCGGACTTCAGCACTCCTGGAGACGAGGAAGGCGAGGAGGCGACCCTCGACATACTCGACGATTCGCAGGGTGATGCTTCCCAGTGCGACGACGACGGCGACTGCACGTTCGCCCACTGGACCATGGAAGCCCCGCCCGGGTTCATCGAGGGGCATGTCTTGCTTGACGGATCGCCGCTAACGGACGTCGAGGTGTTCCTGTCGCTGGACGGGCAGTTCACCTGCACTGACGCCGATGGATACTTCTCGTTCCACGACGTTCCAACAGACAGCGATGGGTTCGTGGCCACAGGGCCGGCAAGTGCGACCGAGTGTGGGAATGCCGCGTTCCTCGATCCGGACGGCAAGCCGCTGCTCGTGGCTGTTGCATCGGACTTCGATCTGTCCGATAGCTACGAGTACATCGAGCTGAACGTCGACCGGGCTGGTTCCTACAGCTACGTCCGGGTCTTCGACGTCACCGGCGGAGCGGATGAGCCTGTTGACGGTGTCCACGTTCGGATGTTCGACCGGAACAATCCCGACTTCGTGGCCAGCTACGGACACAACCCCGATCCAGCCGACTATCCGACCATCTTCATGGACGGGCTCGGCCTCATGCATTGGGGCGTGACCGGATCCTCATTCCACGAGGATCCCGGCACGGTCGAGGGGCGCTATCCGATCACCACGGACATCCTGGTACTCGTCGAACTCGCCCAGATCGAAGGCCTTGAAGTCGAAGACAGCGCTTTCGCCGACCGAGGCGACGGCGTGTTCCTCGGCCCTGATCTCAGGTTCGAGATCGACTATCTGGCGATGGTTGAAGGGCACGTGTACCTCGACGGTGACCCGCTTCCTGATGTGCAGGTGTGGCTGTCGCACGAGGGTGCTTATGCCTGCACCGATGCGGACGGGTACTTCTCGTTTGTGGACGTCGTGCCGGTGGGCGACACGTTCATGGCGACAGGACCGTCGGTTGCGCCAGGGTGCGCCAATGCCCAATTCATCGCACCTGATGGAATTCCGATGCTCGTAGAGGGCTTCGGCGGGATCAACCTGGCCGACGGGTACGAGTACGTGGAGTTCCATGTACGTCGCGCGGCGGCGATTCAGACGGTGATGGCCTACGACATTTCGAGCGGCGCTCCAGTGCCCGTAGATGATGTGCTCATCCGGACCTTCGATCGCAACGATCAGGAGTTCATGGACCATTTCGGGCATGAGCCGGACCCTGCGGACTACTGGATGGTCTGGGACTACGGCATCGGCGAGCACAGCTGGTGGACCTGGACCGGAAGCACGGTCGGTGACGAGCCCGGAACAACGATGGTGCGCTACGAGTACCCCACGGACGTTCTGGTGCTTGGCGAATTCGAATCAATCCTCGGAGCGCTGGCCGGTGTAGACGAGTTCGTCGACCGTGGCGATGGCCTCCTGGTGGGGCCTGATGTCGTCTTCGAAGTTGGGGAACCGCCCAGCGTCGTGGTCGATGTCCATGATCTGGCGATGGAAGAGGGCGATCATCGAAACCGAGGCCGCGTGACGTTCGAGTTGAGCGAGCCACAGGATCACTCGATCTTCGTCTCGTATGAGGTCGTCGAGGGCACTGCAACGTCTGGTGAGGACTTCAGGATCCGGAACCGAATCGTCAAGTTCAGGCCGGGCCAAACCATCCGCACGATGCCGTTCATCGTCCTGGGTGACACCACAGTCGAACCGGACGAGTGGTTCGAGATCGTGATCGCTGGCGTTGAAGGCGCCGAACCCGGATCATCGGGAATCGTGACGCTGCTCAACGATGACGAGGAGGTTACCCTCCCCGTCATCTCGATCGAAGACGCTGAAGTCATCGAGGGAGACAGGCGCCGGAACCGAGTCACCATCCACCTGACGCTGTCAGAGCCGGCTCCTGAATTGGTCCGGATCCAGCTGACGACGCTCGAAGGGACGGCTACGCCGGTCGAGGACTACGTACCGCTCACCCGATGGCGACGGATCCTGCCCGGGAACGACTCGGCAACGTTCATGATCCGGATCATCGGAGATCGGATCCCGGAACCGGATGAGTTCTTCACGGTGAGGATCATCGACGCTGAGGGGGCGGTGATCGGGACCGACACAGCCACGGTCACGATCATCAACGACGACTGAAAGCTTGGGGGAGCCGGCCTGGGTTGGCTCCCCCAAGCCACGGGCCGCCGAGGCCTGAGGCCTCGAGGCGAAGCGCTAGTTTCGCCACATGGACCACACACCTGCTGAGCACATCGACTGGACACCGGCACCCGCCGAGCATTTCACCGGCATGGTCCGGTTCGGACCATTGAGCCACGCGACCGAAGACGGGCTCAACGCCCTTGCCGTGTCGTTCGATCCCGGCGCTCGGACGGATTGGCATTGGCATCCGGACGGCCAGGTCCTGTACATCACGAACGGGGCAGGATTGGTTCAGAAGAACGACGGCGAGACTGTCGAAGTATCAGCCGGCGACGTGGTGTATTCGCCTCCCAACGAGGTCCACTGGCACGGAGCCCGATCGAACTCACCGATGACACATCTGTCACTCACGACAGGTGGCGCCACGGTGTGGGAGCCTCGCAAGGTCACCGACGAGGAGTACGGCAGGCGCTGACCGCTGCGAGCTGCGGGCTGCGAGCTGCGAGCTGCCAGTCACCTCAGGACCAGGAAGTCCGCGTCCTCGCAGGCCTCCAACATCATCCGGATGTCGTCGTAGTCCGCTGGTCCGACTGCCACCCAGCGGTCGACCATGCCATGGCGAAAGAGCTGAGCTGTGTCCGGATCCTCGTGCAGCGACGTGAAGATCTCGGTCACTTCCGACCGAAACGGCTCGTCAAACCGTTTCGAAACGGCAACTGGCTGGATCGTTGACGGGCCCAGGGTCGCGACGACTCGTAGCGATTCCTGAAGCTCAGCGTTGTCCCGCATCTGAATACCAAGCACTTGGGAATCGATCGCGGACGCGTCGATGTCACCAGCTGCAACCATCGCAATGGCCTTCTCGTGGAAACCCGCCTCGATGACTTCACCGAAGAAGCCGTTGGTCTCCCCCATCTCGACCAAGTGGTAGCGCGTGATGCCATAGCCAGAGTGCGAGAGGGGCTCGTTGTACGCCCATGAGCGCCCTCGCACGTCTTCAAACGACTGCATGTCGCTGTCGACGTGAACGATGACATCGGAGAAATAGATCGGTCGTCCTCCGTAACGACGCCCCTCGAGCACAGGAGCGGCAACCGGGACCGCCGGCGAGATCCCTTCTCGCTCGAAGACGACATACGGGAGGCTGCACACGAAACAGATGTCGTTGACATCGTTCTGACAGTTCTCGTAGTCGGTCTCGACGACGAGTTCGGTTGACATGCCGAGTGCATCGCCGACCTTGTGAGCGATGAGTTGGTACACCTCGAGCATGTCCGGAGCGAGGAAGGATCCGAAGCGGAGGTCAGGCATCAGGCTTCCGGCATCAGAAGAGCCGTACTTGCGCGTCGGTCGGAGACCTAGCCCCCCTACCCAGCGCAGGACGCTGGGTCCCTTCCCCCCGAAGGGGGGACCGACCCTTCGGCCTACGGCCTACGGCCTCCGGCCTGGCCGAAGGCCTCAGGAGTTCACCGCGGGGATGACCGACTCGCCGTAGGCACGCAACGTCGCCTCCTGGTCATCGTGCATCAGATAGATGCCGAAGTGGTCGACGCCCATCTCCTTGAGCATCCGCAGCTTCTCGATGTGGTCTTCGGCTGTGCCCAGCACGCAGAATCGGTCCACGATCTCGTCCGGCACGAAGTCCGTGGATGGGTTACCGGCCTTGCCGTGATGGTCGTAGTCGTACCCCTCGCGAGCCCGGATGTAATCGGACAGCGCCTTGGGCACCATTGATTCGTCCTCGCCGTATCGCTTCACCATGTCGGCGACGTGATTGCCGACCATGCCGCCGAACCATCGCAGCTGCTCGCGTTGATGGTCGATGTTGTCGCCGACGTAGGCGGGCGCAACGACACAGATCTTGACGTCGTCCGGGTCTCGGCCGACGTCCTCGGCCGACGCCCGCACTGCGTCCATGGTCCACTCCAAGACCTGGGGATCGGCCAGCTGCAGAATGAATCCATCTGCGTGACGTCCGATCGTCTTGAGTGCCTTGGGTCCGTAGCCCGCAACCCACATAGGGAGGTCCCAGCCCGGGCCTTCGATCCACGGGATGCGGATGAGGTTCTCGTTGAGCGAGACCTCCTTGCCGGCGACGAGGTCTTTGATGACCTCCATCGACTCCACCATCGTGGCCAAGGTCGTCGGCTTCTTCCCGATGTAACGCAACGCCGAATCGCCCCGGCCCATGCCACACACGGTGCGATCGCCATACATGGAGTTGAGCGTGGCAAACAGCGAGGCCAGCACAGTCCAGTCGCGGGTACCAGGGTTGGTGACCATCGGGCCGACGATCATGTTCTCAGTCTCGGCGAGCATCCGTGAATAGATGACAAACGGCTCCTGCCAGAGAACGTGCGAGTCGAAGGTCCAGCCGTATGTGAACCCATTGGCCTCGGCCAGTTTGGTCAGTTCGATCACTCGGC
>CAJHYJ010000267.1_pt1 | contig 16364 bp, 14 predicted proteins | sample 9198711 | NCBI WGS metagenome assembly CAJHYJ01 (sample SAMEA7708361, study PRJEB35096) | sediment metagenome | biome: marine neritic benthic zone biome [ENVO:01000025]; feature: sediment [ENVO:00002007]; material: shallow marine sediment [ENVO:03000034] sea grass bed [ENVO_01000059] ...
CCGTCACGTCACGGAAGTCGGCAACACCCGAAGTCAGTGGTCCAACCATTAGGAGGAAGCTGCCGAAGGTGGGGTCGGTAACTGGGACGAAGTCGTAACAAGGTAGCCGTACGGGAACGTGCGGCTGGATCACCTCCTTTCTAAGGAGCTAACAACGACTTCGCTTAGGCGAAGACGAAGCACCTAGTTGATTACTAGCTATTCGGTTGCATGGTGAAACACCAAGGTTTGAGTTCGCTCACCACGGTGCGAATCCTTGCAACCGGGCACATTGTTTAGTCGTGAGGGAGTCTGTCGGAACGGAGTCCGAACCTTGGTTCGGGCTTCCTCCGCGAGAGACCCTCAATACAGGTTGTTGGCTTCGGCCGGCAACCAGGCTCCTTGAGAACTGCATAGCGAACACTGATTGCTTCGGATTCTTTGTATTTAAGCTACAAAGGGTCCACGATGGATGCCTTGGCGCCAAGAGCCGAAGAAGGACGTTGCGGGCTGCGATAAGCCCCGGAGAGCTGCCGAGCAAGCTTCGACCCGGGGATGTCCGAATGGGGAAACCCGACTGGGGTCATGCCCAGTCACTCTGGTCTGAACACATAGGACCAGTTGAGGTAACCGGGGGAATTGAAACATCTCAGTACCCCGAGGAGAGGAAAGCAATAGCGACTCCCTGAGTAGTGGCGAGCGAAACGGGAATAGCCCAAACCGATCCAGTGCAATAGCCCGACGGCGTTGCTGGAGCGGGGTTGTGGGAACTAGAAGTCGATACGTCGGTGTCGACAAGGAGTTACAAAGTCAGTCGGTAGGCGAACTTGTCTGGAATGTCAGGCCGCAGCGGGTAAGAGCCCCGTAGCCGAAACCGAACTGACCTCCTTCTGGAGCTCCCAAGTAGTACGGAGGATATTCCGTACGAATCTGCGAGAACCACCTCGTAAGGCTAAGTACTCTCTGGCGACCGATAGCGGAATAGTACCGTGAGGGAAAGGTGAAAAGAACCCCGTTGAGGGGAGTGAAATAGAATCTGAAATCGTGGACTTACAAGCAGTGGGAGGGATCTTCGGATCCTGACCGCCTGCCTTTTGAAGAATGAACCTGCGAGTCATCGGTATGTGGCGAGGTTAAGACGAGAAGTCGTAGCCGCAGCGAAAGCGAGTCTGAATAGGGCGCACAGTCGCATGCCATGGACCCGAAGCCGAGTGATCTATCCATGGGCAGGGTGAAGCGGAGGTAAGACTTCGTGGAGGCCCGAACCCACCTAGGTTGAAAACTGGGGGGATGACCTGTGGATAGGGGTGAAAGGCCAAACAAACTCGGTGATAGCTGGTTCTCCCCGAAATAGCTTTAGGGCTAGCGTTGTATGTTTCGCCATGGGGGTAGAGCACTGATTGGGCAATGGGGCCTACAAGCTTACTGACCTCAGTCAAACTCCGAATCTCATGACGTGAGAATGCAGCAGTCAGACTGCGGGGGATAAGCTCCGTGGTCGAGAGGGAAACAGCCCAGACCGCCAGTTAAGGTCCCTAAGTCTGAACTAAGTGGGAAACGATGTGGGATTGCCCAAACAGCCAGGAGGTTGGCTTAGAAGCAGCCACCCTTTAAAGAGTGCGTAACAGCTCACTGGTCGAGTGATCCTGCGCGGAAAATGTAACGGGGCTCAAGTTCAGCACCGAAACTGCGGATTCATGTCAAGCCCGGCGTGCTACTTCGGTAGTGCGTCCAGGTGACATGAGTGGTAGGGGAGCGTCGTGTGGCCATCGAAGCGGCGGCGGAAGCCAGCCGTGGAGGCCACACGAGTGAGAATGCAGGTATGAGTAGCGAGAGGGGAGTGAGAATCTCCCCCGCCGGAAGTCCAAGGGTTCCTGGGGAAGGCTCGTCCGCCCAGGGTTAGTCGGGACCTAAGGTGAGGCCGAAAGGCGTAATCGATGGACAACGGGTTGATATTCCCGTACCACCGTGTGAGCGTCCAGGACGAACCTGGTGTGCTAAGGAAAGCCCTTCGGGGCCTACCGACCCCGCCAGTAGTAGTCCAGCAATGGGGTGACGAGGAAGGGTATGCGAACCCGGGCGATGGTTGACCCGGGGCAAACGTGTAGGGCGAGGTCCAGGCAAATCCGGACCTCATGAAGCCCGAGGCGTGACACCGACCCGCATTAGGGGAAGTCGCGAAACTCCCATGCCTCCGAGAAAAACCTCTAGCTAGCGTACAGGGTGCCCGTACCCCAAACCGACACAGGTGGACAGGTAGAGAATACCGAGGCGAGCGAGATAACTCTGGTTAAGGAATTCGGCAAAATCACTCCGTAACTTCGGGAGAAGGAGTGCCCCGGTAAGGTCGAGGACCTCGCGTCCAAAGGCTTGAGGGGGTCGCAGAGAAACGGCCCAAGCGACTGTTTACTAAAAACACAGCACGGTGCGAAGTCGAAAGACGATGTATACCGTGTGACGCCTGCCCGGTGCTGGAAGGTTAAGTGGAGAGGTTAGCTTCGGCGAAGCTTTGAAACTAAGCCCCAGTAAACGGCGGCCGTAACTATAACGGTCCTAAGGTAGCGAAATTCCTTGTCGGGTAAGACAAGGTGTCAGACCGAGAGGTTTGACATGAACTTGCCCTGCGCAGGAGCGATCCTGCGTGCACACCCGCTCATAACGGCGAAGCCCTCCCTGCTTCTGCAGCTTCTGCGGACGGCAGCGGGTAATGCCGTGGGAAGTCCTCTGCTCGGCAACGAGCATGACCCCGTAACGACTGATCCAGCCGGCAGACTGTCGGCAGGTTCGGCGTCGTTTCTGTCACGGCCAGCGAATACGTTGGCACCGTGGCAAATCTACAAGCGACGCAACACGCGGGCTCTCGGCAGTGCGACATCCATCTTCCCTCGTACATCTCGGGATACTTCGACGGTGAGGGCTGCTTCTCAGTAGCCATTGCACCTCGATCGACTCTGAGAGTGAGATGGGAGGTTCGACCAAGCGTGTCAGTCAGTCAGAATGCTGACCGCTCAGAGGTCATCGATGCCATCCACAGCTACTTCGGCTGTGGCACGGTGCGACCTGACCCGAGCGACGCAACAGTCAAGTGGGAGAGCAGGAGCCTCGGCGACCTCGTCGAGCGCGTGCTTCCGCACTTCAGGATGTGGCCACTGCTATCCGGCAAACGCCAAGATGTTGTGAATCTCGATGCGGTTTGTCAGGCTATGACTCGACGGGAACACCTCGAGCCAGTCGGTCTGACGGGCATCATCGAAAGGGTTCGTACGATGAACCCGAGCGGCATCCGACGCTATACGCCAGAAGAGATCCTTCGGGATCTCGCAACGAGATGAAGGCATAGTCTGCGCCCTCGGAAACGAGGGAATAACGTGAAGTTCCGACCTGCACGAATGGCGTAACGACTTGGGCACTGTCTCAACCAGAGACTCGGCGAAATTGCATTGTGAGTAAAGATGCTCACTACCCGCGACAGGACGGAAAGACCCCGGAACCTTTACTGCAACTTGGTATTGGTGTTCGGTATGTCATGTGTAGGATAGGTGGGAGACTGGGAAGCAGCGGCGCCAGCTGTTGTGGAGTCAACCTTGAAATACCACCCTTGGCATATAGAGCCCCTAACCTCGGTCCGTTATCCGGACCAGGAACAGTGCCTGGTGGGCAGTTTAACTGGGGTGGTTGCCTCCTAAAGAGTAACGGAGGCGCCCAAAGGTTCCCTCAGCCTGGTCGGCCATCAGGCGTTGAGTGCAATGGCACAAGGGAGCTTGACTGCGAGACCTACAAGTCGAGCAGGTACGAAAGTAGGGCTTAGTGATCCTATGGTGGCACGTGGGTGCGCCATAGCTCAACGGCTAAAAGGTACTCCGGGGATAACAGGCTTATCGCGCCCAAGAGTCCATATCGACGGCGCGGTTTGGCACCTCGATGTCGGCTCGTCGCATCCTGGGGCTGGAGCAGGTCCCAAGGGTCGGGCTGTCCGCCCGTTAAAGCGGCACGCGAGCTGGGTTTAGAACGTCGTGAGACAGTTCGGTCCCTATCCGTCGTGGGCGTAGGAGATTTGAGAGGAGCTGCCCCTAGTACGAGAGGACCGGGGTGGACGGACCGCTGGTGTGCCAGTTGTTCTGCCAAGAGCACGGCTGGTTAGCTACGTCCGGAAGGGATAAGCGCTGAAAGCATCTAAGTGCGAAGCCTCCCTCGAGATGAGATCTCCCACCGGGTTAACCGGGTAAGGCCCCTGGTAGATGACCAGGTTGATAGGCCGGAAGTGGAAGCGCAGCAATGCGTGTAGCTGACCGGTACTAATCGGCCGAGGGCTTAAATTGAATCCGATAGAAGTCAGTGTTCGCTATGGAGTGCTCGGGGAGCCGAGTGCTAAGAGGTTTGCTCGGTGGCGAGAGCGGCAGGGACCCACCCGTTCCCATTCCGAACACGGAAGTTAAGCCTGCCTGCGCCGATGGTACTTGGGGCTTGGCCCCTGGGAGAGTAGGTCACCGCCGGGCATAGATTCAGGGCCGCCTCGATGAGGCGGCCCTTTGTATTGGAGATGAACATGCCGGACGATCGACGCGACGACCGACGACGCAAGGGCGGTCAGAACCGACAATCCAAGAGCGGTCGCGGCCAGCGGCCAGATCGCGATCGCAGCGGCGGTGGAGATCGGGGCCGTCGCAATGGCTCCGACCAAGAACGTCGCGGTGGCTCGGGACAGGATCGCCGTGGCGATGGCTCCGATCGACGGGGCAGCCAGCGCGACATCCGTGCGCAGCGCGGCACGCTTCGTCCGACGCCCGGCGGCGACCTGCCTCGCTGGGTCAAGGAGGAGATCCAACGCGTCACACCCAAGGACCGTCGCGAACCAACCATGCGGTTGCTCGCCGACGCAGCACTCTTGTTCGCTGACAGCCGCTACCCGCAGGCTCTTCCCAAGCTTCGTGAGGCAAAGAAGCTCTCGTCGAGAACAGCCACGATCCGTGAGTTGCTCGGTCTGACGGCATACAGGACCGGCAACTGGCAGGAAGGCCTGCGAGAGCTCCGTACCTTCCGACGCCTCACTGGCGACACAACCCACATGGCCGTCGAGATGGATTGCCTCCGAGCTCTGGACCGACCCGGTGATGTCGAGAAGGTGTGGAACTTGTTCCACGAACTCGGGGGAGGGCCGGCGGCCGAGAAGGAGATGAGTGTCGTCTATGGCTCGTTCCTGCTCGACCAAGGGCGCCCCAAAGATGCTTGGCGGGTGACTTCCCCGAAGCGGATCGAACAGGATGCACGTGAGCATGACCTGCGGCGCTGGTATGTCGCCGCTCGGGCGGCAAGTGCCCTAGGTGACTACGACACTGCTGATCAATTGGCCGGCGCCATCGAGGAGCGCGACGTCTCGTTCCCCGGCCTCGAAGAGCTTCGCAACGAGATCGCCGAAGGCCGCACCGGCTGACCCGCGCTCGTCTGACCGAACCTGTCACAGGCGGCTCATACCGTGCTGTACACGCTCCGCATCCCCGAGAACGGAGCAATCCATTGGCAGTACACACCGACTTCAACCTGGTCGTCCTATGCGGCGAGCTCAGTCTCGAACCCGAGTACCGGGCCTTTGACAGCGGAGCTCGTCTGATTCGGTATCTGATCACAACACGCAGCTCTGAACCTCTCAAACGCACTGACGTCATTCCGGTGACGCAGTGGGATCCTTCCGATGACCACTGGGAACGCTCTGCCTTCAAGGGTGAGCGTTTGACGGTCGTCGGCACGGTCCAACGACGCTTCTGGAACGCATCGGACGGTCGCAAGAGCAGGCTCGAAGTCATCGCTTCATCCGTTGAGTTCGCACAGCACGCATCGGCGGCGTGAGGCACGGCGCAGACCGGTACCCTCGTCGGCCATGCATGTAGCCGTCGCTGGTCCGTCTTCGCTCGCCGCCGACGCCGGCGCCGCCATTGGTCGAGCCGGCGGCAACGCCGTGGACTCGATGGTCGCCGCCATGTTGGTGGCAATGACCACCGAGCCGGGCGTGTGCGGGCTCGGAGGCGGCGGATACATCAGCATCTGGCCTGCCGACGGGGAACCGGTTGTCATCGATTCCTATGCGGTGATGCCAGGCAAGGGACAACCGGGCAATGCGCCGTTCGAGATGTGGGACGCCGAGTTCGAGTACGGCGGATCCTTGATGACTCGAGTCGGACACGGTTCGGTCGCCGTTCCGGGAGCCCTGGCGGGCTTGTCAGTTGCTGCCCAGCGGTATGGCACGATGCCCTGGGCGGCGCTGTGCGAGCCGATCATCGAGATCGCTGAGCGCGGGTATCCACTTCCGGCGGCAAGCCGCTACTACCTCGAAGGCGCTGGGACCGTCATCTACGGCTGGAACGACGAGTCCTATCAGGCCCTTCACGACGGCGATCGGCTCCTCGAGACGGGTGAAACCGTCCTCATAGATGGTTTCGCCAACGCCATGCGTCACATTGCCGATGAGGGTGCGCAGACCCTGTACACGGGAGAGATGGCCCGGCTCCTGGTGGAGGAGATGAACGATGGAGGTGGCCGCATCACGGCCGAGGATCTAGCCGACTACGAGGTCGTGGTTCGCCAGCCGTATATCGAGAACGTCAACGACTGGCACATGGCGACCAACCCCGGTCCGGCGGTTGGGGGCGCAACGTTGCTCGCTCTGATTCACCTGCTCGAGGAACCGGCTCTGACCGATTGGGATGCGGCGGCGCTTGCTCGGTTCACGAAGATCCAAGAGTTCGTCCTTGGCTACCGCCGGAGCCGCCTCGACATGGCGCCAGATCGGGTAGAAGCCGTGATGGGTCTCATTGGAATGCTCGACCAGCGCACGCTCCGAGCGGCCCTCGGCAGTCCTTCGACGGTGCAGATCTCTTCAGCCGACATGGCTGGGTCCGTGTGCTCCAGCACGATGTCGGCCGGGTACGGCTCTGGACTCATGATTCCTGGCACGGGACTGTGGCTCAACAACTCCCTGGGCGAAATAGAGCTGAATCCCGACGGGCTGCAGCCCGAGCCGGGTGACCGCCTCTTGTCCAACATGGCGCCAACGGTCGCTCGCAGGGAGAGTGGTTCGACGCTGGCGATTGGGTCTCCGGGCGCCGACCGAATCACCACTGCATTGGCAATGACCATCGCCAACGTGATTCTCAGGGACGTGCCTTTGCAGCAGGCGGTTGACCATCCCCGTCTGCATGTCGAGTTCACACCCGACGGTCCTCGCGCTGCCTATGAGCCAGGTCTGGACGTCAGCGCCGTCGAGATTCCGACTCGCCCGTTCGAGGACCGGCACATGTTCTTCGGCGGCGTGGCAGCCGCCGCCCGCACCCGCGCTGGAGATTTGACCGGCGCCTCGGACCCTCGTCGCAGCGGCGGGGTGTCGATCGGCTGACCACGGAAATGGTCTCGGCCAGGCCCCGTCATTTGGGCCTCGTTCGGGTCTTGACACGGGAGGTACGGTGAGGGTGTCCACCCTTCTACCGATGGGAGCTCCTGTGCCCTGGATTTGGTCCGACGATCTCGCCCGTGCGCTCGTGAGAGCAGAGATCTTGGATCCGAAACAGGCCAAGGAGATGCTGGAACGACCGACGGCCGTCTCGATTTCGCCAGACGAACTGCTCGCCCAGCTCGCCGACGCCGACGATGAGGACGCCGACCAACACCGAGCCGCCTGAGTAGCCCGGTCGGCAAGCGATAATCGCCGACGTATGTTTGCTCTGCTGAAGCAACCCAGGTGGATTGCGCTGGCCACGATCGTGGGGGTCATTGCGCTCCTCTTCGTGAACCTGGGGATGTGGCAGTTCCGACGCCTCGACGAGCAGCGTTTCGACAATCAGATCCAGTCGGAGCGCCGCGGCGCAGCCTCGGTGCGCCTCGCCGTGGCGGTCGACCAGAACGGAGACCTGAAGACAGCCGGAGAAGAGCACGATGGGAGACGGCTCTCGGCCACCGGGACGTTCGATCCGTCCGAGGAAGTGCTGCTCCGGTCACGCACATACAACGGGGAGGCAGGGTTCCATGTGATCACGCCCTTGGTTCTCGACAACGGTGCGGCCATCTTGGTGAATCGTGGGTGGGTTCCTCTCGGCTTCGACACGGTCCCACTGACAGGGCGCGGGGCCGCTCCCGAAGGTCTCGTCGAGCTGTCGGGTTACGGCGAGCCGTCCGCAACCCAGCCGCGATTCGGACCGACTGATGCCCCCGGCGACCTGTCGATCTTCGCCAGGGCCGACATCGGGCGACTCTCCGAGCAGATCGACTACCCCCTGTACCCGATTCTCCTCGTCTCGCAGGAGGACACTGCCGTGCCGATCCCCGTCGAATTGGAGCCTCTCGAGGACGGTCCGCACTTGGCATATGCGATCCAGTGGTTCGCCTTCGCCGTGATCAGTGTCGGAGGGTTTGGTGCCCTCCTGCGGAGCACGGCTAGCAAGGCCGAAGAGCGCCGGCGCCGGGCCGAATCGGCCCCTACCGACCAACCCGCCCAGGTCTGAGCCGTCGAGGCTCGGGGGTCAGCGCAGTACCCTTTGGCAGATGCTGAAGCGGTCGATCTATCTCAACGATGAGGTCAGGGCTTTCCAGGACCAGACGCTCGCATTCATCGAGAACGAAGTGACTCCCCACGCAGAGAAATGGGAGCTCGAGGGGATGGTTCCTCGGGAGGTCCTGCGCAAGATGGGTTCGATTGGGTTCTTCGGTCTCCAATACCCTGAGGAATACGGCGGTGTCGACGCAGGTGCTGTGGCGACTGTGGCGTTTGCCGAAGCTCTCGGAACGAGCACCTTCGGTGGATTCGGCGTGACCGTCCTCGTGCACACGGACATGGCTTCACCGCATCTCTTCCATCAAGGTTCACCCGAACAACTCGACCGCTATGCAGAACGAGTACTGACGGGCGAGCTCATCACAGCCGTCGGAATCACCGAGCCAGACGCAGGATCCGATGTTGCCGGACTCCGCACGTCGGCCGTTCGGGACGGCGACGGCTGGCGTATCAACGGCACGAAGATGTTCATCACCAACGGTGTCTACGGGGACCTGTTCTTCATAGCCGCCCGGACCAACCCGGCCCTCGAGGGTGCCCACGGCATTTCGATGTTCATGATCGAAGCGGGCACAGAAGGGTTCAGCGTCGGCCGGAAGCTGGAAAAGATGGGTTGGCGATGCTCCGACACCGCTGAGCTCATCTTCGAGGACTGCTGGGTTCCCGATGAAGCGCTCCTCGGCGAGCCCGATCAGGGCTTCTACGCGGTCATGGACAACTTCCAGAACGAGCGACTTGTCATCGGTGCCATGACCATCGGTGAGTCGCAGACGGCCCTGAATCTCACCTATGAGCACACCCAGCAGCGAACCGCCTTCGGTGCCCCCTTGTTCGAGAAGCAAGCCATCCGGCAACGTCTCGCCATGTTGCAGGCACGCGTCGACGCCGCCCGCATGCTGGTGTATCACTCTGCCTGGTTGATCGATCAGGGCGAGCGACCTGTCAAGGAAGTCTCTGAGGTCAAGGCGCTGTGTGGCGAGCTGGTCAACGAGGTCATGTATGACTGCGTGCAATTCCACGGTGGCATGGGGTTCATTCAGGAGACCGCGATAGAGCGGATGTACCGGGACGCTCGGGTGCAGTCGATCGGCGGCGGAGCTACCGAGGTGATGCTCGAGGAAGTCGCCAAACGGAGCTATCTCAGCTGACTCACCACTTCGCGGTCAGCACGTCGACGCGGTAGCGCGCCCGCAGTGAAGCAACCAGTACGGCCAACTCTTCGATTTGCCCAACGCGCTTGCTCGACCACTTCACCCTGTAACGGTCGCCTCGGTCGATCAGGCGAGCCGGCCGAGATCCCGGCCGTACCCCGGGATGGCGACGTCCGGGGCGCACGATCAGCGGACCCGCGATCAGCGCCTGGCTGGCGCGAACGCTGTGCCCTTCCCTTATCACCCGGCCGCCCAACGCCACGAATCCCTCCACGACGGGCTCGCCCCAAGGCGATCGAGGCAGGACCGAGCTGTCGAGCCCGTCGGCAGCCGCGTAGATGCCGCAGGTGCAGCCCAGGGCAGGAGTCACACGGTGGTAGTGGCCGCGATGTGTCGAAGGATCCAACGCAGTACATCGAGCCTCGAGGCTGGGACCTCGCCAAGGGAACCCCAGCAGTCCTGTCAGGAGAGCTCCGGATCGGGAAGGCACCACGCGCCAACGCCGCCAGACGATTGGGCCGTCACCGAATAGTGAAGGCTCAACTGCAGGCGGCGCCAGCTGGACATCCATCTGCTTCAGAGGCTACGGAACGCTGAGCCCTCGCAGGTGAAGACTTGCGGGTGATCAGCCTTCGTCGTGCGTGTGTTCAGACGCGGCGATCTCGTCGTGGACCGGTGCCATGTCGAGGTCACGGGCTTGATTCAGGAGGTCGTCCAAGACCGAACCCGGGAGGGCGCCGGCCTGATTGAAGATGCCGACGTTCTCCTTGAACACCATCAGCGTCGGAATGCTGCGAATGCCGAACGCTCCCGCAAGTGCTTGCTGAGCTTCGGTGTCCACCTTCCCGAAGACGATGTCCTCGTGCTTCTCGGATGCCTCTTCGAAGGTGGGCCCGAAGACCTTGCACGGGCCACACCAGTCAGCCCAGAAATCCACGACCACCATGTCGTTGTCTTCGATGACCTGCTCGAAGTTCTCGGTGGTCAGTTCGATAGTTGCCATTGTTGATCCTCAGGGTACGGAACGGTCGGAGTACTCAACGTCGACCCCATGTGCGGTATTCCGAGCATCAACGTTGGAACTCGTAAACCGAGCCCACGTCGAGCATCTGGGTGAGTTCGTCGAGCGCTCGCCGACTTTCCTCCAACAGCTTCGGGTCTGCCAGGTCGCCCGTTGAGAGCTCAGTCCGGTAGTGGCGATCGATCCAGCGGCCCAGTTCATCAGCGAGATCGTCAGTCAACCAGCACTGCGGGTTCACGGCTTGTTGTTCCTGATCGGTCAGCACGACGCGAAGACGCAAGCAGGCGGGCCCTCCGCCGTTTCGCATCGACTGATGCAGGTCCATCGTCACCAAATCATCGATCTCGTCGGACTCCGCGAGCCGAGCTGCCACCGCAGCCGAGCGCTCATGTCTGAGTATCTCTTCAGGTGCCACGAGCAGCTGCCGGTCTCCGAGCGAGACCAGCTGACTGTTGAAGAGGTACGAGGCAACTGCTTCTTCGATCGGAAGCTCGTCAGCAGTCACTTCGATGACATTGAGCTCGCCATCGAGGAGATCGGCCACGGCGCGCAAGACCGATACTTGGTCGTGATATGCCTGTTCATGGATGATCAGCGTGGTCAGGTTGCCCACAGCAATCACGTCGTTGTGGAACACGCCGGCGTCTACGGCTGCCGGATGCTGCTGAGCCAACACATACGTCTGCACACCGTGAGCAACAGCGATGGCCTGGGACGCACCGAGGTCTTGCCGTCCAGGGAATCGCCGGGGACCGGTCGCCCCACCCGAGCCGTACGTGAACAGCTCGACGCCAGGGGCTCCGTGATCCGGCGCCAACCGGGTGTGGTTGGCGGCTCCTTCGTCCCGTAGCTCAGCATCCAGCGGCTCGTGCACCACGAAGTGTTGGTCGCTCGCAAAGACGCGATGCAGCAGCCGAGCGGTGATCGGAGCCTCAATGGCCCGATGTTGATTGAAGGCCAGGTTGGCGGGTGTGATGTGCATGCGGCCACCAGCCGTGTCGATGCTGGGAGACACAGTTGCTGCGTTGGCCGCCCACATGGCGGCGGCAGAGCTCATCGTGTTCAGCAGCTGGGGAGCACGAGCAGCAACGTCTCTCAACACCGTGGCGTCGGAACCCTCGAATCCCTGCCGTCGAAGCTCGTGAACGTTCGGCCGCTCGTGAGGCGGAAGGATCCCTTGCAGGAGCCCAAAACCGGCCAGGAGTCGCATCTTGTCGAGCCCCTGGTGGGCAGCTGCTCGAGGGTTCGATGGGTGTCCCGCACTGTCGATCGACGCGACATTGCCGAAGGACAACCCCGAGTAGTTGTGGGTTGGACCGACCAACCCGTCGAAATTGGCCTCGCGAGCTGTCATCCCAGACCTGGCGGCCGATGCTCCGGGATGTCGAGCATGTCCATCTCGAGCGAAGCCACCGGATACGCAACGTAGTCAGCTGCGTAGTACGCCGCCGGACGGTGATTGCCCGAGTCGCCGGTGCCGCCGAACGGTGCCGAGCTCGAAGCACCGGTCAGTGGCCGGTTCAGGTTGATGATCCCGGCCCGGGAGTCGTTCAAGAACCGCTCGTAGTCAGCCATGTCATCGGTGAAGATCCCGGCCGACAGGCCAAAGCGAGTCGCGTTGGCCGTCCCGATTGCATCGTCGAGCGAGTCGTAACGCAGCACCGTGAGCAGAGGGCCGAAGTACTCCTCGTCGGGCAGGTCAGCCACCTCTGTCACATCGACGACTCCCGGGGACAGGAACGCGGCCCCATCGGGCAGCCGCTCCATCTCCAACAGAGCCACGGCGCCCGCTTCGAGCAGCGCAGCCTGCGCATCGAGCAGATCCTGGGCGGCGCGGGCACTGATCACCGGACCCATGAACGGCTCCGGATCGGCGTCGGGTGGACCCACTCGAATCGCCCTCACCGCATCGACCATCTCCGAGAGGAATGCGTCGCCCCACTCAGATTCGGGAACCAGCAATCGACGGGCACAGGTGCAACGTTGACCTGAGGACAAGAACGCCGATTGCACAGCGTGAAACACGGCAGCCGGTACGTCCTCGACTTCCGTGATGATGAGGGGGTTGTTCCCACCCATCTCGAGAGCGAGCATCACGTCCGGGCGTCCGCCGAGCTGGGAATGAATGATCTTGCCGGTCCGGGCAGATCCGGTGAACAGAATCCCGTCGATGTCGACATGGCCGGCAAGAGCCGCACCGGTGTCGCGCCCGCCCTGCACCAGATTCATGACCCCGTTGGGCAGCCCGGCAGTACTCCAGAGTTCTGCGTAGATGGCTGCCGAGTGCGGCGTGAGCTCGGACGGCTTGAACACGATGGTGTTCCCGGCCAGGAGCGCGGGCACGATGTGACCATTCGGTAGATGCATTGGGAAGTTGTACGGCCCAAAGACGGCCAACACGCCGTGGGGGCGATGCCGGACGACCGATCGTCCGACGCCCATTTCGGTCGTTCGTGTTCCGGACCGTTCTGTCTGGGCCTCGATGCTGATGTCGACCTTCGACGCCAAAGCCGCTGCCTCGGTCCTAGCCTCCCAGCGAGGTTTGCCGGTCTCCTCCGAGATGGCCTCGGCGATCTCGTCGACACGTGTCCGGACCAGGTCACGAAATGCTCTGACCACCTCGGTTCGATCAGCCTGGGGCAACTTGCTCCACAGCTCGAACGCCTGACGGGCGCTGGAAACAGCTTCCGCCACGTCGCCGTCAGTGGCAGCTCGGCCGGTCCACACGACCTCGCCCGAAGACGGGCTGGTGGATTCGAATGGCTCCCCGGACGCATCGGTCCACCGACCGTCGACATACAAGTCAGACACCGGTGTCCTCCGTGGGGTAGAGCCGCAACACGCGGGCGGTGTCATGAAGCTCGAGGCCTTCGGCAATCTCCGGCGAGACTTGCAGTACCTCACCCTGGCGGCGCGAAACGGTGGAGATCGCCACCCTGAAATCGGCAAACGACCGATTGCTGACCATGACCGGGACATCTCGCTCGGGGAGATTCGGAACGACATCGATCGGTCTGACGCGGCTCTCCCGAGACGCTCTGATGTCGTCTGTCCGCACCTCGAGCGTCGGGCCGGCGTCGAAGATGTCCACGTAGCCCTGATACCTGAAGCCCTCGTCCTCGAGCATCTGGCGAGCCGGGCGGGTGTTCTTGTGGACTTTGCCTATGGCCTCCTGAGCATCAGCAGGCAGCAGTGGAACGTAGATCGGATGCTTCGGCATCAGCTCGGCAATGAACTCCTGGTTGCCGAGAGCGGACTGTTCGTCGGCGTCCTTGAACTCCATCCCGAAGAAGTGCTTGCCCAAGCCCTCCCAGAACGGGACCCGACCGTCATCGTCCTGGAATCCCCGCATCTCTGCGATGGTCCTGCGATCGAATCGTTCGCGATGCTCAGCGATGAACAGGAAGCGGCTGAGGCTCAGGAGTTTGCCGAGCGCCTTGCCCCGGTAGTCGGCCGAGAGGAACAGGCTGCCGACCTCGGTGGTTCCGGTGTAGTCGTTGGTCAGATAGAGCGTCGGAATCGGGGTGTAGGTGCCGAGGTTGGCCGACGAGTGGACCATGGTGCCGACTTTGTAGCTGTAGAACGGCTCGCGCAGACCGATCGAGGGCCAGATAGCGCAGGTGCCGGCCAAAGCACGATTCTCGAGGTCCTCGAGCACGAAGAGGTAGTGCTGATCGGCCGGATCCGTGGCTTCGTTCGAGAATGTTCGCAGTGAGGCCTGGAGCTTCTGTTCCAGCAGATCACGGTTCGCTCGGAGTGAACTGATACCTGTCAGTCGTTCCCGGTTTCGCTCGAACAGGTCGACTAGTTCGTCCAGGTCTTCGACCCGGCTGGGACGAATGATCTTCATGATGAGACCTCCCGAGTGAGACGGACGATCAAACCAGCCGCGAGTTTCGCACGCTGGGTCAGCGACTCCACGCTGACCCACTCGTCTTCGGAGTGCAGACCTCCGCCGACCGGCCCGAGATTGTCCAGGTTGGGTAAACCGGCGGCGGCGAGGTCGTTGCCGTCGCAGACCCCGCCCGTTGCGGCCCATTCGAGATCGAAACCCAACTGGGCCGCCTCGGCATGGGCCTCCTCGAACATCCGGGTGGTGGCCGCCGTGACCTCTTTGGGGGGCCGCCCGAAGCCACCATGAACGGTGACCGCGATGCCGTCTCGCGAATGAGCCTCAGAGGCGTTTCGGACGGCGTTCTCCACCAGCTGCTGGCTCTCGCTGTCCTCTACTCGAGCGTTGAATCGAACCACTGCATGGTCAGGAACGATGTTGACCGGCCCCCCGCCATCGATCCTGCTCACGTTCACCGTGAGTCCGTCCCGTTGACCGGTGAGCCCTTGAAACTGGACAGCGAGCTCGGCCGCGGTGGCAACCGCATTGCGGCCGATGTGGTGATCCCTTCCGGCATGGGCTGCAACACCTCGGACCACGAGATCGAACGTCCCGGATCCCTTGCGTTTCGACGCCAGAGATCCGCCCGGTAGAGACGGTTCGAACACCAGACCCACATCGTGACGAGATGCCGCCGCTCTCAGAAACGGCCGTGACCCTGGCGATCCCAGTTCCTCATCGGGATTGAAGATGATCTCCCATCCGAAGTCGATGCGGTCAGCCGCCATGAGGGCCTTCAGCACCGACAGCATGATGACAATGCCGCCCTTGTCGTCCGCCACACCAGGTCCGCGGAGTGTGTCGCCGTCCAACGTCGTGGATTGGAAGTGATGCTCGCGACCGAAGACGGTGTCGTAGTGCGCCAACAGCAACACGCTTGGGCGGCCGGGACGGGGCGAGGCTGCCGAAACAAGACGGCCAAGTGGCATGGGAACCGGACTGCCGGTTGGATCGATGACAACCGAGGGCTCGAGGTCTTGGGACTCCGGATCGGCCCCCAAGTCGTGGAGCGCGCTGTGCAGTCTGCGCTCCATGGCTGCCAGTCCGTCGAGATGATGGCTTCCTGAGTTCAGCTCCGAGAGCTCAACCAACTCAGTGAGGAGCGCTTCGGCGTGTGCGTCGATGTGATCGTGAACTGCCTTCACGAGGAGGACGGTAACTGGTCTTTGAGTAGGGGACAGCCGATCATCGAGCCCTAGACTTTCGGCGCTATGGAACGCCCAGATCGCAGCTGGTTCGACGCATACATGGTCCCCAACTACGCCCCGGCCGAGGCCGTCATGGTCCGCGGTCAGGGATCTCGTGTGTGGGATCAGGACGGCCACGAGTACATCGACCTCGCCGGCGGAATCGCAGTCAACGCCCTTGGACACGCGCATCCAGAGCTAGTGGCGGCGCTGACCGATCAGGCGGGCAAGATCTGGCACCTTTCCAACGCATATACGAACGAGCCGGCGCTCAAGCTGGCCCGATCCCTCACCGAGCTGACATTCGCAGAGCGGGTGTTCTTCGCCAATAGCGGCGGAGAGGCAAACGAAGCCGCCCTCAAGCTGGCCCGCAAATACGCATCGGACAACCACGGTCCCTCGAAGCGGCGGATCTTGGCGTTCGAGAAGGCGTTTCACGGCCGCACACTGTTCACAGTCACGGCAGGCGGTCAACCCAAATACACCGAAGGCTTCGAGCCGCTCCCGGGCGGCATCCATCATGTGCCCTTCAACGACCTCGAGGCGGTCAAGCGGGCCGTCGACGACGACACCTGCGCCATCATCGTTGAGCCCA